>Ga0181517_10001321_pt1 | contig 27951 bp, 14 predicted proteins | sample PEATcosm2014_Bin_31_FD_119748 | JGI IMG/M metagenome (GOLD analysis project Ga0181517, IMG submission 119748) | Peatland microbial communities from MTU Mesocosm Facility, Houghton, MI, USA - PEATcosm2014_Bin01_30_metaG | ecosystem: Environmental > Terrestrial > Soil > Wetlands > Peat | place... | reverse complement strand
TGTCAGTGACCAGGCCCGCAGCGGTGGGCGTGAAGTCAACGGCGTAGATGCAAGTTTGTCCGGCGGCCACGGTTCCGGCCGTGCCTCCAAACTGGATCTGCGGGCAGGTTGTGTAGGTGCTGTTGAGAGCAAAGCTGCTGGGATTGCCTGCAAAGCCGGGATTGCTGCCCGCGCTCGCGGGAACCGCGATAGTGAGCGCACTGTTGCCCACATTCATCAGGGTTACAGACGCGGCGCTGCTGGATGCACCCACCGCTGAATCGAAGGCAAACGTGGGTGCTTTCTCCTGGTTGCTGACCAGAACCGAGTTAGCGGTTGCGTCGGCAACGTAGAGATCGCCCGTTGCTGAGATCGCCACGCCAAACGGATAGTTCAGCGTAGACGATGCCAGATTGAGCGCGAACGCGCTGCTCAAATCCCCCGCACCCACAGGAATTTCCAGCACTCTGCGATTGCCGCCGTCGGCAACATAGAGGTTCCCCATGCCATCGACCGCGATCGACAACGGAGCCGCAAGAGCGGGGCTGAGATTACCGGCAGCGAAGGCGGTTGCGGCTCCGCTGCTGACCTTGAACAGGTTGTTGTTGTCCGCGATCCAGAGGTTCCCGGCTCCGTCGATGGCCAGACCGGTCGGCGTGCTCAACGGGCCGCCGGTGATCGCGACAACCTGGGCAGTGCCGCCACCGGGATACTCCACAATGCGCGCGGGAGTGTTGGTGTTGGTATCGCCGAGATCGGTGGTGTAGACATTGCCGCTGCCATCCACGGCCACGCTGAAGTTGTTGGTGATTTTGAGCGCGCCGTTGTCGAGGACGCTGGCCACTCCAGCGGCCGTGACCATCACCACCTGGCCGTCGCCGTCATCGGCGATGTAGAGATTCCCCGCACCGTCGAGAGCCACGCCGGTGGGATAGTGCAGAGTAATTCCCAGAGTGGTCACGACCGTCGCCGTGCCGCTGCCGTCTACCTTCACCACGCGGTCGTTGAGGGTGTCGGCAACATAGACGTTGCCGCTGGGGTCAAGTGCGAGTCCGCTGGGCAGGTTCAGCGCGGGAGTCGCGCCAAGTCCGCTGACATCGCTGAGGGAAAGCGAACCAACGATGCCCGGCGAGAACAGCGCCAGCGGCGCGGTTCCAACTGCGGAGATGTCTTGCGTGGCCAGAATGTTTCCGCTGGCGTCGAGCAATTCAACCGCTCCGTAGCGGGTTCCCGGATACTTCGCTGTGAAGGCGACGATCACCGTGCAAGTGGCGTTGGCGGCATAGGCCTGCGCGGCGCAGGTTCCTGTGCCGGCGTTGGTGAAGTCCTGCCCGGTGACGCCTTGTGTCAGCACTGCCACGCTGCCCACCGTGGCCGCGCTGGTGAATGTGAAGGTGACGGTTGGCGGGTTGGTCGTGTCTTGCGTGCTGCTCAAAGCTGTGGCAGCGGGCGCGATGGTAAGAGAATAGTGCGCGCTTCCATCGACCTTGTTGCTGTCTGTAGCAGTGACAGTGAACTCGAAGACACCGCTCGATGCAGGCGTGCCCGCAAGCACTCCGGCCGCGCTCAGCGTCAATCCCGTGGGCAGAGTCCCCTGGGTAATGGCATATGAGTAAGGGCCGCTTCCACCACTCGCAGTGATGGTCTGGCTGTAAGCCGTATCCACGACGCCCGCAACCAATGCCGAGCCGCTCGCGGGCGTGAAGACGAACGACGCAACGCCCGTGCCGCTCAGGGCGATCGTCTGCGTGGCGCTGGCCGCGCCCAGATTGTTATAGGACAATTCCAGGCTGGCGTTGAGCGTGCCGGTCTGGCTCGGCGTAAAGTCGAGTTCGAAGATGCAGCTTGAGTTGGCGCTCAAGCCATTGCCCTGCGCGTAGCAATCTCGCGAAGCGTCGTAGGCAAAGCTGCCGGTCGCGTCCGTGATGGCCGTGGATGAGGTGAAGTTCAGATCCGCATTGCCGAAGTTCAGCATGGTGAATCCGAGCGCGCCGTCCGCAACGTCCAGGCTACCTTGAGCGGTCGGCGTTGCAAAGGTCAGCGCAGTCGGCGGAGCCGTATAGTTCTCTTCATACACATGGGTGCTGTCGGCGATGAAAACGTCGCCGCTGCCATCCACCGCGACGCCCTGCGGACTGTTGAGCGTTGCAACAGTTGCAACCGCAGCCGGCAGACCATAGCAGTCTTTCCCTTTCGTCACCTTGAGCACATTGGCCGTGCCGGAGTTGGCGATATACACATTCTTATTTACATCGACCGCTACGCCGGTAGGAGCGCTGACGCCGGCTGAGATCTTGATCTCAGCGCCTTCGTTGCCGAGCGCGTTCTCGGTCCCGCCAGCCGGCTCGATCAAGACAAAGTTGCCGCTGAAATCGGCGATATAGACGCTGCCGCGATCGACCGCCACCGCATAGGGCGCGGTGAGGGCTGTGGAAGTGGAAAGCTGCCAGGGAGTGAGATAACCGCCATCCGCGGAGGGCGAAGTCACCAGGATGCGTCCGTTGCCGGTATCGGCGATATAGATGTTGCCGGCTCCGTCCACGGCCACGCCGCGCGGCCCGCTCAGACCGCCCGACGGCGAATTGATGGTGGCGCTGGTAACCACGACCGCCGTCCCAAACGAGGGCCCTACTTTCCAGATCGTATTGTTGGCCGAATCGGCAATATAGACGTTGCCGGCTCCATCGACGGCCACGCTGCGCGGCGTGCCTAACCCGCCGCTGGAAGTCATCACCGCTTGCGCAGTTCCCTGCTTGATTTGCAGCACCTGATTCGATCCGGAATCGGCCACATAGAGGCTACCCGCGGCGTCGACGGCCATTCCTTGAGGCGTGGTCAGCGGCATGTTGCTCGATACCGTGCTCTCGCTGCCGGGCAGGAAGTTGGCCTCCGCTCCCTTGCCGTTGCCAAACACATATTGCGTCGCGATGACGTTGCCGTTGCCATCGAGCAGTTCGACGGCTCCAAGCCTCAGTCCGGGAGCTTGCGGATTGAACGCCACATTCACAGTGCATGATTGGCTGGTGACGCCAAAGGTTCCCTGAGCGCAGCTTCCGCTGCCGGCGTTGCTGAAGTCCAGGCTGGATGCACCCTGTGTCACGACAACCACCGGCGTCGCGCCCAAGGTAAATGTTCCGTTGAAACTGAAGGTGACAGTCGCGTTGGCGGGCGCTGCGCCCATCGTAACCGTTCCAAAGTCCTGCGCTCCTGATGCCGCTGCCGCCACGCCGTAGACGCTGGGCGTAAAGGTGAGGCTGCCCTGGAAGCCATCGGCATCGATTGCGGTGATGGCGACCTCTGAGACGCCAATGTCCGTTGCGGCGGGTGTGCCATGCAGCAGGCCGGAGGGGTCGAGTGTCAGCCACGCGGGCAACCCGCTGGCCGTGTAGGTATAGGAACCGCTGCCGCCGCTGGCAAGCACGGTCTGGCTATAGGGATTGCCGACCGAGGCATCGGGCAATAAATTGGCCGCCAGAGTGACCAACGGCGCGGCAATGCTCAGTTCGAATTCCCTGCTGCCGGTTTGCCCGTTGGCGTCGGTTGCGTTCACCGTAAAGTAGAAGGTTCCGGCCGCGGTCGGAGTGCCGGACAACACGCCGGCAGCGTTCAGCGCCAATCCTGCGGGCAGCGATCCAGCGGTGACGGCGTACGCATATGGAGCCGTTCCCCCGTTGTTCGATGAAGCCGTAAACGTTACAGCGCTGTAGGCAATCTCTGCCGATCCCTCGCCGAGAACTGCGTTGGCCGGTGCGATTGCGATGGTTGGCGAACCTATCGTCAAAGAGTAGGTCTTGTTGCCGGTGAACATCTCGCCATCGGTCGCGGTGACGGTGAAGGTAAATGTGCCCGTCGCAGTGGGAGTTCCCGAGAGCACTCCGCCAGTTAGATGCATGCCCGTGGGCAGTGCTCCGGCAGTTTCAGAAAATGTATAAGTTCCGTTGCCGCCTTTGGCGCTATAGGCGAGGCTGTAGTTGGTCTGTCCCACCGTGCCGGAAGCCAACAAGCCGTCCATCGGAATCACGGAGACGATAGGCGCGTAGAGGTTGAACGAATAGGTCCTGGAGACGACGTAGGGCGCGCCGCTTCCGGTGGTGCTGTCGGCTGCCTGCACGGTGAAGCTATAGCTTCCAGCGGTGGTAGGCTTGCCGGTCAGCAGGCCAGCCGCGGAGAGATTCATGCCTGCGGGCAAGGCTCCGTTCGAAACAGTATAGGTATAGGGCGCGGTTCCTCCGCCGGCCGTGAACTGCTGGGTATAGGCGCTTTCCGCTGTTCCATCGCTCATCGCTTGCCGCGCGGGAGTCAGACTGAGGTTGGGCGCGCCTACCACCATCGCGTAGTCTTTGTTGCCGATCTTTGCCACCGAGTCCGTGGCCGATATCGTGAAGTAGAAGGTGCCCACTGCGGTTGGCGTTCCAGTCAGGACTCCGTTGCTCAACTGCAACCCCGGCGGCAGCGAACCGCTGATGATCGCGAAGCTATAGGGGCCGCTGCCGCCGCTTGCGCTGAAGGTCCCATTGCCATACGCGGATCCCGCCGTCCCTGCGGAGAGCGAAGCCGGCGCGATGGCAATTGTGGAACTCGCAATCGTCAGCGAATAAGCCTGCGCGCTGCTGGTAAAGGGACCTCCGTTGGGCGCGCTGCTTGAGTCCGTCGCCGCTACCGTGAAGCTGAACGTGCCGCCCACCGTTGGCGTTCCCGAAAGCAGGCCCGTGGATGCGTTGAAGGCCATCCCAGTGGGCAGGCTGCCGCTGGTCACCAGCATCGTGTAGGTGTAGGGCGCGGTTCCGCCGCCGGCCGTGAACTGCTGGCTGAATGCGGCTCCGATCACCCCATCGGTCAGCGTTCCGGCTGCGGGAGTCAGCGTGATCGACGGCGCGATGCCCGTGCCATTGAGAGAAACGGTTTGCGTCGCGCCGTTGACGGCATTGCCCATCAGCACCAGCGATCCGCTCACGACTCCGGTTGCTTGCGGATTGAACGCGAGATCGAATGTGCAAGCGCTGCTTGCAGCCAGGCTCTGTGCGGTTCCCGCAGCGTTCACGCTGGGGCAGGTTGTGGCGTTCTGCAGGAAGTTGCCAGAGAGGCTGGGGTTGTTCCCGGTGCCCGGAACGGTGAAGCTCAGCGGGCTGTTGCCCAGGTTCATCAGCGTCACCGTCTGGCTGGCGCTGGTGGCGGAGACGGCGGTATTCGGGAAAGCCAGCGAGGGCGCGCTCTGCACGCTGCCGGTGAAAATAGAGTTGCTTGCGCCGTCGATCACGGCCAGTGTACCCGTGTTGCTGACCGCAACACCGACGGGTTGCGTAAAGGCGTTCGGCCCTGTCTGCAGAGCGACCGCACTGCCGGTCCCGGCGGGAATCAGCACCATCCGGCCATTGCCCGTGTCGCAGATATAGAGGTTGCCCGCGCTGTCGAGCGCAAGGGCCGTGGGGTTCGAATAGTTGGAGTCAGTCGAGTTGAACCGATAGGTGGCGCTGAGAATGCTCGCCGTACCCTGCGCGATTTTGACAATATTGTTGCCGCCGGAGTTGGCGACGTACACATTGCCCTGCGCGTCCACCGCGATCCCGCCGGGACTGTTGAGCGGACCGCCGGCATAGAAGACACTGGCCGGGCCGCCGGCGGGGAACCAAACGATGCGGCTGTTGTTGGTGTCGGCGGTAAACACATTGCCTGCCGCATCCACCGCGACAGACCCGTTGGCGTAACTGAGCCCATTGTTGTCGAGCGTGCTCAGCAGGCCGGACGGCGTGTACTTCATCACCGAGTTTCCGCCTGCCGCCATGTACAGATTGCCTGCGCCATCCAGAGCCACCGCGGTGGCAGCCGAAACTCCGGCCGCGATCACTGTTGCCGCGGCTGATCCTGATGCCGGTGCAGCCACTTCCAACACCCGGCTGTTCACCGAATCCGCAACGTACAAGTTGCCCAGGCCATCGAATGCTGGCCCACCGGGGCCGGCCAAAGCGGTCTGGCCCAGGCCGGTAACGGTCAAAACGCCCATCGATGCCGGCTCATAGCCCGCCACGGAACCAATCCCGATGCCGCTGACAAAGGCCGTCGCGATCACATTGCCGTTACTGTCGAGCAACTCTACGGCTCCGGCCTCCAGCCCCGCATGGCTCGGGGTGAGCGTTGCCATCACCGTGCAGGTGCTGTTCGCCGTCCATGTGGAGTTGCTTCCGTTCGCGCTGCAGGAGCCGCTGAGCTTATCGGCGAAGTCCAGCCCCGCGGTGCCCTGCGTCAAGACCGCGGGCGGTTGAATGGTTCCACCCGATGCAAACGTGAAGGTCAGCGCCACATTCGAACTCGGGCTGCCCACATTGGCCGCGCCAAAGCTCACCAGTGAGGTCATGATCTCCTGCACGCCGTTCGCCGCTTGTGTATCGGCAACAAAGATGTTGCCCAGGCCGTCTACGGAGATTCCAGTGGGACTGCTCCAGCCGTTCCCCAAGGAAACGATCGTCGGCGAGGCGGGAACAGATCCGTTGACCGCCTCGATCTCGGAGACTGTGCCTGCCGCGTCGGCCACAAATACGTTTCCGCTCGCGTCTACCGCCAGGCCCTCAGGCGTGGTAAATGCGCTTGCCAGCGTCTTGACGGTTGCGTAGACCCCTGCTTTGAGAATCTCGCTAACCGCCGGGCTCTGGTTGCCCGCAATGTAGACATTCCCGGCCTGATCGACAGCCACGCCAGCCGGATCGGTCCACGCATTGGCCGTCCCAATCGCCGTGATGGTGGGCGTGGCGGGGAAGACTCCCACCGAGGTTGCCTCGATTTCATTCACGGCGGCCGCGCCCGCGACCTGCTGCGTGAAAAAGACATTGCCATCCGCGTCGACCGCAATCCCCGCCGGCCTTGTATAGCCGCTGGCCAGCGTCACAATCGTGGGAGTCGCCGGGAAAACGCCTGGGCTGGTGGCCACGATCTCCTTGATCGATCCGTTGTTGATCGCGCCGTTGCCCATCTCCGCGACGTAGAGATTGCCCAGCGAATCGAGCGCCAGCGCGGCCGGGCTCTGGAACGAGGCCGACAGCGTGACGATGGTGGGCGACGCAGGAATCGCCCCGCTGACGGCCGCAATCTGCTTCACCGCGTGATTCGCCGTATCGGCGACGTAGACGTTCCCGTACGCATCCACTGCCGTCGCGCCGGGACCGGACCAGCCACTGCCCAGGGCTACCTGCGCATAGCTGAAGCTGGCCGTCTGCGACGCCGCAGGCGAGCAGGCCGCCCCTGCAAAAAGGAGCAAAAAGGCCAAAAGTGAAACGATGGAAGAAAGGCAACTGCGGCTGCGGGTAGAGACAAGACGGACAAGGGAAGAACTCTGCTGGGCACAGCGCCAAAAAATCATCAATTGACCTCGCGAAGGATGCTTAATCGGACCATCGGCAATGCGGCAATCAAAACGAGGCCGACGGGGTACTTTGGTGTATTTTTAGGTACACCCTAAAGTACCATACGGCTCTCGCCATGGGGCGGGGGCTCTCTTCCCTTGTGAATTCCGAATCTGAAATTCTTCCGCCTCTCCCCGATAAGAAGTAGGGCAGTAACATCCCTTTAAAAATCTCTAGCAACGTCCTACTGGTCGTTTTGCACCAGGTACAACCCCATCCCACAAACTTGCCACGCGGGTCGCCGGACTCATGCGCTCCATCCTCCATCCGAATTCCGCGCGCAGGGGTTTCGCTTGTGGCAACGCAAGTGCCAGAGTAGACTTCCACCGATTGCCGAATCCCCATTTCACGGGCCTGAAAACCGCAAGGAGAAAGGAATTGGATCGTATGAAGGCGTTCGTTTATTTTGCGTTGTGCCTTTTGCTGCTTGTTCCGGCTGCCGGAGCACAGGCGATGAAGGCTGCGGGGCTGCCGCCCCTGATCGATCGAGAGTTGATCTTCGGCAATCCAGAGATTGCCGGAGCCGAGCTTTCCCCCAATGGGCAGTACCTGGCATTTGTGAAGCCGTGGAAGGATACGCGCAATGTGTATGTGAAGGGAGTCAACGAGCCGTTCAGCGCGGCGCGGCTGCTGACCACAGAGAAGAAACGGCCCGTTGCAGGTTATCTGTGGACGCGGGACAGCAAGTACATCATCTACGCAAAGGACAACGACGGCGACGAGAACTTCAACGTCTTTGCGGTGGATCCTGCGGCCATGCCGGCGGCCGGCGCGGATGCACCGCCGTCGCGCGACCTGACCGGCCTCAAGGGCGTGCGGGTGATGATTTACGAAGTTCCGAAGAGCGACCCGGATATCGTCTACATCGGGCTGAACGACCGCGACAAGTCCTGGCACGACCTCTACAAGCTGAGGATTTCAACCGGGGAAAAAACGCTGGTGCGCAAGAACACGGATCGAGTGATCGACTGGGTATTCGACCTGAAGGGCGAGTTGAGGTTGGCGCTGCGCAACGCGGATAACGGCGACACGGAAATCCTGCGCGTTGACGCCGACAAGATGACGAAGGTGTATTCGTGCACGGTCTTCGAGACCTGCGCGCCGGTCCATTACTCGACCGACGGCGCGCGTGTGTACATGCAGACCAACAAGGACGAGAACCTGGTTTCGCTGGTGCTCTTCGATCCGGCAACGGGCAAGACAGAGAAGGTGGACTCCGACCCCATGGGAAAGGTGGACCTGGGAGGAGCGCTGTTCTCCGAAGCGACAGAAGAGTTGGTGGAAACCTGGTATGTCGATGCCCGCGTGAGGACCTACTTCCAGGAGAAGCCCTTCGGCGAAGACAACCGCTGGCTGGAGCATCGTTTTGTAGGCAAAGACATCAAGGTGGTTTCGCGCACGCGGGACGAAAAGACCTGGCTGGTGATGGTGAATGCCGATACGGAGCCGGGACAAACGTACATCTTCGATCGCAAGACACGCGCCCTCACCTTGCAATACAACGTCCGCGAGAAACTGCCTCGCGAGGCCCTGGCGGAGATGAAGCCGGTCACCTACAAGTCTTCCGACGGGCTGGAGATCCCGGCCTATCTGACTCTGCCGAAGGGCATACCGGCAAAGAACCTGCCTGCGATCCTGCTGCCTCATGGCGGTCCGTGGGGACGAAACGAATGGGGATATGACACGCAGGCACAATTCCTGGCCAATCGCGGCTACGCGGTGCTGCAGCCCAACTTCCGCGGTTCAACGGGATACGGCAGGAAGTTCCTGGACGCGGGCAACCTGGAGTGGGGCCGCAAGATGCAGGACGACGTGACCTGGGGAGCGAAGTACCTGGTCGCGGAAGGAATTGCCGATCCGAAGCGCGTGGGCATCATGGGCGGGTCGTATGGCGGCTACGCAACGCTGGCCGGGGTGGCATTTACGCCGGACCTGTACGCGGCCGCGGTAGACATTGTGGGGCCATCGAACCTGATTACGCTGATGCAGTCGATTCCTCCCTACTGGGAGGCGTCCCGCAAGATGTTCGCAGTGCGGATGGGCGACGTCAATACGGCCGAAGGGAAGCAACGGCTGATGGAAGAATCGCCACTGAGCAAGGTGGACAAGATCAAGACTCCGCTGCTGGTGGCGCAGGGGGCAAACGACCCGCGTGTGAACCGCAGAGAAGCCGAGCAGATAGTGATTGCGCTGCGCGATCGGGGTTTCCCGGTGGAGTACATTCTGGCCCCGGATGAAGGGCACGGGTTCGCGCGCCCCATCAACAACCTGGCCCTGTTTATGGAGACGGAGAAGTTTCTTGCCGCGCACCTGGGAGGGAGATTCCAGGAAGGCGGCTCCGCCGAATCGGTGGCGCGGCTCAAGGAAATCATGGTCGATCCGAAAACGGTGGTCCTGACCAAAAAGCTGGATGCCGCAGCGGTGGGCCTGCCTCGGCCCGCTATCGACCTGCAACCCGGAAGCTACCATTACCAGGTGAAGATCGAGGGCGGCGGACAAACGATGAACCTCAAGATCACCACCACAATTCAGGACAGCGGCGCTTCCTGGACGGCAGTCAGTCATATGGAAACTCCGGGCGGCACAGCCACCGACACCGCAACCATCGAGAAGTCCACGCTGATTCTGCGCAAACGGAATTTGGCGCAAGGCCCGGCGACGATCGATCTGGACTTCAGCGGAGATAAGGCCGCTGGCAAGATGAGCATGAACGGACAGGACCGGCCCATCGCTGTCGATCTTGGTGGACCTCTGTTTGCCGATGCGGCCGGCGGAGACCAGGTGATTGCGAGCCTGCCGCTGGCGGATGGCTATTCCACCACCTTCCGCAACTTCGACATGCAAACACAAAAGGTGAAGCTGCTGGAACTGAAGGCGTTCGGCGTTGAAGCGGTCACCGTCCCGGCGGGAAAATTCGATGCGTATCGCGTCGAGATCACGTCGGCGGATGGGGGCTCGGACAAGAAAACAGTTTGGGTAGCGAAAGACACACATAAAGTGGTGAAAAGCTCCTCGGTTGTGGCCGCTATGGGAGGAGCCATTGTGACCGCGGAACTGACGGAGTAGATTGCTAATCTCCTGAGCCTGAAATACGCAACAAAAAATGGGCTGTCATTCTGAGCGAACGGGGCCCCGAACGTCTTTCAGTTCGGGGGTGGTGAGTCGAAGAATCTGCGGTTGTTCTTCGTTGAACTTCTGACTCGCCACGCTACAGAAGTTTCAGAACGCGCAGCAATAGAACAGGCCCGCTTCGCCATCCGGCGAACGGGCCTGTTCTATTGCTGCCGCCGCGGTGCTCAACCGGCGCGGCATAAAGGTATGCCTCAGTGTGAGAGTTTGCCGTTCCTGGGCCATTCATCGATCCAGTGGTCGAAGTCCGCGCAGGCCATGGGTCTGCCGATGCTGTAACCTTGTGCGCACCGGCAACCAAGGTCCTGAAGAATCTGCCAGGATTCCTTCCGCTCGACACACTCGGCGATCACCTGAATGTCGAAGCCTCGACCGAGCTGCACGATGGAACGCACGATGGATGCGTCGCGCCCGGTCATGGCGACATTTTGGACGTAGAGGCCGTCGATCTTGATCTCGGCCACATCAAGATCGCGCAATTGCTTGAAAGAAGTGTAGCCGGAGCCGAAATCGTCGATGGAGAGGCGCAGGCCAGCCTCCGACATCGCGCGCAGTATATTGCGGGCCAATGTCGGCGCGGAAAACAACGCCGTCTCGGTCAGCTCGAGGATGAGGCACTCGGGCGGCAGACCATGTTGCTTGAGCATTTCCATAATCCTGGCCGGAAGAGATTCGTCATCGAGTACTCGAGCGGAAATATTGACCGATACCGGGACGCATAAGCCCTTCGCCCGCCAGCGCTGTTCCTCGTCGAGCGCCATCTTCAAGACCGCGTATGTGAGCGGGACGATCGCCGTCGACCTTTCCGCGGCCGGAATGAAATTACCGGGCATGATCAACCCTCCATCCGGGTCTTGCCAGCGCACCAGCGCCTCCTTGCCGACGATCTTGCCGGAGCTCAGGTCGATCTGCGGCTGGTAGTGAACCCGCATTTCTCCGTTGGCAATCGCACGCTCCAGACTGCTGGCCAGCAGGATGGAACGGCTTTCGATCAAATTGAACTCGGGAGAAAAAACCTGCACGCCCTTGGCGCCCTGTTTGGCCTGATACATGGCTTGATCGGCCCGCTTGAGCAGGCTCCTGCTGTCGCGGCCATGCAGTGGGAACTGCGCGATTCCAATCGAAATCCCAACCGTAACGCTCTCGTTGTCGACCGGGATCGGCGCATGAATGGCTGCGATGATCTTCTCTGAAATCGACATCGCGATCTCCGGAGTAGTGAACGCCGAAGCATCCTCCAGTGGCAGAAGACATGCGAACTCGTCGCCGCCCAGCCGGGCCACCGTATCCGAAGTGCGCACCGTCGCGGCCAGGCGCTGGGCAATGGTGCGCAATACAGCGTCGCCGGCGTCGTGGCCCAGGGTGTCATTGACCTCCTTGAAGCCATTCACATCCAGCATCATCAGCACAAACGCTTCGCCATTCCGCTCGCTGGTGCGAATCTGCTGGTCGAGGCGGTCGAAGAGCAGCGCCCGGTTGGGCAAGTCGGTGAGCGAATCGAAAAGACTGAGATACTGCATCCGTTCGCGGGCATTGCGCAATTCAGTCTCCCGCTCGGCCCAGTTGAGACTGCTCGCGATGGCGTGCTCCAGTTGCTCGGTGTTCAAAGAAGACTTGGTGATGTAATCGTAAACGCCCTTGCGCAGCGCCTCCACCACCAGGCTTTCGCTGCCGCTGGTCGAGATCATGATGATCGGGCAGATCTCCGCGCGATGCTGCACAATCAGCGGGATCATATCCAGCCCGCTGGCGTCTCCCAGGTTGTAGTCGAGAAAAACACAGTCGTATTGCGAGCTCTTGAGCTTCTCTTTCCCTTCGGCAAAGGAGGAAGCTTCATCGAGTTCGATCGGCTGGACGAGCTTGGCGGTCATTCGTCGGAATGCTTCCCGGTCCACATCGTCGTCTTCGACATTCAGAGCGCGAAGAGTATTCATTGCGGCACCTACCGGTATTGCGGACTGCTCATACGGATGGTCTCGGCATATTCGATCAGCATCTTCGCAATCTGGGAGAACTGCGAGCCGACGATGGTCTTGACCATATATCCGGCAATGCATTGCTCGTATGCGCGAGAGATATCCATCTCCGCATCGGAAGTGGAAAGCACGAAAACGACCGTACCGCGGAATCTCGAATCGGCCCGCAATTCGCCGAGAAACTCGAAGCCGTTCATGCGCGGCATATTCAGATCCAAAAGAACAATGAACGGCTTCTCGATTTGCTTTTCCGATCTTCCGCGCAGAATATCGAGTGCTTCCTGGCCGTCCTCGGCAGAGAGAACCCGGAAAACGCCGCTGACCTTCCTCAGGCTGCGCTGCAGGCTCTCCGCGGTCAGTTCGTCGTCGTCCACGATCAACAGGTCCAGAATGGATTCAGTCATCGAGGTCGCTCCTCATGAATTTTGGCCACCACACTTCGAAATTGCACCCGGGCTTCTCCGTGACGGATGTAAGTTCTATGCGCCCACCGTGGCTTTCGGTGAGCCGCTTGGCTACCGCAAGGCCGAGGCCGCTTCCCTTTCGCTCCGTCGCGGTGAGCGTCTGAAAGAGGCGGAAAACCCGGCTCTGCGCCGATTCAGGAATACCCGGCCCATCGTCGATGACAGAGATGACACAGTAGCTGCCCACCCCCCGGGCTTGAATCACTATGTTTCCGTCCGGCTTGTCGTGGTGTTTGATGGCATTGGAGTAAAGATTCCGCAGCACGGTCTGCAGCGGTATGCGAGCCCCTTCGATGACTTGAGCGCCAAGGTCCAATGTGACCTTCATGCCCAAAGGCGCGGGTTCCAGGTCTGCGATTTCAGCCACCAGATTGGCCAGGTCGATCTTCTCAATCTTCGTCGAACGGCGGCCGGAACGGGCATAGGTGAGCAGATCGCCGATCAGTTGATCCATGCGCGCAAGCCTTGAGCCCATACGGTCCATGTTGGTGGTCACCGCCGCGGATGCGGTAGCGCCCAAATCTTCCCGGATCCAGTCCAGCAGGGTGATGATGCCACGGATCGGCGCACGCAAATCGTGTGAACTGACGTAGGTAAACTCTTCCAGTTGAGCGTTGGCCTCGCGTAACTGCAGCTCGGCGCGCTTGCGCATGGTGATATCGACCACCGCGGCCAGGGTCATGCGCCCGTTTTCGGTGATGATCGAGCTCAAGCCGATCTCCACCGGCAGCTCGCGCCCATCCTTGCGCAGCCCGGTCACATCGCGGCCCACGCCCATATTTCGCTTGGAGGGCGACGCGGAGAACCCGTCCCGCAGGGGCACGTGGCCAGTGCGATGGCGCTGCGGCAACAGCATTTCGATCGGCTGCCCCAGCAGCTCCGCCTTCTCGTAGCCGAACATCGCGCAGAGGTTCGGATTGGCCATGCTGATCTGGCCATGCGCGTCGGTCATCAACATGCCGTTGGGCGCGGCATCCACCATCGCGCGGAAGCTGTCTTCCATGCGCCGGCGCATCGAGACGTCGATCACGCAGGCGACCGTCATGCGACCGTCCGTAGTCTCCATCGGGCGCAGCCCCACCTCGACGGGAAATTCGCTGCCGTCGCGGCGGCGGGCAAACAACTCCCGTCCCTCGCCCATATCCCGTTGCGTGGGAGCGGCCGTGTAGCCCTCACGGAGGGCCACGTGCCCGCCGCGAAAGCGTTCGGGCAGCAGAAGATCCACCGATTGGCCCAGCAGCTCGCCGCGCTCGTAGCCGGTCATGCGCTCCAGCTCGGCGTTCACGAAGACCAGGGTGCCTGAAGAATTTGTGATGACAATGCCGACAGGGACAGCATCTGCGATGACTGCGGCATGGGATTCGGCAAATAGACTGAAGTCGCTGAACATACCGGGGGCCCCCAACAACGTGCGAGAAACAATGTTTTCAGGGAGTTGCCCCCGGAATCCCACCGCTTCTCTCCAGCCTGCTCGTACCGTCCACGCCCTGGAACCGGTGACGATCTTCCGCACCCGGCGTGAAGAACACGGTCACAACAAATGCGACCGATTTAGTCCGTAACCATCATACGACCAAAACAATAGAACGTGCTAGAAACAACTTGGATCTCGAAAACCGGCACCGTTCCAATATGAAAAAGACGCTCGGAAGTCTTTGAAAAAGCTAACTGCAAGTTATCTCGCCCGTCTTTGAAAAGGGACGGCGTTACAGGCTGCTGAGAAACTCCATGGGATGGAAAGAGTCGTCAGGGCAAAACTTTAGAGGCTGCGGAAAAACTCAAATTCGTCTGGCCTTGTAACAGGGCATGGCTTTAAAAACTGCGGAAAACCCGGCTTGGTCTCAGTTTTGAAAGGGCACGGCTTCACAGGCTGCGGAAAAACTCGATTCAGGGTGGCTTTGTAACAGGGCATGGCTTTAGCCGTGCCGATAAAGCCAATCAAATGAGCCGGGCTTTAGCCCCGGAGGGCAGTCTTTCGAGGAATTTCGCAAAATGTAGCCCTTTTTCCGCAGCCTGTTTAGCCGTGCCGCAAGCGCCGCAGAATCAACGCAGGCTCTAGCTCTTGAGACTTCCATACCGTCTCTCCTCACTGAGTGTGATCCTCGGAAAGGTACATCTGAAGCCGCTGACGGAGCATCTTGAAGTCGATCGGCTTGGAGACGCAGGCATTGCAGCCGGCTTGCTGAACGCGTTCCAGATCGGTAATCATTGCGTGCGCGGTCACGGCAATCACCGGGGTCTTCCTGAACTCGAAAGTATCGCGAATCCAGTTCGCCAGCCACAAGCCGTCCTCCGCGCCGAGGTGCACATCCAGCAGCACGGCATGAGGCGGCTGCTGGCTGAAGGCGTGCAATGCTTCTTCCAGATTGGTGGCCGCCACCACGTCAAAGCCCTCCATTTCCAGCCAGTCGGAGAGAAGCTCGCGGCTGGGCTCATTGTCTTCGACCACCAGGATGCAATGCTTCATTTCGATCCTTCAATTGCGGCGTCCAGCGATCACTCGATCCGACTGACCAGCGCATCCAGCGATGCCTCATTCTTGCTGAACCATGGCGTCGTATTGCTCCGCAGGAATTCCCTTTCCTGCGGAGTCAAGTCCCGGTTCGTCAGCACAAACACGGGAACATCGGCGGTGCGCGGATTGCCGCGCCACTCGGCAAGCAATTGAAATCCGCTCACGCGCGGCAGATTCAAATCGAGAATCACGAGCCAGAATTGAGACTCCCGGAGACATGCGCGGGCTTGATCCGCATCCGCCGCGGTTTTCACCGCGAACCCGCGGCCAGCAAGCAGTTCCTCGATATACTCCCTGGTGGCGGCCTCGTCTTCGACAAGCAGAACTGTCTTTGCATCTCCAGCATTTCCGCGCAGGCTCACGCAGCGCTCGATCACGGCCAGCAGGGTGCTTCGCTCGACCGGCTTTACGATGTATTCGTCCGCTCCCAGCAGCGCCCCGGTGGCGCGTTGATCCAGAATCGTTACCACTGCCACGGGAATCTTTGCGGTGCGCGGATCGGCCTTCAGATTCGACAGCACCTCCCATCCACTTACCGGAAGCATAACGATATCCAGCGTAATGACAGCCGGCTGCAAGGCCGCTGCCGCTTCCACGGCGTACTGCGGCTGCGTGCATAGCGAGACCTCGTAGCCAGCCGGCTGCAACTGCGATTCGAGCAACTCGGCGGCGGAGGGATCATCGTCAATCACAAGGACTTTGACGGCCGTCCTGGTGCTGCTCTCTGCCTCGGACGTATCCTCCTCCATATCCTTCGGCGCCCTCGTCGAGGGCAGCGTGAAGTTGAAGCAACTTCCCGAACCCGGTTCGCTTTCCACGCCGATTTGCCCGCCGTGCATTTCCACCAGTCTGCGCGTGATCGCGAGGCCCAGGCCCGTTCCTTCGGCAGCCTTGTCGGTTTGCCTCAGCCGGTAAAAGGCCTCGAAGATCTTCTGCTTTTCCTCTTCCGGAATGCCGGGGCCCGAATCGCGCACCTCTATCCGGATGAACTCTCCTGCCTGGCGCGCAATCAATTCAATTGCGCCCCCCTTCGGCGTGAACTTGATGGCGTTTCCGAGCAGGTTCATCAATATTTGCCGAAAGCGTGTGCCATCCGCGCGAGCGCAAAGCTCCGGCTCCGCGAACTGCTTCAACTTCTGCGATTTCCTGTCCATGAGCGGCTGCAGCGCACCGCTGACCTCGGCAAAGCAAAGATGCACCGGGACATCTTCAAGCGTTAACTGCAAGCGTCCGGCCTCGATCTTCGAAAGGTCCAGGATGTCGTTGATCAAACTGAGTAGATGCTGCCCGCTCACACTGATGTGCTGCAGATAGCGCTGCTGGCGTTCGTTCAGTTCCCCAAAGCGCGCGTCGCACAATAACTCTGAAAACCCAAGCACCGCGTTGAGTGGGGTGCGCAATTCATGGCTCATCGTGGAAAGGAACTGGTCTTTGAAATGGCTGGCGCGCTCAATGTCTTCCTTGGCGCGAAGAATCGATTCGGAGTACGCCCTCACCTTCTTCTGGGCCTCCAGCAACTCCGCAGTGCGCTCCTCAACGCGCTGTTCCAGGCTGTCGTGGGCCTTTTGCAGGTTGGCTTCGCTCTCTTCAATTTGTTCCATCATTTCGTCGAATGCGTCGATCAGTATGGTGACATCGCCTTGCCCCCTCACCTGGGCGACACGCAACGAATAGTTTTTGTCGCGCGAGACGACCTTCGCGATTTTTACCAGATGCAGGATCGGCTTGGTTACCGCCCGCTGAAAAACAGAAGACACTACCAGCGCGGCCAGTAGAGAAACAAGAAGCACCAAAGTGCTGATTCCCAAATAGAGTCGAAGGCGTTCGCCGATTGCTTCGGCGCGCGCCCGAAGATAAACGATGCCGCTTACTTTTCCATCCGAAACAACGGCGCGCTCCATGAAGATCTCATTTTTCGCAATCCAGTATGCCTCTTGTTGCCTTGGCGTGATGGGGTCCACTTTCGCAATACGTGCGCCGGGATCGCGCGCATAGGAGGCGAAGAGTTGGCCGCTCGGCGTGTAGATTGCCGCAAAAACGATACTGGGATCCGCATTCAATGCGGCGAGTGTCTTTTCCGCGGATTCGGGATCGTTGAACAGCAGGGCCGCATTGCAATTCGAGCCGGTGATCCGGGCCAGCAGCGAGAGATTGAGTATTGTGACTCTTCTGAAGGTAACCTGGTCGTATCCAATAAACGCAGCACACGCCATCAACAGCGCCATGCCGCTGACCAACATGTTGATCCATGTAAGCTTCCCCGCGATGGATGGTTCGCCGCGGTTGAACATCAGTGGCCTCCAGTGCGGCCGTTTCCCCACACGGCAACCGCCACCTTGAGCAAATCCGAGGTCAGAGTCAACCCGGCGGACTCGGCATTGGCGCGATTGATTTCGAAGCGAACCCGTTCCCCGTCCAGAACGAATTGAATCATGCCTCCTCGCCTGGAGAAGCCGGGGATTTCGCTTACGGTCAGTACCGATATCCGGTCCAGCGCCGCGAGAGTCTCTTTCAGATGACCCTCCGCCGCGTTATTCAGATAGAGAACGTGGCAACTGCTTGCCTCTTGCGGCCTGGCGATTCGCTTGACGTGCACCGGCCTGCCGCCCAGTGACTCGCCCGCGAGTGTCGCTTGAAGAATCCCGCCGAAGGAATCCTCGCCAAGCACGCAAATGGTGAACGCGTCTTCCTGATTGGCAATCGACGCGGCAGGCCATTTGACGAATTTGCCGAAGTTATAAATGTAAGCGGCCCTGACTTGATATTCGTTGGGCTTGGGAGCCTCGGCCGCCAGCGCCGTCGAAATCAAAAAAGAGCACACGATTGCAGCACCCGCGGCCAACAGCATCCGGAGCCAAAATGCCCGACGGCTGTGATCTCCCGCGTTCTTATGAAAACGAAATGTGCCGCTCCCGGATCTCATGCAAAATGACTTGTATTACTTCGCCCATCGAACGCTGAGGAAGATGCTTCTCTTGATCTGCACCAGCGGTCCCGGATCGCCTCCAAATTCAGGATGGTCGGGGCGCACCAGGTTCTGGCCCACAACCGCAAAATCAATCCCCGCTGCGGTACGCCATCCCAGCCGCGCGTCTGCCGTGCTGTACGGATGCACGCTGTACTCCGGCAACCCGCTCACATAGCGGTAAGTCTGGTCGAACTCAAGATGGCCAGGCAGGTTGAAGCGCGATTGCGCGGTAGCCAGATGGCTCGGGCTCGAACCCATATAAGAACTGAGCAGGTTGCCTACATCGTTGAATCCCGGCTGGTCCTTGAGATCCATATGCAGAAAAGAATACGAGCCGCGCAGTTGCCACCACCGCGTGATCTCCCAATTGGGAGCGATTTCCATGCCAATCGTCCTGCCCTCGATCGCATTTTCATAAGGAAGAAGAATGTAAAGGTCCAAAGGAGGCGGAGTGGTCGATGCTGCGAGAGAAAGAGGGCCGTAACCCTGCAGATCCTTGTACGTGTTGAAGAACGTCGTGAAGTCCACGTAGACGTTGCGATGAACCTCGGTGCGGTACCCCATCTCGTAAGCGATCAGCTTCTCCGCCTTCAGCTTGGGATTCCCCACGATATCGAAGAAGATCGGAGGCGGGGGCGTTGCCTGCACTACGATCAGGAATTGCACATCCTGGTCCACCCGCGATGGGGTGCGAACGGCTCGCGTCACCGCAGTCCAAAAGGACTGATGTTGGCTCGGCTTCCACAGCAGGCGCACACTTGGCTGGTAATCGACGCCGCTGAAGTTATTGTGCTCCAGCTTGCTTCCCGCCGTGAGCCAAAGCTTGTCGCGCGCCAGCGGCAGCACGTACTGCCCGAAGCCGCTGTAGATGCTGTCCACTTGCTGGTGGGGCAGGAAGTTGACTCCGTCCGATGTCTGAATGACGTTACTGGGACTTACACGCGCCCCCAGACCCCACGTCAATTCCTGTTCGCCGTCGATACGGGCCCGCTGCACAAGATCTACATCGAAGGTGTCGCGCGTCTCGCCAAGCTCAAGATCCTTGCGGTTGGTGCGGTCGAAATAGGTTTGAATCTGAATGTCCGAGCCTTCGCCCATGCTGTGCCGCCAGCGAGCCAGCAGATTGCCGCCCGAGATGTATGCCTTGTCGTCTAACATCTCCTCTGCGATCGGAGTAAACGAAGCAATATCGATTCGCTCGCCGCTCTGCGCAAGGTACCCATCGCCCTGCAAAGTGAAATCGTCTTTCCCGCCCCTCCGCCAATCCATTCGGAAACCAATCTGGCCCGTCCGCCAGTGATCGAAACGATCGTCGTCCGAATGAAACTCCGGGCCGCGTAGCGCGCCCATCGCATAGACACGATAATGCAGACCCTTTGCCTTCGTCCCGCCGTAGCGCAGATCTCCCGTTCCCTGCTCCACATTGCCGCCGCCCAGCGCAGCCAGCACGCCCTGAGTGTCTTGTGCGCTTTTCGTGATGATGTTGATGACGCCATTCACAGCGTTGGCGCCCCAGATCGTGCCTCCCGGTCCGCGGATTACCTCGATCCGCTCCACATCCTCAAGCATCACGTTTTGCGCGTCCCAATACACTCCGGAGAAGAGCGGCGTGTATACGCTTCGGCCGTCGATCAGCACCAGAAGATTCTTTGAAAACTGGCCGGCAAATCCGCGAATCGCCACCGACCAGTGATCCGCATCGATGCGCGCCACCTCCACTCCCGGCGCCAGGCGCAACGCCTCGGGGATGCTTGTCGCTCCGGAGCGGCGGATATCTTCCTGCGTGATCGCGTAGACCGCGGCCGGCGTCCGCCACACCTGCTCGGGCTCCTTCGATACCGTGGTTACTTCCACATTCCCCAGTTGCTCCAGGCTCATTTGAGTCAGGGCGGACGAAGCCTTCACATCCGCCGGCGCCTCCGCGCCGCGCGCCTCTTCAAATTGGAGCAGGAATAAACCTGATAGCAAGACTGCCGGCAGTGGTTTGAATCGGGGCATCGATAATGGCCTCGAAAGTTTTCATGGAAAAGAAATACCTGGCATCACGAAATGCGCGCTTCACCACATCGGAGCAAAACCCCTGGCTCCGGCAAAGGCGCGTCCCGAGCGGTAACGATGGCGGCCAGTTCCTCAACAAGTGAGCCGTCCCACCATCCGCGGCGCACCTCTTCACGCATCGTTGCAAGCGCTCCTTCGCGCGTCAAAGCATCCCGGTAAGGCCGATTGGTGGTCAGCGCATCGTACACGTCGGTGACTTGAAGTATGCGCGCGGTCAGCGGAATCTGATCGCCCTTGAGCCCGTCGGGGTAGCCCGACCCATCCAGCTTTTCGTGATGATGGCGAATGATGGGAAGGACCAGGCGAAACGACTTTAACGGAGCGCAGATCCGCTCCCCCGCGGCTGAATGAAGCTTGATAATGGCTCGCTCATTGGCAGACAAGGGACCCCTCTTGCCGAGAATCTGATCCGGCACCGCGATCTTGCCTATATCGTGAACGACTCCGCCGCGCCGCAATGCATTGCGCACTTCAGGTGACATGCCGATGCGATCAGCCAAGGCTACCGAATACTCCGACAATCGCTCGCAATGCCCACTTGTATATGCGTCCTTTGCCTCGATGCTCAATGCCAGGCTGAACAACACCGTCTCGGCATTCTCCAGCTCATCGGTATATGCCTTCAAGCGCAACAGCGAGCGTGTACGGGCCAGAAGCTCCTGTCGATTGACAGGCTTGCTCAAGAAATCGTCGGCGCCGCAATTGATCCCTTGTATTCGCTCGTCGATGCGCGTCAACCCCGTAACCAGAACGATCGGCAGGAAAGGCGTTCCCAGTTCGGCTTTCACGGTCTTGCACACTTCGAACCCGGTCATGCCCGGCATCATTACATCAAGCAAGGCCAAATCGACAGCGTGGCTCCTGATTGCATCCAGAGCCCGTTCGCCATCCTCCACGCAAAGCGCGTTATAGCCTTCGGTGATGAGCATCTCGGAAAGAAGCTCGCGATTCAATGCGTCGTCATCGGCGATCAGGACAGTCGCCTTCCCAGCAACTGAGTTCAGCATGGGCCCTCCGTTGATCTCAAGGAACAACGAACAAATAGGTTGAACTTCGCTGCCTGTGCATCTTTGAAAGTGTTCACACCGCCTGTCCGCTGTCTACAAATCGCGAACAGGCCCTGCACCAATTGGGGAAATTTATGACAACGTTCGGCACATGTCTTGTGCCAGCGGTTTTCGCGCACGACCACTTGCATCGCGAGGCATCCGATCGAATCGAATGCCGCCGAAGTTGCGGGAATCTGGCGGGTATGAATGCGAACGCCTGCGCTCATGGCAAGCGCTGATTCACACCTGAAGAGAAGATGCGCATCTTGGCGCGCTCCAGATTTGGATTCGCGCGCCTGACCTCTAACGTTCCGCGATCGATCAGCATCGCAAGCGAGCGCAAATGCTGAAGGGGCAGATTTTGCACTCTTGCGATGTAATGAGGAAAGTCTGCGCCCAAGAAAACTGTATTGTCAAGCGACACTACCGCGCAAGAATTCGAAGACTCTGTGCTCTAAACAATCCGTCCCCTGCCTGAAGCATTATCCAAAGCACACTGGCTCAGTACGTTGCATGACAATGTGGCCAACCGCATCCGCGCTTCGCCGATTTCGTCGCCACAAAAGACCGTGCCCCGAAAGCATAAAGTCATCCGGCTCTTAGCACGCGGCCGTACGCTCGTTGAACCGATAGCCTACATACGCATCCGTCAGCAGATACTGCGGAGTCTTCGGATCGTCCTCTATCTTCTTACGTAACTGACGGATAAAGGTTCGAAGGTATTCGACCTCGTTTCCATAGTCCGGCCCCCATACAGCCTTGAGCAGGCGCGAGTGTGGAATCGGCTCGCCCGAGTGCATCATCAGGTAATGCAACACTTCGAACTCCTTGGGGGTCAAATGGATCATGTGACCGTCTTTCATCACCCGGTATTTCACCGGGTCCAGTTCTAACTGGCCAAAGCGGATCGGCGCGTCCCGGTTAACATCCTGAGCATTTCTTCTCCGCACCGCCGAGCGCAGCCGCGCCGTCAGCTCCCGCAATTGAAAAGGCTTGGTAATGTAATCGTCGGCCCCGGCATCGAGCGCCCGCACTTTGTCATCCTCGCTATCCAACACCGTCAGCATCAGGATGGGTAAACGCGCGAAAGCACGGCGGATGCTTCGGCAGGTTTCCACGCCACCCATCCCCGGCATATCTACGTCCAACAGCACCGCATCGAACCACGACACCCGTACCAGCGATAACGCCTCTTCGCCGCGAGCCGCATCGACAACCGTGAATCCAAGCCCTGACAAACTCATGCGCAGCGCTCGCCGCGTCGAACTGTCGTCGTCCACCACAAGGATTGTTCCTTCCATCGTGTTCGCCGCTTCCGCGTTCAAAGTCCCCTCCTTGCATATGCGGGCAGAGACAGAAAGAGCCCGTTCCACCGTTCTCGTCACCGATCGCTCACACGCTCCAACAATGAGCTTCTGCGGCCCAGTTCGCTACCGGGATTGGAAGGCCGGCGCCTGCTGCAATCTACTGCCTCACGATCGATGGCCTTTGTGTTGCGAATGCGACATGTAACACGGTTGAGCTTTTCACCTGGACCGATGGCCGCAATCGACTGCTGCTCTCTCAAGGCTCATGACAGGGTCGATCTCATGAAGAAAGTATGAAGCAAACATATATACCTATGCTAACTACAAAGGACCGGAAAGCATGGCATTCATCTTTCCGATCCTCTTGATTGTCGCTGCGGCCAAACGGTTGCGTGGCGGCGTCATCTGCCTATTTACTAACCGCGGCCGGCGCTGCCAGTTGCCTGAATTTCTCGGCAAGCTTTTGCGCCTCGCCTGCTTCGTATGTGAAATATTCATAACGATAGCGGGACGAGTCAACGGGGCGCGGATATTTCGCGGCCACAACCATCACGTTCTGGCTTCTCCTCGCCAACTCCTGCTTCTCTTCTGCCGCTTGCCGCAGGAAAGTGTCTCGGCGATTGAGGTAATAACCGGCCAGCACTCTGTATTGTTCTGGAGTCTGCGCATCGCGCGCCATCTGCTTCAGTTGAGCCTGCGTGTAATGACCGTCCGTCGCAACCTGAGAGGCCATACCGCGCGCATTTCCCACACCTGCAAGAGCAAGTGACAAGCAGCTAGATACAAGCAGGAGCCGTTTCATCTTCATGTTACCTCCGATATCCAAATATTAGGCAGAAGCTATGAGGGCCGCATGAGGAGGTCAATGGGATGAATATAAAAATTGCAACGCAAAAGAATGAGCCTCCGCCGGTTGCGCTTCAATCTTCAACTGAAAAAGACCGCAACATACAATTACCGCTGCGGACGCGGTCTTCCTGGAGTTAGTCTTCATTTGGCCTCTCATCTTGATTCGGTTCTCCGTGCATTGACGCATTCACTTCGTGGACGCAATCCGACCCTCCACGCAGGCTTGATCCGAATGACTCCCACGCGTTGTTATCGATCCATGAATGTGCACCGGCCGCAGAAAACGCGAAGGACTTCAACCGTGTTGTCCGTCTTCATCCATTCCGCTGCTTTCCTCGGATAAAGCATCTTCATAACCGTCTCCATTTGCCAGCGCGGGGTGGATGCTGGTTAGACATTAATCGGTAATCGATAAAGATCTTATATGTGTTTTCGATAAAGTTATGACGATCAGATAAGTAACACATAAGGAAGCCGTGAAGATACAAGCCTCTCTACCTATATTCATTGGTGTATTGAGCATACCCTCATAAGGAACGTCTCAAGCCGTCGTTCGTTTCAAAGCCCATCTTGTCATCCTTTATTCCTTATAGTTTTCTTACCGGTCTGGAACGAATCTTCCGCTTATCCAGGCTACAGCGATTCCACAATTGCTGCACCCAGGAACCACTGAATTAAAGTGATTTTTTCGCCAAGAAAAGGCCACCTTTCGAAGTTCTACAAAGGTCACGTGAATTGTGGAACCGCTACAGCGAAACCAGAGTTGGTGTATCCCGAAAGCACTGCACCAAAGTCGACGCGACCATCAGGGTCGGGGTCCCCACCGACAGGTCTTCGTCCGTGGGGTGAAGCGAGCGGCGACCTTGTACGAAACCGACCAGGACACAGGGACTCTGGTTTTGCTCTATAGAGGGATTACCTTGCCTGCTCAGGCCGGATTCCGATCACGCTCAACATGCGCCCGGCGTGGCCTTGCCCAGCGCGATGGCTGAAGAACAGCTCGGTCTGGCAGTTCGTGCAGCCACCCACGCGGTCGATTGCATCTTCTCTGACGCCTGCGTCCAGCAGTTGCCGGCGGTTGGCCTCCACCAGATCCAGATGCATGCCTGGCCCGAGCGGAGAATGCCCCGGCGCACGTTGGGTCAGGAAGAGCATGGGGTATTTGGCGTGGATCGCGTCCGAGTCGTGCACTTCGCGGAAAAGCTCGCGCGCATACGCAAACTGCGATTCGAATTCCGACAGCACCTCTTCGCCCACCGCGTAGCAACAGGCTCCGATGCCAGGTCCGATGGCGGCGCACAGGTCTTCCGGCCTGCACCCGTATTCCAATCGCATCCGCCCGATGCCCATCTGCACAATGCGCTTCACGGTGCCGCGCCAGCCGGCGTGGAAGGCCGCAACCACCCTTCTTTTGCGGTCCGCCACCAGCACCGGAATGCAGTCCGCCGTCTGGATGCCGAGCAGCAGGCCGGGCTGGTCGGTGATCAAGGCGTCGGCCTTGGGCGGCAGCGTCCGGGCCGCATCGGATTCCTGCACGGCCGCAATCAGGCCGGAATGAAATTGACGCGCGGTGATCAGCGGAGTAGCACCATCGCCGGTGATCGCTTCGGCCAGCAGGCGGCGGTTCCGCACCACCGTCTCCCGCTCATCCGCTGCGGTGAAGCCAAGATTCAGTTCGCCCGCCGCATCCACCGGGCAATAGGCGCGGCTTTCGCCGCCTTTGCGGGTACTGAATCCGTGCCATAGCCACTCTGTCTTTGCCAGTCCGGGAGCCGGCAGCCAGTGAACGCCATTCGGCGCGACGCGAACCTCGCCTGCCATTCTGCGCAGATCTTCAGGTTCCACGCGCTCCATCCGCTGCCGGCGCATGAGATGGGTCGCGCCCGCGTCTTTGCCATGACGGTTACGCACCAGGCCCGCTTGCGCAAAAAGCTCGTCCAGAGCCCGCATTTCGGATTCAGGAGCGTCTGACTCGTGGGCGTCGGGTTCAGGGAAGCTGGAAGACATATCCCCTCGATTCTACTGAAATCCGCATCTTACGGGAGTTCGTCTTTGCTTCCCTCCGCACAAACGCAGGCCTGCCTTCCGGCAGGCCTTTGAGAGGCTATTGAGGAGGGGATCCAGGAGGGGGGGGGTGAGAAGAGGTCTATCACAGACCTTCAAAAGGAATGGACACCTTTCTAGGCGGGAGTAATTCGGAGAAGCCTCTGCTGATTACCTGTATAGATGCGCCCGAAAGGTTTTGGTTATCTTTTTCGCGGCGATTTCTAACAAAATCCTTCTCCGGGGGATTGCCGAACTGCATCCCTCCGCGCCAGAAAACTCACAACTTGCTTGCATCCAGTTGAAAAAATTGCTCATACTGCAATTGTGAAGCTCTGGCACTATTTCGCGGCCGTGGCACTCATCCTGGTGGTTGTCTACTACGTCTACCTCCACCGTCAGGATCTAGGGTTGGCGCAGTCGCACGCCGAAGTCATCTCCGATACAGGCACTCCCAGATTGGACACGAATGAGTCCACCCCTGGGACCATGGCCCGCGTTGGCCACTTCAACTGGCAGGTTGTCAACCGCGCTAGCGAGGGCTTCAAGGTCGAAATGCCTGCAGAGGTCAAAAGGACCCAGGTCCCGGCCTTCAACGAAAAAGGCGCATCCGATGAGATCAGCATGATCATCTGCAGCCCGGATGCGGACTCTACCTACTCGGTCTCCTGGGCCGACGATCCTCCGGTCGTTCGCATGAGCGATCACACCCCCGACCGCATTCTCGAAACCGCCAAGCAGGGCGCGCTCGCCCGTACGCAGACCACCCAGGTCAGCGAGACCCGAACCAACCCCGGCGGCAACCCCGGTCGCGATTTCGTGGGCCGCAACGCGGGCGGCGGCGGAATCAGCGCGCGCCTGATTTACACCGGGAAACGCCTCTACCTGCTCACCGCGAGCTTCCCTTCCGACAGCGCCCGCCGCGATCAGGACATCGCCCGCTTCTTCAATTCCTTCTCGATTACCAGCGCGGCTCCAACCTCCACCATCCCCGAGACCCTGCCTGCCGCTCCCGCGCCTTCCGAGCGCCAGTAGAGCATTGCCGCAAATGCCGTTGCGCAGCGGCTGCCGCGGCAGGCCGCCCCTGCTTCAGCGAATCCCGCTGGCGTTCAGGTGCTTGGTGTAGCCCTTGTCCGATCCCTGAATGTGATGCGCCAGCCAGCTCTTCAAAAAGCTCATCGTCTCCAGCGAAAGCATCGACGAGGCGCCTTCCTTGTAGCGCTTCTGCAGTTCCTGCGCTTTGGCGATCAGGTCGTCGTGCTCTTTCTTGTGTGCCGCCGCGCCCTCATACTTGGTACGGGCAAAAAAGGCTTCCTCCCGGTTGAAGTGAATCTTGGTATACGAAACCAGTTGATCCAGAACGTGCCCCAGAGCCTCGGCGCGACGTCCCTCCAGGATTCCATCGTGCAGTTCATTCACCATGGCCACCAGTTTCTTGTGGTCATCGTCCAGCACCTTTACGCCTACGCTCATGTTTTCAGCCCACGTCATCAATGGCATAGAGTCTCTGCTCCCTCCGATATTCGATTCGTTTTTCCGGCCCGATCAGGGTAGCTGCACCGCGAACTTTCTGATTTGGACGCACGTCGGGGAGCTGGCAATTCTTTCTTTTTTGCGCGCAATCGACTCCCTGCCGTTGCAGTGGCATGAGGTGTTTTCAAATGGCCAAAAGCGGCTGTCCGTCCTGGAACTCCTCGTTCAACCAGGTGCTGAAGGCGTCGAACTCCTCGTCGCGCCCCAGGAAGTCGCGCACCATCTGCCGCCCCGGCTTCGATCCGCCCTGCTCCAGCACCATCTTGCGGTAGCGCTTGCCCGCATCGCAGCCCAACAGGTCGCCGGAGTCAAACTGGGCAAAAAAGTCCAGCGCGATCACCTTGTCGAAGGCGTAGGTGTAGTAATTCGACGAGTAGCCGGTCAAATGTCCAAAGCTGGCATACATGCGGTTGCCTTCCATCCACGTCCAGGGCTGCAGGCTCTCGTAGAGCTGCCGGATGGTCGCGTCCAGATCCAGACTCTGGCCAAGCGGCGCGGCCTGCGTCCCCTGGTCATGCAAGTCCAGCGAAAGCGTCGTGTAGTACAGTTGCGAGCGCACCCAGTCCGCCCGCCCGAACGACCCCGCCAGCTTCATCCGGCGGATCGTCTCGGCCGGCAGCACTTCGCCCGTCTGGTAATGCTTCGCAAAGGCTTGCAGCAGCTTCTCGTCGCGGAAGAACTCCTCCA
>Ga0181517_10001318_pt1 | contig 27969 bp, 25 predicted proteins | sample PEATcosm2014_Bin_31_FD_119748 | JGI IMG/M metagenome (GOLD analysis project Ga0181517, IMG submission 119748) | Peatland microbial communities from MTU Mesocosm Facility, Houghton, MI, USA - PEATcosm2014_Bin01_30_metaG | ecosystem: Environmental > Terrestrial > Soil > Wetlands > Peat | place... | reverse complement strand
GGGATTGTGCTTGGCCAGCACCTTGGTGATCGCCGCGGTCAGCGTCGTCTTGCCATGGTCAATGTGCCCAATGGTTCCCACATTCACGTGCGGCTTAGTACGGTCAAATTTCTCTTTCGCCATCGCTCACTCCGTATTCTGTTGAGTGCTGCTGCTAAAACCATGCGGCACAATCGGTGCGCCGCCAACGAAAACTGTTATTACTTACTCGCCGTGCGGCCTTGTACCTTGGCAATAATCTCTTCGGCCACCGAACGGGGCGCTTCCTCATACCGCGCAAAGTGCATGGAGAAGGTGGCGCGACCCTGCGTATTCGAGCGCATCTGGGTGGCATAACCGAACATCTCGCTGAGCGGCACGATCGCCTTGATCACCTGCGAACCGGCGCGATGCTCCATGCCTTGCAAGTGCCCGCGGCGCGAACTCAGGTCGCCAATAATGGCGCCGGCAAAATCGTCGGGCACCACCACTTCCACCGACATCACCGGCTCCAACAACACCGGGCTGGCCTTGCGGGCAGCTTCCTTGAGCGCCATCGAACCGGCGATTTTGAACGCCATTTCGCTGGAATCCACATCGTGGTAGCTGCCGTCGTACAGCGTAACTTTCACATCCACCATTTCGTAGCCGGCCATAATCCCGGCTTCCATGGCTTCTTTAATCCCTTGCTCGATCGGCCGGATGTATTCCTTGGGCACCGTACCGCCGACCACGTCGTTCTCGAACTCGAAGCCCGCGCCGGCCGGCTGGGGAGCGATGCGGATCTTTACGTGTCCGTACTGGCCGCGGCCACCGGTCTGACGGATAAACTTACCTTCGGCTTGCGCCGGCTTACGAATGGTCTCGCGATAGGCAACCTGCGGCTTGCCGACATTGGCCTGCACACTGAACTCGCGCATCATGCGGTCTACGATGATTTCCAGATGGAGCTCACCCATGCCGGCGATGATGGTCTGACCGGTGTCCTGGTCGGTATGTACGCGGAAAGTCGGATCTTCCTGGGCCAGCTTGCTTAACGCGACGCCCATCTTTTCCTGATCGCTCTTGGTCTTGGGCTCCACCGCCACCGCGATGACCGGCGCCGGGAAGTCGATCGATTCCAACAGTACCGGCTGGTTCTTATCGCAAATCGTATCGCCGGTCGTGATATTGCGCAAACCTACGCAGGCGCAAATGTCACCGGCATAAACCTCGTTGATCTCTTCGCGCTTGTTGGCGTGCATCTCCAGCAGACGGCCGATACGCTCGGTGCGGCCTTTGCCGGGGATGAATACGCTGTCGCCAGTCTTCAGTTGCCCGGAATAAACGCGGATGAAGGTCAACTGGCCGACGAACGGGTCGGTCATAATTTTGAACGCCAGAGCCGCGAACGGCTCCGTATCCAGCGCCTTGCGTTCCACCAGAGTGTCCGGATGATCGGGATCGTGAGCGGTAACCGGCGGAATATCGCAGGGAGAAGGCAGAAAATCAACCACGGCATCCAGCATGGGCTGAACGCCCTTGTTCTTAAACGCCGTACCGCACAGGACCGGGAATACCTTCAGCGCGATGACGCTCCTGCGCAGCGAAGCGCGCAACTCGGCCGGGCTGATGGCCTCGCCTTCCATGTACTTGTGCAACAACTCATCGTCGTTCTCGACAATGCTCTCGACCATCTGATTATGGAAGGCGGTCGCCTTCTTCTTCAGCTTTTCGGGAATTTCCTGAACTTCAAAATCGGCGCCCAGGCTTTCGTCCAGCCAGACTACCGCTTTCATTTCGAACAGATCGATAATGCCCTTGAATTCGGCTTCCGCGCCGATGTTCAACTGAATGGCAACCGGGCGGGCGTTCAGGCGCTTGCGGATGGTATCGATGGCATGCTCGAAATCGGCGCCCATCTTGTCCATCTTATTGATGAAGCAAATACGGGGAACTCCGTACTTATCGGCCTGGCGCCATACGGTTTCCGATTGCGGCTCGACTCCGTGCACGGCATCGAACACCGCGACCGCGCCATCGAGTACGCGCAACGAGCGCTCCACTTCGGCGGTAAAATCCACGTGGCCGGGAGTATCGATAATATTGATGCGCTCATCGCGCCAGGCACAAGTGGTAGCGGCGCTGGTAATGGTAATGCCGCGCTCCTGCTCCTGAGCCATCCAGTCCATGGTGGCCGTGCCTTCGTGGACCTCGCCGATGCGGTGCGTCCTCCCCGTGTAATAGAGGACACGCTCGGTCACCGTGGTCTTGCCGGCGTCGATGTGCGCCATGATACCGATATTGCGGCAGCGCTCTAATGGAACCTGTCGTGGCACGATTATCCCTATTTCCTTCTGGCCCTATGTCGGCAAACCGCCGGCCGTTGGTGAATTACCACCGATAATGAGCAAACGCCTTATTGGCTTCGGCCATGCGGTGCACGTCTTCTTTTTTCTTGATGGCCGAACCGCGGCTGTTGGCGGCGTCCAGTAATTCGTTGGTGAGCTTATCGGTCATGCCTTTTTCACCGCGGGAGCGGGCGTAAGCCAGCAGCCAGCGGATGGCCAGCGAAGTCCGGCGATCCGGATTCACTTCGACCGGCACCTGATAGTTGGCGCCGCCGACGCGTCGCGTCTTGACTTCCAACACCGGCTTGCAATTTTCGACGGCCTTCTTGAACACCTTGAGGGCGTCGTCTCCGGCCTTCTCTTGCAATGCCTTCATCGAAGTGTAGAAGATCCCTTGCGCGGTACTCTTCTTGCCGCCCCACATCATCGAGTTCACGAATTTCGTGACCAGGGTGGAGCTATAGATCGGATCAGGCAATACTTCCCGCTTCGCGATGTGACCTTTTCTTGGCATAGAAATCAGCTCTCGGTTCTCGATCTCCGGGCTCTTCGCCTGGAGCAAAATTGATTCTGCCGCTACCGCACCCTGGCGGCGACGGACAGGGATTACGCCTTCGGCCGCTTGGCGCCGTACTTGGAACGACTCTGCTTGCGATTGGCCACCCCAACCGCATCCAGCGTGCCACGAATCACGTGATAGCGGACACCCGGCAGGTCCTTCACGCGGCCGCCGCGGATCAGTACGATCGAGTGCTCCTGCAGGTTGTGGCCGACCCCGGGAATGTAGGTGGTGACTTCGATCCCGTTCGTCAAACGTACACGGGCAACCTTACGCAACGCCGAGTTCGGCTTCTTAGGCGTCTGCGTATAAACACGCGTGCATACCCCGCGCTTTTGCGGGCAGGATTGCAACGCCGGACTGGCCGTCTTATAACGAGGCGATTGGCGGCCCTTGCGAACTAGTTGATGAAATGTAGGCACTCTATTGCCGCTCCTTCAGCTGCGGGACCACACGGGTCCCCCGCTCCCCCTTGAGGGCGCGCTTACTCTTTCACCCAAGCGTCACGCCATGGGCTGGCCGGTGTGCTAACGCCAAGCCATACTTTCCCGTCCGGCATGCCGGGGGGAGGAATTCAGTTTCCTTGGACTGGGCCTAACGACGGTGACGCCCGTGAAAGGCGCTCCGTTTCGTTTGCCACTCCCTGCATACCCTTCCCACTTGACGAGAAGGCAGCGCAGGTTCGTTTCAGCGAGGGTACCCAGTCGTGAACGACTGGGGTAAATCTCACAGCTCAGCCACTGCTAAACATCAGCTACCGCTAAACAGGAGAGCCCAATCAGACTCGCAGAACCGTTCAAATATAACAACTCAAATGAGGCGCGTCAACGATCTAGCGACGCTTTTTCATTCTGGTTGCAAAAAAACCGCAATTGGCCGCTGGTTCTTGGCGATTGGCTCAAAATCCAGCACTCACTCGCTAACTTTGCAGTTTTGCCGTTCGCAGTTTCCAGCCAAGCCCGATTCGGCTCGCCACAATTCACCCATACGAACGAGTTCTAATGTCGCACATATAAACCCTAGACCGCAAGCCCTATTGCTTACTTCGAGACAAATTACGCGGTTTGGCCGCAAAACTGCCTTCAGGAAGCAATAAGCTACAAGCTACAAGCAATAAGCAATAAGCCAAACCCCGCCGCCGCCTAACTCTCCGCGCCTCCGCGCCTCTGCGCGAGATTCCGTTGACCTTGATTATTTACGGATGTCCTCGTCGCACGCCGGCAGGTGATGCCAGGGTGGAAGCGCTGGGCTTTAGCCCAGCGAAACAAGCTACAGAGTTTTGCGGGCTTTAGCCCTGGGTTCGTCCTCACCGGGGCTAAAGCCCCACGGGGTGGGCCTGCGTTCACCGGGCTAAAGCCCGGTGCTTCCACCCTGAGGCGAGCTCTCAAGTTATCGTCAATTATCCGGGTTAGTGCCTTGTTTGTTTTTCTCTCCGCGCCTCCGCGCCTCAGCGCGAGATTCCGGTTCCGGGCCAATGGCCAATCGCGTCTTTCTCCCCCTGCGCTTGCTGAAAAATTGCCCAGCCTCTACACTGAAGTCCTTAATGTTATTAGACTCGGCGAAGACCGCGCCGTGCAGAAATTGCAGCGCGGGGAGGTTACATTGCGGCGGTTTGCAGCTCTTCTGATCTTGGTTGTCGCTCTCGCATTCGGTGTCATCGCTTGCGGTGGTGGTAGCAATACCACCAATAATCCGTTCTCGATGAGCATAACGCCTACCACTTATTCGTTGAACTACGGACAAGTCATGCAACTCAGTCCGGTGGTGAAGAATTACGCGGGAAACGCGTTGAGTGGCCAGACCATCACCTATACCAGCAGCAGCCCAACGATTGCGGACGTGGCGAACGGCAGCACGAATCCCGGGGCGATTTGCGCCGGCACGTGGGACTCGGAGACCAATCCGGTGATCTGTCATCCTCCCACGAGTCCGGGAACCGCGACCATTACCGCCTCGGCCAGCAGCAACGGCGGCACGGCCAGTACCACGGCCACGATTTATGTACATCCGGCAATAGGCTCGATCGCGGTGGGACCCACCTCGGCGACCAATACGAGTCCGTTTACCTGTCCTGGCAGCGGCACTTGCACCTGCAATGGAACCGTAACCTGCCCGAGTGCCAGCGCCACCGCCTGTGCCTGCACCACTTCGGGTCCAGTTTCGGCCCTAGGGGTGAGCAACTGCCTCTCCAGCGCCCCGACCGCGGCTGATTATGCTTTGTTTACCGCGACGGTATGTAGCGGTCCCGGTGCCCTCCCCGGTAGCTGCCCCAACGGAACGGATATCACGAATTCGGCTGGACCGCTCACGTGGACGGTCACTCCCGCTTCGATCGGAATTGCAGATATCTCCGGGATCACCTGCACAACCGGTAGCACTTGCAAATTGACTGCCGCGCTCTCCGGTCAGGCCTTTGTCACCGCCAGCGTGGGCAGCGTTACGAGTACTCCGACCGCCGGGGGCGGCGCTGCAGCCCTTACCACTTGCCCGGTGCAAAGCATCAGTCTCACGGAATTAGCCTCCTCCGCCGGCAGCCCTACCTCCAGCTCCGGGGCCACCGGCACAGCCGTCTCGCTGACGCCGACGGTGACCGACTCGAGGGGCAATCCGTTCAATACCCTGCCTACCACCCTGACTTTCGGTTCTTCGCAACCGTTGGTGGCCGCGGCCAGCTCGACTATCAGCTCGGGGGTAACGGGGAATGCTACGCTGGTAGCCTCCTGCACTCCGCCCAATTGCAATACGGGGTTTTACCCTGTGTATAGCAATCCTTTTCTGCTGAACGTCACTGGTGCCACTAGTACCGTCGTCTATGTATCGACTTCGAGCATAAACGGCGCATACCTTGTCCCCATCAGTACATCAACCACCCCGATTGCGGCTGGTGCTGTCATTACACTGGCACCTTCCACTTCGTCGTTCAGGACCAACTCCATGTTGATCACGCCCACCGCGGCCAACATTGTGATGGGCAGCGACTCCGGCGGCGTGATCGTGTACAACATCTCGGCCGGCACGTCCTCCGTGACAGCGTTCAGCGGCAAAGTATTGGCGGCTTCTCCGGACGGAAACACCATTGTGGTGTATGACGCGGTCCAAGGCAGTCCGACGGTTTACATTTATAGCCTGGCCAGCGAGTCGGTGATCACCAGTTTCCCGATGCTCGGCACGAACACGGCGCATGCGGCGTTTTCGCCGGACAGCGGTACGGCCTACATTGTCGGCAGCAACGGCACCGGCAGCGGCAACGTCCTGTTCAAATGGACCTCCAGCATGTCCCCCACGCGGCTTTCCACGACTGGTGAGACTACTGATGCTTTCAACGATGTCGCTTTCCTGCCGCAAGGCTCGTTTGCCGTTTTGGCGGGCGGCAGCAATCCGGTCAGCGTCATTGCCACATGCCACAATCAGGATGTTACCGGCACTCCGCCCATAACCGAGCTTCCCGGCCCTCCGCCCGTACCCCTAGCGACAACGCCCACTGTCTTGCTTACTGTACCCAACGGCTCGCTGACGACAGCAAATTCCACTACCGCCAGTGACATTATTTCCAGCGGCGCGAATATTCTGGCATTTGATTCCCCCTTTGTGGACGACTTCACGGTCAGCTTCGGCAATTCCACGGGCTTTTCCTCGACGCTTAACACCTGCATCCCTCCCCAGGGCCTCACTGCCACGGACCAGCGGAGGGATTTCAGCAAGGTCGCAGGCAGCGCAGCTAGCTTTAACACGGATCAGGTGATCGTCACCTCGGATGGCACCAAGGCCTTCATCTTGGATCACAGTCAGATCGCGCTCTTGGAATACAACGTGACAACCGGCATTGGCAGCGTCATTCCGTTGGCCAACAGTCAACCGCCCACCACCGGCGGAGCGACACTCGACGGCTTATCTCTCTATGTTGGGGGGAAAGACGGCAATATCCATATCATCGATCTGACGGCTAATTCCGGCATCGGAGCGGACACGCTGCAAATTCCCCTGAACACGACGACGGTTGGGGCACCCACTGGCTTTACGCCGGACTTTGTAGCGGTTACACCCTAGAGGCAGTCATTGGTCGTTGGCCGTTGGTCGTTGGCCAGAAAAGCTTGGACTTTACTGAAAAGGGCACGCCTTCCGGCGTGCCCTTTTCAAATCTCCGCGTCTATTTGAACCGGTTAGGCTTTCTTCTCTCCGAGATCCTTGGCCACGCTATCCAGGACGCCGTTGATGAACTGGACGGCTTCGGGGCTGGAGAATTTGCGGGCAATTTCCAGCGCCTCGTTAATGATCACCGGACGCGGCGTCTTGGGAAACGAAAGAAACTCGGCCACCGCTCCGCGCAACACATTGCGATCCACCGTCGCCATGCGTTCCATACGCCAATGTTCGGCATGACGCTCGATCAGTTTGTCGATCTCCGGTGTGCGCTCCATGGCCACCCGAAACAGATCGTCGGCAAAGCCCCGAACGCCTTCGTCCTGTTCGCCGCGTTCGGCCCAGAACGTACGACGCACTTGTTCTTGATCCTGGCGGCCCATATCCGCCTGGAACAGCATCTGCAATGCAAATTCGCGAGATTTTCTTCGTGTGCCCATGTGAGAAAGTAGCTAGTCGCTGGTAGTTAGTAGTTAGGGGTGTATGCCGACGCTGTCTCGTTCCCTTGATTGATTCTAACCTATCGGCAGCCAACAATACCGCGTGCCGGCCCCTAGCTGCTAACTACTAGCTACTAACTACTTTTTTTAAAGATGCCATTTCAATGGCCGCCATGGCCGATTCGAAGCCTTTATTGCCTGTCTTGAGGCCGGCGCGGTCGATCGCTTGTTCCAGATTTTCGCAGGTGAGCACGCCGTAGGCGTGGGGCACGCCGGTTTCCTGCGCCGACTGGCCGATGCCGCGCGTCACTTCCGTGGCAATATGTTCGTAATGGCTGGTTTCGCCGCGAATCAGGCAGCCCAGGCAAATCACCGCGTCCGTGCGTCCGCTTTCGGCCAAGCTGCGGGCCGCCGCCGGAATTTCAAAGGCGCCCGGCACGCGCACGATCGTCTGATCCTCATCGCGCGCGCCACAACGCCGCAAGGCATCCAGCGCGCCCTCCAACAGCCGTTCCGTGATGAAGGAATTAAAGCGGCTGACCACTAGGCCAAAGCGCAGGCCTTTCGCATCCAGCGAACCTTCACAGGTCGGAATGTGCCGCGGACGCCGCTCCGGCAAATAAGAAAAAATCGCCACCGCATGTCCGGGCGCCGGCTCCGCCACAAACATGCGTCCGCCGAACCGCCGGTCGCTGATTTCCTCGGCGATCTTGAAGCCGCGGGCCTTTACCACCTCGTAGGCGGAATTCGCGTCGGCCACTTCCAGAATCAGGTCAGTACTGGGGAAATCGCCGCCTCGGCCGATCTCGATGCCGGCTTGCGGCGTGCGAAATAACACGCCTTGATTGTGACGCCCTTCCCAATTCTCCGCCGGATCCAGACCCAGCTCCTGGAAAAAACGCTGTAATGCCTGGAAATCCTTCTCTTCGCTGGCGAGACGTACGTAGTAGATCGATTTAATCATCTAGTCTAGTTTCGAGTTTCTAGTTTCAAGTTTCAAGTAAAAACCGTTATTACGTCCCCCGTTCCCCGTCCCCCGTTCCCCGCCCGAGGGCGCTTCTCCGTTTCACGTTTCACATTGGGCGTTCCGCGTTGCCGCCGCCGGGTAGCGCTGGCGTCTCGCCGGCTGTCGGTGCGGGCGTCCCCGCCCGCACACCATAACAACGCCCGCCTGAAGCGCTATATGAAAACGAAAGTTCGTTATGCAGCATAGCGGGCGCATAGCTATCAGGAACCGGAATGCTCGGGGTTTCTCGCTGTGAACAGACACAAAAGTAAAATAGACCGCGGGGGACGGGGGACTGGAGACGGGGGACGCCTATCTTCCCTTGAACTTCGCTGCTCTCTTTTCCAGAAACGCCGCCGTGCCTTCGTTCTTATCCTCAGTACCACCGCAGAGGCCGAACAGCGTCGCCTCCACATATAAACCATCGGCAAGCGACATATCCTGGCCTTGGTTGACGGCTTCCATCGTGAACTGAATCGCCAAGGGGGCGTTGGCGATGATTTTCTGGGCAATGGCTTCGGCGCGAGGGATCAATTCCGCCGGCGATGTCACTTCGTTCACCAGACCGATACGCCAGGCTTCCTGCGCCGGGATCATCTCGCCGGTCAACAACAACTGCAAGGCTGGCCCTTTGCCAATCAGGCGCGGCAAGCGTTGGGTACCGCCGAAGCCGGGCATGAGGCCCAGTTTCACCTCGGGCTGGCCCAGTTTGGCATGGTCGCTGGCCAGGCGGAGGGTACAGGCCAAGGCGATCTCACAACCGCCACCCAAGGCAAAACCATTGATGCCGGCGATTACCGGCTTGCCCAGATGCTCCAGGAGATCGCCCACCGCCTGTCCCTGATGGGCGTAGTTTTTCGCCGCGACGGCATCCAATTTCTGTAGCTCTGTGATGTCGGCGCCGGCGATAAACGCCTTCTCTCCGGCGCCGGTCAGGATGGCCACGCGCACAGCGGGGTCGTTCTTAATCGCGGTAAAGGCAACGTGCAGCTCTTCCAGGGTAGCCGCGTTCAGCGCATTGAGCACCTGCGGCCGATTTACCGTGACATAGGCGATGGCGCCTGTCTTCGCGAAGAGAATGTTTTCGAAAAGTCCGGAAACAACAGCAGCGCTCATCGCCGGTTAATCCTCCGGGGTCGCCGCGTCGGCGAAATCGCGGACATTGAAGCTGCGCAGGCAGCCGCGGCAATACCACTCATGAGCATCGAGCCCAATGCAGCAGCCGCCCAAGGCGACTTCCCCCCGCCGCGATTGCTCGATCACCTCCGGGCTCGGATAGCCGTAGACAATACGGACCACCTGATCCTCGTAACGGCAGAATGGGCACGGCGGCCGGCGGTATCGTGTCCTGCGAACACCGGTAGAACCCATGAGGTCACTCCTCTATACCTAACTGACGCGCGGAACCGCGATATAGCTGCATGATCTTTTCCGAAAACACTGAGATTTGTAATTTGGTGATTTCAAATTTCAAATTTTCAGATTGGATGATTCATCAAATCCTCGCGGACACCGAGAGAATGTCGCGTGTTTACGGTGGAAGAACCGGCCTTTAGGCCGGCGGCTAGCGCGACACTCTGTCTTGGGCTTTAGCCCTGGCTCGATCCCGCCGGGGCTGAAGCCCCGATCGAAAGAAGCCCTCATTCGCTGGCCTAAAGGCCAGCGCTTCCACCGTTCCATCGCGCCAAGATCCTTCATGAATACCATGCTAGATTTGCCCATCTGGCTCCTAGCTTCCGGCTTATTGCTTATTGCTAATTGCTTATTGCTGAAATGGCCGCGGCGGCCGGGCTCAGGGCCTGAACATGATTGCCGTCCTCGGCCCAGGCCAGGTCCAAAGCGGATTCCACCCGGTTAATCACTTCCGTGACGACATCCACGGGATCGAAGCGAGTCTGCATAATGGCTTCCGCAACTCCAGCGGTCAAGCGGGGGACAAGGGTTCCGGTGGGGACCAGCACACTTTCCAGCAGGCCGCGAAATTTGTCCACCACGAGAAGCGCACTCGGTTCATCGGTATCGGGCAAAATCAGGGCCACAGTGGCCAAGTCGTAGCGCACCGCCAGATCGGTCTGCCGGGTACGGGAAGAAATCAGTTGTCCAATTTGCTCCAACATTCGTTCCACCGCCGGCTCCCCCGCATGCCGCGCCATCTCCGAAACCTTGGCAAAATTCAGCAGTACGACGCTCAGCTTGGAGTTCTGCTGCAAGCCGCGGCTCACTTCCGAGATCAACACATCCAGATAAGAGGAACGTTTTACTAAACCGGATTTTTCTTCTTTGACCGCCAGGTTCTTAACCAGGCCGCGCAACCGCGCGTTGGAGAGCGCTTGGACAATCTGGTCGGCAATACTCTTCAACACCGCCGTATCGCTGGAGAGCCATTTGCGCCCGGCGCCACTCTGCGCCAGCAACACCAACCCAATATGCTCGTCCCCCTCGATCAGCGGTACGGTGATCAACGATCCGATACTCAAGCTGGCGGCAAAGTGCTTGAGGGGGGCCAATGCCGGCGAGGGCGTCTCCTCTTGCACGGCGAGCGTGCCGTGCAAGATCAATAACGGCTGGAGAATGCCCACCAGCTTCACGATGGCATGAACGTTGAAGCGCTCGACGCCGGCGCCACAGTATTCCAACGCCATGGTGGGCGGCTTTCCCGGCGTACACAGCATGGCCACACAGCGACTGGCTTGCCAATGCCGGCCAATTTCATTGACGGCGGCAAACAATACAGCTTTCCCGCTGCCTTGACGATAAATATTGCGCGTAATGCCGGTAATCCGCGCAATGTCGTCGGCGGCCTCACTGCCGGTAATGCCGGGAGCCGCCGGCTCCTCCGGAATGGGCGGCACAAACATCCCCAAACCGGCATAGAGCTCGCGCAGTCTCTGGTTCTTCAACTCCTCGCCGGGAAACAGCGCGCGGATGCGTTCCACCCGTTCTATGGCGCGCGGGCGCATGGAGTACTGCAAAAAAATCTCCGCTTGCAGAATCAAGTCTTCCAGGACGGTCGGCTCTTCGCCGGCCAAAGGCTCGGGCGCCACCGGCTCTTCCTCCGTCACTTCCGGCTTGGAGGGAACCGTAACCGCGCCTTGCAGACGGGTGGCGATGTTTCGCAGGCGCACCTCGTCCACTTTTCCCTGCAGCATTTGCAGCCGCTTTCTTTGTCCCGGCACGTAAGGATCGACTTCGGCGGCGCGATCCAGGCAATCGCTGGCCTTCAGAAAATTTCCCGCCGCATAGTGGAGTTCAAACAGCTGCAACAATGTCTGGCAGTAATCCGCTTCCCGGTTCGCCAGGTTGAATAGGTCCACCAGGTATTCGAGGAATTCGCGGCGCGGCTGATATTTGGCGGCCAGCGCACTCAGCTGGGAGGCATGGTCGCGGAGGCGGCCGGCGCGCTGCTGTTGCTGCTCAAGACGGCGAGCCAGTTTTACCGCGTCGGGAACATGTTCCTGAGACAGCATTCCGCCAATGACCCGCACCAGATAATCCACCTGTCCGGGATCCTGCTGGAACAATTGCCAGAGGAAGGGCGCCGCCTCGAGAAAACAGCCGGTCCCCAGCAGGGCTCGCCCATACAGAGCGCCACATTCCGGCGTGGTCGCCGGACCTTGCACGAAAGGCTGAAGCAGGGCGGCGGCTTTCGCCGTCCTTTCGGGAGTTTCTTCCCACAGCAGAGCGCGCCCGTAGGCCACCGCCGCAGGCTCGCTTTGGGGATAGGCCGTATAGGCGCGTTCATAAAGTTTCAGGGAAGATTCGGAACGATCCTGGTCCTTGGTTTGCAGATCGCCGGCGCGCAAAAAGGCGGTGGAAGCCTCCTGGGATTCCCCCTGTTGGACGGCGAGTTCACCCAGTTGACACAAATTTTCGACGGAAGGGTCCTGCGCCACAATTCCCCGTAGCGCCAATAGCGCCTCCGCCTTTTGACCCAGGTTGGTGAATTCGCGCCAGGCGGAGTGATAAGCGTCCAACGACTCCCGGCGATTCGAACTCTCCAGCAAGCGTGCGGCCTGCAGACTCCTTTCCGGGGTCAGTCCGGAAACCTTCAGCAACTTGCGATAGGTAATAACCGCCATGGTGCGTTGACCTTGCGCCAGTTGCCGGTCGAAGATTCCTCGCAGCAAATTCGCCGCTTGCCGGTCATAGCCGAGCAACAGATGCAGTTCCGCAGCCGCCGGCGCCGCCACTTCATGTTCCGGGTTCTCCTCCAGCACTTCCAGGTATTCGCGTAACGCTTCTTTGCTCTTGCCTTTCTGCAAGAACCGCTCGGCTTTCTCCAGATGCTTATTCAGTTCGGCCATGGGCAGCTTCTGTTCTCCCGCAACGGAATACCATTATTCACCACTGGGAAAGGAGTTAGAAGATAGAAGTTAGGAGTTAGCAGGGTACCCAGCTCCTAACTTCTAACTACTAGCTCCTGACTCCTATCTTGACATTCGCCTTTTCTTCGCTAATAATCGCGTTCAGTTATTCTAAGGAGCCGCAGGTATGGCCCTCACCCGACGCCAGCGCCAAGTCTACGACTTTCTGGCCGACTTCGTTAAGACTCGAGGCTATTCTCCCTCCTTCGAGGAGATTGGCGAAGGACTCGGATTGAGTTCGTTGGCCACCGTACACAAGCACATTTCGAACTTGGAGAAGAAGGGTTTACTGAAGCGGGATTACAATCGCAGCCGTTCCATCGACGTGCTGCCGCCCCGCGGGCGTATGAAACAAGCGCTATCTTTGGAGAATGGCCTGCCGTTGATCGGCCGCATCGCGGCGGGAAAGCCGATGGAGGCCATCGAGAATCCGGAAACCATCTCGCTGACTGATTTCACGCGCGCCAAAGACGTGTTTGTGCTGGAGGTGCGCGGCGAATCCATGCAGGATGAACACATCGTGAACGGCGACTATGTATTAGTGGAGCGAGCCGCCACCGCCCACAACGGCGACATCGTGGTCGCCCTGGTTTCGGGCACCGACGCCACCTTAAAGCGCTTCTATAAAGAAGGGGACCTTGTCCGCCTGCAACCCGCTAACGCAGCGATGGAGCCCATTATGGTAGCCGCCGGCGACGTCCAGATTCAGGGCCGGGTGATTGGGGTACTGAGAAAGTACTGAATTTAGAATCTAGGAGTTAGGAGTTAGAAGTTAGGAGTTAGAATCCGCAGGTTTCTTCTAACTCCTAACTCCTAGATTCTAAATTCTGCTCTGCTTAAACCTTACCCAATGCCTTCTCAATGGTTTCTTTGGGAACGTAACCGACGATCTGCTCCTGGAGCTTGCCGTTTTTGAAGATCAGCAGAGTGGGAATACCACGCACGTTATAGCGGTTAGGCGTGGCCGGATTCTTGTCCACATCCATCTTGACAACTTTGACTTTGCCACTATAGCTGGTGGCGATGTCGTCGACGATGGGCGCCAGCGCCCGGCAGGGGCCGCACCATGTAGCCCAAAAATCCACCAAAACCGTAGTCTCCGACTTCAATACTTCCTGGTCAAAACTAGCGTCGGTTACGTCGAATATCGTCGTCGTTGCCATTCTTCCTCCCAAAGGATGCACGCCTTACTCCAGCCGGGCAAAGAACACCCAGCCATGGAGAACCTGACGGCTCAATAATCGTAGCACTCATTGGATGTCACAGGCAGAGGAAAGTCGCGGAAGTCCCCCAAACAAAAGCGTCCCGCGCCGGTAAGCGCGGGACGCGAAAGGCAATCCTCCCCCAGGATTGCCAAAAATGTAACATCTCGATCTTAAGTTGCTCTAAGATTTTGTAAACGGCACTACGGTAACCCCTCTAAGAACTGAAAACTAAAGCCTTAGAGGCGATACCTTAGCGACAAGGTCGCCGACGCCGGCTCGACGCTGAACTCGGACATGCGATAGATGTAATTGCGTTTGGACAGGGTTTGGCTGGCTAGCGCCGCCAAATTATATCCGTCCGCCCGGATCGACCAGCTTTTGGCCGGACGATATTCCAAGCCGAAATTCACATACAGATTGGGACCATACGGGGTGGTATAGCCGGCCTCACTGGTCGGCAGGTTGGCGGAGGGAGAGGGCAAGGTGGCGTTATACAGCGCGGCATCCTGAGCTCCCGGAAAGCCGGAATAAAAGACTAGCGACGAACTGGCGGTCCACTTCTTGGCCTTGTCGAGAGTATTCTCCAGCGCCACTTTGGTGATCGACGGGGCCCAGTTCTCCAGGCTGTCTCCGTAGCCGTAAGCCATGGCGCTGATGCCTTCGCCTCCGGCACCGAGAACCGCGGGCGCGGAAGCGGAAAGCAGTCGGACTACGCCCTCCGAGATGGTGATTCGATTCGAGCCAAAAGTGTAGTTGGCCTGCAGTTCCCCGCCGGCCATGTTATAGACACCCAGGGAAGTCGAGGTGTTAAGGGGCGCGGAAAACGCCAAGGGCAGGTAGTGATGGTAGAACCCGTTGCTGCCCACCGTCCAATGACTGGTCAACTTGTGTTCGTAGGCCAATTCGTAGGAGTCCAAGGTCTCCGGACTGGACATGGTGTGGTCCCGTTCCCATTGTCCCCACGACTCCTCATCCCCCGCGTGACGCACCGCTTTGCCCGCCATAAGCTTGAAAGTGTCGCGGTCGGTGGGCGTATACACCAGCGAGGCGCGCGGCGATACCAGCCATGCGGAAAACGTATGCTTATCGGTGCGCGCGCTCAGAAACATCGTCCAGCGGGAAGAGATCTTCCACTGGTATTCCGCCAGGAATGACTGCACGTGGGTTTGCCAGTTGCGCAGGGTGACGATGGGGGCATTTTCCAGCGCGTCCGTCGGCTCCGGGTCCTGAAACCAGTCATGGGAAAACTCGGCGCCCACCGCCAGCGAGTGATTTTCGGTCGGCGACCAAACGGCCAGGGCTCGGCTGAACACATCCTGCTCACCCGCATGTCCATAGTTCAAAGTCGTTTGCGTGCCCGGTTGTTCCCGCCGGATGGCCCACACATAGCCGCTTTGCATCAGATTTAAATCCCAATGCCGCGAGAGGGCTTTCTTATAGGTTCCGGTGAAGGTGACCTGCCGATTCAACATTTGGCGGCCTTGAATCCAATCGGCCACCGAGAGATCGGCGGGCTTGTTCGAGGTGTATATGTTCATCGCACGGGGGCGATCTTCGTCGCCATCCTGCACCAGGCGTGCCCAGAATTCGAACCCGCCGTGCACATAACTGATATGCGCCTTATAGCGGGGCTGTCCAAAAGCCTCTTTGCCATACCGGTCGAACAGGATGGAAGATGGTTGGCCCGGCACATTGGCCGGCAGTCCGTTTTTGGCCGGATAGGGGTAACCGATGTAGAAGGGCGAATCGGCCCCGGGTTGGTCCGCCATACCGAAGTACAGAAACAATCCCGAGTGTTCGCTGAACTTCCGGCCAAACCGAAATTCTCCCCCGGTGTACTGATCCCAGACGCCTTGGCGAAACGTGAAGTCCGTGCCCTGGAAAGTTAAGCCGTTGTAGGTTTGTACTCCGATCACTCCGGCAACCGCGCCCGCACCGTGGGTAGCGGAAGCCGGACCGCGCACGATGCCCAGCGACTGAATATCGCCCAGCAGGGGAATGCCGCGCTCATTATCGGCGCCCTGAATCAAGTGCTGATTCATGGTTCGGCCATTCACCTGATAGAGATATTGGTCTTCCCGATCGCTGATAATTCCCTGGAACCCGATGTGGTTCTGCATGGATTGGTGAGCAATGACTTGCGCGTCGGGCACATAATCTTCGATTAAGTGATCCAGATCGCGCGCCCCGCTTTGTTCGACGTCTTGGGCATCGAGTTCAGTCATATTGACCGGCGCCCTGCGGCTATCGGTCTTAGTCAGGGCCGCCGTACCGGTCACCTGGAGTTTCGCCAGTTGCTCCAGATCCAGGGAAAAGATGTCGCCGCTGTCCTGCGGGTCGCCCTCCGCGCGCGCGCCGATACCGGAGAAACACCCCAGCAAGCACAATCCCACTACCAATCTGCACCACCATCGCTTCATCGGCTTCGAGCTCCTAGTGGCGCCACAAGGGGGCAGCCACCCCGCGAACCGCAGCGGGGCTACTAAGGAGGTATCGTCACCTTCTCCGCGTTCTTTAGCTTTCTTAAAAGAAACTTAACCGGAAGAGTATTACGCCGACATAGCGTCGGCGGCTTTCGGATGGTCGCCGGGCAAATAAACCTGGAACACCGTACCGCGGTCGGGCACGCTTCGCACCCGAATGCGTCCGTGATGTTTCTGCACGATCGTGCTGGAAACCCAAAGTCCAAGTCCGGTGCCCACGGATTCTTTGGTAGTGAAGAAGGGCTCGAAGACGTTCTGTAAATTCTCGGGTGCGATGCCCTGCCCGTAATCGGCCACACTGATGCGCAAACCCGCTCGATTCGTCTTGCTCCACGAGCGGCAGGGACGCACTCGTAATCGAATTTTCCCGCCTTCGCGGGAAGCATCGATGGCGTTGGAAATCAGGTTCGAAAACACCTGCCGCAATTCGCCCTCATTGGCCAGCAGGAACGATTCGGGAGCGTACTGCTTTTCCACACGGATCGAGCTCTCTTGCAGCTTGCGCGAATACATCTCGAGCACCTCGTCCAGTATTTTGGCGGCGCTCACGGTGGAAAGCGTGGTTTGTCCGCGATAGAAGCCCAAGGTGGTGCGGGAAATACTGGCGACCCGGCGCAATTCCTCCTCGGCCACCCCCAGCAACTCCCGCGTTGCTTCATCCAACGTTTCCTTCTCGCGCAATATATATAGGATGTTCATCACCGCCGCGATCGGATTATTGATTTCATGGGCAATGGTTGCGGCCATTCGTCCCGCGGAGGCCAGTTTCTCGGCCCGCATTAAGGCCTCTTCGGCACGCTGCCGGTCCCCCAATTCCTTGCGCAACTGGAGATTGGCCGAATCCAGCTTGCCTAAGGCTTGCGCCAGCCGCGCACTACTCTCTTGCGCATTCAGCTTTGCCGTATTGTCGCTGAAAATCTCGATGGCTCCGACGATGCACCCCTGATCATCGTAGATAGGCGCCGCCCGCACCGATACGGATACGCGATGTCCCTGCTTATGGCAGAGAAAAACATCGGCTTCCCGGGAAACTCCATCTTCGATTGTGAAATGAAGGGGACAGCGGCCGTGGCAGAGCTGCTCGCCGCAGTGGTCCGTATGATTCAGGAGGTTGTCAAAGCAGCAGCGGCCCACAACTTCGTCCGCCGAAAATCCGGTTAACTCTTCGGCCGCCCGGTTCCAATAGGTAATTCGACGGTCGCGGTCCACAAAGTACACGCCGTCATACAAATTATCCAATAAGTGTTTATAAAACTCGTTATTTCCCACAGCCCAGTCCGGACGGCTAACTACTTCCGCCATTGTACTCACCCCGACGCCGACTCGATTCGAACCTCGCCTATTCAGACCAGAGTACTCCATTTTAGCAAGAAGCACCCTCTCTGTTTCCAGTTTGCACTCCCCCCAACTTTACAAAACTGGACGCAACAGGTCAGAAAGTGGTCCCTAGATCCGTTTAGCGGTGGACGTGTGACATGAAACGTGAAACGGCGACTTCCGCCGTCGGGAGTCGGGGGGCGGGAGTCGGGGAACGGGGGTTTGACGGGGGTTTGACGGGGGTTTAACGTGAAACGAGAAACGCAAAACGGGAAACGTCGGATTAACGTGGAACGTGGAACGAGGAACGTGGAACGCCCTCTTCCCCCTGCCCCAACGAATTAATCGTACTATAGAGTTCCGCGAAGCGGATCGGTTTCGTTAAGTAGCCGTCCATGCCGGCATCCAGACAGCGCTGCCGGTCGCTCTTCATGGCATGAGCGGTCATGGCGATGATCGGAATGTGGGACTCCTGACCCGACTCTTTCTTGCGAATGGCGGCGGTGGCTTCCAGTCCATCCATTTCCGGCATTTGCACGTCCATCAGCAGCAAATCAAAGGCACCCACCACAAACAGTTCCACAGCCTGAAGTCCGCTCTCGGCAATCGTAATCACGTGCCCTTGCCGTTCGAGCAACTTCACCGCCAACTTGCGATTGACCGCTTCGTCTTCGGCAAGCAGGATGCGCAACGAACGGGGCGCCGTCCCCACAGGCATGGGCAAAGCCGCGGCTCGACCGGAGGTCGCCAGTGCGCCAGCCCCTTTAGGCAGCGAGAGTGGAATGGTAAAGGTGCTGGTAGTTCCCTCGCCCGGATTGCTTTCCAACCAGATGCGGCCGCGCATCAACTCCACCAATCCGCGGCAAATCGCCAGCCCTAAACCGGTACCGCCAAACCTTCGCGTAGTGGACGCATCCACTTGGGAAAAGGCCTGAAACAGCCCTTGCTGTTTTTCGGCGGGAATGCCTACGCCCGTATCGGAAACCGAAAATCGAAGAGCCGGCCCCGGCTCCTGGAGGACGGAGGTAACCCGAAGGAGGACCTCACCCTGGGCCGTGAACTTGATAGCATTGCCGAGCAGATTCAACAGCACTTGGCGGAGCCGGATGGGATCGCCCATAAAGACCGCCGGACACTCGGGAGCAATCTCGGCGCTTAACTTTAATTGTTTCAACTGCCCGCGCGAAGCCACGCCGCGCAGAGCCGCATCCACCAGTTCGCGCAGATCCACCTGGACCTCTTCCAACTCCATCTTTCCCGCTTCCACCTTGGAGAAATCCAGAATGTCATTGACCACGGCCAGCAGAGTATCGGCCGATTCGCGGGCGGTGACCAACATATCCCGTTGCTCGGCCGTCAACTCGGTCTCCAAGGCTAATTCGGTCATGCCCACCACGCCATTCAAGGGGGTGCGAATCTCGTGACTCATATTGGCGAGGAACTCACGCTTGGCCTGATTGGCGATGGCCGCCGCCCGTTCCGAGGCTTCCGCGCGCCGCCGGGCCGCGCGCACGCGCAAGGTCTGCCAGCCCAGCAGCCCCAGAGCGGCGATCAGGACGCCTATGGCCCCCGCCAACTGGCGATTCCGCCGTTGTGACTGCAGCATGCCGTAAATAAATGCGGCCTCATTGACAGGCCCTTGCAGGTTTTCGAACGAAATGGCGGAAACCTCTCCACGATCCGCCATCTGCCCGATCTGCCCCTGGATCATGTCGGCCGCGCGCGCCGCATCCGGCCGCCGGAGACTGGCGCCCACTCCGAACAAAACATTGCCTTCGGGCAGTTGGGAGAATCGCAGGCGGACATTCTGGCAGGCGGCTAAATCGAAAATTCTCGGTTCCAATCCGGTCGCCGGTACCAGACTGGCATCGGCCCGTCCTTGACACACGGCTGCCAAAGCGTCCTGGTCGCTCGCCTCGCCGACAAGAATGGCGCTGGAAAAATAAGAACGCGCCAGCTTGCCGGTAATATTGGATCGCTGAAAGTGCAGGGTGTGCCCGGCCATTTCCGCCGGATGAAGCAGCGGATGGGCTCTGGGACTGACGATCCAGAAGGTGGTATTGAGCCACGGGGACGAAATATACAGGTATTTTCTACGCTCGGGCAGATCTCCGAGCACCGTCCATAGATCGACCAGGCCATCCCTGAGACTGACATCCGGGCCGGCTGGGGCCAGCACCCATATGATCGGAATGTGGGCGCGCCGAGCCGCTTCCTTGACAATCTCCACCGCCGGTCCCGCCGGCGAACCATCCGTGTCCACATATTGATAGGGCCGGGAGTTCTGATAGCCAACCCGAAAAGGAGTGGAGGCGCGAGTCGGATCGTGACGCCACTCCCGCACCAGCCAACATACGGTTGCCAGACAGAGCAGCACTCCCGCCAGAAGCCATAGCCTCTGGGAGCGTTGTCTGGGGAGCGCACCCGTATCCCTGTTCATCTTGGACTTATCGACACGGCCGCGATTTTCAGTTAGCGTCACGCGGAACGAACCTCACATCCATGGCGCGAGAAGCAATCCAACGATTTGATATTTAGTTCAGGACAGGATTTCGCTGTCAGTAACGAATTATAATGCTCTGATAAAGCGCTGCTTTCGCTGACACACGCGCTCATTCTCTTGCAACTTTCTTCGAATATCCACCGAAAAATGGCCATGCGCGCCCGGCTCGGCTCGCTCTCCAGGTGCTCATGCGGCTCAGGTGATCGCCCCATAGAGCTTTGGTCAAGGTCCGCCGATGAAAGAATGATGCGGGCGGAGGCAGCCTTGCCGGACTCCTGATCCCCTCCCTCGTGAGGTATTGGAATGAAGTTTCTCTGTAGATTGTCCATGCGCCGGAAACTTCTTCTGGCGCCGCTGCTGGCAACCACCCTGATGGTAGCCTCCTCCCTGGCAGCTTATATCGGCATCCGGCAACAGCGCCTATCTCTACAATCGATTTGCCAGGAGCGGATTCCCGCCTTGAAAAGCGCGGCGGAAACCAATCGATCGATCGCTACGATCCAAGCCAACACCTACAAGTTGCTTTCCATGATGGAAGCCAACTTTCCGCCCGACAAGGTGGCGGCCACCGCCGCCCAATTGAAGGCTGATCTGGATCTAACCGCCAAACGCCTGCAAGCGGAAGCGGCCGCCTCGGGATTAAGCGCGGAGGAGCAATCGACCTTGACCAGCGCGGCCAAAGCCGTTCTCGACTACCAAAAGGCTATTGGCGAAGTCGTGGATGTGGCCAGCGTGGAAGTTTCGGCCGGCACCGCTTTCATGTCTAAGGCCCAACTCAACTATGACGAGCTAACCACGCACCTGACCAAGCTGCGCGAGTTGGCCGACCAAACCACCGCCGAAGCCTACCAATCCGCGGAAGCTGTGGCGGGCCGGGTCACCGCCACGGTGGTCATTACCTTGATTTTATCCATCCTTCTGGCCATCGCCGCCGCCATGCTTGTCGGAAGCAGTATTCTGCGGTCGGTGGAAGCCATCCGCGGCGCCACCGTCAAACTTGGCCAAGGAGATTTGCGCTCCCGCGTTCAGATTGACGGCACTGACGAAGTGGCGCAAACCGCCAACCAGATCAATGAATTCATCAACTCCGTCCACGAACTGGTGCGTAAAGTGGGTCATGGGGTGCAAGAAATGACCGGAGCGGCGGGCAATCTTTCCGGCGCTTCCAGTACCCTGGCCGACGGCTCCGCCCGGCAATCCGACACCTTGGGATCGGTAGCCTCCGCGGTGCAGCAGATGACGGCCACCGCCAGTGCGATTGCGGAGAGCGCCGGCCGGTTGCAGCAGACCTCCAAGCAGAGCCTCGCGAACACGGAAAGCGGCAGTCAGAGCGCCCACCAACTGTCGACCGAGATCGAGGCCGTCGGCGGCGCCTTTGATTCCATCAACGCTGCGGTTCGAGAATTCGTACGTAGCGCCACCTCCATCACCGCCATGACGCAACAGGTCAAGGATCTGGCCGATCAAACAAATCTGCTGGCGCTCAACGCCACCATCGAAGCCGCCCGCGCCGGCGAGCAGGGCCGCGGGTTTGCCGTCGTGGCTGATGAAGTCCGTAAACTGGCGGAACGCTCCGCCCACGCCGCCGAGGACATTGACGGAGTTACCGGCAGTATCGGCCAGCAATCGACGGTCGTGGAAAGCTCGCTCCGCAAAGGCACACAATCCCTGATGTCCTGCCGCGAGCGGGCGCGGCAACTGGAAACCGTGTTTGGCACGGCCCGGCAATCCGTATTGGAATCGGCCATCGGGGTAAACGAGATTGCGGCCAGCGTAACCGAGCAGAGCAAGGGGACCTCCGAGGTCGCTGGGCATGTCGATGACATCGCGAAGATGGCCCAGGAGAATTCGACAGTAAGTGCGCAGACGCGACAAGCGGCCATCGGCCTTGAGCGGCTGGCGCAATCCCTGAAATCGGCAGTCGCGCAGTTTGCCACTTAGCGGGAACGGCGATCGTCGCACCAGATCACGCTGCAACAAGGAGACCATAATGAAGCAGTTACTCAGAACCTTCCTCATCGTAATCCCGGTTTTGCTCGCCGCTATCGCTGCCCTGGGGCAAGCTCCGGAACGCGCCACCCCGGCCGAAGCGAAGCAGATGGTCGACGATGCGATCGCTCACATCAAGGAAGTCGGCACGGCCAAAGCTTTCGACGATTTCACCGCCCCCGGCGGACGGTGGCATAAAAAAGATCTCTACGTCTTCTGCTACAAATGGGACGGCACCAATGCTTGCCACGGGGGGAACCGCGCCTTGGTCGGCAAGAACCTATATGAACTGAAGGACGCCAACGGTCAACAATTCATTAAGGGAATGATCGACTTGGTACAGGCCAAGGGCAGCGGCTGGCTGGAATATCAATGGCCCGATCCGCTCACCAAGAAAACCGAGCCCAAACGTTCCTGGGTGATTAAGATCCCGGGCTATGAAGGCCTGATCGGCGCAGGGGTCTATAAGCACTAGAATTTCGCGGCCCGCGACAGATACCGCACCGTCTTGGTGCCACCGTGGATCTCGGCCCGTCCAACCTCTTGAAACCCGAGTGCGGCATGGAAGCCGTCCGATGCGGGATTGGGAGGGTCGAGATTCACTTCACAGACGATTCTCCGGTGACCGGCGCTCAGCGCCTGCTGGAAAAGGTCCTCATAAAGCTGGCGGGCATACCCCAACCCGCGCGCGCTGGGAGCGGTCACCACACGATCCACATAAATGAACTTGTCGTAACGCTCCTGAAACCAGCGAAAATTCGGACTGCCATATACGGCATCCTGGTCGAACGCAATCAGAAATGCGTCCGCATCATTGATGGTGGATGCATAGAAAGCCTCGGCCAGCACGGCGGCGAACTCCTGCTCGTCCAACGAAGAGAGCTCTTGGACGTGGTCCTGATTCAGCGCCAGCAGCGCCGCCGTGACGGTGCGAATTGGTTTGATTTCCCCGTGCATAAAGGTCTACTGACAAGTCTCGAGCGCGGCCATCGGCTACGCCGGCACCAGGATCACAGCCGTCATATAGTGAGCGGCTCGTCCACTCAGGGCCACGCGCTCCCCCTGTAGCTCGCAAAATACCTGGCCGCTGCGTGGAGATATCTGCATCGCACTCAGCTGGGCTTTACCGAGAATATGACTCCAGAGGGGCGTCAGCTCGCAGTGTGCGGAGCCGGTCACGGGATCTTCATTGATCCCCAGTTTCGGGGCGAAGAAGCGGCTCACGAAGTCGCAGTTCTCTCCCGGCGCGGTAACGCATACGCCCCTTAGATCGAGTTGAGCCAGCTTTGTGAAATCCGGCTTGAGCGCGCGGATTTCCTCTTCCGAACCAAATTGGGCAAGGTAGTCAAATGCCCTCAAAACGCGTTGCGGTCGCTGCCCTAACCCTTCTACCAGCCCGTCGGGAAGTGGACACTCTACGGGAACCGTCGCGGGAAAATTCATTTGGTACAGATCGTCTAGACGCTGCACCGTGAGCAGACCGGAGCGCGTTTTAAAGCGGATGGCTTCTCCCGAATAGCCCAATTGACGAAAGAGCACAGCCGCGGAGGCGAGCGTGGCATGCCCACAGAGATCCACTTCCGCAACCGGGGTAAACCAGCGCAGACGGAACCCCTCCTCCTCCGGGACAAAGAAAGCCGTCTCCGCCAGATTGTTCTCCGCCGCAATGGACAGCAACAGGTCGTCGGACAGCCACTGGTCGAGAGGACATACGGCAGCCGGATTGCCGCCGAAAACGTGTTCGCTGAACGCATCAACCTGGTACATCGATATCTTCGTCATTCTTTCCCTCGATTTTAGGCGACCACATTCTCCGGCGTCCCCGCCACGAAACACTCGATATTAACCCAACCCGTATCTCCCCTCCCACTGCCGGCGCAGTGGTCTGCCGCACGCCGAATAGTTTTCCTTTTCCGAACGGATTTCGCGCCTTACCGGTGACCGAACTCGAAGATCCTAGATAGGCGCACCGGCACAAGCTCTCCGGAGATTTCGGACGACGTGGAACGTGGAACGAAAAACGTGAAACGGTCTTTTGCTTTTCTGGTGCCGGGAGGGGGACTTGAACCCCCACGCTTTTGAGGGCGGCGGATTTTGAGTCCGCTGCGTCTGCCAATTCCGCCATCCCGGCGTGAGAGGAAAAATGTGGCAAAAGTAGGTTAGCACATTGGACGGATGGTCCCAAACTTTCTCTCGCCGTGAAGATCTTTTCGAGCCATCCCGCAAGGGATGGCCTGACGAAAGCGCGCACCCGCCTGGCGGCGGGTCCATAGTTCCAGAAACTTTGCACGATGTAGCGCCGGCATCTCGCCGGCTTTCCTGTGTACGTCTCGCCTACAGGGTTTTGCTGCGCGCACTGGTGCGGCCGGGACGGCCGCACCGACAGCCGGCGAGACGCCGGCGCTACCCTCAGTTGCGTGGCTCGTTGATGAGTGCGCGATATTGGAAGTACATTTCGGTACGCCAGCGCAGGATCATCCCGAAAGCCAGGATGAAAAACAACGCTGCAGTCTGCTGAACGGAAAGGATGGTATCCAGATAACCGCGGGCGGCTATGCGGATTCCGGCCAGCAGAATGATGACCGCGAAGAACATATGCGACCGCTGGGCCATGACGCTGTCTCCCTGGCGCACCAAACGGGAGGTCCGCAGCAACGGATACGCCAGGCCGAGCGCTCCGGAGAGAAACGCCACTCCCGCCCAACTCCACGGCACGCGAAACGCGGGCACCACAAACATGCCAAACCCCGTGGCCATGCCTATGGGCGGAATCACAATCTTCCTGGCCGAAACCGCGGTACGGGTTTCCCGCACCCGCCAAAGCGTGACCGCAATGGCGCCGGCAACCGAACTGAGCAACGACATTACCTGGAGGGGTTGAAATTTCATAGTTTTGGCTGAAAAACGGAGGGAAGGCCTTCGATCCTTGAAATGTTCTTCCCGCTTCAATTGTAAGGCATGCGAGCGGTAGCTAGTAGCCAGCGGTCAGTCGCCAGGGACGGCCCCCTAACTACTAGCTACTGGTAAAAGAGCTTTCACCGCGGAGGACGCGGAGGACGCAGAGGAAGAAAAGGAAAACCCGTTCAAGCCGGGGATTGACGCAGAGCAACGCAGATTGAGCGGGCTTGAAGTTTGGGATTTGGTCCGCGTTGATCGTGTTCGGCTATGGGTTGATCCGTCGCCCCTCCTCCGCGTCCTCTGCGTCCTCTGCGGTGAAAGCTGCTTATCAGGCGGCGGCGCCTTTGGCTTGCTGCAGGGCTGCCAGATCCTGCTTCAGCGTCGCCAGGTCGAACCCGTTCGGCGTCTTGCCGCCCAGTTTCTTGGCCAACCAATCTTTCCCGATCAGCGCATAGGCTTCCTCGGCATAGGCGTTGTAGAACTGCCAGCTCATGGCTTTGAACTGGCCCCAGGTTACGACATAAACATTGCGCTCATCGTAGGCCACGGCGGCAATGCAATGTCCGTTCTTGGGATTCGGAGCGGCATCGCCCACCGGACCCTTCGGCGGCACGAGCCATGGAATCTGCAGCAGGTTTTTGCCTTCGGCCACCGCAAAGTCCGGCAGCGCCACGCCAATGTAGCAGGCGCCAAATAGATTTACCGCGTCTTTGACCTGCACGTCGTTTTTCAGTTCCAGCGCGGCAAAAGCGATGATCTGATGCTTATCCAATCCCTGCTTCTGCCAATACTTCAGCACATCGAGCATGTTGGCCCCAGCATCCGCCTCGCCATGGGCGAAATGCTCGTAGAACTTCAGGATGTCGGGCGTGGGAATAACGGCGGTGTCGCCGGTGTTGGCCGTCCAATCCATGACTATGTGACCGGCGGCGGCGCAGGTGCAATCGCCGTACTTATCGTTGCCCATTATCTCCCAGCCCTTCGGCGGAATATTGGCCACCCAGGATCGCGAGGCCGGAGGAGCTTCAAGTCCCGGTTGCAGATAGGCCCCAAAACGAAGCGTTCGGGGATCATGCCGGACCGGATGTTTGCCCAATTTGAATTTCAGGACATTTTCCGACTTTGAGGAAGCGCTCATAGTAATTCCTTTCGTGATTCAAAACTCGAATGGATGATCAGTGGATTACGAACCTGGAATCTGGGCCGTTCACGCTGTCGGATGCGTGGCCTGCGGAATGAGGATATTCCCGGGACGCGGTTATTTAACCCTAGATTTCCCGTAGTGGGAAGAAGGCTGGAGTCGTCAAAATCGAGGGGGAACTGAAACAAACAATGTGTCAGAGGCAATACGGGTCAGGCCCCCCTGGGAACGCGGGCTGCTAGCCCGCATTTCGGTGCGGGCTGGCAGCCCGCGTTCCCAGGGCGAGTTCAGGTGGTTTCTTCCCGTTCGGGCACGGTAAAGCGAAAGGTACGTCCGCGGGATTCCGGCCGCCACCCTGCCTCCATGGCTGCTTGGATGGCGGAGCGTAAGGCATTGACCAGGTCCACGGGCTTAGGTTTCCGATCCAGCCCGAAGACGGAAAACGGAAAGTCGACGATCAACTCCCGTGTGCGCTCCGGTATCTGCCACACGGAAATGGAGATCCCTTTCAACCCCTCGCCCCCGGTTGCGATCCAACTGTGCCGGAGTCGCCATTGATATTCTTCCCCATCAACGGCAATGGTCTGAATCTTCTCGCCTTGCTTTTCTTTCATAATGTTTGCCAAGCCTATTGTATGCACACCGGCTGCTTTCTCGTGGATTACTCTGTCAAAGAGGGCCTGCCATGCCATCCAGGACTTACGAATCTTTTCTTAACGATCAGCCGGGCGAAGTCCCGGTCCGAGGCTTTCTGCATCGCGCCTCAGGAGCAAAGGCGGATGCTCTGGTGCTCACCCATGGTGCCGGCGGAAATTGCAATGCTCCCCTGTTGATTGCTTTGGCGGAAGTATTCAGCGTTTCCGGGATCACCGTACTGCGCTGCGATTTGCCGTTCCGTCAACTGCGTCCGCATGGACCGCCTTCCCCCAGTTCGGCCACGCGCGACCAGGAGGGATTGCGCCGGGCAGTGACCCTGTTGCGGCGGGACAACCACAGCCGCATATTTCTGGGCGGCCAATCCTATGGAGGACGCCAAGCTACGCTGCTGGCGGCCAACGAACCTTCGCTGATTGAAGGCCAGCTCCTGCTTTCCTATCCGCTGCATCCGCCCGGCAAGCCGGCCCAGTTACGAACTGCGCACTTCTCGAAATTACAAATCCCGAGTCTATTCGCCAGCGGCACCCGCGATGCCTTCGGCACTATCCCCGAACTCGAGGCCGCAATCAAGCTGATCCCGGCCAGAACTCAGCTCTTTCCGATTTCAGGCGCCGGACACGGTTTAGCGTCGAAACAGCTTCCAGTGCCACAGATGATCCACGAGGCGTTCGCGGCATTCTTCTAGAGGGCAAGGTTTTAGAGGCAACGTTTCGGAAGTTTCGAAGGTTTCGGAGGGTTAACCACGAAATACACGAAAAACACGAAAACAAATCGGACTTCGGAGGTACCAACGTGAAACGTGAAACGGAACACGTGAAACGTGGAACGAGGGCTTCCGCTGGCGGGAAGCTGGGGACGTCGGGCGGGGCTTGACGTGGAACGTGGAACGCAGCCTCACCGCTGGCGGGGAACGGGGGACGGGGAACGGGGGACGGGGAACGGGGGACGGGGGACGGGG
>Ga0181517_10001317_pt1 | contig 28070 bp, 22 predicted proteins | sample PEATcosm2014_Bin_31_FD_119748 | JGI IMG/M metagenome (GOLD analysis project Ga0181517, IMG submission 119748) | Peatland microbial communities from MTU Mesocosm Facility, Houghton, MI, USA - PEATcosm2014_Bin01_30_metaG | ecosystem: Environmental > Terrestrial > Soil > Wetlands > Peat | place... | reverse complement strand
GTTTCTCTCGCCGGAGCCCGAAGTCCCCGCCGGACTGCTTGACAAGATCCTGGCTCAGACGGGTCCCGGGCAGGTAGCGGGCTTCGGGCTTGTGACCCCGGGCGGCAATGTGCTTGCCGTGCCTCCGGCCTGGCAGCGCCCCGGCTTCAGGGGTAACGTGAAACGGTTTGCCGAGCCGCGCCTGCTGATGACGGCGGCCATGGCCTTCTTCTCGATCGCATTGACCCTCAATCTGACCGGTGTTCGCTTGAGTGCGATAAAGCTCAGCGACCTGAAGCCGTCCACGGTACGGTCGCTGGTAGAGCGGCGGCTGACCATGGCTTCGATCCCCATCATCCGCTACTACGATCATCTTCGCCTGGTCTACGAAGTTGAATCCAAGATGCGGGAGCTGCGCCGCGGCGCACAGGGCGAGGGAGAAGGCGGCGACACGCAGCAGCAGAAGAAGGACTCGACTCCAGCCCAGCCGGGCGAGTCAAAACAGGCTCCCGGACAGACTCCGGGCCACAAGGACGGCGGGTCTCGTGTGGACCCTCCACAACAGTCGGGCAACCCGGCGCTCAATGACTCAACAGACTTTCTTGAGGCGTCCCAAACCTTTCACGGAACAATCCGCGCATTCCGGCGGCTCCAAGATGGCACTACGGGAACGGCACTGATGGAAGGGAGCACAGTATGGACTGCGTAAATCACAGCGGTACGGCAGCAACGGCATTTTGTCAGACGTGTGGAAAGCCTCTCTGCGCCGATTGCATCCGCAACATGGCGGGAGGTCAGCTTTTCTGCGAGGGCTGTGCGGCAACCTGGCAGGCTTATCAACAGCCATTTGCAGCGCCGCCTCCGGGCTCGCCAAACCCTTCGGCAGCCGCGGTTCTGGGCCTGATTCCCGGCGTGGGCGCCATGTACAACGGCCAGTTTTTCAAGGCCCTGATTCACGTAGTGATCTTCGCGGTGCTTATCAGCATCACCGACCATTACGGGATCTTCGGCATCTTCATCGCGGCCTGGGTACTTTACCAGTCCTTCGAGGCTTACCACACCGCCAAGGCGCGGCGCGACGGAATGCCGCTGCCCGATCCGCTGGGGCTCAATGAAGTGGGCAACTGGCTCAACCTGGGCAAGACGCAATATCCGGGCCAGCCCGGCGGGCCAACTCCAGTTCAGCCGGGTGCGGCGCCTTATGCCGGGCAGTACCAGCAGCCTTATGGGCAGAACCCTTACCAGGCGCCCTATCCGCCGGCTCCGGGCTTTATTGATCCGGCCCTGCCGCCTATGCCCCCTATGCCGCCCCCCCCGGTTCCGCCGCTCTATTGGAAGCGCAGGGAACCGATAGGCGCCATCGTGCTCATCGGCCTGGGCCTGCTGTTCCTGCTGGGCCAGTTGGATATCTTCCACGGCCGCTTGATGGAGTTCACCTGGCCCCTGATTTTGATCGGGCTGGGCGTATGGCTGATCGCTCGCCGTCTCGGAGATTCGCAAGGAGGTTCCAAATGAACCGCTACATCCTGATCCGCCGCCTTCGCGGTCCTGCATTTCTGCTGCTGGTTGGCACGCTTGCGCTGCTCAACCAGGCTGACATTCTCTCCTGGGGCCACAGCTGGCCGCTGTTTCTGATCCTGGCCGGCGTCATGGCTCTGGCAGAGCGTGCGGCGCTGGCCACCGACGGAGGCTATCCACCGGCTCCGCTTCCGGGCGCGCCTTATGCGGTTGACCCCAATGCCCCCGGCGGACCGATTCCCGCGGGAACCTCTTCGGCCATCGTCCCCGCTCACACGCAGGAATATGAGAAAGAACCAAATGGAGGCCAGCAATGAGCAGCGTACCCCCTAACATGCCTCCCAATACGCCTCCCGGGGGCGGTGTGCCTCCCGGGTATCCGCCTTACGATCCCAAGACCCAGTGGCGCGTCTACCGCGAACAGCAAAAGGCAGCCTGGCGCGCGCAGCGCGATGCCTGGAAGGCCCAGCGCTACGCCATGAAGTCGAGCTACGTGGGAGTGTACGGCCCGCGCGTTCCCTCGGTGGTGGGTCCGGTCATCCTCATCGGCGCCGGCATCGTGGCCTTGCTGGTGCTTACCGGTCACATTGCCTCTGAAGGCTTCTGGGCCTGGTACGGCCATTGGTGGCCGCTGCTGTTGATCGGCGCCGGGTTGGCCCTGCTGGCTGAGTGGGCCATGGACCTGCGCCGCGAAACTCCGGTGCGCCGCGGCGGCAGCTTTGTGGGCATCCTCATCATCCTCGCCATCGTCGGCGTCTGCGCGTCGGCGCGGAACCACATGGTCCCGTGGTTTAACGAGTGGGGCGACCATAACGACGACTTCTTCAACTCCTTTGGCCTGCCCGAGCACGACAACGACGTGCAGGTGCTGAACACGCAGATTCCCGTCAATTCCGCCGTCGAGATTCAGAACCCTCGCGGCGACGTCAGCATCACGGCTGGCGACGGTCCCAACATGGAAGTGCAGGCCCACGAAGTGGCCTACGCCAGCAACGACGACGAAGCCAAAAAGATCTTCGCCTCCGAAGCGCCTGACGTGAAAGTCGCCGGCAGCGCCGTCATGGTCAGGTCCGCCAGCAACAACAGCGGGCGGCTGAATTTGACGGTAACGGTTCCCAAATCCGCGCGGGTCACAATAACCTCGGGCAAGGGAGACGTGACCGCCGCCGGCCTGGGAGCAGGCGTTACCGTCACCGCTCCGCACGGCGACGTGCATCTGAACTCCATCGCGGGCTCGGTGCAGGTGCATCTCTCCAACGACAAGCACGACTTCTCTGCCCACGACGTGCAGGGCGACATCAATGCCGATGGCCACTGCAACGACCTGACCTTCTCTGAAATCAAGGGCAAGGTTGCCATGAACGGCGAGATCTTTGGCGAAGTGCACATGGAGAATGTGGCCGGCGATGTGCACATCCATACGTCGGTTACCGATCTCGAAGTGGGAGCGCTGCCCGGCGATCTGACCCTCAACTCCGACGACCTGCGGGTTACCGAGGCCAGGGGGCAGGTACGCGTTTCAACCCACTCCAAAGACATTGACCTGAGCCAGATTTACGGCGACACCTACGTCGAAAACCGCAACGGCCGCATCTCTGTTTCGCCGGCCGCCACTTTCGGGGTTGAAGCCAAAAACAGCAAAGGCGACGTAGAAGTGACGCTGCCGCCGAACGCCTCGGCCACGGTGAACGCCCGCACGCATAATGGCGACATCATCTCCGACTTTGCCATGCCCTCAACCGAAGGCGAGAACAAGCTGGCGACATTCACAATCGGCTCCGGAACCGTGCGGATCGTGCTCACCGCCGAGAACGGCGATGTGCATATCAAGAAGGGCGCGCCCATGCCGCCCACGCCGCCGACGCCTCCCAAGCTGAATGTTTCATCCAACCCCAAAGCGCCGGATCTCTCCAAGACGCCGCATCTGAAGACGCCCAAAACGCCGCCCCCGGCACCGGTTACTCAGTAAATCCTCCGCCTGTTCTCCAACAAAGCTGGGTGCCCCACCCTCGCCACGTACTTGTTTTTGTGGCTAGGGTGGGATACCACGGATACCCCAGCTTATTCAGGTGCGAAATCGAATCAGGGACTGCGCCTTTGCGCTGGCCCTTGTCCGAAACACCCGTTTTCGTTGTATCCTCCATTCGCGGGGAGGAAAATTGCCATGGGTCGAGAACCGGCACGGGTAATTACTGTCGAGCGCGAGTACGGGTCGAGAGGCGGAGAGTTTGCTCACCATTTGGCCCAGCGGCTGGGCTGGCGGCTGATGGACTCGGAACTGGTGTGCGGCGCGGCCCATGCGGCCGGAGTGACGCCGGAACTGGCGGCCAAGTTCGACGAGCGGCTCGACCCCTGGTACCACCGCTATGGCAAGGTCTTCTGGCAGGACTCCATGTACTCGACGACCGGACTCACCGAAGAGAAGATTTTTGACTCCGAGCGCTGTTTGTCGCTGATTCGGGACCAGATTCTAGCCGCGGCCAAGGAGGGCAACTGCGTGCTGGTGGGCCGCGGGGCAGCCTGCGCGCTCGCCTGCCAGCCCGGATGCTTTCACGTCTTTGTCTACGCCACGGCCAAGGCAAAACGCGAGTGGTTCGCCCAGGCATTTCCACAAAAGGCTGAACAGGCCGAGCAACTGCTGGCCTCTCAGGACAAGAGCCGGGCCGCCGCCATTCGCCAGTTCTATCAGCAGGAGTGGTGCGCCCGCGGACTCTATCACATGCTGCTCAACTCGGCGATTGGCACCGAGGCGATGATTGCGGCGGTTGAGGGAGCGGCAGGGTTGAAGCCGTGCAATGAGGAATCTGGCGCTAACCCTGCTAGGGGAGATGGGGATGCGATTAGGAGGTAGGCCGGGGTTTCGACCCCGGCAATATCCCCTCCGCCTTCTCAAAAAATCAGCCTGCGCGACGAAATCGCGCCCGTTCAAGATTACTTCCGAGTAGTCGGTGATACGCCAGTTAGCATGGATTCAGTCAAAAGTACTCAAGAGGAGAAGCCTGCCAAATGAAGAGAAAATCCTATCGGCCTGGTCTTTGGTGGTGTGCGGTTGTGGGCTTCGTTGATTTCGGTCTAATCGTGTATATAGCCGCAGAGCACTGGAGCCGCTTGGACCGAATGGGGCTAGCATTGTTGTTCATCGCCGTGGGAGTGACATTCAGTTTGAGGTGGACAATTGCCCTATCGGACAGAGTGCGGGAAGCGATTTTAGATAGGGAGTTCGATCCCGAAAGTGAGGTTCAGATCGAGCACCCGCTTCGGCAAGCCTCGATACTGGTGTTTCACGGTCAATTCTTTGCCCTTTGCACGGTCGGTGTTGCGCTTGTGTGGATTGTCCACTTGCTCGTATCGCACCGCTGACCGCCAAGCAGGTTTCGCTGCACCTTATGCTCTCCGAAGCGCAGGTGCCCTGTAACGGAAAAGGAAAGTGCACCAGCCCCGCTGAACAACCGGGCGACAAGGTTGAATTGTCGGCAATTCGGAAGTAACGCCACTTTGAAGCTTCCAAAGGCAAACGCAGATCCTTCACTGCATTCAGGACGACACTCCGGTGGGTAGAGGATGACGGTGCCGGACGGGCACTGTGATCGGTTGGTCGCCAACCCTGGAATTACCATTCAAGCCATACCCCGCTACGCGTATTGATCAACTCGTTGCTTCCAGGTGGCCGGTCGTTCGCTCAGCACGGTTGACTGGCGAAAAGCCGGCTTCACAGATCCGAACTAGGCGAGCAGTGGCGCTTTTCGCCGGGCCAGAGCGTAGACGGCGACCAGGGCAGCGGCGAATCCCGCTCCAGCACCAATCCCGAGCGCCCACCGAGGGCCGAATTGGTTGGCAACCCAACCGGTGATCGGTGCGCCGATCGGCGCTCCTCCGAGAGCGATGGCAACACGCAGGGCCATCACCCTGCCCCGCATCGCAGGTTCCGTCGAGAGTTGCATCATGCTGTTGGTGCCGTTAATGAAGGTCAGGCCAGCCGCGCCGATGACCACGAGAGCGGCCCCAAACCACCAGTAACCGGGCGCCATCGCGGCCAGGGTGCAGCCAAGCCCGAAGACGCCGGCCCCGGCCATCAGAGACGCCAGGCTCTGTCTCTGCCGGTTGGCAGCGAACAACGCTCCTGAGACGGTGCCCACGGCCATCATGGACGAGAGCAGACCGAAAGCGCGTGCATCGGAGTGGAAGACATTCACGGCCATGGTTGAAATGAAGATGGGAAAGTTCATGCCAAAGGTGCCGAGCAGAAACAGCATGATCAGGATCGCCCTGAGGTCCGATCTTGTTCGCACGTAGCGAAGCCCTTCCAGGAATCCAGACGCGGTGGGATGCGCCCTCGCGCTTGCACGCAGTTCCGGGAGGCGAAAGAAGGACATCGAAATCAGGACCGCCGCGAAGGAGAGCCCGTTCAGAAGAAAGGCCCATCCGATGCCAACGCCTGCGATGAGCAAACCGGCGACAGCGGGGCCAATCATCTGCGCGGCATTAAATGACGTCGAGTTCAACGCCACGGCATTCGGCAGGTCCCCATCGCCCACCATCTCGGCCACGAAGGTTTGTCGCACCGGCGCATCCAGCGCCGCCGCGCAACCAGAGAGAAAGGCGAGCAGATACACGTGCCAGAGCTGGACAACTCCTGTGACCGTCAAAACTCCCAACGCAAGCGCAAGCACGCCCATCGTTGCCTGGGTGAGCATCAGCAATTTGCGCTGATTGAGCCGGTCCGCAGCCAATCCCGTCCAGGGCAGGAGCAGCAGTTGCGGTGCGAACTGCAGGCCCGTCACGATGCCCAGCGCCGAAGCATTGTGATGGGTCAGTTGCGTCAGCACAAGCCAGTCCTGCGCCACGCGCTGCATCCACGTACCGATGTTCGACACCAGGGCGCCGGCCGTCCACAAGCGGAAGTTGAAGCTCCTCAGGGAGCGAAAGGTCCCGGTTACTTGGTTCTTCATGGGCGCGCTGGCGCATTGCCCCCATTAAACCGGCCAAAGTGACGAGCCGAAAAAATGCTGATGAGCAGCACGCCCAGGCCGAACGCAAGCACGTGGCTTGTCGTCCGCGGATCGAAAGCGCCGACGTGCGCGACCAGCAGATACCCAACTACCGCGTTGAAGAATCCCCAAACAACGTTGACCGTCGAAGAGGAGAGCCCTTCGCCGGACGGTCTTGCGAAGGGACTCTGGAAGGGGCGCCCCATGACGCCGGAGACAAAATGAGGGATGGCATTTGCCGCCAAAGCGCCGCCAAAGAAATACGACAACAGCCAAAGCCAATTCATCGTGCAGAACTCCTTTTCTCAAGCAGCGAAATGATTTCCTGTGCAGACCCTGTCTCGCCAAGACGCGGGAAGACGTTTCTGATGCTGTACTGGTGCGCTTCCTCGCGGAGATCGGTCATGGCATCGAGCGCCAGGGTCACGTTGAACCCCTGCTCGTAGGCCTGCCGCGCGGTCGCCTCAACGCCGGCGGATGTCGCCACTCCCGCGACAACCACCTGGGTAACGCCGCGCGCCCTCAGTTGGCGTTCAAGATCCGTGGTTGCAAATACGCCCCAACTTCGCTTGGTAACGACAATATCGCCCGGTTGCCGATCCAACTGCGGCAGAAGGTCGGTCCATCCCTCGGCAAATACTTGGCTGCTGCGCGGGCCCTGTTCCGTCCTTCCCGGCGCCCGTCCCGCCACATTGACCAGTACGACCGCGAGGCTCTTCGCACGGAAGACATCGATCAACGCACGCGTCCGGTCAATCACCTCGCCAATGGGATGAATGAAGTTCCCGCTGACGATGCCTTTCTGCAGGTCAATCACGATCAACGCAGTGCTGGGGTCAAGCGTAGTAAGCGGCATAGTTCTCCTGGCATACAAAGTTGACATCGGTAAGGAGCAGAACGCAGTGGGTTTAATCCCCAATGAGCCGTACAAGCAGTTCGAGTGCTGCCTGAAGTTGCTCCTGTTCTTGAACTGAAAGCTTCTCGGCAATGATCGCGGTGAGCCAGTCCTGTCTCGCGGCCCTGCCCTCCTGAAGCGATTTCAGGAATTTGGGTGTGAGAGACATCAGCGTCTGCCGCCCGTCGCTCGGGTCAGGAGCGCCACGGACCAGGCCGGCCTCCTGCAGCGGTGTAACGATAGCGCTCATGGACTGCGGACGCATGCCTTCCGCTCGCGCCAGGCTTGAAACCGTCGCCGGACCATCGTTCTCGAGTCGAAGAAGAACGGAGACCTGGGACGGCGTCAGATCGCTGTGTCCCCCATGCTCGCGTAAACGCACCTTGATCTTGCGGAATACGGTACGCATCTCGGCGGCAAGCGCCGAAGCGAGCCCGGCCTGAATTGAAGACTTTCGATTGCTCACCAGATCAATATCTCACATCTACAGGTAATCTGTAAAGTTTAACTGTATATATGCTCGGCGCAAAGCGCACGCCATGCGATTCCTGAGAAGAAACCCGGTATGGCTAAACAGCGATGCGACGGACGCGGGCAGCGATGCGGGTAAAGACTTCCCACGGAATCGTTCCTATCACTTGTGCGTGGTCGAAGGCGGTGATAGTCTCGCCCTCCTGCGTGCCGATGAGAACCACTTCATCGCCGGGTTTGACGCCGGGAATGTCAGTCACATCGACAATGGCCTGATCCATGCTGACCAGGCCGATGAGCGGCGCGCGCTGGCCGCGCACCAGCAGGTTGAAATGGTTGCCAAGATGCCGGTCGATGCCGTCGGCGTAGCCCGCGGCCAGCAGCGCCAGGCGCATGGGCTCGGTGGCCACAAAGGTTCCGTTATAACCCACCACGGCTCCCGCGGGAATGGACCGGACGCTGGTGACGCGGGTCTTCCAACTCAGCACCGGCTGCAGGCGCAAGTGTGCGGCGACTAGGGTCGCCGGATCCTCAGGCTCAAAGGCCGGTTCATAAGCGGGCGCCAGGCCATAGAGCGCCAGTCCAGGGCGCAGCAGGGCATTCATGCCGTGGCGGGCGGCGAGGGCGGCAATGTCCTCTGCCTGGCCGGCGAGCAGCGCGGCAGAGTTGCCCACGTTGAGCCATTCGGCCCAATGGCCGGCCGCGCTGATCTGCTCCAGCGCTCTGTCCAGTTGAGCCAGTTGCCCCTCGGTTACTGTGCCGTCGGCTTCGTCGGCGGCGAACAGATGGGTCATCACGCCTTCCAGCTTCAGCGGCGACCCGGCGCCAAATCGAGCCAGCATGGGCAGCAGCCCGGCCGCATCAACGCCCTGGCGGGACATTCCGGTGTCGATTTCGAGGTGAATGGGCACCGAACCCGCCTGCGCCCCCGCATCCTGTGCGGCAATTTCGATCTCGTCGAGCTGCCACGGCTCCCAGGCCACGGCGGTGAGCCGATGTGCAACCAGCGCCCGGCCCTGCCCGGGGTAGACGCCGCCAATCACCAGCACCCGCGCCTCGGGGCAAAAAGCTCGCGCTGCCACGCCTTCTTCAACGCTGGTAACGCCCAGCCACCGTGCCCCGGCCCGCACCGCCGCCGGCGCGCAAAGGGCCAGCGAATGGCCGTAGGCGTCGGCCTTCACAATCGCAAGCAACTCGGCGTGCGGAGCGGCCAGGCCAGCCAGAAAGCGAAAGTTCTCTTCAAAGGATCGAGTGCGAATCTCAACCCAGCAGGGGCGTGTTGGCATGTAGTTGTCCAAATAACAGTTTAGCGCGGCGCAACTTCAGTGAATGGGACGCTTGCCTTAGCCGAGCAAGGCGAATGCGACCAGCGTCTCGCCCTCGGCGGAGATTTCATCGAGAAGTCTTGCCTCCAACTCGTGGGGCAAAAGCATTTCGCAAGCCGCGACCTCGGCCGTGCTGGCGCCCTCAAAGCAGAGTTCGCAATGCCCCAGGGCGTTTCCGTCTCCCATGCGGACGGGCGGACCAAAGACACGGCAGGTCATGGGTCGCCAGGCATAGACGTCGCAAAGCCCGGTGGCCGTATCAAGCGCCGGGCAGGCCGCATCGTTGGCGAATTCCTCAAAGCGTTCCTGCTCAGCATCCGTGTCGCCCAGCACCCCGGTCTTCAAGTCACCCGGAAACTCAGGTCCGTGCGCAGCAATCCACTCTGCCGCCCGCCGCTCGAGATCTGCGACTAACGCAGGCTCGGTCGCGCGCACCGTTTCCATGCCGTTGCGCAGTCGCAGCGCGTCCAGCGGGCTGATGGCAAATGCGCCATGGCAACACTGCGTGCAGCCCGGGCGGCAAACCAGCCACGGCCCCGCCCGCCGCGCCGCTTCGGCCAGCGCCGCATCCATAATCTGCACCAGTTCCCTATCGCCGCAAGGAAGCCTCATTCCGCCAAGCATACGCGAAACCGGCTGCGGCAGATTGCGGCGCCCTCCGAGGCCAACGATTTCGGCATCCAATTCAGATAGATTGCGACACGAGGTTCCCCGTGTTTTATCTGGAGCACACTCCGGCTTCGCCGCTCGATCGCTGCATTGGCAAGCTGTGGTACGCACAAGCTCCGAGTCTGCAGCACGCACGGGAGCGCGTACTGCCCACCGGCCGCGCGCAAGTGATTCTCAACCTCGCCCGCGACTACCTCCTCGACTGTCCCGATGCCGCCCCCGGCCGCCCCATGCCGCCGTCGCTCATCATGGGAGCCCGGTCGGTTTACGAGGTTATCGACACCTCCGACTTGGCGGATTTAATAGGTATCTCATTCAACCCCGGCGGATTCACAACATTTGCCGGCGACGCGGCTCACCTGTTCAGCAATCGGTCTGTCGCCTTGGAGGACGTATGGGGCGCACCGGCACGCGTCCTTCGCGATCGCTTGCGCGAAATTGCGTCTCCGCAGGGCAAGCTGCATTTCCTTGAGGCATTCCTGATCCAGCGGTTCGCCGCACACGCCGGTCGGCATCTACTTGTTGAAGGAGCCCTGGGCTGGTTTCAACGCGCGCCGGCCGGGGCCACCGTGCGCGAAGCAGCAAAGAGCGCGGGCCTGAGCGAGCGCCGCTTCTCGCAGATATTTCGCGAAGAAGTTGGCCTCTCGCCCAAGGCCTGGACCCGGGTGCAGCGCTTTCAAAAAGCAGTGCAGCAGTTGCACGCCGGCACCGGTTTGCCCTGGGCCGACTTGGCCTTGGAATGCGGATACTACGACCAGTCGCACTTCGCCAACGAATTTCGAGCGTTTTCAGGGATGGACGCCACATCCTATTCAGCCCAGCAGACATTCTGGGCCAACCACGTTCCTACGAAATAGCTCTGGTTCCTCAAATTCCGCCCGCTTCCGATTTTTCCAAGATTCGTGGACGGCTCAATGGCAATATCCAAGGGTAGCCTTCCGCTACAAGGAGGTCCGATGTTAACCACGGAGAAGAGTTTTCAGTCCCCGATCATGCCCGCCAGCCGCTATCGCAACGCTCCGGCCGCCATTGACTGGCTTTGCAATGCCCTGGGCTTTACCCGCCACGCCGTTTACGAAGGAAAAAACGGAACCATCGAACACGCCGAACTGACTCTGGGCAACGCCATGGTCATGCTCGGCTCCGGCAAAGACGACGAATACGGCCGCGGCTTCAAAACGCCCCAGGAACTTGGCGGCGTCGAAACCCGCTCTGTCTATCTCGTGGTCCCGGATGCCGATGCGGCGTTTTCGCGCGCCGTGGCCGCCGGAGCCACTGTTACGCGCCCACTCCAGGACACCCCCTACGGCAGCCGGGAGTTCACGGTGAAGGATCCCGAAGGCTACTCCTGGAGTCTTGGGACCTACGATCCCTGGCAGCCGCATGAGTAGAAACTTGTATTTTCTTTAGATTGGCCTGATGCCGGGTGGGGTATAGTCATGGGAAAGCATCCGTGAGGCTCCCATGAAAATGACTGGTATGGTTTGTGTTTCCGCCCTTTTGTCCTTGATGGTCCCCGCTTCCCTGGCTCAGCAGAGCCAGTTGCTTGTCGTCCAGAAGGGAGACAAGAATCTGGGGATCTACGATCCGAGCACCGATACCATCGTCACCCAGATCCCGGTTGGCGGGAATACAGGGCACGAGGTGACCGCCTCGCCCGACGGAAAAACGGCCTATGTGCCGATCTACGGAGACTCAGGGGTAGGCCAGCCGGGAAGCGATGGCTCCAGCATGGCGGTTATCAGCCTCACCGCGCAAAAGGTGACGGGCACGGTCGATTTCGGCCACGGCGTCAGGCCGCATCAGCCCGTCTTCGGCCCCAAAGACGGATTGCTTTATGTGACCACAGAACTCGATCAAACGGTGACCGTGATCGATCCAAAAACTCTGAAAATCGTCGGCACCATCCCCACCGGCCAAGCTGAAAGCCACATGCTGGCCATCTCCCACGACGGCAAATTTGGCTATACGGCCAACGTGGGCCCGGGGTCTGTGTCGGTCCTCGATATGGACGCGCGCAAGATGATCAAGGTGATCACGGTTTCAGGCAAGACGCAGCGCATCTCTATCTCCATGGATGACCGCTACGTGTTTACCTCTGACCAGACCAAGCCGCAACTTGCGGTGATTGAGACGGCCACAGGCTTGTTAAAGAAATGGGTCAACCTCGAGGGTCTGGGCTACGGAAGCGTGGCCACCCCGGACGGAAAGCTTTTGCTGGTGGCAATCCCCAGCAAGCACGCTGTGGCGGTCATCGACCTGAAATCACTGAAGGTCATCAAGTCGGTCGGTGTGGCCTCCGATCCGCAGGAAGTGGTAATCAGCGCCGACGGCCATACGGCATGGGTCTCCTGCCAGTCAGCCAACGAGGTACTCGGAATCGACATGGCAGGGTGGAACATCACCGACGCCATCCAGACCGGCAAAACGCCTGACGGCCTGGCTTGGGCTGAACCGAAGTGATGGATCGGCAGAGGGCGTGGACGGGTCTTTGCAGGGGCAGAGACTGGTCAGGGGTTCGACTCACGCGCGGGTAGCACTACCCAAGAGCGGAACGCACTACAGCCAATGAACGCAAATTCCGGAAGGAGCCTGGGGCTTCAGCCCCAGGAAAAAGCAAGAATCTGTGGAGCCTTCAGACCCGGGCCTATTGCGTCTTTGCCCCAATGGAAGGCGTCGGAGATTGCAAAGTAGCCACCATCGTCAAATGACCGAGGTCGCGAAATTTCACCCGATCGGCTGGTCCCACGTTTCCAGCCTCTTCTTCAACTCCAGCATGAACCGGCAAGCGTCAGAGCCATCGATGGTGCGGTGATCGAAGCCCAGGCAGAAGTGCTCCATTGACCGGATGGCAATCGTGTCGTTGCCTTCCGCATCGGTGAGCACCACGGCTTCCTTCTTGAGCCCGCTGATGGCCAGGATGGCCGAATCCGGCTGGTTGATGATGGGGGTCGAAAACTCATCGCCAAAGAGGCCGGAGTTGGTGAGGGTAAACGTGGACCCTCCCACCTCGTTGGGCATGAGCTTTTTGGTCCGCGCACGCTCGGCCAGGTCGGCGATGGCGCGGGCCAAGTCCACAAAACTGCGGCTCTCAGCCTGCTTCACCACCGGGACAATCAGGCCCCATTCAAGCGCCACCGCAATCCCCAGGTTGATGTTCTGGTGGTAGTGGATGGAGCCGTTCTCCATGGAGGCATTGACGATGGGAAACCGCGTCAGCGCTTCGACCACCGCGGTGGCGATGAAGGGCATAAAGGTGAGCTTGACGCCGTGGCGCTGCTCGAAGGCGACCTTTTCGCGCTCGCGCATGCGGGCAATGCGCGTCATGTCTACCTTGTAGACGGTGTGCACGTGGGGGCTGATCTGCAGGCTCTCAACCATGCGCTGGGCAATGATGGCCCGCATCTTGGTAAGCGGCACCACCTGCTCCACCAGCGGTTTAGCTGCCGCCGCCAGAGCGGCTGCCCGTTGCCCTGCCTTGGCGGGCTGGGCCAGGTAACGCAGTATATCTTCCTTGGTAATGCGGCCTTCCGAGCCGGTTCCGGCAACCTGGTTCAAATCGAGATTGTTCTCTTTGGCGATGCGTCGTACCAGCGGCGAAGAGCGCAACCGGCCGTCAGGCGCCAGCGCTGTGGATTGCGTAGCTGGCTGTGCAGTTTCAACAGCAGCGGGCGCGGCAAGCGTGGTTGCAACCGCCGCTGGGGCCGCAACTCCACTCCCGCCAATCACTGCGACCACCTTGTTGATCTCGACCGTCGCGCCTTCGGGGACTCGAATTTCAGTCAGGATTCCGGCGACCGGGGAAGGAATCTCCGCATCCACCTTGTCGGTGGAGATTTCAAACAGCGGCTCGTCTTTTTCGACAGAGTCGCCGGCCTTCTTGAGCCATTTGGTAATGGTGCCCTCAAAGATGGATTCGCCCATCTGCGGCATCACCACGTCGGTGCCGCCGACAACCGGCCCCGGAACGATCTGTTCAGTCTCGGCCGCAGCCTCAGCGACTGATCCCTGATCCCTGACCCCTGCTCCCTGGCTGTCCCCGCTCTCAACCACCACGGCAACCACCGTGTTGATCTGGACGGTTGTGCCCTCGGGAACCTTGATCTCGCTCAGCACGCCGGCGACAGGCGAGGGAATCTCCGCGTCCACCTTGTCGGTGGAGATTTCAAACAGCGGCTCGTCTTTTTCGACAGGGTCGCCGGCCTTTTTAAGCCACTTGGTAATGGTGCCCTCAAAGATTGACTCGCCCATCTGGGGCATGACCACGTCGGTTGGCATGAATCACTCTCTCCGCGATGCGGGACTAAAGCTGCGGGCCCGGTTCCTGCCGGATTATAAATTGCGGCGCATAGGCCCACCGAACGAGGACAAAGAGCTCTGGCCAAGGTCGAATTGAACGCGGGGTGCCCCCGGTCTCGAATTTGAGACCGGGGAAACCACAGACCTCAATCAGCCAAATTCCTCAGGCGCGAATCGGCCGCTCGGGTGTGCCTACCAACCTCTCCACCTGGGCAGGAACCCGCAGCGGCGTGTCCTCCGCCGGGAACCCCGGCTGTGCCTCCAGAGACTGCGCCCGCAGCGCCGCAAGGTTCTCGACGGCGAGCACCTGCTGACCGAATACCTGGCCAAACAGCCGCGCCGCATGGTGGGCCACCGGCTCAAGATCCAGATTCTCCCCGCTCCCGATTTCCTGTTCCAGGCTGGTGACCGCGTGGTCGGCAATGCCGCAGGGAATGATCAAGCTGAAGTCGTCGAGATGGGTTGTCACATTGAAGGCAAATCCGTGCGTGGTGATGCCGCGCGAAACGTGGATGCCGATGGCGCCGATTTTCCTCTCCTTGCCCCCACTCTCATCCAAAGGCCCGCCGCGCGCAGCGCACCAGACACCGGTGAGGCCCTTGATCCGGCCTGCTCGCACGCCAAACCCGCCGCAGAGGCGAATCAGCGCTTCTTCCATCAGGCGAACGAAATCCACCGGCCCCATGCGCCCACCGTTGGGGCCAGGCAACCGGCGCAGGTCAAAGATGGGGTAGCCCACCAGCTGCCCCGGTCCGTGATAGGTCACATCGCCGCCGCGGTTGATCTCATGGATGGTGACGCCGCGGCGGCGGAGCAACTCGCCGGAAGCCAGAATGTTGGCACGGTTGGCGTTGCGGCCCAGCGTCAGCACTGGCGGGTGTTCAAGTAGCAGCAGCACGTTCTGCGCGCGGCTCTCGCCCACCAGCGCGGCGACTTCGGCTTGAATACGCAGTCCTTCGTCGTAGCCCACGCGGCCGAGATAGAGGTACTGAAGCATAGCCTTCATTGTAGCCATCCGCCCGGCGCCTGCATCGGGGCGGCTTTTATTCCTCAAGCTTTGCGGCAAACAGCCTTTCAAACACGATCCGGTGCTCCCAGCCAACCAGCAGCCAAAGCAGCGTGGCAAACGCGCCCATTCCAATGCCGCTCGGGTTCATCAGCAGGTGAAACGTGAGAATGTTGAAAAGCACAGGAGCCAGCAGCGTCAACCCCAGCCCCACAAACCGGTTTGCCAGCAGCAAGATCGATGAGACAACCATAATTGCGCCCACCACGTAGAAGTAGTGCGCGGCAAACAGGGCGGCTGTAAACTGTCCGGCCAGCCCTGGCGGCAAGGGGCCCATGGGAATGAAATTCAGAAACATGTTGGACCCGAAAACCAGGAACATCAGGCCCAGCAAATAGCGCGCGATCATCGTGACAATCTTCATGGAGTTCTCCTTGAAGTGAGGTGAATCCGGGGATAACTTCCGGGAGCCGAACCTTGGTTCTGCAGCAGAAGCTCTCTGTTGGAAATGGATGATTGCAGGCGACTTGCCGATTCAAATGATTCATATGCGCGTGCGCCCTGTCGTCCCCGGGGCTTCTTTGGTACATTGGCACTACACGGAGTGCCGCTGAACGTCACTGTCTAATTCGTCCTCTCACGCGCTGCCTCGCCGGCCGGGGCCGGTTGAGCTGTGTCTCCCCCTAACCAATGGAGAGGATGATCCCAAGTGAATCTCGAACAAATTGGATGGAGTGGTTTCTTCGCGGATCAGGTGATTACAGGTCTTCCCGGCCGCGTGGCCTCAGCCAACCACGGGCGTTTTCTGGTGTGGACTAAAGCCGGCGAAGTGGACACCAGCGTAAGCGGCTTGCTGCGCCGCAGCGCTACTCTTTGGCCGGCAGTGGGTGACTGGGTGGTGCTGCGCGACGATGCCGCGGTGATTGTGAAGGTCCTCGAACGGAAGAGCAAGCTGAGCCGCAAGCAGCCCGAGCGCGAAGTGCGCGAACAAGTGCTAGCCGCCAACATCGACGTGCTCTTCATCGTGAGCGGCCTGGACCGCGACTACAACGAGCGCCGCATCGAACGCTACCTGGTGATGGCGAGGGAAAGCGGTGCGCGGCCGGTGGTGCTGCTCAATAAGGCCGACCTGGCCGGCGAACTTGGCCTGGACCTTGCCGATGTAATCGCGAGGACCGAGCGGCTGAGCCCTGGCGTGCAGGTGCTGGCGCTCAGCGCCAAAAGCGATCGCGAGCTCGACGCGCTGCCCGCCCAACTGAAGCCCGGCGAGACGGCCGCGCTCATCGGCTCTTCGGGCGTCGGCAAGTCAACCATCTTAAATCGCCTCCTTGGCGACGAACGGCAGCGAACCAACACCGTGAGCGCGGACGACCGGGGCCGCCACACCACCACCACCCGCCAACTATTCGTCATGCCCGGCGGATGGCTGCTGATGGACTTGCCGGGATTGCGTGAAGTGCAGTTGTGGGCCTCGACCGAAGACTTGGCCGACAGCTTCGACGACATTGTGGCGCTAGCCTCCAGTTGCCGTTTCCGCGACTGCGCCCACGCCGGCGAACCCGGCTGCGCGGTGGGCGCCGCGTCGGTTGAGCCGGCGCGCCTGGCAAATTACCTCAAGATGCAGAAAGAACTGGCGCATCTTGAGCGCAAACTCGACCCCAGGGCTGCGAAGGAATCACGGGCGAAATGGAAGGCAATCGAGAAGTCCGTGCGGCAACACCCAAAGAGGGACCCGCCATAGGCTTGGAGCACATCTCGCTTTGGTGTAGAGCAGTTTTGAAAGGGCGCGGCTTCAGCCGTGCCGCTCGATCGCAAGAAGAAATGCCGGGGTTTCGCAGGCTACGGAAAAACCCGTGATTCCCATTTTGCTTTTCCCCGGGAGCGGATTTTTCGTCTTTTCGGCCTGTTTCGCCGCGGTTTCCTCTCTTCGTTTTGCGTCTGGGTGCCGTCTTTTTGGCCTCCAGGCACACTTCGGCTCTAGTGGGCCAGCGATTCAATCGCAATTAATCTCCGCATCCGCACCAGGTGATATGCCACGATGGTCAGCCGGTACAACCAATCCACCCGATCCAGCCCGCGCAGCTTCTCCAACTCGGCGTCCATCCGCTCCAGAGCCCGGTCCACCAGCACGCGAATCTGCCGCCCCGAATGATCGGCCGGTATCCGCTGCGCCAAGGTCAAATAGCTGAACATCGCCGCCTGCTTCGGATCGTCTCCTCGCATACCTATTGGATAAATCAAATCCTCGCAAAAACCTGTGCCCCCCCAACAGACAAAGAGTTCTTCCGCAGCCTGTGAAGCCCCGGAGGGAATGCAGTCCCGACTTGCGCATTCCCTCGGAGGCTAAAACCCGCTTTTATTCTCGTAGTCTGGTTTGGCACGGCTGAAGCCCCGACCTTTCAAGAACCTACTCTTTCGGCCCACCGTTCGGATAATCCACCCGGATGGTCAAAATCTCGTAGGGATGAATCGGCGCCTTCACCACGTCGCCCGTAACCGCCAGCGGAGCGCCTTCCGGCGTCTCCATCATGTTGGTGACGGTGGCTCCGGTAGCTCCCGCAGGCACATGGAACTCGGCAACGGATTCCTTGCCTGCCCACTCGTACACGCGGAAGATCAGGCCTTTGGCGTCTTCGGCTTTCTTCACCGCCGTCAGCACCACGTTCTCCGGCGCGACTGAGGCAAACGAGTGCTCGGCCGGCAGAGAGCCCGCATGAGCCGTCGTTACAACCGCGGTTAAGGGATAGTTGTACTCATAGCCATGCCGCACCGTCAGCGCATCCTTCCATGTTCCCGCATGCGGGTAGAGCGCGTAATGGAAGTGATGCGGCCCCTGGTCGGCCTCGGCATCCGGCCAAGTCGGCCCGCGCAGCAGCGTAAGCCGCAGCACGTTCCCCACAGCGTCATAGCCATACTTCGAATTGTTGATGACGCTCAGCCCATGCTTGCCGTCGCCCAGGTCGGCCCAGCGCATCGCCGGAACCTCAAACTGCGCCTTCTCCCACGAGTTGTCGCGCGTCGTCGCCCGCTCGATGCTCCCGTAAGGAATCTCGTACGTAGCAAACGGCCCAGAAGCCGCGAGCGGGAACGCAGCCTTCAACAGCACATGCCGCTCATGCCAGTCGATGTCGTTGTCGATGTCAATCTGGTCCTGCGAGGTAAGCCGAATCGTCTGAACAAATTTCGAGCTCTGCCAAGTCCGCGTTACGCGAACGGCTGGGTCTTCCGTGTTTTCACCGATCAGCTCAACTTTGTCGGCCCTGGTTAACAGCGTTGGGGGCTGGTCGAGAGTTCCTGGGTCGACGTTCCAGGCGTCGTATTCCTTAGGTAGATCCTTGAATGCCTGAAGCTGATTGCCGCACGCGCCCGGTGCAAGGTACTCCACATCTCCGTAAAGGATGCTAGTGACACATCCGGTTTCTTTGTCCACGGTTACGCGCAGCCCTTTAGTCCCGAGCGTCGCACTGCTGGCAGTCTCCTTCGCATTCACAGGCACTATTCTGAAGCCACGCTGATCAAGCGTACTGCTGACTCGCACCGTCTTGTATCCAAATGCGGGAACATGCCCCACATGAACTTTGAGTTCTGATACTCCCGTCTTCTCGTCAGTCTTTGCTTCTTCGATGACTACCGAGTCCGCGCTGGGTTTTCCGCTTGAGCCATCCGTCACCTGCAATTTTCCTGAATGGTCCCCTGGCAACTGCATCTTCACAGTCACATCGCCGGAGCGTTCCCAACCAAGTGGGTTATAAACCACCACCGGGATTCCGCTGCCCGAGGTGTTGATCGTCTCGTCCACCTTGCCAAGCGCCCCGCTCGAAATCTCGTTCGTCGACCAGCGCACTACGTCATAATCCTTCTGCGCATCCCGATAGATCACGCCAATTCCCGACCCCGCCCCCAGATCGTGGAACTGGTTAAACAGCACCTTCTTCCAATCTTCCGTGATCTCTTTCGCCGGATAGCTCTTGCCATCGAGCCACGCGAGAGACGACCACTTCTCCGCGTTCAGCACCTCAACTTCGCTGTCGCGCATGTTCCGCTTGTGGTTGGCCTGGGTGGTCATCACGCCGCGGTGGTATTCGAAATAAAGCTCGCTCTTCCACGTGGGAATGCTCACCTGTCCCGCAACCGCGACCGGAGCCGTGTATCCCTTGGCAATCGACTGGTAGTTCCACTCCTTGCTTTCCGGAGCAACCTTCTTCTCAATCGACGAGAAGAAGCTTTGCGCGGTGCCGAACTGGTACTTCGGCGTAATATGCCCGGGCTCCGCCCAGTGGAAAGCATTGTCGAGAATCGCCCGCGTAGGGCCGCCGCCGTGGTCGCCGATGCCGTAGAGGTCCATCATCTCGGTCATCCCCGGCGACTGCTTGCGCGCCACCACCAGGTCGTCTCCTAACCGGTCGGGGTTCATGTTGGTGTTCACGTAGTCGTGCGGAAAATACGTCAGCACCTTCGACCCATCCGGCGACTCCCACCAGAACAGCTTGAACGGCAGTTTATTGGTGTCGTTCCAGGTCATCTTCTGGGTGACAAAATAGTCCACGCCGGACTTCTTGTAGATTTGCGGCAACTGCCAGGTATATCCAAAGCTATCCGGATTCCACCCGATCCGCGTGGTGACGCCGTAGGCTTGCTTGAACCACCTTTGACCAACCAACAACTGCCGCACCAGGCTCTCGCCGTCGGGCATATTCAGGTCCGGCTCAACCCACATGCCGCCCACAATCTCCCAGCGGCCTTCCTTGATGCGCTGGGCAATCTCTGCGTTCATGTCGGGATACTTGTCGGCAATCCACTCGTTGTAAGCCGCGGCGGATTGCGTGTAGGTATAGTCGGGATACTCGTGCATCAGTTGCAGCGCCGTCCCGAAGGTGCGCTTCACCACGTCCACTGTCTCGGTCCACGGCCACAGCCACGCCGCATCGATATGCGCGTTGCCGGTCAGGTGGAAGGTAGCCGTCTCCAGCAGCGGCTTCAGTGCCTCCAGCTTTGCATGCGCCGCTTTGAGGCTGGCATCAAATTTAGCTTGATCAGCCGCATCCAATGCCTTTACGTCCACCGCGCCAATCGCGCTATTCAACGTCGCCATCTGGCTTGCGTCGCCTGGCGCCAGCGAGGGAACCAGCATGGCCGCCGATAAAAACTCCAGTCGCAGGTCTTCGGGATTGGGCCGGCTTTCCGGGAAGTCAATCTTCAATGTCGCGCCCCGGAAGGTCTTCACATCCACGGTGTGCAGCAGTTTCACGGCCACCGTTACCTTGTCGCCGGGCTTTGCCTGGTCGAACAGCACGATAGGCTCCAGGTCGTCGCCCATGGCCACGCGCCGCCCGTTGAAGTAGAGAATCTGCGGCATCGGCCCATTAGCATCGGCATGGAACTGGAACCAGATGCGCGCCCCCGTCAGGTCGTATCCGTTCAGCGTTTGCGGCACCGTGTAGGTCTGCCGAAACCACACCCCCTCAAGCGGAGCCTTGCCGCCCAGCTCGATGGCCTGCCAACTGCTCTCATCCAGGCCCGCCGCCTCGCCATGGGCCACGTCGCCGGCGTGCATCTTCCACGCGCCATCGGGCAGTTCACGTAAACCGTAAAGGCGGACCAGCACAGCATGGGACGATGGCGGCAAGCTTGCGGCAGTGTTGGCAGCGTCAGCGGCGCTCTGCGCGGTTTCAACGGCAAACTGGGCATTCACCCGGCCCGTCAACAGCAGGGCCGTTGCAAGCACAAACAGGAGAGCAGGCATGCGATAGGACATTTTCAAAACGGAATTCATGGTCGAAGAACCCTCCGCAGAATGGTAAGGCATTTGAGCCTGCCGTTGCATCCGAAGCGCCGCCCCCCCCGGATGGAGTCACTCGGCAAGGCTACGCGGGCTGGCCGCCGATTCAGTATGAACGGGCTCTGGACCAATTGGGCCCAGCCTCAAGTGAGAATGCACGATCAACCGCGATGTGCCTCCCGAGACGTGCCCCGATTTGCGGGGCATCCGATAAGGGCCAGGAAGGCTGCCCCAGAAAAGCAGAGGATGACCTCCGAATCGTAAGTAGATGAAGCGACACCACAATCACGCTCTCTAGGTGCGAGAAATAGGGCCGCGCAACTCGTTTGGAAAGCCTATCATAGTTAGCAAATCTCGCCACACGCTTTGAATGTTTCTTGGCCTTAGTCTGAACTGAAAGAGAGGCCTCGAATTGGTGAAAGCCCCTTCCGTCTTCCAACTTCCCAAAGACTCGATAAAGAAGGCGGACCTCGGCCAGTCGTTCGCCGAATATGACGTCGTACGTACAGATCCACAAATGTTCGTGGAGACTCCTTCGATGACCGCGGCCGGGCGAGGAGCTTCGAAGTGCATATTTGTTGGCAGACGTGGCTCCGGTAAGACAGCTACAACCTACTATCTAGAAGGTCGGGAACCGAAACATACAGCATTGATCCTTCCTGAACTGTTCTCCTCGCTTGACGCATTTGTGAAGTAAGGGGATGACGCATTAAGCCAGCGAGCGTTCAAAACGCTCGTATCCAGTTTCAAGCGATCACTCCTCGATGAAGCTGTCTCGATCTGGAAGAGAAGCGGAGCATTCTCATTCAGCGTGGCCCACCCATTCGACGAGATCCAAAAAGAACGGAATACAGTAGAGCAATTCGAGTTTGGTGCAAGGACCCTCGAATTTGTCGAAGAGGGCGTCGGTGCTCTTGCTGGAGGCAGGGAGAAAGATTGGAACAAATTCAATCAACGCGGAAAGAAACTGATCCAACAAATCATTGACGCATCTGTAGAGCCGAAACGCAGACTCCTGATTCTCATTGACAGAATCGATGAAGACTGGGATGGCACTAGCAACGCCGTCACAGTGCTAATGGCTCTAATGCACGCTGGTGTGGAATTGAATGCCATTTCCCCGCACATTTCGGTCCTCCTGTTCATTAGAGAGAATATGTTCGACAGGGTCAGGCACACTGATCTTGAGTTCTCTCGCCTATAACGCCACGCAGATTATATTTGAATGCAAAAACTACACCGAACTATCGGCGGATGACTTTGCACAAGTCGATCACTATATGAATGACCGAATCGGTCGATTCTGCGTTCTCGCGTGCCGGGGCGGCCCGGAGATCAAGCCAGCTTATTATTCGCACTTGAGAGAGGTTGCAATCAAAGGCGGACTCGTCCTCCTACTGGGGGAACGTGACGTCGAGACCCTCTTGAGGCAAGCTATAAACGGCAAGAGTAGCGAGCGCCATCTGCAGGAGCTGTTTGACAACATGGTGCGCATGGCCAGCTAACCGCGGGGCACTGCGTGCTGGACCTTTCAGATTCCGTACCCCAGCAGGGGCGGGAGACCGGGAATTTCCGCTGTATGGGTGGTTGCAAAGCACCATACGCTCCCACTTGCCCAGACAACCTCCATCCCACTCCGTGGTACACCGCGTCCCCCCAAAAATGCGTCCAACTCTACGGAGGCGCATACTATCAATAGGCTGTTTTTTGAGGTCAACCATCCCCTTGGGTTTCCTCTTCTCCGACTCGGCCTTTACACTTGACAGGGCGTTTGTTGACGGGCCGCTTGCGATGCAGGCTGCTCAAAACAAAGCCGCAACGCGAACTGCAGTCTTCCCCCGGATCGGTAACGGGACGCGCTACCACGCACCAGAACCGGCACCGCGCTGCAAACATCTGAACTTGAAGAACTGGGCTTGAAGAGAGGGATTTATGACCGTTTCTGCTCGTTATCCTGGCATCCGTGTTACCGCTAATGGAAATCAGCTGGTCTCGTATCACACCGAGACCCGCATCGCCGACGCCGGCGTCTTTTACCCCATTACCCCCTCCACCGAGGGCGGCGAACTTTTCCAGCAGGCCTATGCGGAAGGCCACATGAACGTCTTTGGCCACAACACCATCGCCATTGAGACTGAAGGCGAGCACGCGGCCCAGGGCGGCGCCATCGCCCACTCAGTCTGCGGCAAGCGCGTGGTCAACTTCACCTCCGGCCAGGGCGTTGTGTATGGCGTCGAGCAGTATTACCACGCGCCCGGCAAGGCCAGCACCATGGTGCTTGAAGTGGGCGCGCGCGCCCTTACCAAGCACGCTCTCAACGTCCACTGCGGCCACGACGATATATATGGAGCGCTCGACACCGGCTGGATCATGATCTTCGGCAAGGACGCGCAGCAGGCCGCCGACCAGGCCCTCATCCTTCGCCGCGTGACTGAACTTTCGCTCACCCCCGGCATGAACATCATGGACGGCTTCTTGACCAGCCACCTTGAGCGGACATTTTATAAACATGAATCCGAACTGATTCGTGAGTTCCTCGGCGCGCCTGAAGACATCATCGACTGCCCCACCGAGGCTCAGCGCGCTCTCTTTGGCCCCACCCGCCGCCGCGTCCCCAAGATGATGGATCTGGCCAACCCCATCCTGCTCGGCCCCGTGCAAAATCAAGAGCATTACATGCAGGGCATCGTCGCCCGCCGCAACAACTTCGCCGAGCCAATTCTGGAATTCCTCGAAGCCGCCTACAAAGACTTCGCCGAACTCACCGGTCGCAACTATGGCCTTCTCAGCCAGTACAAATGCGACGACGCCGACACCGTCTTCGTGTCGCTTGGTTCGGCAGCAGAAAACATTGAGGCCGCGGTCGATTACCTGCGCAAAACCCGCGGCGCTAAGGTCGGCTCCATTCACGTCAACGTGATTCGCCCCTTCCCCGAGGCCGCCATCGTCACCGCCCTCAAAGGGAAAAAGAACGTCATCATCCTGGAGCGCACCGACGAGGCACTGGCCGGCGATAATCCCCTGGGCCGCGACATCCGCACCGCGCTCTCCAAGGCGATTACGACCGAAAACCGCCCCGCCGCCGAGGGTCTTCCCGCCCTCACCATGCAGGACGTGCCCCATATCTACGGCGGCACCTACGGCCTCGGCTCAAGGGACTTCCGCCCCGAGCACGTCATTGGAGCGTTTGAATACGCCACCGCCAACCGCGCCCGCAAAGACGGAAAAACGGCGGCCGACGGCGTCAGCTTCTTCGTTCTCGGCATCGACCATCCTTACGCAGTCATCGGCGACGAAACTCCGTCCCTGCTCCCCGAGGGCGCGGTAGCCGTCCGCTTCCACTCCATCGGCGGATGGGGCGCCATCACCACCGGCAAAAATCTCGGCGCCATCATCGGCGACCTGAACGATCTGCTCTACGAGCGCGACGGCTTGAAGGATGAGTACGGCAATCCGAAAGAAATCATCCACGTCAGCGCCAACCCCAAGTACGGCTCCGAGAAGAAAGGCGCGCCGACCAGCTACTTCATGGTTGCCGCCCCAGACCGCATCCGCGTCAACTGCGACCTGCGCCACGTGACCGTCGTCCTCTGCTGCGATCCCAAGGCCTTTACGCACTCCAACCCGCTCGACGGCATGGCCGAGGGCGGCGCGCTGTTGTGGGAGTCGGACGAGGAAGGCGAACAGGCATGGGAGCGCCTGCCGCTCTGGGCGCGCAAGCAAATCATCGACAAGAATATTCGCGTCTTCACGCTGCCCGGTTTCGCCATCGCCAAGAAGGCCACCGATCGCGGCGACTTGCAACTGCGCATGCAGGGCAATGCCTTCCTCGGCGGCTTCTTCGCCGTCAGCAACCTCCTCGACAAATTTGGCATCACGCAAGAGCAGTATCGCGACGTGGTTCACAAGCAGTACGTCAAGAAGTTCGGCAAGCTCGGCGACGCCGTCGTTGCTTCCAACATGGAAGTCATGATGCAGGGCTTCTCGCAGGTGAAAGAAATCAAGATCGGCGCGCTCACCGCGGCTGACCGCTCCACCCTGCGCGGCCAGGCGCTGATGCCCATTCTCGAACTCGCTACCGCGGGCGGCTGCAGCACCGGATGCCGCACGCATGAGTTGCCTGCCGGTCAAACCGCGCGCACGCCCGTTTCCAGCGTCGCCAACTTCGACGCCCAGTTCCGCTCCACCTACGGCTACAACCAACCGGCCACGCCGCTCTCCGCCATGGGCGTCATCGCCGCCGCCACCGGCGACACGGCCTCTAAATACGTAGCTCGCCGCGAGACCCCGCTGTTCATGCCCGAAAACTGCACCCAATGCATGGAGTGCATTTCCGTCTGCCCTGACACAGCCCTGCCCAACACCTCGCAGGACCTGAGCACGCTGCTGTCGACAGCCATCAAGTACTACGTGGCCGACGCCGGTGATCGCGTCAAGCTCCTCGGCGCATTGCCTGAAATCGAAAAGCAGGCCCGCGCCCGCATGCTGGCGGAAATCAAAACCGGCACGCCGCTGCCAACCATTCTTCGCGAAGTCACCGACACACTCGCCTCTACGAATGGCGCCGGATTCAGCGCCAAGGCCCGCCAGCAGTTCTTTGACATTATTGCCAAGGTTCCCATGGCCTATCAGAAGGTGAACGCCATCTTCTCCTCGCCCGAGCGCAAGGCGCCCGGTTCAGGCGGCATTTTTTCAATTTTCGTTTCCGACCTCTGCAAAGGCTGCGCCGCCTGCGTCACCGCTTGCGGCGACCACAATGCTCTCCGCATGGTTGCGGAAACTGAAGAAGTCAATGCCGAGCACGAGAGCGGCACCGCCTTCCTCAACCTGCTGCCAGACACCACGCAGAAGTTCCTCGGCCTCTACAACGCCGCCAATCCGGCCGACTCCAAGACCGCGACGCTGCGCAATATGTTGATGGTCCGCACCAACTACGACGCCCTTGTCTCAGGCGACGGCGCCTGCGCCGGCTGCGGTGAAAAGTCCGTTCTCCGCTCCATCGCCGCCGTCACCGAGGCCTACATGCGTCCGGTTTATTATGCGAAGTCCGACCGCTTCGTCGCCAAGGCCGGCGAACTTGAGCGGACCGGCGTCTCCAAGCTCGCAGTCCTCAAGGCCCGCAATCAAAAGGAATACGATCTGCTCCGCCAGGCCATCGCGCATCTCGTCCTCGGCCTCGGCGGAGAAGACGATGCCGACACCCGCGCCCGCATCGCCGCTTACGAAAAACAGCACGGCCCCATCAGCGATGCCGAGTTGGTCGAAGGTATTGCCGCCGTCCTGCTCACTGAGGCATTCAACCACAAGAGCCTGCAAGCCGTCGATGGCCGCCTGGCCAACGGCATGAGTGTGATGGCCATGGCCGCGCACACCGGCTGCAACACCGTCTACGGTTCCACCGCGCCCAACAACCCGCACCCCTATCCGTGGATGAACTCGCTCTTCCAGGACGGCGTCACCGTCGGCTGGCTCATGGGCGAGAGCTTCATCGTGGACCACGCCCGCCGCTCCGTCATTCCCGAGCGGCTGGCCGACGCGCTCCTCACCCGCGAAACCAATGTCATCAATGAGCAGGAATACTACAACCTCACCCACTTTACTGACGCCGTGATGACCGACCAGGAAGTTGTCGAACTGCCCAAGGTCTGGTGCGTGGGCGGCGACGGCGGCATGGGCGACATCGGCTACCAGAACATGTCGAAGGTGATTCTGCAGAACCGACCGAACGTCAAGGTCCTCATGCTCGACACGCAGGTGTATTCAAACACCGGCGGGCAGAACTCCGACTCCACCCCCATGCTGGGCGGCAACGACATGAATGTCTTCGGCTCCGCCACCCAGGGCAAGAACACTGAGAAAAAGACGGTAGCCGAAACCTTCCTCGCCGGCCACGGTTCGCCCTTTGTCGCGCAAGTGTCGATGGCCAACGCGCCGAAGCTCTACCGCGCAATCCTGGATGGTTTGGAATACCGCGGCACCCTCTTCATCCAGGCCTTCACCACCTGCCAGCCCGAGCACGGCGTTCCCGACGACATGGCCCTCATCCAGGCCCAGCGCGTGCGCGATTCCCGCGGCGTGCCTGAATTCGTCTTCAATCCCCGCCTCGGCGAGACTTACCAGGAAGCCCTCGATATCAAGGGCAACCCCAGCATCGACCTCGACTGGTACGAGACCAAGGACAAGGTCACCGGCGCAACCTCCCGCTACACCGTAGCCCACTGGTGCACAACGGAAGCCCGCTTCCGCAATCACCTCAAGAAGATCAAGCCCGAAGGCGCTTCCGCGCTTATTCCTTTGGACAATATGCTTGTGCGGATCACTCAGCAGGACGTCGTCTACCGCCGCTATGTAACTCCTGGCCACCGCGCGTTCATCCCCGACTTCGGCGTCTACATCACCGTCACCGCCGAAGACGGCAAGACCACTTACTACTCCATCAGCCGCCAGTTAGTCATGTTCTGCGTAGAGCGCCGCAAGTCCTGGCGCATGTTGCAATCCAAAGCAGGCATAGTCAACAAGGAGTACATCGCCCAAAAAGCGCTCTTAGCGGATGTAGACTCCAGCAAAATCCCATTGGAAGAGTTCCTAACCCACGCCCACGAGTTACTAACCGAACGCCTAACCGGCGGCGTGTTGGCCAAAGCATGAGAGTAGCCGGCTCGGCTCTGGCTTTGTAACAGGGCGCGACTGGTAGGTCAGGGCTTCAGCCCTGACTGCCGCAACACCCAACAACAATTTACCCCAATAAGGAACGCGGACCGCAAGGTCCGCGTTCTTGTTTTACGGCGCTCGGAAAGGGTGCCGTTCCTTGGGAGGGTCCGACAGTCGTTGAGTACTTGTGGACGGAGAATTAACAGATACTCGCGGATGAGTTCATAATGGCTTAAACACTTGGACAGGAGGCGTCATGTCGGAACATCCTAAGAGATTCTCACTACGTCATGGCTTCGAAGCCGCACCCGAGCAACCGATTTTTGACGACGCTCCGAAAAGACTCCGATTCTTTGTCTTGGAGTTCCTAATCCAAAAGGGAGATCCCCCGGCTCTGCCGGGGTGGCAGTAGGACTTTGAGAATTCCGGGAGTATGTCTTCTCTCGAATTGTCTGTGCTGCGGCAGTGAGGACAGCAGTACGAGGCTTTT
>Ga0181517_10001315_pt1 | contig 28092 bp, 25 predicted proteins | sample PEATcosm2014_Bin_31_FD_119748 | JGI IMG/M metagenome (GOLD analysis project Ga0181517, IMG submission 119748) | Peatland microbial communities from MTU Mesocosm Facility, Houghton, MI, USA - PEATcosm2014_Bin01_30_metaG | ecosystem: Environmental > Terrestrial > Soil > Wetlands > Peat | place... | reverse complement strand
TCATGATCACCGGCAGGATGATCAGATTGCTGGTCATGGGGATGGCATAGACGAGGTAGGACCGGAAGTATTCGCGCAGGTAGTTGCCGCGGGTTCGAAAGACCAGGAACTTGTTCATGAAGTACGCGATAGTCAGATTGGGGATATTGCACAAAAGGCTGGCGATATCGGCGACGACGCGAGTGTCGTAAGTCAGCCACAGCGAGAGAAAATGGAAGATAACACTGTAGACAACGTACGCGCAGGCCGTGTTGAACCCACCAACAAACAGATAGCGGATTCGCCGATCGCTCCAGAGAGTGGTGAGGGATCGGGCGATCACGAGGCTGTTTCCGGTGAAGAACTGGTCGCGGAGGGCGGCGGATCGAAGTTGATGCGTTCCTTCTCGATGACCAGCGGGCGCTTTTGAACCTGGGTGTGGATGGCCCCGATGTATTCGCCAAGGATTCCGATGAAGAAGAGCTGCACCGAAGCGAAGAAGAACACGCTGATCAGCAACGGGGCGAATCCAAAGGGGATGGAATTCCAGAACAGGAGCTTGGCCAGCAAATAGCCCAGGCCGACGATCAGGCTCAATATGGACATGCCAAACCCGAGCATGGTTGCCAGGCGCAGAGGAACCTTGGAATAGTTGGTGATGCCGAGCATGGCGATATCGTAGAGAGTATAGAAGTTGTTCTTGGTGATCCCGCGTTTGCGCTGCGGTTGATGGTAGGGAATGGTGGCGGTCTCGTAACCGATGTCCGCCAGCAAACCCCGGCCGTAGGGATAGGGATCGTCGATGCGGCGCAGCGTCTGAATGACGACCTGGTCATAGAGCCCAAAGCCCGTGGCGTGTTCGGTGATACGGATATTCGCCAGACGGTTGACCAGGCGGTAGTAGCTGGATCGGAATGCGAACATGACGGGCGATTCAGCGCTGGTGATCTTGACGCCCAGGACAATCTTGTAGCCCTCTTCCCATTTGCGGAGGAAATCGGGGATGAGCGAGGGGGGATCCTGGAAATCCGAAGCCAGGCCGATGACGGCATCGCCACGGGCCTGCAGAACCCCGTAATGCGGCGAGCGAATGTGCCCGAAATTGCGGGTATTGATGATGACCTTGACACCGCGATCCTGCGCGGCCATCTCGCGCAGGATGGCGGTGGTGCCGTCGGTCGAGCAGTTGTCGATATAGATGTGCTCGTAGGTATATTGCGTCAGCGGCGCAAAGACGGCCTTGATCGCTTCGTGCAGATCGCGCACGTTTCCCGCCTCGTTGTAACAAGGCGTCACGACGCTGATATGTTTGATCGCCGCGGGCGTGTTGGAGATGGCAGTCATGGTTGAACCTCAAGCCGCCAGTGCGGGACTTTCATCGCCGGCCGCTGCATGGTACAGCCGGATCACCGGATTGGGGGCGCGTAATTGCTGGCGAATCTGGAGTTCGATTTCGCGCTGATAGACCCAGGAACAGATCAGGATGGGTTCATTGTGGCCGGCCAATTGAGCCGGAAGGAGGATCGGCTTGTCGAGCAGCTTCTTGCCGGCGAAATTGGCGTTGGAATCGATAAAGGCGACGATGTTGGCCGTGCCCAGGTCGCTGGTGGCCAGGAGTCGCAGGGTATTGGTGCCGGCGCCCCAGACAAGGATGGGCCGAGCGGTTGTGGCCAGGTCGCTGATGATGTTGCGCACGCGCTGTTCGGTGCCCTGACATTGCCGGATATATCTGAGCAGGGCGGCTTCGCAGTCGGTGTCGGGAACCAGCGGCTCGGATTCCGCGGTTGGTTTGAAGACGGCCAGCACGTCGGGCTCGTTGGCGTCGCGGCTGAGCTGTTCCGGCCGGCAATTGTGGTAGGTCATCGACAGGCCAAGCGGGCGCATCAGATTGGCCAGGGACGCGGGCGAGAAGAAATTCACGTGCTCGAGACTGAATTCCTGGAACGGCGCGTTGGGATGTTCGGCAAAGGCCGTCGCATCGGGAACTTCGATGCATAGCGACCCGCCGTCGGCCAGGATGCGGCGGATGCTCCGCAGCGGCGGGCCCAGTTCGCGAACGTGCTCCAGCACGCCGGTCAACAGGATCATGTCGAAGCGATCGGAGATGGCGTCCAGTTCGCTGAGGGGATGGGTCAGGACGCGCACGCCGTGAAGCCGTTGGGCCGCCTCGGCGCAACGCGCCGACGGGTCGATGCCCAGCACGTTGGCGAAGCCCGCCTCCTTGAAACACGACAGCAGCCCGCCGTTGGCGCAGCCGATGTCCAGGATTCGAGCCTCCGGCGAGGCCAGAAGCGGCCGCAAATCCCGCACAAGCGAGCGATAGCGCTCGAGCACCCATTGCGGCTCGAGGCCGTCGCGATGGTGGTACTCGTATTTGGACATGTCGCGGTAATAGGCATCGAAGGTTTCCTGAGGCGGAATGTCATCGGCAAAGGCACAGCCACAATGGGCGCAGACGACGACATCGTAGCCACTCAGGAGTCCGCCGCTGGAGAGTCCGGCGAAATCCTGGCGGAACAGCCGGCGATGGCTGATCTCGCCGCAGACCGGGCAGTTCCGGGCGGGATACGATCGCGTGCGAGGCGGTACGTTCGACATAAACAAATGCTCCTGGCAGAGGTTCACGGGCGGTGGCGGCGAAAACTCCGATAGATATTGAGTGCGGCGATGCCGAGGTTTGAACCGAAGACCATCACGTACAATTTGTTGACCAGACCGGGGATGTGAACGACGCGCCCGCTCCGGTCCAGGGCCGCCAGCGACGAGGCGACGACCGCATCGCTGGTCATCCACATGAAAGCCGGCAGGCGATCACGATCAAAGCCGGCCATGTCCGGCGTGTCAACAAATCCGGTTCGCGTCAGGCCGGGGCACAATGCCTGCACGCGCACGCCGCTGCCGGTGATCTGCAAGGCCAGCAGCCGGCTGAAGGCGATGAGAAACGCCTTGGTCGCGTTGTAAAGCAGGGCATCGGGAAACCGCATCAGGCCGCTGATCGAGCCGAGGTTGATGATCGCACCGCTTCTACGTTTGAGCATCGATGGAAGCACGGCCCGGCACAGCCGCACCGGCGCTTCCATGTGCAGGCGCATCATGGCGATTTGTCGGATCGGATCGGTCTGGTCGAATGTGCCGACGGTTCCGAACCCGGCGCTGTTGACCAGGATCGCCAGCGGATCGACGGCCGCGAGCCGCTCGGCCACGCGGGTGAGGTCGCTGTCGCTGGTGAGATCGGCGACGATGAGCTCGACGGTTGCGCCGGAGGCGGACAGTTCGGCGGCGATGCGATCGAGCTTTTCGGCGGATTTGTCGATCAGAATCAAAGGTCGCCCGGCGCGGACGAGTTGACGGGCAAATTCGGCACCAATGCCGCTGGCGGCGCCGGTGATGGCGGCCGTGCCACAGGCGGAGTCGGGTCGAGCGATCGTGTCGGCGGGGTTCGCGGGCATCGAGATTCCCAGTGGTGTGCCCGGTCGGCGCGGCTATGCGTCCAGTTGAGCCGGCAGGGCGCCCAATCGTCGCAACGGAACAGCGTAGCAGACCAGATCCCAGGCGGCCAAATCGTGCGGGCGCAGAAAGAGCCGGTATTCCTCGGACAGCGACCGCATCAGCAGCGGCAGCCGCCAGAGGTGATCCTGCAGGTGGTAACAGCAGATCGCCAGGATGGGAACATGCCGCCGGATTGTCCTGGTCGCGCCCGCAAGCGCTTCGGGTTCGAATCCTTCGATATCCATCTTGATGAAGGTCGGCTTGCGGTCCGACAGGTAATGATCCAAATCCACACAGTTCACTTCCAGCGTGCCTTCGCCGACGGACGACGATGCCTTACCCTCGGCGTTGAACCGCAGAGTCTGCGTGCGCGACCCGACCGCACAGGGATGGACTCGCACCTTGGCGCGGATGTGCGCCGGCAGCAGCGACACCGCGTAATTGAGTTTCCTGAGGTTGTCCGGATCGGGCTCAAAGGATTCGATCGGCCCAAACGATGCCCCACGCTGACGCACCAGCGCCTTGATCGTGTCCCCGTCGTAAGCGCCGCAATCGACAAATGCTTCATCCGGCGTCAGTTGGAACAGGTCGTCGGGAAAATATTGTTCGTGAGCCACCGGCCGCGGCAGGCCGTCGATATCCAGATGCGTTCGCCATCGAAGCTGGGCCAGGAATTCATTGCGCGATGCGTCATCGGCCCAGATTCGGCAGGCCCGGCGAATCTCGCCGGCCGACTCAAGAACCTTGTGCGGCAGATCCAGCGAATAGTGCGGCAGGAAAACGTCGGGGAATTTCCAGAAGAGCGTGCTGAACGGCGTGGCCACCTCGCATCCGGCGGCGTGGAGGCGGTCGATGTGGTTTCCCATCGTTTCAGCGTGTCCGGCGCCCCAGATCGTGCATACGAATGCAGCGCTTCGGCCGTATTGCCGCGCCGCCTCCGGCAGGGAAAGAACGTTCAGCCCCTCTATTTGCGTGTGCCAGAGCTTCGGATTGTTGTCGGCAAAGGCCAGCGGTTCGATGCCGCACTGCCGCAAACCCGCCAGCGTCTTGCGGCCGAGGTTGCCCGCGCCGAACAAGACCAGCGACCGGCCGCGAGTGCCGACGGCGTCATCGAATGCTGTTTCTTCGCGTTGCCTGACGGACGTCGCAGACTCACTCAACAGCGCATCGACCTCGGCAATCAGCCGGCTTACGTTCATGCGGCTATTCATCGACAGGGATGGTGAGTTTCATCAGCACGAATCCGCGGAGTTGGACGAACGGTCGATCGCCCATGGCGGCCGGCGCGGGGCCAGTCGCAATCGCATTGCGGCCAGCGCCATTATCGGTCCAGAAAAACCGTCGGCCGGGTCGGCCTTACCAGCAGGTTCGTCCGCCGTCCACGACCAGATTGGTTCCGGTCATGTAGCTGGAGGCGTCACAGCAGAGAAACAGGATCGCGCCCTGGTATTCATCGACATGGGCCATGCGTTTCATCGGAATCAGTTCGGCGAGTTTGGCGACAAAGAGTTCGTTCTGGCCATTGAAGACTCCGCCGGGCGAGATGGCGTTGACGCGGACGCCTTTGTCGGCCCAGTAGGTGGCGAGATATCGCGTCAGGCCCAGCAAGGCTGTTTTTACGACCGAGTAGGTGACGGGTTTCACCGGCTGCCGCTCGGGCGCCAGGCCGTCCTGCCGGTAAAGACGCTGGTCGGGCGCGATGACCGCCAGATCGGAGGCGATGTTCAGGATGACGCCCTTGCCGGCCGAGGCCATTACCGGACCGATCGCCTGGCTGCACAAGAACGCCCCCGTCAGGCCAACGGCAATGTCCGCCTGCCATTGGGCCAGCGGGAAGTTCTCCAGCCGCGAGAATTCGACGCTGCTGCCCGCCTCAACCTTGGGGTTGTTGGCCGCGTTGTTGATGAGAATGTCGATCCGCCCAAAACGCCGCAGCAAACGATCGCGCAGGTCGGCGACGGCGGCCGGATTGGTGATGTCGGCTACGAATCCGCTGACGCGCTCGCCGAACTCCCCCTGGAGTTTGCGGCCCGATTCATTGGCATCCAGCGGGCGCACATCCACGGCCGCGACACGACCGCCGGCGCCGAGGATGGCGCGGGCGTGTTGAATTCCCAGCAATCCGCACCCGCCGGTGATGACGGCCACGCGATCGGTCAGATCGAAGAGATTGTTGCTCATAGGCACCTGGTGAGATTGTAACGCAGACGACCGATCAATCCTTCAACGTGACAACACCGCCGCCGGCCAGCGATTCCCGCGCCGCCAGGGCCATGCGCAGGCTTTGGATTCCATCGTACAGCGACACGATCGGCTTTTCCTGGCCGTGCACACACGCCAGGAAATGATTCATCTCATCAAGGAAAAGCTGGTTGCGCTCGAAATTCTCCAGGGTTTGCGACTGGCGAACCTCGCCCTTGGCATCCCAATGCGTCAGGCTCATCCCGCGCAGATCGAGCAGTATTTTCCCCGCGTTTCCAATAAGCTGACACGACCGTGACGGCGGAAACTGGATGTAATCCTCGTGAACGTGAACCGGTATCCGCCGGCCGCCGACGCGAAATTGCATCAGGATGCTGGCGATGTCCTCAACGTCGATTTCCAGATCGCTGAGATGACCACCGGCCGCGTACACGGTTTCCGGGAGGCCCAGCAGGCCGTAAATGTAATCCAGTTCGTGAATCTGCGAGAGAATGACGCCGCCGCCCAGGTCGCGGCGCGAGGCGTACATCTGGCGGTAATCTTCATACGGATGCCAGCGTCGCAGGTCTTCGCCAACATCGATTCGCCCCGCCAGAATGGGACCGATGGCGTTCTCGGCCACCAGCGCCGCCAGCCGCCGCATCAGCGGATGAAACCGCAATTGATATCCGACCAGAGTGACCAGTCGCTTTTGTTCGACGATGGCGGCCAATTCGCCCAGCCCGGCCAGTGAATCGGAGATCGGTTTTTCCAGAAAGAGATGGCAACCGGCGCGGGCCGCCTCAAGTGCGGCCGGGATGTGCAGGCTCGTCGGGTTGCAAATGAACGCGATATCCGGGCGCTGATCCAGGGCGGCGGAAAGAGTGTCGAATGTGCGCAGGCCGTACAGCGATTCGAGGTTCTTGCCGGGATCGATCGTGAGCTGGCTGGTGAGGACATCGGTGCGGCCGCGAACGCGATAGGCGAGCAATTCGACGTTCCCGCCGGTCGCCGCCCAGAGGTTGCGCAGATGGCGCTGGCCGATTCCGCCCAGGCCGATGAACAGGGCCTTCACGGTTTGGTTCCCTCCGCGGCCAGGCCGGCGCGCTGCATCAGGTCGATCACATACTGTCGGTTCTTGCGGGCCAGCGCCACTTCATCGCCTTCAGCGCCGCGCGCAACCTGGAGGATGAGATCACGGCGGTACCCGCAGGATCGCAGGCAATCCATCAGCCCGGGCAAATCGGTGTTTCCCGTTCCCAGCGCGACGGTGCCGCCGTTGGCGATGCGGTCCTTGATGTGTACGCTTCCGACGCGATTTCCATAGGCGGCGAATTCCTCGCGCACCGAATAACCAAGGCTGGCGCTGTTGCCCGAATCGTAGTTTACTTTCACCAGGTCGTGCCGGATTCGGTTCAGCAGCGATGCGAATTGCCGCGGATTGAGCGATGTCTCCAGGTGAATCTCGATGCCGTGCTTGGCCGCCGCCGCCAGGGCCGCTTCGATGGCCGTGATCGCGGCGTCGGATTCACCGGGCGTTTCGATGCGCGAGGCATCAACAAACGGCAGCGTGATCCGCTCGATCCCGATAATGGCGCAGCGGCCGATCAGCCAGTTGAGCTTCTCGATACGGCCGCGTTGTTCATCGCCGCTGGTCCGCACCAGCGGCCAGTCCATGAAATAATCCGCCACCAGGGATCGGACCAGCACGCCGGTGGATTTGGATAATTCCAGCAACTGGGCGCATCCGGCATCGGTGTCCAGCGGGTTGGCGCCGACGCCGTACTGGTCGTAAATCCACTCGATGCGATCCAGACCCGCCTCAGCCGCCCGCGCAAATTCCTCGCGCCAGCGCGATCGCGGAAAGGACTGAAATCGTCCCGATTCCGGCGGCCCCAGACGTCCCTGCATGATTCCGATCGGAAGCATTCGCTTAATCCTCCAACAGCGGGATCATCATATTCGATTTCAATTCCTGGCGATCCAGGAACGGGAACAAATCCTCCAGCGGCCGCGACACCATCGAGCCGTCGGCCCGCTGCACCGATGCGACGCGCGGCTGGCGGGTTTCGTCGGGGATGGTCATCACATCGCACACGACCGGGCCGGGCGTTTCCAGCACGCGGCGCACGTCGGCCTCGAGATGGTTCTGGTTCTCGATGCGCATGCCGGTGATGCCGTACGCCCTGGCCACTTCCGAGGCGAAGGGGAAAGTCATGCCGCTGCTGGGATCGGCCGCGATAAGGCGTCCGAACCAGCTCTTCTGGCTCGTGCGGATCGAGGAAAATCCGTTGTTGCTGAGGACCAGGAATTTGATCGGCAGCTTCAGCCGGGCGATGGTGGCCAGTTCCTGTGCATTCATCTGGAAACCGCCGTCGCCATCGACGCAGATGGTGCGCCGCCCGCCGGAGCCGACGCACGCGCCGATCGACGCGGGCTGTCCGAATCCCATCGCGCCCAGCGCGGTGGTATGGAAGATGCGCTGGTTCTTGCGGACGTGGTAGGCCAGCAGGAATGTCTCGATCCCCGCGCCGCTGCTGCCGCTGACGATCAGGTCGCCGTCGGCGCTGACTTTGCTGATGACCTCGGAAAGGTGATAAACGCTCACCAACCCCGGCTTGCGGTATTCATCCTGCATGAACGGGTATTTTTCCTTCCATGCACGGCCCTGCGCCAGCCACGGCGCGAACGATTTTGTCTTCCGGCCGCTCGTCTGGCGCAGCATCTCATCAATGAAGAGTTTGGCGTCGGCGAGGACGGGCACATCCGGCGCCGGGCGATGTTTGGCCATTTCCGCCGGGTCGATATCAACGACGATCTTTTTGGCGCCGCGTGCCAGCTTCTCCGGTGCAAACGCCGTGAGCACCAGGTCGATGCGGGCGCCGATGGCCAGCAGCCAATCGGCGTTCTGGATGGTGAAATTCGCGTAGCGCGGCGCAACGGCGCCCGGCCGGCCCATGTACAGCGGATGGTCTTCCTCGATCAAGTCGATCGCCAGCCAGGTCGGCTGCACGGGAACCGCCAGTCGCTCGGCCAGTTCGAGAAACTTCGCCGTAGCCCCCGCCAGTCGCACGCCGTTGCCCAAAAGGAGAACCGGCCGCTCGCTGCGGTCGAGCAATTCCAATGCCCGCGCGACGGCGTGTTGGATATCGGGCGATATTTGCGGCGGCGGTGGTGCGATAAATCCGGTCAGCGCAGCCGGGTCGATCGTGCTGGCCTGTACGTCCAGCGGAATGTCGATCCAGACCGGTCCCGGCCGGCCGGATCGCGCCAGGTAAACCGCTTTTTCCAGATGATATCGGATCGAATTCGGCTCCAGGACGGTGACGGCATACTTGGTGATGGGCGCGACGATCGAGGTGATATCCACTTCCTGCACGCCGCGGATGCGCACGCCGCTGTCGCCCTTGAGGTCGGCGCGTTTGACCTGGCCGCTGACGATGAGCATGGGCGTGGAATCCAGCCAGCCGCCGGCCACGCCGGTGATGGCGTTGGTGCCGCCGGGACCGGTCGTCACCATCGCCACGCCGATCTGGCCGGTCATTTTCGCCCAGTTTTCGGCGGCAATGGCGCTGGCCTGTTCGTGAAGATTGGCGATCCAATGCAGGCTGGAACCGCCCAGCGAATCGTTCAGGTGCATTGCCCCGCCGCCGGGAAGCATGAAGACATCCTTCACGCCCAGGTCGGCGATGAATTTCATGACATAATCGGAAAGTTTCATGGAATGACTCATTGGAGAATGGACTATTGCCGGTGAAGTCTTCCGGCCAGGAGGACGGCGTCGATCAGTTCGCGCACAGCGCCGTCGCCGCCGCGGCGGGTTGTGACCAGCGCCGCCGCGTTCAGGGCGGAAATATGCGCCCCGGGCGGCGCGATGCCCAGGCCCATCGCCGCCATGGCCGGGACGTCGTTGATGTCGTCACCCATGAAACATCGCTCGCCGGGGGCGAGGTTGTGGCGCTGGATCAGTTCATTGGCGGCGGCGGCCTTGTCCTTGCAGCCCTTGAAAACGTCGGTGATGGTCATTTTCTCGGCCAGCCGATCGACCAGTTCGCTGGGTTCACCGCTGACCAATGCCAGGCGCAAACCGGCACGGCGGGCGATCGACAGGCCCATGATGTCCAGAAAGCAGAACCGCTTGAGTTCCACGCCGTCCGGTCCCCACAGGAACGAGCCGTCGGTCAACACGCCGTCCACATCCAGCGCGATGAGCTTGATGCGGCACAGCAAAGCCGACGCCGCCGGCCAATCCGAGGATGTGGGATCGCAGCGAAGCGTCACTTTCCAACGCGGCGGAGTTTGTCGATGATCGGCTTTTCGCGCGGGAACACGTGCTTGACGCCGTCGCCCATGGCCGTCTCGATAAGCCGGATATCGCGGCAAAGCCGGGTGATGCCGTTGGGCTCCAGGGATGCGGCGTGATCGCTGCCCCACATGGCGCGGTCGAGGGTGATGTGGCGTTCGACGACGCTGGCGCCGAGTGCGGCGGCGGCGGCGCTGGAGGGCAGGCCGGTTTCGTGCCCGGAATAGCCGACCGGGATGCCGTAGCGCTGCTTGTAGAGCGGGATCACCTTGAGGTTGAGTTCATCGTACTGGGCGGGATAGGTGCTGGTGGCCTGCAGGACGATCAGATCCTTCTTGCCCAGCACTTCGATGGCGTGGTCAACCTGCTCGATGCTGCTCATGCCGGTGGCCAGGATGATCGGCCGGCCCTTGGCGCGATGATAGCGGAGCAGATTGTCATCGGTGAGGCAGGCGGAGGCGATTTTGTAGCAGGGGGGCTTGAACTGTTCGATGAAATCGACGCTGGCCTCGTCCCAGCAGCTTGCGAACCAGGTGATGTCCAGTTCCCTGCAATAGCGATCGATTTCCTTGTAGGCGTCCAGCCCGAGTTCCAGGCCACGCTTCAGGGCGCCGTTGGTGTCGCCGAACGGGCTTTCGCGCGGCCGGGCCAGTTCCTCCTTGGTGTAGACCACGTCAATGGTGCGTTTCTGGAACTTGACGGCGTTACAGCCGGCCGCTTCGGCGCAGGCGATCAGCTTCTTGGCCAGTTCGATATCGCCGTTGTGGTTGATGCCGATCTCCGCAACGATGTAACAGGGTTGACCGTCGCCGACGGTGTCCTTGCCGATCTTGACTGTGGGCATGAGGTAGCTCCTGCGAAAAGGGTTTGTGGATGGGAAGGACTCTTAGCAGCCGCGATGTCGAAACCAGTCCGGCACTCTCGCCGGGTCCAATAACCTGCAAAACCCCCTGGCGCAAAAAGCGAACACTCCTCCTGCCCGGCGGCAATATACCACACCATCGGCCGGTTTGGGCGGAAATGTCAACCCAGAGTTTCGACCTGGATGTTGCCATTGGTGTAGATGCATATTTCGCCGGCGATCTTCAGAGCCGCCGAGACGATTTCGGCGGCCGATAATGTCGAATTCCGCAGCAGCGCCATCGCCGCCGCCGCCGCATACGGCCCGCCGCTGCCGATGCCGATCACGCCGTCGCTGGGCTCGATCACATCGCCGGCGCCGCTGACGATCAGGCTGGTGGAGAGATCGGCAACCGCGAGCATCGCCTCAAGTCGGCGGAGAATTCGATCGGTTCGCCAGTCCTTGGCCAGTTCGATCACCGCCCGCCGCGTATTCTCCGGGAATTCCGACAGCTTCTTCTCAAACCGCTCCAGCAGCGCCATGGCATCCGCCGCCGACCCGGCAAACCCGCACAGCACCTTTCCCCCAGCCAGTCTGCGGATCTTGGACGAATCGTGCTTGACGACGACATTGCCGAGCGTGATCTGCCCATCCCCGCCGAGAGCGACTTTGCCGTCACGGCGAACAGAAAGAATGGTTGTGCTGCGTGCGGGTCTTTGCATGGCGGAGTTCCTTTTCGGGGCGATGCGAACGCCCGCAGGGCATCATACCATGAGTTCCCGGCAATTGATCCGCCGTCCGATGTGACTTGGCCGCAAGATCGGACTTGATTTCGCTTCGTATTTTCCTATATAGTTATATGACAAGGAAACGCCATGCGTAAACCAAAGAAGTCCGTCATCGACGAATTCATCGCCCTGCCCGATGCGGAGAAAGAGCGGATTTTTCAGGAGATCGAGTCTGAATCGACGGAGCACATGCTCGCCCGCTCACGGCCGTTGAACGCGCGCGAACGAAAGCATTGGCGACGCTTCAAGGCCTTGGGACGCCCGAAGGTCGGCAAGGGCGCCAAGACGATTTCCCTGACTGTTGAAAAGAGTCTGCTGACAAAGGCCGATGCCTACGCCAAGCGACAGGGCATCAGCCGGGCCAGGCTTGTGGCCCTTGGTTTGGAAGCCGTCATCGGCTCGGCGGCGTGATGGCGTTTCTCCGCTGCGAAAAAACCGTGCAAGCGGGAACGCGGCCAACCTCATGGTCCGCCTCAATTCCAGACGGCCGCAGATTATTTGTCGTCGTCCTTGACTTGAATGACCGGAAAGCCTCGTGGCTCGGGAGGCTCGCGCATCGTCCGACGGCGGACGCGAAGCCAAGCGCACCACAGCCCGTACGCGGCGATGCTCAAGAAAACACCGCCGAAAACCAGCCAAAAGCCAATGCCAGGCGATGAACGTTCGACCGCAGCCTCGATCGCGTTACTTACCAGTGCAAAGAGCGCCAGCGCACCCACGAGACCGCAGAAAATGCCGAGCGGGCGCTCCAAGCGCCGGGCGTTGCGAAAATGTAACGCCCATTCGGCGATGGCCCACGCCATTGCCGGCCAGATGAAACAGATGCCCCCGAGAAAGGCGAACGGAGTGCCATTTCTACGGAGACAATCATAAATGACCGTGACGCACATGGCGACCCAGAGCATCGACATGGTGAAGTTGACGGTGAAGAAGACGACTCGCCAAGTCGTTGTCTTATGAAGGGGATCGGCTTCGTCCTGAGCCATCATGGTCCTGTGTCGCGCGGCCACAGTCTAGCGTGATGCCCTGCGGTTGGAAATCCCGCGAAACTCTGATTACCATGCCCCCAAACCAGGCGGTGGAGTCCGCCAAAATCGTCCCGATTGCATCGGGAACAATGACTCCTGCCGGGCCGATGGTCCGCCGGGAGGTTGCAGAATGTGCCCTGGCAGGCCGACGGCCCGCCGGGGCGGTTGTTTTTTGCAAGGCGTTTCTATGTACGATCAATTTGTTCGATATCTGGCGATAGCGGCGGCGGGGTCGGTGGGCGCCGTGCTTCGTTACGTCGTGGCCAACCAGTTCGGGCGGTTCAGCCTGCGCTTTCCGCTGGGCACCTTCTTCATCAACATCACCGGGAGTTTCTTCCTGGGCTGGTTCCTGACCTATGTCACAAAGCACCACGTTTCGGACACGACGCGACTTGCCATCGCCACTGGATTCGTCGGAGCCTACACCACGTTCTCGACGTTCATGTACGAGTCCAGCCAGCTTGACCTCGAAGGCGCCCGCTTCGAGGCGATCGTGAACCTGGTGGGCAGCCTGATCATTGGAATCGCGGCCGTGAAACTGGGTATGATGTTGGCGCGATGAGCGTGATGTCGCCTAAGGTGATGTGAGGTGACTATGAGCCTCGTCGGCGAGCAGGTTCTGCTGCGGATCTATCTGCAAAGCGCCGATCGCGCGCCGCACGTGCCCACGTACCAACGAATCGTCAAGACGGCCCGCAGGGAAAAACTGGCCGGGGCCACGGTCATTCGCGGCATCCTGGGCGCCGGCTATCATGGAATCATCCACGAGTCGACGTGGTCGTTCGCCCAGCACGTTCCGATCATCGTCGAGATCGTCGATAGCGCGGAGAAGATCGCGAAATTTGTCCAGGGCCCGCTGGATCAGATCATGGTCGGCGGGATGCTCACGCTGGAGCGTGCGGCCGTGATGATGTACCGGCATCGCGCCGGCGATCGGGCGAACGACCTTCACCTTGCCGCCGCGATCCAGCCTCTTTCCACGATGCCCGCCATCTCACCGGGGAGTCATATGAAGAACCAGGAAAACGGCGTTCTGCTTCGCGTGTTCATCGGTGACAGCGACAAGTTCCAGCACAAGCCCCTGTACGAAGCCATCGTGCAAAGAACACGCGAACTCGGCCTGGCCGGCGCCTCGGTATTCCGCGGCAGCGAGGGGTTCGGCGCTCACAGCGTCATTCATAAGGCCGCACTGCTGGAAATGTCGGCCGACCTGCCGGTCATCATCGAAATCGTCGATACCGAGGAGAAGATCCAGCTCCTGCTGCCGGACCTGGAAACGATGGTGCAGGAGGGGATGATCACCATGGAGCACGTGGTGGTTGTGATGTACCGGCACGGCCAAGGCGGCGAACCCCCGGCCGGGCCGGGCTCCGGCGCGACGGCGTAGGGGGAGGCTCCGATGCCGCATTCCACCATTACGAAAAAAGGTCAGACGACGATACCGGGTGAGGTTCGCGAGGCACTGAATATCAAGCCGGGCGAGCGGCTGGAATACACGGTCGAGGGTGATCATGCCACATTCGGGTTCATACGGCGCTGCGGTCCCTTAGGGGGGCGCTGGCCAGTGGCAGGGGAAGAGGGTCGTCATTCGCTCAAATCCGGGCTGCGGCGGCCGCCAACGCCGCAAAGAGCCGCGGGATAGCGCGATGAGCCGACGGTTTGCGGATGACGTGATGGCCGCTCTCGCTGTGGCCGAGGATATGCCGGTCACGACATTCGACAGCGATTTCCGCAGGTTTCCCGATGTGCGCATGGAAACCGAGTAGCGACTGTGATTGGGGCGACAGGCCCAATTCGGTTATGATTTCGCCGGCCGGCAGAGTCGATTGGAGATTCTACAGTTGGTGAGTCTCTAGTTGAGTTCGTTAGTCATGTGCGACCCGTCGGAACGTTTCGATCCGACCTGCCGATAGATCCAGGGAGGCAATCGTGGTAATAAACGACCAGCGAAGGCTAGTGATTCTGCTGTCACTTCACGATCTGAGTGGCGTCGGCACAAAGGCGGAGGTTCTGGACAACATTCAGAATCGCCACTATTGGAACCTCGCGCGCCGTGAGCGTGCCATGAAGACGAATCGCCGGGAGCTTGTTTGGCGAAACGATTTCGCCTACATTCGTAAGAAGCTCGTCAGCGAAGGGTCAATAGGTAATTCTACTCGCAACCGCTGGACGCTGACCAACAACGGCATCAACCACCTGCTGCGTCTTTGTCGCGAAGCAAGCGAGCCGAAGGCGTCGAAACTGACTGAAAATGCGAATCGGCGGATCCGAGCGATTCTTGCCAACAGCCAGAGTCAACCGCCAAGCCATTTGGGCGGTGACGTAGTCGACGGCGGCGCAAGGGGACTACGCATATCTATCCAAGCCAATCTCAAGGAGATTATGGCAGTGAGCCGCAAGAGGAAGCCGCAATTAGTTGACGACGTCGACGACGTCGAGTTGGTTCGAACCGCAGCACCGCGCGACGAGGCGTTCCGAATTCACATCCAAAAGCTCTACAAAGGCGCTTGTGCCCTTTGTGGGCTCTCGCTCCGATCTCCGGATCGGCAGCCCGAATCCCAAGCCGCCCACATCTATCCGAAGTCACGGCACGGCAGCGATGATCTCCGCAACGGGCTGTGCCTCTGCAGGCTTCACCATTGGGCCTTCGACGTCGGCTGGATTAGTGTTAGGGACGATCTAACCGTGATAGTTCACAGGGGCCTGCCCGCCGACGGCAAGTACGAACAGATTCGGCGACTTCGTGGTCGGCGGCTGGCAGAACCACAAGACCCCGAAATGAGGCCGCACCCAATTTTCCTTCGTGCCCATCGACGAATGCACCGATTCGAGCGAAAAAGGCGGATTGCGCGAGCCGGCACTTGAATTTGATACTGGCCAGTTTCCTGACGATGGGCACGCCGCTGATGGCGGCGTGTGCGGCGGGGGGGTTGTCCATCGTTGTCATTGCCGCCTGGGTGCGTCAGCGGGCGATGGTGCCGCAGTTGGCCTGGGCGGGGGTTTCGGCAGGTCTGTTTTTCGCTCTGGCGGCGGGGTCGATGGTCTTACATCTTTCGGGGGGCGGACGCGTCGTCGTCATGGTCGATCTCTCGCCCAGCACGCGCGGGGCGGACTACCGGCAGCCGGGAATGCTGCAACGGCGGATTGGACAGTTGATCGGGGATCGGCCGTTTGTGGTGATCCAGTTTGGGGAATCCAATCGTGCGGCGACGATCGATTCGCCGTTGGAGGAGATCGCGTCAAAGCGGACGAATTTCGACCCGCCGACGGCCGATGCGGTGGTGGTGTTTTCCGATGGGCGATTTGCGGCGCCGGCGTATTCGCCGCCGGTGTACTTTGTGCTGGATGCGGGGCTTGAGCATCCGGCCGATGCGGCGGTGCGGAAAATGGAAATGCGCGGCGGGGAGATCGCTGTGACGGTGAAATCGACGGGCGGAGAGAACCGCGTATTGACGATCAGCGGAGATTCGGAAGCGACGACACGGTCGAGCGCGACAACCCGGCCGGTGGCGGCGGGGGAATCGGTGATGGTGGTTCCTGTCGATGGCGCAAGGGGCCGATGGCGTGCGGAATTGTCGGGCGGCGATTTGTGGCCGGAGAATGATGCGCTGACCCTCGACCTGCCGCCGCCGATGCTGCGCCAGCGGTGGTGGATTGGGGATGGCACCCGTGCCCCGGCGGGATGGATCGCCAAGTCGCCGGATGATCTGCCGATGGATGAACTGGATTACCTGACCGCGGATGTGATTGTGCTCGACAACGTATCGGCATCGGAATTGTCGGCGGCGCGGATGAGCGGGCTGGAACGATACGTGCGCGATTGCGGCGGATCGCTGGTCATACTGGGTGGGGACAAGTCGTTCGGGGCGGGTTTGTATTTTGGAACACCACTGGAACGCCTTTCGCCGCTGGCCAGCGTCGCTCCGTCGCCGGCCCAGCGGTGGATGTTCCTTCTGGACTTCAGCGGCTCGATGTCCAATCCGGCCCAAAATATGGGCAATCCGGCCATCGCGTCGGTGCCCCAGTCGAACTTGGCGACGGCCGCGGTGCAAGAGTTGCTGCCGCGTCTACCGCCGGATGATCCGGTGACCATCGGGAGTTTCTCGGATCGAATTACGTGGTGGGTGACGGACCGGGCGGCGTCGGAATTGTCGAAGGCGGCGCTATCGCCACCGGCCGGGGTCGTGGCGGCCGGGCCGACGAATCTCGAACCGGCGTTGAATCAAATAGCGGCCGGTGATTCTTCCATGCCGGTGAATCTGCTGTTGCTCAGCGACGCGGATGTGCAAATTGATCATCCGGCGGAATTGGCGGCGGCTTTGGCCAAGCGGCACGTGCGGCTGTTCGTTTTGGCGCTGGCGCGGGGCAGCGGGCTGGGCGTTCTGCAACAATTGGCAGGCGCCACGGGGGGCTATTTGCTGGACCAATCCGACCCGACGCTCTGGCCCCAGGCGGCTCGGCAATTGCTTCGGGGAGCGATGACCGACGCGATCGGGACACAGGCGATGGAGATTCGATTTATCAACGACGCGTCGAACATGACGGCCGCGACCATCCAGCGCTGGAATCGCACCTGGCTCAAGACGGGCAGCACAGTCCTGGCCGAAGGAGTGTCGGGTGCGCCAACCACGGCAACAACCGATACATCGCCACGGCCGATGGCCGCGCGATGGCGCGTGGGGTTGGGCCAGGTGTGCGCGGTGGCATTTACGGCCGACGCCCGGCAGGCGACGGCGATGGCGGATCTGGTGGCCGGGGCTCCGGTTGATCCAAGGTTCTCGATCACATGTGACACTGAACGCGAGTTGCGTGTTCGGCTGGACGCGGCCGGGCCGGAGGGGTTCATCAATAATCTGGCGGCCGAGGTGCGGCTGGTGGCGGCGGAGGCGGCGGGGGGAACAGGCAGCCCCGGCGGCGCGGACGATCGGGTGCTGCCGATGCGGCAGACGGGGCCTGGGCACTATGAGATGGCCACCACGGCCGGGCGCGAGGCGGTTTTGGCGATTGTGATGGTGAATGGAGAGGTGGCCGGGCGGATTCCGGTGGCGGGGCGGTATGCACGGGAGTTTGATGCGGTGGGAAACGACGAACAGGCGATGGCCGATCTGGCGTCGGCGACAGGCGGGCGCGTTGTGCAGCCGAACCAAACGGGGCCGATTGACCTGAAGATGCCCGCTTGGGAGCTTGATTTGACGCCGTGGCTGGCCTTTTGCGGGGTGGCGGCGGTGATCTGGGGTCTGGCGGCATGGAAACGGGCCGGGGCGACGTGAGGCCCTGAATTTTGGGGCAACCCTATTTTTCTTAACCAAATCAAAACACAAACTAAATATAAACCTAGCACCAAAGATAACAATGCGCCACCGTCAGGGCGCGAGCGGTTATGGCGCTGGAGGCCACCTTGTTGGCGACGCCTCCCAATTTTGACTCTTTTTGCGAAAGAGACAGGATGTCAGCCCGCATGCGGTCGTGGCATCAGTGGCCATCGCCCCGGCGAGGGCAAAGTTGCCCAGGGAACAACAGGACATAGCGGCCGGTTCACGGTTTTAGACGCGCCAGGCAACGGTTGCCAGGGCGAGTCATCGGTGTCGCCAGCCGCCATCTCGGGAGGCGCATATGCGTCGATCACGAAAATTGAGTGTATTGGTGGGAGGGCTTGCCGTGGGCCTGGCTGGCGCCGCTTATGCGGCCGAGCCGACGACACAGCAGGATCTCCTGGACAAGATCAACTCGTTGCAGGCACAGGTGGATGCGCTCAAGGCGCAGGCCGCCGCACCGACGACCGCTCCGGCGGTTGCCAGCGACCAGCAGATCGCCGACGCCACGCAGCGGGTGCTTCAAGAAGCCGACTCGCACAATCAGTTCTTCGACTCCACGACCGGCGTAACCGGCGGGTGGAATTCGGACAAGATGCAGTTCTTCGTGGCGTCGACCGATGGAAATTTCTATTTTCATCCGGGGATTGCATTCCAGGAACGCTATGTCGCCGGTTACCGCACGGCTCCGGATGTATGGAGCGATGGATTTGAAACCCGGCGCATGAAGTTCTACTTTGATGGCAACGTCTTCACCCCCGACCTGACCTACAAGTTCCAGTGGCAGGACAGCCAGACGGGCGGCGCACCCACGCTTGAATACGGCTGGGCACAGTTGATTGTGATGCACGACGTCGGCCCCGGCGACGTGGGGATCAAGGTCGGTCAGACCAAGAACTACGCCTCCAAGGAACAGGCCATCGTCGGCGACACCAACCAGCTCATGGTTGAACGGTCCTTGAACGATTCTGTCATCGGCGGCAATTCGATGGGCGGACCGCTTATCGAGGGCGTCGATTTCGTCTACACCGGCAGCAAGACCCCGGTTCACGGCGACCTGATGTTCAATGGCGGCAACGGCAGCGGCCTGAGCAGCTTCCCCGACACCACGCCGGCCGGCTTGCAGAACAACTTCGGCGCCGCCGTTCGCGGGGATTACAAGGTTTTCGGCGATTGGGCCGACAACGCCGATCTGACCGGTCAGCAAGCCAAGCATGATTTCCTTGACATCGGCGCCGGCGCCGATTTCACGCAGGGCCAGACGGCACTTCCCGCCGGTACTCCCTCCAGCGACGCCTATCGCTGGGATCTCGATGCCCAGTACACCGTCGCCCAGAAGTTCGTCGTCTATGGCGCGTTCCAGGGCGACTTCGTCCAGGCCAACGATCCGGCCTCGGTCAAACTCGTCCGGCATCACATGCTGAACACCGGCGAGCTCATCCAGGCCGGCTATTTCCTTAATCCCGCCTGGGAACTGGCGGCTCGCTACGACGTGGCCAATATCGACAAGCACGACAAGATCGGCGCCCAGGGCCTCTTCCAGGAAGTTGGCTTCGGCGTGAACTGGTTCCTTGGCGATCAGGGATCGTGGGGCAACCATGCCAAGATCACGTTCGATGCCGATTATCTCCCCAACGGCAATCCGACGGCGTCCGGTCTGGACTATCTGGCCAGCCCGTCTGACCACACCGCCGTGGTCTTCCGCGCCCAGTTCCAGCTTTGGCTGTAAGGTCTGTTTGGCAGACTCCAGAGCCACAGTGAGAAGGGCCTCACTGGAGATGTGAAAACGACGCGGGACGGTTTGGGAATCCAAACCGTCCCGCTTTTGTGCGCCACGCATGTCGCGTGTCCAGGAGGTGAAAGTCCTCTACGGGCCGTAATGAGCGGAACCGGCCGTCCAGGCAAGGGTGTCGGTCGCGAGGCCGAATCCGAAGGAAGCCGACGACGGGAGTTCAGACCCGACGAACAGAAACCGGATAGGAGGCCGGCGTGATGTGGGTCATCGAGCACTGGATCGAGACGCCCATACTCATTCGGACATCACGCGGGTAAATCCGGCGGGCCCTGAATCAAGGACACAGCGACTTACCGTGGGAGGTCTCCAGGCCCGTCCGCAAGGACTATCGCGCCGGCAACGACGCGGGAAAGGTATGGAGAAGTCAGCAGAGGCCGTAGTAGCTCTGCGCCAAGGTGCGGGCAACCCTAATGTCGCGGCATCCGTGCCGGGCGGGATGCGAAGGGCCGAATCTTTCGATGCAAGGCCGTTACGGGAGACTCGGTGGACGCGAAGCATCCGACAAAGGGCGATTACTGGGATCTGTTCAAGAGACTGACCCTGGCGAATCGGCGCCCCGACGATGACGGCGAGGCGGTAGGCCAAGCTGTGCCGTTCGAGGAGAAGCAAGCGTTACCGGCGTACATCCCGCGACCAACCTTGGATGATCGTGACTTGATGGAGAGGATTTGCGACCGCGCGAATCTGAACCGAGCGTACGAGCGGGTGGTGACCAACAAGGGAGCGCCAGGGGTTGACGGGATTACCGTCAAACAACTGGCCGGATGGATCAGGGAGCACAAGCAGGGATTGATCGATGGGCTGCTGGACGGCAGCTACCGGCCCCAGACGGTGCGCGGGGTGCAAATCCCCAAGCCCGGTGGCGGGATGCGACAATTGGGCATCCCGACGGTGGTGGACCGCCTCGTGCAGCAGGCGATCCTGCAAGTGCTCAACCCCATTCTGGACCCGACCTTTTCGGCCTCAAGCTACGGATTCCGAGCCGGAATCGGCGCGCATGATGCGTTGAAGAAGGCGAAAGAATACGTAGCGGAGGGGCACAGCATTGTCGTGGATATCGACCTGGAGAAGTTCTTCGACCGGGTCAACCACGATGTGCTGATGAACCGGCTGTCCCGGCACGTCAAAGACAAACGACTCCTGAAAATCATCGGCCGCTTCCTGAGAGCGGGGATGATGCAGGATGGGGTCTGCGTCTTGAGACGCCAAGGGACGCCGCAAGGCGGTCCGCTCTCGCCATTGCTGGCGAATCTGTTGCTGGACGATCTGGACAAGGAACTGGAACGGCGCGGCCACAAGTTCTGCCGCTACGCCGATGACTGCAACATCTACGTGCAGTCACAGGCGGCGGGGGAACGGGTGATGTCGAGCGTGACCACGTTCCTTGAAAAGAAGCTCCGACTGCGCGTGAACCGGCAGAAGAGCGCGGTGGCCCACGTATCGGAACGCAAGTTCCTGGGCCATCGGCTGCTGCCCGACGGACACCTGGGCATTGCCCCGGCCAGTCTGGAACGCGCCAAGGAGCGGGTTCGGCAACTCACCCGGCGAAACCGAGGCGTCAGCATGAGGCAGGTCATCGGCGAACTCAACTCGTTCCTGATCGGATGGGTGGCCTACTTCCGCCTGGCGGAATGCAAGGCCCACCTACGCCGGATGGACGAATGGATACGCCGCAAACTTCGCTGTCTGCGCCTCAAGCAGTGCAAGCGTCGCAAGTCGATCGCCGATGAACTGCGGAGACTTGGCGTGCCGGAATGGCGGGCCTGGCTCCTTGCACTCAGCGGCAAAGGCTGGTGGCGCATGTCCGGCAGCCCCCAGGCGGCCGAAGGCATGCCGCTGGCTTGGTTCGCCTCGCAGGGTCTGGTAAGTCTAACATCAAGATACGAGCAGCTCCAACAATGAAAGAAACCGCCGGATACGATAAGTACGTCCGGTGGTGTGGGAGGACGGGGGCCGCGAGGCCCCCTCCTACCCGATTCTTGCGCGCACCGCAGCCGACAGATGGTCAGCCGCGATAGACGACGTCGCCGCCGACCCACACCACGGCGGCGGATTCACCGCTGTCGAGTATGGACGCCAGGGGATCATCGCCGGAGACATGGAACGCGACCATGTCGGCCTGACCGCCGCGATCGAGCAACCCCGCGTGGAGCCGTAAGGCGCGAGACGGTTGCAGTGTGACAAGTTCAAACAACTGGGTTGCCGGCAGGTCGGGGTTTTGTTGGCGCACCAGGCGAAGATCGTCCAGGATGTTCAAATTGCCCGAGCTGGCGGCCGAGTCGGTGCCGATCATGACGCGAATTCCCATTTCCCGCATCAATCGCCAGCGATGGGACGGATGGCCGAAATATGCGTGCGTGCGCGGGCACCATACGACCCTTGCCGGCCCCTGTGCCAGGATCAGCAGCTCATCGTCATCGCAGTAATTCACATGCGCCAGCAGCGTGTTGTTGACTTGAAAATTCCAGGCGTGCAGCAGGCCGGTCTCCCTGGCCATGCGGATGGGCCCGCCGTTGAATCGCGGCACGCGATCATCCAGGCCGCCGAGGTTTTCCCACAGCCGCGCCAGTGGGCCGCCGCCGTTGGCAAGGAACTCCGCCTCGTCGGGTGATTCCGCCAGATGCGTCGTCAACGGATACTCGCCGCGCCAGGCCTCCAGCCGGCACTTCTCATATCCGGGCACTTCGACCGAATACGGGCTGTGCGGCGAGATTCCGCAGGTAAGAAAATCCGACTCCGATTCAACGTTCTTCGCCGCCGCGAGTTTGCCGTCGAGCATGTCGCGTCGCGATGACATGCCGACCACTTCGCCATAGCTGATGACGCGGATCGGGCCGTTGGTCAGGATCGACCGAGTTTGCTGGCAATTGGACGATATGTCACAGACGGTCGTCACGCCGCACGCAAGGCATTGCCGGATGCCCTCGGCCACCGATTGCCGGATCAACTGCGCCTGCCGCTGCGGATCGGCCGTCTCTTCCCGGCCCAGGCGGATCATCTCGATCAGCCAGTCCACAAACGAAGCGGGCGCCGGCGGCCGTTGTCGATGCGTCAGTTCAAGATGTGTATGCGCGTTGATCAACCCCGGCAACAGCGCGCATCCGGGCAACTCGGCGACAACTGAATTGGGGAACCGGCCGCGAATTTCTGACGCGGGACCGACGGCTTCAATAAAGTTCCCCTCGATTGCCACCGCGCCGTCCCGGATTGGCGGGGCGCACATCGGGAAGACCCAGTCGGCCGTCACGATCTGATTGGACTTTTCGTTCATGAACCCGCGCCGTCTTCGGCCAGTTCATGCGCCAGCAATTTCGCGGCGGTCCGCGCGTGTTCCAGGCGTCGGCGTGCGATCTGGCGCACCGGCTCATAATGAAAGCCGTCCTTCAGCCGTGCGTCCCAGTATCCATATTGCTCGCGTTTCTCCAATCCCGCCGCCACGTCCGTCACCCCGTCTCCCTGCAACGCCATCTGGATCGCCCCCACGATCAAACCCGTCATCCCGAAATCGTCCAGGTTCAGAGCATCGGCCAGCAGCTTGGCCTCCTCGACGGCCGGCGATCGATGCGGCATCTCGTGCAACAGTCGCGTGGTGCGGTCCAGGAGTTTTTCCTCGACGTCGTTGGCCAGCAGGCTGACGAGCAACTCGGCCGCCTGTTCGCAGCGGTCCTTGAGATTGGTGCGTCCCAGCCGTCCGGTGGCGATGCCCCCTTCCTGGCGCGGCGGAAGCTGCATCGCGTAGCAGGCCAGTTCCAGCGTGTTGAGATCGACCTCCGGCGAGACCAGCCCCATTTGCTGAAACCTGCCCAGCCGCCGCCACAGTCGCAGTGCGTCGGCGGACAGGCGCTTGCCCAGCGACCCGTGAGCGTCAACGGTGCTGAGCACGCGCTCAATGCGGTGTTTGAGTTTAGGTTCCAACGCCATGTCGCTTCCGTGCGCGCCGGGCGCATGCACAAAAGTAATAATTACAACGAACCGATCGGCCGCGCATCCCACTTTGTTCGCTGCCGGACCGCAATCAGGTCATCGCCGCGCGGCAGCGCACAATATCATCCTAGGGTCGCCGATTTGGAAAGGGAAAAAATGCGGCAGAAAATGAAAAAAATGCGGCGATGATCCCGTACCGCGCCGAAGCGAAATCACCCCAATTTACTCATATGGGCGCACGGCAATGCGCATCCCACCCACAGTGACGCCGGTTGTCCAACATGCGCGGTTGCACACAACCCAGTCCCACGCCGCCCGTTGCGCAAATTAACATGTGCCTTGGTGAATAAAATGCGACGTTCCCAGCGGGATCGCCATGTATCCAATCACCGCATGATCGTCTGTGTTCGATCCGGTCCGACACTGACCATGCGGATCGGCGCCCCGATCAGTTGTTCCAGCCGCTTGACGTAACGCTGCGTTTCGGCCGGGAGTTCCTCGAATGTCCGGCAGCCGCTGATGTTGCCGCCCCAGCCGGGCAGAGTTTCGTAGATCGGCTCGACCGTTGCCAATGTATCCATGTCCGCCCGGAAATAATCCAGCCGCGAGCCCCCCGATCGATACCCGCTGCATATCTGCACGTGATCCAGCCCCGACAGCACGTCAAGTAATGTCAGGGCCACCGCCGTCACGCCGCACAGATCGACCGAATAGCGCACGGCCATGGCATCGAACCAGCCGCAGCGGCGCGGCCGGCGGGTGGTGGTGCCGTATTCGTTCCCGCGCTGGCGGATGTAGTTGCCGATGTCGTTGTCCTGCTCGGTCGGGAACGGCCCGCCGCCCACCCGCGTCGTGTAGGCTTTCATGATCCCGACGAAATTCGTGATGGAATTCGGCGGCGCGCCGCTGCCGGTGTACACGCCCAGCCCCGAACAATTGCTGCTGGTCACGAACGGATACGTCCCATGATCCACGTCCAGCAACACTGCGTGCGCACCCTCGAACACCACCCGCTTGCCCGAGCGAATCAGTTCCTGCAACACATGCCCCGCATCCGTCACGAACGGCTGAATCCGCCGGCCGTGATCGCGATAAATCTCAAACACCGCCCGCCAATCCACCGGCGGGGCGTCGTACAAGACCTTCAACAGCTTGCTGCGCTCGGTGGCGATCCGCGAAATCTTCTCTTTCAGCCGCGCCTCATCCGCCAGATCGGCCACGCGAACGGCCGTCGCCCGCTGCATCTTGTCGGCATACGCCGGGCCAATGCCGCGTCGCGTGGTGCCGATGGCATTGCCGGCCGCTCCGGTTTCCCTGGCCGCGTCCTCGAGAATGTGCCACGGCATGACCAGGTGGGTCTTGTAGCTGATGAGCAGATTCTGGGGCGTGATGCTGAATCCCTTGGCGGTGAACTCGTCGATCTCCCGGAACAGCGCCCCCGGATCGAGCACCACGCCGTTGCCGATGATATTGACGACCCCAGGCCGGAAAATCCCGACCGGCAGCAGGTGGGTGGAATGTTTCTGCCCATTGATGACGACGGAATGCCCGGCGTTGGCACCGCCGCAATAGCGCACGACGACATCCGCGCGTTCGGTGACGAAATCGACGATCTTCCCCTTGCCTTCGTCGCCCCATTGCAACCCGAGCACGGACGTATTGCCTTCAAGGAATGAACTCACAGTGTCCTTTCAGGCGGAAATTACGGACCAGACGGCCGAAGGTCAAGCGGGCTTCTCCGGCACGGTCCCGCAGGTAGTGCCCGATTTTCCGGGAGCCTGTCTTTTCCTCCTCCCCTTGTACTCAGGGGGAGCGACCGAGGTGGGGGTCCTTCGCCAGCGGATCTGGAAGGCTCAGCCCCCGACCAACGCCGCAGGGGTCAACCCCCACCCAACCCTCCCCCTGAGTACAAGGGGAGGGGTAAGAGGTTGCTCCGCATCGGGTTACCCTTGCCCGGAAATTCGGGCACTCTCAAATTGCGGCCGTTTCCCCCAAAAGTAGAAAACGCCCGGCGATCCGATAGAATCTCCGGGCTCTGCATTCAGGAGCGTGCGGCGGGCCCGGCCGATGGTCGGCCGGGCATTTGGTGTATCGGCATTCAGCGACGGGACGTCTTACGCGTATCGTGCAAGCGATATTTCGCCACACGCTGGGAAGCGTGATATTCGGGATCGGCCTGATGGCCCTGGTCGGGGGCTACATCGCCATCGGGTCGGGGTGTCCGTCGGTGCGCGCCTATTTTGAGATGACGGACCTGGAATTCTTCAACGCCTGGCCGCTGAAGATTCTCATGGGGCTGCTGGTGGCAAACCTCGCGGTGGTCACATGGACGCGAATTCCGCTTACCCCGCCGCGATATGGCGTCTGGTGCATCCACAGCGGCATCATCACCCTGGTCCTGGGAACCAGCCTCTATTACCACAACAAGATGGAAGGCCAGACACGCATCGGCCTTAAGCAGACCGTGGGGTGGTTCTACGACAATACCCAGCGCGCCCTGTACCTCAGTTCCATCGGCCTGGATTCCATGCAGGTGGCCGTGCATCCGCTGGATTCGCTCCCGCGATTCAATAGCTACAACGACGATCTGGGCAATGGGTCAAAGCTGGATCGATCCGACCTGCGCGATATCGAGGTGTTTCAGTCAATGGACCCGCAAACCGGCCGGCCCAGGTTTCCGCGATTGGCCGATATGCTCCTGACTCCCCAGCCGGTGCGACTCGACGTGACCGGCTTCTGGCCGTATGCCACGGTCTCGACCGATTTCATCCCCGATCCGCGCGACGGGCAGACGGTGATCGAGTTGAGAATGGGCGATCCGCACGGCACGTCAGGCGATTCCGAGCACACGTTCTGGTTGTCGGGCGCTCAGGATCGCACGCGCAACACCATCTGGGATGAAACCGAACTGGAACATCGCGTCGCGCTGGACAGCGATGAGCTGGACCACCTGAAAGCCGCCTACCGGGACATTCCCGCCAAGGTCCATCATCTGTCGATCACCACCGGCGATTCGGCCGCGCCGCTGGAAATGTACGTCGAGCCGGGCAAGAGCTATCCGGTCGGCGCCACCGGCTACACGATCGACGTCGAGGGTTACTATCCCTCCTGGCCGATGTTCGAAACGCACGAACAGGTAACAGCGCTATCGCTCAAAGTAACGCCGCCGACTTCCTCGATGGTGCCGGCGTTTCGGCGCATGCTGCTTAACGGAAAAGACCTGCAAACGGATTTCGATCTGACCGATGCATCGGCCGGCCCGATGGGAAAGCGACAGACCCAGCCGCTGGACAGGAAACTGGTGATTCTCTATCGGTTCGATGATCCAATGGGACTCTTGCCGACGGCCGGGTCGGTGAAGCACACGTTCGTGACCGAAGGCAAGGACGTGCTGGTCGATCTGGTGACGTCGCTCAAGCGGGAATCGGAAGATCAGGGGAGCATGTTGCCGCGGCTGGTGACATCGATGGACGCAAGCGCGGGAGTGAAAGACCTGGGCGGCGGGGGGTCGATCGATCTGACGATGGGGGAACAGAAGATGTCGATCAGCGTGGCGCGACGAGACGGCATGGCGCCGATCGATCGCGTGACCGAGACTCCGCTCGCGCATCGCACGCAGGCCGGCGGCGAATCCGGCGACTATCAGGTCGTTACCGTCAAAATCAGCACCGGCACGTGGTCGCGCGAGGTCGCCGTGCCCTATACCCAGTGGCCGCTGGACACCGTCGCCGAGTGGGACGGCCCGCTGGTCAGCATCCCCGGCACCGCCGTGCGCTTGAAACTCGAACTGGGCAACATGTGCTGCCGGTTGCCGGCGGACATCACGCTGGATCAGTTCGAGCTGGTGCGGTATCCCGGCTCCGATCCGCGGGAAATGAACGGCCCGATGCGCGATTTCCGCAGCACTCTCACCATCCAGGACCGCGCCACCGGTCAATCCACCACCGACGTGGCGCACATGAACAGCCCCATCTATTTCGATGACGGCCGCTGGCTCTTCTTTCAAAGCGCCTGGGATCCCGACCAGCAGAAGTTCTCGATCATCGGCGTGGGAACTCGTCCGGCCGTCAACGTCATGCTCTGCGGCTGCGTCATGATATTTGCCGGACTCATGTACGCGTTCTGGATCAAGCCGGTGATTATCGCCAATATGAAGGCCGCCGCCCTGGCCAGAGCCGCCGGCGAAAAGACCCGCCGCGAACCCGACAGATTGGTTGTGCCATGACTTATGTGACTTGCCCCTCCAGACTCATCTCTTGCGCCGCGATGCTGGCGGCGTGCGCGGCTTTGCTGTGCCGGCCCGCCCCCGCCCGCGCCGACGATTTCCTCGATCGCGTCGATCTCTCGCCCCTGCAAAGCGCCGCCTGCCAGAGCAACCAAACTCTCAAGACCCTCGACAGCATGGCTCGCCAAATGCTCGAGTTCATCACCAATCACGCCAGCCTCGACGGC
>Ga0181517_10001308_pt1 | contig 28194 bp, 23 predicted proteins | sample PEATcosm2014_Bin_31_FD_119748 | JGI IMG/M metagenome (GOLD analysis project Ga0181517, IMG submission 119748) | Peatland microbial communities from MTU Mesocosm Facility, Houghton, MI, USA - PEATcosm2014_Bin01_30_metaG | ecosystem: Environmental > Terrestrial > Soil > Wetlands > Peat | place... | reverse complement strand
GGACAGAGATAGGGGTGGAAAGCTCGGCGGATGCCCCTGGCAGAGATGGTTCGATACGCTTATACCGCAACCGCAACGGGGGGGCGATTCGGAGAAAGAGCGTGAATGGCTTTTTGATCCTCGGCCCACATCCATCCGGTGATCGCTTCACGGATATTCTCCAAGGCCTCTTTTTCATCGCGGCCCTGCGAAATGCACCCAGGCAAGGCGGGGCATTCGGCTACGATCCAGCCGTCTTCCGCTTCTTCCAGAGTCACGTGAAGCACCATGGCATAAACTCCTGCCTGCGATTCTAGCGCCTTTTTAGGTCTGGTCATTGTGTTTCCCGGGTCGCAGGACCGTGAGCAAACGAAATTCGGAATGCGAACCGGGCCATGCTGCCTGCGGACCCCATTGTTCCATAATCCGGAACGGAATGGGGCAGAAGAGCGTCTGCTGAGGCTTCGGGAAGCCAGTAACCCGACTTTGCTCAGCCGAAATCCGTATGATTTCCTTAGAACGACCATTCGGTTGCCCCTAACGGCTTCGATCGCCGGGGGGATAAGGAGAACAAATGAAGAAGTATTTGGGTGTTGCATTGCTGCTTGCCCTTGGTACCATTCCCGCTTTCGCAGCCAAGAATTCACAGTCTCTGAATATTCCTCAGGATGTGTACATTGGCAGTGTCAAGCTGGCACAGGGCGACTACAAGATGGTCACTGACGGCACCGGCAGTGTTGTCGTCGTATCTTTCTCGCGCGATGGCAAGGAACTGGTGAAGGCCAACGCCCGGGTCGTCGAGGCCAAGCACAACTACGTGTCGGTCTCCATTTCGGACCAGTCCGGCAAACCGATCCTGCAAACCATTGACCTGAAGAACATGACCCTGGTCATGGGAATGCAGATCCAGTAAGAATTTCCGGCTGAATCGTTCAGCCCTGCGAAAACCGAACTCCGCACGAATAAAAAGGCCCCCGTCTCAGCTAAACCGCCGAGGCAGGGGCCTTTTCCCTTTTGCTTCCGCGAAGAACCGGCGCGAACAGTATGGTTACTGCGCCGCCTCGACAGCCCGCGCCACGCGGAAGGCGGTCGATTCGTCCAGATGTGCGGCCAGGATCTGCATACCCACCGGCAGGCCCGCGCCGGTTGCTCCGCAGGGCACATTGACGCCGCAGATGCCGGCCAGGCTGGCAGTGACGGTGTAGATGTCGGCCAGGTACATGGCGATCGGATCGCCCGATTTTTCGCCGATTTTGAAGGCGGGCACAGGCGAGGTGGGGGTGACAATGGCGTCCACGTCGTTGAAGGCGCGCAGGAACTCCTCGGCCAGCAGGCGGCGCACCTGCTGCGCCTTGAGGTAGTAGGCATCGTAGTAGCCGGCACTTAACGCATAGGTTCCGAGCAGGATGCGGCGTTTCACCTCCGCGCCGAAGCCCTCGTCACGGGAGTGGCTGTACATGCCGGCCAGGGTGTCTGAGCCGGCGGAGCGGTGTCCGTAGCGCACGCCGTCGAAGCGGGCCAGGTTGGCGCTGGCTTCGGCGGTGGCCACCAGGTAATAGGCGGGAATGGCGTATTTGGTGGTGGGCAGCGAGACCGGCTTGATGGTGCATCCGGCGGCCTTCAGAGCGTCGATTCCCTTCTCGACGGCGGCGCGCACCTCGGGATCGAGGCCCTCGCCAAAGTACTCGGCTGGCACGCCGATGCGCAGGCCCTCGGCACCCTTGTCGCTTTCGGCGGCGAAGTCGGGCACCGGAGCGGGGTTGCTGGTGGCGTCCTGGAGGTCGTGGCCGGCGATCACGCTCAGCAGCGTGGCGGCGTCGCGCACGTTGGCGGCCAAGGGGCCGACCCGGTCGAGCGAAGAAGCAAAGGCGATCAGCCCGTAACGGGAGACGCGGCCATAGGTGGGCAACACGCCGACCACTCCGCAGAAGCTGGCCGGCTGGCGGATGGAGCCGCCGGTATCGGTGCCCAGAGTTGCTACAGCCATGTTGGCGGCCACGGCGGCGGCCGAACCACCGCTCGACCCGCCGGGAACGCGTTCCGTGTCGACAGGATTGCGCACCGGCCCATAAGCCGAGTTCTCATTGGAGCCGCCCATGGCGAACTCGTCGCAGTTGAGCTTGCCCAGCAGCACGGCTCCGGCCGCTTCGAGCCGCGCGACCGCGGTGGCGTCGTAGGGAGGACGATAGCCCGCGAGGATCTTCGAGCCGGCCGTAGCCGGAGCACCCTGCATCACCAGCACGTCCTTGATACCGATGGGGATGCCGGCCAGAGGGGGCAGCGGGTCACCTTGGGCTGCCAGCGCATCGATGCGCGCCGCCTGCTGCATGGCCCGTTCGCGGGTGAGGCTCAGATAGACATTGAGGGTGGGATTCAGCTGCGCGATGCGGTCATAGTAACCAGCTGCGAGATCGGTGGCCCGGGTGCGCCCGGCAGCCAGATCGGCGCGCAATGCGGCGAAGGTGCGGGGTTGTTGCACAAAGGACGCGGTGGCTTTGACTTCGCTGGGCAATTTGGACAATTTGGACAATGGAGTCTTCCTCTTTTTGCCTTGCTGCGATTGTTATCTCGAAAGGCCGGCCGGATCCTTAGCGCTCGATGACCTTGGGAACCTTGAAGAAGACCTGGTCGGTGACGGGCGTCTGGCTGAAGACGGTGGCGCGATCGAGCGAGGGACGAACCTGATCGGCGCGCAGAACGTTTTCGCCGGCCGCGTTGGTGAGTTCGCTGACCTGGGCCATGGGCACAACGCCGGTAGTGTCCAACTCGTTCAACTCGGCGACGTAATCGAGAATGGCGTTCAGGTCGCGCAGCATGGCGGGAGTCTCCTCCGGCGCAAGCTTCAGGTTGGCCAGTTCGGCCACGCGATCGACATCTTCGGCGGTTACTTTTGCGGTCATACGCTGCTGATCTTCCTTTCGCGCCGCTGCCCCGAATTCCGCCGCTGGCGGAGATGCGGCCAGGTCGGACGATGGGGTTGCTGCAGCCCCGGAACGGCGAATCCCGCACTCTGGGCCGAAGATAGAGTATAGCCGGTTTGGGAATCCTGTCCGCGGCCGGCAGCTCGGCGCTGGGTTTTGGCAGGCACGCGCAGCGGAGCCGTCAGTCGACAACCAGGGTCAGCGTAACGCTGTGCGAGACGCCGCAGGAACTCACCGTGACGGGAACCGAATAGGCGCCCGCGGGGGTGGTATTCGAACCCGATCCGCCCGCCGAACCACCACCCAAGCCGCCGCCAGACCCGCCCCCCGAAGATACGCAACTGCCCGCTCCCAAGGCGAGGGCAGCCAGCAGAAGCAGCGGCCAGAGCGGCCCGCCGCGCCGGGTGAAGCGGCTTCCGAAGAGCAGCAGGCCGCAGAGCAGCGAAAGCGCTGGCCATTCCCGCGCCGGGTGCGCCGGTCGTGGCAAGCGCTGGGCGGACGAGGCGGAAGTGGCGGATTGGCCGGTGGAAAGTTCCACAGTCACGACGCCGGTGGCAGATCCGCTGACGGTTTCACTGGCGGGGTTGAATGCGCAAAGCGTGGCAGCGGGCAAAGCGCCGCACTGGAAGGTGTAAGCTGCCTGCACGCCGCCCAGGGGGGCAATGGTAAGGCTGTAGTTGGCGGTTTGGCCGCTGGAGACGGTCTGGCTAGGGGATGCGGATGCGACGGTGAAATCCGTGCCTGTGCCGGTGAGCGCAACCAGGGTCGCAGACTTTACCGCATCGCTGAACACCTGCAACGCGCCGGTTTGTACCCCGGCAACGGAAGGCGCGAACTCGACCCCGACAGTGCACGCAGCCTGCGCGGCGAGGGTCGTGGGGCAGGTGTTGTTGATCAGTAGAAAGCCGCTGGTGGCGGTGAGGGTCAAGTTGGTGAGGCTACCCGTGGTTCCGCCGTTGGAGATGGTCAGGCTGCTGGGGGCGCTGGCGGTTCCCACAGCCTGAGCGGCGAAGGTGAGGCTGGCCGGTGTGACCGCGAAGACCGGCGGCAGCAGGCCGATGCCTGAAAGCTGAACCGTCTGGGTGCGCAAAAGATCGCTCACCGTCAGGGTTCCGGTTTGGCTACCTGCGGCTACCGGCGCAAAGGTCACCGCTATGGCGCAACTGGATCGCGCCGCCAACTGGGTTCCGCAGTTGCTGGTTACCTGAAATGCACCGCCGACGGTGGCCGCTATCGAGGTAAGCGGCAGGTCTCCCGTATTGGCGAGGGAGACGGTCTGCGACTGCGAGAGCTGGCCAAGGATGGTTCCGGAAAAGCTGAGCGAGGCGGGCGAAAGGTTGTCGGCGGGCGGAGCAGCGCCGGTGCCCGTCAGCGCGACTGCCTGGGTTCCGGCGGCGTCCACCAGAGAGAGGGTTCCGGCGGCGGATCCGGCCGAAATGGGCAGGAATTCGACCAGAATCTGGCAGGCCGCGTCTGCCGCCAGCGATGCGGCGCCGCAGGAGTTGCTGGAGATGACAAACGGCCCGCTGACGGTGAGGGAGGAGATGGCCGCCGGCGAGCCGCCGCTGTTGGTGGCCGACACCTGAAGGGGCGATGATGTCGCGCCCACCTCGACCTGACCAAAAGCTACCGTGGAAGGCGACAAGTTGACCGCCGGGGGCGATGCGCCGGTCCCGCTGAGCGGCACCGGCAGACTGCCTCCAGAGATATTGGCGGAGATCGACATCTGACCGGAGCGCGCGCCGGTCGCTGTGGGGGTGAACGCGACCTGGATTGCGCAGTTGCCGCCAGCGCTGACCGAGACGTTGGCGCAGTCGTCTGTTTCAGCAAAGTCGCCGCTGACCGTGATCCCGGTAACCTTGAGCGCAACACTGCCCGTATTGGTGAGCGTTACGGTTTGAGACGGGCTGGTGCTTCCCTCCGGCTGGCTGCTGAAAGTCAGCGAGGCAGGCGCAGCGGTGGCGGCGGCCAGAATTGGCTGGGTTGCCGCCGTCCACAAAGGCATCTGCCAGAGCCCGCGCCCGTAGGTGGCCGCAGTCAGTAGCTGCGCGCTGGCCGCCGCAGGGGTGGCAATAAGAGCGACAACAGGCGCGAACGGCAGCCCGGTTCCATAGGCCGACCAGCAATTGGCGGCGAGGTTGGCGCAGGTGGCGATCTGACGGGTGGAATAGACTCCGCGATCGGTGGCAACATAGGCCGTGTTCTGGTCCTGCGGGTCGATGAGCAGGCTGTTGGCGGGAGCCTGCGGCAGGTTTGAAACCACGTCAGCCCAGGCTGCGCCGCCGTTGGCGGAGCGGTAAACGGTGCGCACCCTCTCGCCGACCTCGCCCCATCCGGCGATGGTCACGTAGACCGTGTTTCCGCTGGCATCATGCGGGTCGATGAAGATGCTCGACACGTCCATCCCGTAGAAATTCAGGGTATTGGAGTCGTTGCCGACGGGGTTCTGCGTGAGATCCTTCCACGCGGGCATCGCACTCGCGTTGGGATCGATGACTGCCGTGAGCACGTGTCCGGCCAGGCTTCCGCCACCGTTCAGCCAACCGTACATGCCCACATAGACAACCTCCTTGCCGTTGCCGAGCGAGAGCGCCGCGATAGAGCGGATGAGCGAATCGCCGCTGCAATATGCGGCGGAAGCGCCGCCATCGAGAATCGGGCTGACGGCATTGGCCGCCGTCCAGCCGCCCGTCGCCGGCCCGCGCCACAGGCGGCAGGTGGCCACCAGCAATTGCGAGGGGTCGAGCGGATCGACCAGAAAGGGCGCGGGAGAGGTCATGGTGAGTCCGTCGCCGCCCACATCGGCATCCGTAACCAGACCGGCGTCGAAAGCCGACGGGGTGCAGGGAGCACTCTGCGAGCACTCGTGAATGCTGACTCCCTTGGCGTTGTTGACGAACCAGTGCTCTTCGTTGGCGGGATCGATGGCCACCGGACCACCTTCGCCGCCGAGGATCTGCGGCCAGTTGCCCGCGGGAGCACTTGAGTCTTTCACGCCCGCGGTTCCGTTTGCGCCCAGCCCGGCCACGAGCGCCCAGGGATTGGCTTGCGACTGGGCGAGGTATTCGACTTCGGCGAGCGAGCCGAGACTGCCGTTGAGGTTCTGGAAGTGGCTGGCGTCGGTTTCCGCACAAACGGAGCCGGTTTCAGCAATAGCGTCCGTCGAGCGCCAGAGTCCGCTGTCGTTGCCGATGAAAATCTCGGTGGGGCTGGAGGGATTCCAGGCCAGTGCGTGCTGGTAAGCGCCCACGCCCGCGCTTTTGCAGGTGGTGGCGTTGGTGGTGTTGCGCCAGGCACAGTTCATCGCCAGGCTGCACTTCCAGAGGTCGTTCGCGCCGGCCAGCAGCAGGGTGTCCTGGTTGGAAGGCACGGCGGCCAGCACCAGGTTGTAGTTGCCGTTGGCGATGGTGGCCTTGCCGAGCGAGGTATTGGCATCGAGCGCCGTCGTGCTCCATTGCCGGGTAAAGGCGAGCACCGTGTTGCCGCACGATCCGCCGTTCTGGGCGCACACGTCCTGCCAAAGCCCCTGATCTTGACTGGCGTTATCGACCGACCACGCAAAGGTATCGCCGGTTTGCGGATTCACGGCCAGAGCGCCGCGAAAGACAGGGCAGGCAACCGAGCCGACCATGGCGTAGTTTGTGGGGCAGAGCTGCGTGGTCAGATTCGCGCCGGGCTGAGCTGCGATGCGGGTCCAGTTGATGCCGTCGGCAGACTGGTAGTAGCCATGGTAGCGTATGGCCGCGATGAAGAGCTGGCGGACCGGGTTCCACACCACCGCGGTGGCGGGGTTGCCGTCGGGGAAGGCGAAAGCATTGGTGGGCGCCTGCACATTCGCTCCACTTGGGTCGGTTACCGTGGCCAGGCTCCAGGTGGCACCGCTGTCAGTGGAGTAGTAGAGGCCGGTGTAGCTGAAGTCGTTGACCACTGCGTTTACCAGCTCGCCTTCGTAGGCTTGGGAAACAGCAGCCACCACGGTCTGCGGGCTGAGGGTGCTCCAGGCGAAGCCGGCAAAGCCTTCCCCTAGAAACGCCCAGCTGAGGTCGGCGGTCGCCTGAATCAGGCTCCAGGAGTTGCCATTGTCGGTGGAGCGGAGAATGCCTGTGCCGTAGTAGGAGTCAAGCGCGTCGTTGGGGTCGCCGGTGCCGGCCAGGATCACTCCGGTCTTGCCCGGCTGCACGGTCAAAGCGCCGATGGTGATGGAGGGATCCTCGACGCCACTGAGGACGGAAAGCGTGCCGGTGAGCGGCGTGAATGCCAGATAGGAAAGGTTGGATGTGCCGGCATTCTGCGAAAGCCAGACGCCGCCGCCGGTAGCGCCGGCAAAGAGCCGGTTGCCGGTCAAGTCGGCCGGATCGATGGCCAGTGCGGAGATGCGCCCGGTGACCAAACCGTAGCCCTGCGTGGAAACCGCGGCGGGACCGATGGGCTGCCAGGCCGCCGTGGCGGGAGACTGGGCCAACGGCGCCGGGCTGGCTGAGGCCTGCGCGGCGGACGCCCCCAGACGGCGCATGGAACGGGTCGCCGGCCAGCCGCGCCGGGCCAGAAATCGCTGTGCCTGGACCACCCTCGGGGGAACAGCCTGGGCCTCGACATAGGTTTGCGCAGCGTATTGAGCCGACGTTTGCACGCCTGTTTGCGCTGAAACCAACGGCGAGAGGTAGTTGGCCGACAACGTCACCGCTACCGCAAGAGCGAGCAGCGTGCGGATGCCGCGAGCGCAAGCACAGAGGCGCAAAAGCCCGCCGATCCGGCTGCGAGGAAAAACCTGAATTGTGACATCAGGGGCCCGATGAAGCGGATTCATCGTGCTCACGTCCGGTCTCCGATTCGCGCCTCCCTTCTCCCGAGGGGGATCGGCACGGAATCCAAACGGCATTGGAGTGAAACACGCAGCTTCCGGGGATTTGGCAGCGATTATAGTCCAGGAATGGGACGCCGCGACCAACGGAGGGAAAGTTTTTTTGGCGAGAGCGCTCGCTCGGTCCGATACTCTTAGATCGGTTCCAGGAAAGCCATACCCAATCTAAGTTCATTCAGGGTCGCCACTCGCTGGTGCTCGCGTCGACTTGACGGGAGTGCCTCCGAGGTACACCATCCCTGGAACCGCTGTAGCGGCCGGACGGTAGTTTGCGGCGCAGCCTTGGAAGATCAGTCGCCTTGTTGGCGGATATAGGCCCGAGCGTCGAATTTCTTTTCGGTGGAGGCCTTCATCATGGTGCGAACCAAGCCGAAGACGGGGCGATTGAACCAGGGGCGGTCGTGCTTGCCCACAATGGCCCAGGCAATGCCCGCATAACCGTTGGGATCGCGCCCGTCGAGCTGATAGCGGTCGTTGAGCACGACCGCCCACTCGAAGGCCGTGGCCGGGTGGGGCGTCCACTCAAGAATTTTCTTGGCCCAGTACATGCGCATGTAGCCATGCATCCACCCGGTGCACACCATCTCGCGCTGCGCGGCGTTCCAAAGATCGTCGCCGGTCTCGGCGCGTTCCAGTTGATCGAAGGTATAGCTTTGCGGGCGCGGATCAGTGGCGTGCTCCAGAAGCGTTTGGCGCGCCCACGGCGCGGCGCACGCCCATGTATCGTAGCCGGACGTATGGCGCACGAAGAGCACCGCCAACTCGCGCCAGCCGATCAGCTCTTCCAAGAATCGATCGCGCGCGGCGGTAGAAGCACGACCCTCCGCGACAGCCTGCTCCACAGCGTGCGCAATGGTCAGCGGGCCGATGTTGCCGAAGTGCAGCCAGGGCGACAGGCGGCTGGTTCCGCGCACTTCGGGATGATTGCGCTGCTCGTCGTAATCCCGGAGTTGCAGGTTGACGAATTCGCGAAGACGCCGGAGCGCGGCGTGCGTTCCGCCGGTGAAGGTGTCCACCGGGCGTATGCTGCGGTCGAGTTCGCGAAAACCGGCAGTGATGTCCTCGTCGAGCGAGTAACTCTGCGGCGGTTGCGCGGGATTCCACGAATGCAGAGGCGGGATACTGGCCGAGGCGACGAGGTATTTTGGCAGTTCCCGCTTGAGGTGCGGGCGAAAGTGATGCAGCAGAAAATAGCTTTTGCCGAAGACGCGCGAGGGGACAACCACATCCGCATCGACGGTCCAGTAGGGGATCCTGAGGCGTTTGGTGAGGACCTGACGCCAGCGCTCCGGCTCGCGGCAGGGGTTCTCGTCGCCGATGACGAGCGCGGCCTGGACTTGCTCGACAAATGCCTCCAGCGATGCAGGCGGGCGACGCAGCACAAAGCCCACGCCGCGTTCGGCTGCGTCGGCGGCTAGGTCGCGCAGGCCCTGCTGCATAAAGTGATAATGGCGCAGGTTGGCGTTGGGATAGTTGGGAATGACCTGAAAGTAAACGACAACCGGCAGGCCCAGCAGGTTGGCGGCTTCAATGGCCAAATCGAGCGCAGGGTTGTCGAGAATGCGCATTGCGCGCTGCATCCAGTAGACAACGCATTTTCCGCCTTTGCACGGCGCGCCGGAGCGGCGGATTTGCACACGAGCACCCGATGACAATTGGGCAAGATCCACTGGCAGTTGGGGATCGATTGCTGCGAGACTCATTCGTTTCCTATGGTATGCTTCGCGCATATGCTCGACATGGAAGATCTTCGTTGGACCGAACTTGAGGGCGGCTACCGGATGCGCTTTGATCCGCGCCCTTTGATCTCATCGCTTGCTTCTGGCCGAGATCCCGCCAAAACGTGGGACCAACTTTGGGATGAGCTTCATCATCAAGGCGATGTCGGCGAGGCATCTTACGCGTCAGTGCCATGGCTGATTCACCTGCACCGCACAGCTGGCGCAATCGACTGGAACACATACGCGATTGTCGCGATCATTGAGCTCGCTCGGAGCAAGGGACTGAATCCAGACGTTCCGGCGTGGCTAGAGAGCGATTACTTTGGCGCCATTCGCGAATTGGCTGAGATCGGGGCGACGGAGATCCTGCGCGCAGACGACCCGGATACGATTCGCGCGATGCTCAGCGTACTGGCGCTTGAACGCGGACTTCGAGAGCACGCGAAACTCCTCATCGGCTATTCCGAGGACGAGGTCATTGCGATTGCATCGCAGATCTGAATCCAGGACTTTCCCGGATAAGCGAAAAAGGGGCCACCCCGGTAGCCCCTCCTGCGTATCCACTCAACTCAGCCGCGACAAAACTGATCCCTGACCTTCTACCACTGCCCCCATGCACGGCTGAAGTAGTCGGAGAGGGTCATGCCAATCAGACAAAGGAAGGTGAAGATGCCAGCGCAGACGGTAAGCTTGGTCAGCTTGGTGCCATATTTGACGTGCATAAAATAGAGCACCACCAACGAGGCCTTGGTGCAGGCGATGCCGAGCGCGATCACCGGGTTCCAGATGCCAAGATCGACAAACGATGCGCCCACGGTGGCCGCCGTGCCCACCAGCAGGGCAAATAGAATCACCACATAAACCTTGGGGCTGACAATGTGATGCGCGTGTTCCGGTGTCTCGCTCATGTCGTTTGTCCTTTATGCCGGATGCCTGCTGATCAGGTAGAGCAGCGCGAAGAGGAAGATCCACACAATATCGACGAAGTGCCAGTAGAGGCCGAAGTTCTCAACGAACGTGACGTGGCCGCCGGTGTAGGCTCCGGCGTTGGCGCGGATGATCATGAAGATGAGAATTCCGACGCCGATGATCATGTGCGCGGCGTGCATGCCGGTCATGACGAAGTAAAGCGAGAAGTAGACCTCTGTGTGGCGCGCCATGTCGAGTGGCAGAGGCTTGTCGCCGGCTTCGCTCGCTTCCTTGTCGGTGTCGGGATTAAGGAACGATTGCAGGCTGTAGCTTGCGCCGGGCACGTGATGCTTTTCAATCTTCTCGCGATACTCGACGGTCTTGATGCCGAGAAAGACCAGGCCCAGCAAGAGGGTGAGCGAGAGGCTGAGGACCAGGCCCTTCTTGCGTCTTGTTTCAGAGCACCACACGCCCATCGCCATGGTGAAGCTGCTCAAGATGAGAACCACCGTGTTCAGCGTGCCCCAGTAAACATTCAACTGGTGCGAGCCGGCGACGAAGGCGGGGTAGTACCAGTTGCGATAAATCAGATAGGCAGTGAAGAGTCCGCCAAAGAACATGACTTCGGTGAGCAGGAAGAGCCACATGGCGAAGCCGGCGGCATCGGCCTGCTGCTCTGTCGATTCGAAGTGATGGCGCAGATAGGGTGGATGCTCGGCATGAGCATTGCCGTCCGTCGTATGTGCGATCGCGTGGCTATCCGACATGGGCCACCTCTTCTTCTTTCTCCTGATTCTGGCTTTCCAGCCACTCGTAGTCGTAGGCTTCGTGATCCATGATGGGCGCCACGGTAAAGTTCTCGGTCAGCGGCGGCGACTGCGTCTGCCACTCGAGGCCGGTGGCCTGCCAGGGGTTGTCACCGGCGATTGCGCCGTACCTGAGCGACCACACAAGATAGAGCACGGGCAGCATGTATCCCACGCCCAGAATGGTTGCGCCCGCAGTGGAGAAAACGTTGAGGATCTGGAACTCGGGCGGGTAGGCGGCATAGCGGCGCGGCATGCCCAGAGTGCCGAGAATGAACTGCGGAAAGAACGTGAAGTTAAAGCCAATGAAGGTAACCACGGCGGCGAATTGCGAGATCTTTTCCGGGTACATGCGGCCCGTCATCTTCGGCCACCAAAAATGGATGCCGCTGAGGAACGCCATCAGCATTCCACCCACCATGACGAAGTGGAAATGAGCGACGATGAAATAAGTTTCGGTAAGATGGATGTCGGTTCCCGCCGAGCCGAGAAAGACGCCGGTCAGTCCGCCGATGGTGAACAGTCCCATGAAACCAAATGCATAAAGCATCGGGGTTTCAAAGGTGATGGAGCCCTTGTACAGCGTGAAGGTCCAGTTGAAGATTTTGATGGCCGAGGGCACCGCGACCAGCATTGTGAGCAGCGAAAAGACCAGCACCGCGTAATTCGAGATGCCCATGATGAACATGTGATGGGCCCATACAAAGAATCCGAAGACCGCGATGGCCACCGAAGAAAACGCAACCGCGGTGTAGCCGAAGACGCGCTTGCGGCTGAAGGTGGAGATCACTTCGCTTATCACGCCCATGCCCGGCAAAATCATGATGTAGACGGCGGGGTGCGAGTAGAACCAGAACAAATGTTGAAATAACAGCGGGTCGCCGCCCTTGGTGGGATCGAAGACGCCGATGCCGATAGTGCGCTCCAGCGCTACGAGCACAATGGCGATGGCGAGAACCGGAGTGCCCAGCACCATCAGAATGCTGGCCGCATAATGCGCCCAGACAAACAACGGCAAGCGGAACCACGTCATGCCCGGCGCGCGCATCTTGTGGATGGTGACGATGAAGTTGAGGCCGGTGAAGATGGAACTGAATCCGGCAACGAAGATCGCCAGACCGGTGGTGAGCACATTGGTATTGACGTAATGCGTGGAGAGCGGAGTGGTGAAGGTCCATCCGGTATCAACGCCACCCGTGACCATGGTGACCAGCACCAGGATTCCGCCGACCACATAGAGATACCAGCTGAGCAGGTTGACCTTGGGCAGCGCCAGATCCTTGGCGCCGATCATCATGGGGATGAAGAAATTGCCCAGCGTGGCCGGCACTGATGGAACAAGAAAAAGAAACACCATCACCACGCCGTGCATGGTGAAGACCTTGTTGTAGGTGTCGGAAGCGAGCAGATCGCTTTGCGGCGTGAGCAACTCAAGCCGGATCAATCCCGCCAGCGAACCGCCGATGAAGAAGAAGACGGTGATCGAGATCAGATAGAGAATTGCGATTCGCTTGTGATCGCCGGTGAGCAGCCAGCTCAGCAGTCCATTCTCTTTGGTGATGAAGTTGACCTTCGGGATCCTGGCCGTCGACTGATCGGGAAGTTTCACGATTGTATCGCTCATTGCTGCACCATCCCCGGCTTCTGAGGCCCTTGCGCAGTTGGCTTCGCGGGCTGTTTGCCGGCGGTGGCCGGCTTGCCTTCCGGAAGAAGTTCGGTTGTCGTCAAGGTCTGCTCCACGCGATAGTTGGAGTCAAGTTGTTTGATGTACTCAACCAGCGCGATGATGCCCTCTTCACTGATCTGTCCTTGATAAGTCGGCATGATCGGCGCGTAGCCTTGCGTGACATGCTGCGAAGGATTGAGGATCGCCTGGCGCAGGAAGGCATCGTCGGCAGTCACTGTTTGCCCATTGGTCAGACGCTGTTGCGATCCGTAAACATTGGCGAGACTGGGGCCGCGCGCATCGGGCCGCGCATTGTGGCAGGCCGCGCAACTGAGGCTGGCAAAGAGCCGTTCACCATTCTGCGCCAAAGACATTCCGCTGGTGGAGTCTTTCAGCCACTTCTTGTAATCCTCTTCCGACAGCACCACCACTTCGCCGATCATCTGCGAGTGATTGGTGCCGCAGTACTGCGTGCAAAAGAGGTGATAGGTACCGATCTGCGTCGCCTCGAACCACTCCGTGGTGTAACGGCCGGGGATGGCTTCGCGCTTCACGCGGAAGGCGGGAATAGAAAAGCTGTGGAAGACGTCCTGCGAAATGAGCGTGAGTTGCACCGGCTGATTGACCGGCACATGCAGCGAGTTGATCTCGTGCTGGCCGCCGGGATGCTCGGCCTTCCACATCCACTGCTTGCCGACGATGTAGATGTTCATCGCATTGGCGGGCGGAGTGTAGACGCGGAAATAGAGCAGAGCGCCCCACACAAACATCATGAGGAACAGGCCCAACGGGATGATGGTCCAGGTAGCTTCGAGGATCGTGGATCCCTCCACCTGAATCGCGACGGGGTGACGCTTCTTGCTGTAGAGGATCGAGAAGCTGACGATGAGCAGCACCACGATCGTAAGGCCGATCAGGCTAACCAACACCATGAAGAAGAGCAGCGCATCCATCTGAGGCGCAATGCGAGACGCCTCCGGCGGAAAGAGCTGGAAGTTCGTCAACCACTTGACGAGAAATTGCCAGAGCACTGGACTGATGTGGTTCATTCCGTTATCCGTTCCTCTTGGTGCCTGTCCCGCCCGAATACGTTCCCGGCTCATTTTCTTGCTGAATGTTCAGGCGCACGTCGCGCCGGAACATCAGGAACATGAAACCGCCCAGTATGGCAACCGTTACAAGACCGCCCATCTGCACCACCCGCGCCACAATCAGGGAGTGCTTGTTGGTCTGTGGATCGTAGTGATAGCAGTAAGTGAGAATGTTGTCGACAGGCGAGCCGATCTTGTTGTGCGATGCCTCGACGAGACCAAGCCGCAAATCTTTCGGCGAATACTCGACGCCCATGTAGTACTGCGCCAGTTTTCCTTCCGGCGTAACGATCTGAATCGAACTCGCGTGCGCAAACTGTGTGAGCCGTCCGTCTGGCCCGGGAATTCTCACGTAGCCGAAACCAACAGCCTTAGTAAGCGCGTCGATGTTGGGTTGCGTGCCGGTCATGAAGTGCCAGCCCGCTGCCGTCTCCGGATGGCCGTAGCGCTTGATATAGGTGCGCTTTTTGGCAGCGGCAAGATCGGTGCCCTCGCTGGGATCGATGCTGACTACGACGACACTGAAGTCTTTGCCCGGCTTCATATCGACCATTTCCAGCGCGCCGGTGAGTCCGTTCAACTCCTCCGAACAGAGCATGGGGCATTGGTAGTAAACAAGCGCGAGAATGGCGGGGCGATTGCCGAAATAACTACCGAGGGAGACCTGTTTGCCCTGATCGTCGGTGAAGACAAGTGAGAGCGGCAACTGCTCGTTGAGCCGCTGCGCGACGCCGACCTTATTCAGCAAATCGGGCGGCCTGTCGGCGACTGTGTTCATCTGCTTGTCGCCATAGGCGGAAACCTGCGCATGGCCCATCGCAGAGAAGAGCACTGCGCACAAACCCGCGACAACCGCGGCCAGCGCCGTATCGCGCCTAAGCGTTCGGATTGCGCCTGACTCTTGCATACGTCCTTCTTTCTGCGTTCATTCCATTCGCGGAATCTTACGATGCTCCCTATTTCAGTTTGCGCAGGCGCACGGCGGCGGCCTGCTCCTGTTCGAATCCAGTTCGCACAAAGCCGTTAGTCAGGGGAGCAAGAACGACCGGGTCCGCATCGCCGGTCATCAAGGGCGCATGGTCTACTTTTGCAGCTACCGGCAGACCCCGCGCGGCAATCAACTCCATGGCACGATCGATGGGAATTCTGACTTTGCCCTGCGCCTGATTGGCCCAGCTATAGTGATCGAGCAGCAGGTCTTCGCGCTGGTGAAGATCGATCATGTCCTGCAATCCGTCGTCGGTCTGCACCTTGGGGCCGGGGAATCCGTTCGTCAATTCAGAAAGCTTTTTCTGCATCTCCGGGCTCGAAGCCATGTTGCCCAATGGACGCACATCCGCAGTCTTCACCCATTTGCTGACCGGCCCGTCTTCCTTGGCAATATAGCCATTGAAATAGCCGCCAAGCCAAAAAGTGACAACCCCGATCACGGCCACGAAGATGCCCAGCGCGGTGAGAAAGACGAGTATCCCGGCGATGCGCACATCGGTCTGCTCGTAGCCTTTCGATGCATCTATACTCGACGCTTCACGAGGCTCCCGCTCTTCATGCTCCGGCACGTGGCCTTCGTTCTCGTGTTCGTTATGCGTGGGCATGCTCAGGCTCCAGAATCTCCGCGAGGTGAGGATCGTTGGTCTGCACCAGCGGGCGTGTCTTGAGTTGCGTGCAGAAGTAGGCGAACCAGAAAGCGGTCATGGCCACCGGCACGGCTACGTATTCAAGGATTCCCCAACTGAAATGCAGGTTGCGGGCGGCGTCTTTGAAGTTGGGCTCGATCAGCCAGAAGAGGTCGAAGGCGCGGGCAAAGACCATCCACTGGCAGACGCGAAGCAGGCGCTTGCGGTTGCGCTTGAGATCGCGCGAAAGCAGCAGCGTGAACGGAATGAGCCAGTGAAAAATAAAGTCAAGCGTCACGATGACGCCCCAGTGCCCTTGGATGCGATCGAGATACCAGGGAATCTCTTCCGGCAAGTTGCCCGACCAGATGATAAGGAACTGCGAGAAGGCAAGATAGATGTTCAGCATCACGAAGGCAAATGTGAACTTGCCCAGGTCGTGCTGTTCAGTCTGGCGAAGGATGGTCTTGAAGGGCTCTCCGTTCGCCAGCGAGATTACGATGATGATGGAGAACGCCAGAACAAGATAAGCCTGCCCGACCAGGAAGAGCAGCCCGTAAACCGATGAGTACCAGGTTGGGTCGAGCGACATGACCCAGTAGATAACCGCGGCGGTCATGGTGAGTGCGTACACAATGATGCCGGGTCCGCTGATGTTCTCGAATTTCTTGATCCACTTGGACGTTGCGGTGAGCGTCTCCGTATCGCGTCGAAGACCGAGAGCATTCAGACGCCAGGTGTAGAGCCCCCATATGGCAAAGCAGATGAGGCTGACCACGACGAAGGCGTGCTCGTTCAGCATAGGCCGTTTGAATTCGATGGCGTGCGCCTGAACCTCATTGATCCATCCGGACTTGAGTGCCGCGCTCACGTCCGTTACTGCGGCCCACAGGTAGAGCTTCTTCAGCGAGAAGGCAATGACGAGCCAGTAGACGAAGATCAGTGGCAATGTCCGGCTCATTGCTTCGAGCGGACGACGGAGCAGCAGGCCCCATTTGCCGCCGGAAACATATTGAAGCATCAGCACGGCGAGGCCACCCACCGCGAATCCAAAAGTGAGCGTAAGCCCCAGCAGCCAGGCGCGCAGTACATGATCTACAGAATGATCGGCGAGCGCGAGGGCAGCGGCAGCAGCGGAGCAGATGACTCCGATCGCCAATGCGCGGCTTCTCCAGCCGTCTACAAAGGCGGGCGCGCTCAAGTCGGCGGGAAGCGTTTTGTCGTGCGTCTCGTGAGCCATTCCGAGTCCTTACTTTGCGGCCGGCGGGGCCGGCTTGCTTGCTGGAACATTGATTGCCGGATCGGCTGGATTCGCCGGAGCCATGCCCGGGTTTCCTTCGTTGGTAGTGTGCGGATACGCCTGCACGGCGGTCTGCGGCAAGGGCCACGGCTCCGCGAAATTTTCTGGAATGTGTTGGGCCCGAGCGATGTCTTTGAGGCTTTGAACCTGCACACCGGCAGGCACATCTTCCGGCTTCGCGTTCTGGCTCAATTGCAGTGCGCGAATATAAGCCGCAACCGCCCAGCGATCCACCGGGGTCAACTGCGCGGAGTAGTCGGGCATTGCACCATAGCCGTGCGTCATCACGTAGAAATAGTGCGAGAGAGGCTGCGCCAAGCGCACCATGTCGTGGAAGTTGGCGGCAGGCTTGTAGCCGCGCTGCACGATCTCGCCGAGACCATTGCCAACCCGCGAGTGGCAGGTGGAGCAGTAGATATTGAAGCGCTCCTGCCCGCGCTTGAGAACGGTGATGGTCACCGGGAACGGCATCAGGTTCAACTCTTCGCGATATCCATTTGCACCTTGCACAACGCCGGTGTAGAAATAATTGTCTTCACGCAACTGACCGCGAGCCACGGTGTTGGCCGCCTGGAGACGCGCGCCGCGCCCATCGGCGAACATTGCAGAACCTCGCTGCGGAATGAGTTTGGGCTGGTTCTGCATGTCCTGTCGGCAGCCGGACACCAGCAGCAAAACAGCCAATCCGGCAGCGGCGAAGAGGCTGGATGCCAGCCTCTGTGCTCTCCCACCCTTTCGCCCGAAAAGCGGCGAAAGGATGGGGCACCCGGCCTGATCCTTGATCGCTGTTCCCTGTTCCCTGCTATTGAGGAGGTTCGCTTTCATCAGTACTCCACCTCCACCACGGAGAGCGGCTTGAACTGCTCCAGATACTTGCGCCCTTCAATCAAATCGAACTTCGGATCGAGAGCTTCAAGACAGAGAAAGAACTTGTCGGTAGTGGCGCCGTCGCGAAAATTCGGCGCGTTGAAGAGCGGATGATAGAGCTGCGGCAGTCCATTCAGCGCGACCATGCCGAAAGCCGCCGAAAGCCCGGCCCATAGAATCGTCCATTCGTAGGCGGGCACGATGAATGCAGGCCAGGAATAGAGCGGGCGTCCGCCGATATTGAGCGGATATGCCCAGACCGAGACCCAGGCCTCGAAGAGGAACATCGCCGCCAAGCCCATCAGCCCGCCGATCAGCGTGATCAGCGGCACCTTGTTGCGATGGAAGCCGATGGCCTCGGCCGCTTCCTCTACAGGATAAGGTGTGTAGCAGTCCATGCGCCGCCAGCCATCGTGGCGCGCCTGACGGGCCGCCCTGATCAGGTCGCCGGGCGTATCGAATTCGGCCAGCAGGCCGTAAGTCCCTTGGCGTGGAGGCATCACTTATCTCCTTCCGCCCTGGCCTTGATCTTGGCGGCAGGGAGCATCATGCGGATTTCAGACATCGGAATCATGGGCAGGAAACGTACGAACAGCAGGAAGAGCGCGGTGAACAATCCGAGCGTTCCCACGTAGACCATGTAATCCCACTTGGTGGCGCGATAAGTTCCCCACGCCGAGGGCAGGAAGTCACGATAGAGGCTGGTGACAACGATGACGAAGCGCTCGAACCACATGCCGGTGTTGACCACGATCGAAATGAAGAACATATACGGAATCGAGGTGCGCAGCTTGCGCGACCACAGCGTGGTGAGCGGAATGGCAAGGTTGCAGGTGACGAGGACCCAGTAACTCCACCCCATGGGGCCGAACATGCGGTTCCACATCATGAAGGCTTCCCAGTGCGAAGCCGAGTACCAGGCCATGAAGACTTCCATGCCATAGCCGTAAGCCACGATGAATCCGGTGGCCAGCATCACCTTGCCCATGTTGTCGATGTGGCGATCGGTGACCAGTCCTTCAAGGTGATAGAACTTGCGCAGCGGAATAGCAAGCGTGAGCACCATGGCGAATCCGGAGTAAATTGCGCCGGCAACGAAGTAAGGTGGGAAGATGGTCGTGTGCCAGCCGGGCAGCACTGCCACAGCGAAGTCGAAGCTGATAACCGTGTGCACGGAAAGCACCAGCGGAGTAGCCAGGCCGGCGAGCAGCAGCGAGGCCGTTTCATAGCGCATCCAGTGGCGGACCGAGCCGCGCCAGCCCAGCGATGCGAGACCGAATCCATACTGAGCGAGCTTGGTCTCGGCGCGGTCGCGCATGGTGCCGAAGTCGGGAACCATGCCGATGTACCAGAAGGCCACCGAGATGGTTGCATAAGTGGAGACGGCAAAGACGTCCCACATGAGCGGCGAGCGGAACTGCGGCCACACTTCCATGGTGAAGGGCAGAGGCAACATCCAGTACGCCAGCCAGGGACGGCCGGTGTGAATCAGCGGGAACATGCCTGCGCAGACCACGGCGAAGATCGTCATGGCCTCGGCAAAGCGATTGATGGAGTTGCGCCATCCCTGCTTGAAGAGGAGCAGAATCGCGGAGATCAGCGTGCCGGCGTGGCCGATGCCGATCCACCAGACGAAGTTGATGATGGCGAAGCCCCAGGCCACCGGCTGGGTGATGCCCCAGATGCCGACGCCCACCAGAAAGAGCCACGTGAGCGCCACCATCAGCATGGTGGCCAGCGCGCCGCCGATGCCGAAGATCGCCAGCCAGCCGAGCGGCGTGTTGGGAGTGAGCACGATGCGCGCGATCTTTTCGGTGACCGAGCGGAAGGTCTGGCCCGGCGCAATCACCCGGTATTCGCCGGTTGCCGGATCGATCTTCACGTCCTCTTTTTTCAGGTCCGTGCTTGCCATCGTTTCCTCGCGCCTCTTAACCATTCACCGGCGTATGTTCCACCGGCGCCGCTTCAAGTTCCTGATTCGGATTCAACACAGCGGCTACATATTTTGTCCGCGGCCGCGTGTTCAAGTCCGCGAGCACCTGGTAGCTGCGCTCATCAGCTTGCAGCTTTGCTACATTGCTCTGCCTGTCGTTCACATTGCCGAAAGTGATGGCCGAGGCCGGACAGGCCTGCTGACATGCGGTCTGGATCTCGCCATCGCGGATCGGACGATTCTGCTTGTCGGCTTCGATCTTGGCCGCGCTGATGCGCTGCACGCAGTAACTGCACTTCTCCATCACGCCGCGCGAACGCACCGTTACATCGGGATTGCGCATCAACTTGAGGCTCTCGGTTTCGAAATCGGAGAAGAGAAGAAAGTTGAAGCGGCGCACCTTGTAGGGGCAGTTGTTGCTGCAATAGCGCGTGCCTACGCAGCGGTTATAGACCATGGTGTTGAGGCCTTCGGGCGTATGCACCGTAGCGCCCACCGGGCAAACCTGCTCGCAGGGTGCATTTTCGCAGTGCTGGCAGGCCATGGGCTGGAAGTGAGCCCGGGGCGCGGCCAGATCGCCCTCGAAATAAGTGTCGATGCGCAGCCACTGCATGTTGCGGCCAATGCGTACCTGCTGCTTGCCGACGACGGGAATATTGTTCTCGGCATAACAGCCCACGATGCATGCGTTGCATCCGGTGCAGCTGTTCATGTCGATAGACATGCCCCAGGCATTGGCCTCGTTGTAGTCCCAGTTGGGGAAGAGCGAATTGTCCTTGTCGGCCTTCTCGCGCCCCGGCCCTTCGTTGGCGAATCCGGGATTGGCCTTGTATTCATCCAACGTCGCGTAGCGGATGATGCCGCGCTCGTTGATGGCCTCGTCGGCTTCGAGGGAGTTGTTGGTGCTGCCCTTGGGTTGGCCGAAACGCTCGCCGCGATGATCCTGATAGTGGCTCTTGGTGATCGCGGTGCCCCACTTGCCTTCGATCTTCTTCATCGAACCCACGGCGTAAAACGGAGCATTCGAAGTGCGAATGAGATAGGCATTGAAGCCCGCGCCGGAGCCTACGCGGCCCGCGAACGAACGGCCGTATCCAAGATGCACGGTGATGGAATTATCGGGATGGCCGGGAGCCACGATTACCGGCGCGTTCACCTTGCGGCCATTGACGGTGATCTCGATAATGTCGTCTTCTTCGAGGCCATGCGCGGTCAGCGTAGCGCCGCTGACGATGGCCGCATTGTCCCAGCTGAGATTCGTGATGGGCTTGGGCAGTTCCTGCAGCCAGCCAACGTTCGACCAGCGTCCGTCGTAGACATTCGGATCGGGACGGAAGATGATTTCGATGCCGGAAGACGGAGTGGGGATCGATGCAGGGACGCGCGCACTCCACGGTTCCGTTGACCGCGCCTGACGCGTCTCTCCGATCCATCCGTCGTGCAACGCCTTGCGCCAGCCCGCCTCAAAGTCTCCCTTGATAACCGGCTTCCAAGTCTCGCGCACTGCTTCATAGGCGCTGAGCATCGGCTCGTTGAGGAAGAGCTGCAGGACATCGTGCGCCGATTTGCCGCCATACAGCGGATCGATCATCGGCTGCACGATCGAGGCCGAGCCGTCATATGCGCGCGCGTCGGACCATGATTCGAGAAAGTGCGCCGCGGGAATGTGCCAGTGCGCCTCGTGACCCGTTTCATCTACATGCGAGCCGAGGTGCGCAACAATATTTGCCTTGTCGAAGGCCGTCGCGAATTCAAGGTCGGCGGGCGCGTTGTAAAAAGGGTTGGCATTGAGGATGACGAGCCAGTCGACTTTGCCTGCCCAGAGATCATTGACCAGCAACTTCAGACCGGCGAGTCCATTCGACGCAGCCGCATCGAGCGGCTGAGAATGCGCAAAGGCAGTGATGCCGTAGTTGCCAAGTGCATTGTTGATGGCCGCGGCAAGCACAGCCACCGAAGCATCCTGATAGAGACCCGGAATCACCACGCTCTTGCCGGCGTGCACTTTCAAATCCTTTGCCAGCACGGCAAGGAACTTCTTCTGCGCGTCGGTCCAGTTATAGGCCGGGGCTTCGATGCCGCTCACGCCAACAGCCTTTGCCAACTGCGCCACAAACGCAGGAACCTCACTCGCCCGCAACCCCAACCGATGCTCGGCCTTCAATCCTGTCGTCGTTGGCGTGCTCTCGATGGAATACAGCCGGTTCAGTTTCTCGGGATTCTTGCGACGTTCGGCATATTGGCGGACGAGTTGATGGAAGCCGGGGAAACCAGCACCGGAAAGAAAATCCGCATCGAGTGAAACGATCACATCCGCATTGGCGAGATCGTATTGAACGCTCGAACCGCTTTCGAGCACGGTTCCCGCGATTGCCGGGTCATACTGCACCAGCGTTGCCTTGGGGTACGCGGCCTGCACAGCTTTCCACTGCCGCGCCAGCGTGGGCGAAGTGACCGTCGAACTCAGAATGTAGATCCCTGTTCCGTCTTTGCTGTCAGCGGCCTTGAGGCGCAGGGCTTGAGCAAACTCTGCCCACTCGCGATGCTCGCCGCGATACATCACGTGCTGCGAGCGGTCGGGGTCATATAGCTCCAACAACGTCGCCTGCGTGAACGGGTCCGACGAGCCCATGTTATAGGGGTGCTCGGGATTGCCGTCGATCTTGATGGGGCGGAACTGATCGCTCTTGACCAGCAGCGGAACGGCACCGGTAACAAATGGATGCGCGGTGGCGAAGTACATCGGCTTGCCGAGAACAAGATCTTCAGGAGCCTTGTTATACGGATAGATCGGCTCGTCGGGCTGGCGCGTGCAGCCGGCCATTCCGGCCAGCGCGAGCGATGCACCCATCAGCTTGATAAAACCACGGCGAGAGACTGGGTCGACCCACTCCTGCGTCTGGCCGGGGAATTCGCGTTCGACGGCGGCGGCAAACTCTGGCGTGCCGGATAGCTCATCCATGGAGCGCCAGTAGCGGCGGCCGGTCGCGCCTTTGAGCTCCCGCCGAACATCGGCCAATGTGAGTTGTGCAGCGGCAGGCGCTGGTTTCGAAGTGCTCAACTCAGGGGCTAAAGCCCGCTCCGATTTTGGGTCGCTTACGGCACGACTAAAGTCGTTCCCTGTTACAAAGCCGGGCACATCGACGCGGGATTCCTCAGCCATGCCAGCCCATTCAGTTACGCTGGACTCTTCCGCCGAATTGAGTTTCTCCGTCACAATAGACCCAAGCCCTTGAGGGAATGTCTTATCAGCCACCAGCCCTCCCTCGGCGGCTAAAGCCGCATCCATTTGTTGAGGCTGCTCTGTGGCACGGCTGAAGCCATGCCCTTTCAAGGCATCCAACACCCCAGAGGATTGCTTCTCAATGGCCTGTTTCAATTGCCGGCCTTTCATTGCAGCCTCTGTACCGGTCGTTCTGATGGCTTCCATTTTCTTTCGTCCGCTCATCGATGGCAGACCTCGCAGCTGGTCAGATCTTTCGGAGTGCGGATCTTGTAGTGATCCACGAGGAAGTGGCCCAACTCGTCCTGGCTGGTGAATTTTTCGTACTTCGGCATGGGCAGGATCTCGCCGCCCGTAGGAGCGGAGGGAGCCAAAGCCCCGGCGTCCGTTCGCTGAGACGTCAACAGCGCGGGCATCTGCAACGCGGCAACCTCATTGGTGGCCGGTTCCCTGGTGATACAGCTTACGCTTTGCGCAGTGGGAACTCCGCTCTTGTCGCTAGCCGCCACGCACCATACGGGGCTATCTTCGGAGGGCTTTTCCCAGGCCATGTTATAGATCTCGCCGGTGGGCCGCAGATTCTTGGCCGGGTTGCGATGGCAGTCGAGGCACCACTCCATCTGCAGCGTATTCTGCGCGTACATCAGCGGCATCTTATCGACACGGCCATGACAACTGGCGCAGCCGAGGCCCTTGTTCACGTGGATCTCATGGCTGAAATAGACGTAGTCGGGAAGGTCGTGCACCTTGGTCCACACCAGCGGCTTGCCGGTGTTCCAACTGGCCCGGACCGGCTCCAGAAGCTCGGCATTGGTCCACAGTTGCGCATGGCAGTTGACGCAAGTCTTGGTAGGGGGGATTCCGGCGTAGCTGGATTTCTCGACGGTGACGTGGCAGTACTGGCATTGAATGCCGAGCCCCTGCACGTGATGCTTGTGGCTGAAGGGCACCGGCTGATCCGGGCGCACCCCTTGTCGTGTCACCCAGGGCGAGCGTTGCAGGCCGTCGAGCGTCACCCCCAGGGCGATGATAGCCAACCCCGTCAAAACCAGACTCATTCGAGCTAAAGCATTGGAGCCGCGTCCAAAGATCTGCGCCATGATGCTTTTCCTGTTTTCGGCTACGATTACTCTGCGTTAGTTGTGATGATCGTCACACAGGTTGTGTACATTTATTTTTCTCGGACACACCCATCCTGAGAGGAAAATTTCCACGCAAAAAATATAGCAGCCCAAAGCCACGACTCGCCAGCCACGGAAAAGATTTTGTCGAAAATAATTTCATCGCCACTCATCTCCGGTATTTCCCTGTGATTGAAAGGCTTGTGTCCTGCGCGCGGGGAGCCGCGTCCACACGCAGCGCAGGACAGAACTGTGGCTGGTTATCCCTTCCAGAAAGCAATGAGAAGGCCGCCGGCCACGATCAGGCTGCCTCCCGCATAGATGGGCGGGGTGGGCGACTGGCCGAAGCGCAGCTTGGCCACCACCTGCGCCATGACAAAAAAGAGAGCGACATAAACTCCGAGCAGCTTGCCGAAATCCCAGCGCGGCACGTTGACCACCGAGCCATAGAGAGCCAGCACGGCGGCGCCGGAGAAGAAGGCCACCACGCGGCCGAATCCGGTGGAGCGAAAGAAGCTGACCTGAAAGAACGAGTCGCCGTAGACTTCGAGCAGGGCGGCCAGCGAGAGAGCGGCAAAAGCGCCGAGGGGATGAGCAACGAGTCGATCGAGCGCGTTCAAAGAATATGACCTCCGAAACCAGATAAGGGGGATGCGGGAAAGCGTAACCGGGGTGATGTGGATGGTTGAAGCGGCGACGAAGAGGGGAAGCCGCGGGCCGTTCTGCATTTGAGATGCGCCTCGCGGCGGTTGGATGCAAATCCGGAGGCTCTATAATTCATGAAAGCTTTACGCTCCAAAGCGGTTCCAGGAAAGCTATACCCAAGCCGACTTCCTTCAAGGTCGCCACTCGCTGGGGCTCGCGTTGACTTGAGGGTATGGGCTTCGAGGTACACCATTCCTGGTACCGCTGTAACGCCCCCAGGGACTACAGATACAATTCATCGCAAACGCGGACTTTGCTCTGGAGGGCGGCCGTCTATCCATGAAGCTTTGGGAGCGGCCCCCGGCTAGTCCTGAACCGCAGGCTCGAAGTGTTCTGAAAGAAACGCCGGAAAGGAACGATCATGAAGTACGCCGGACTGCTGGTGATGCCAGCTGGCTTTTTTCTGATCCTCGCCGCCATTCTTCTTTTCCCCGATCCGCTGCCGCGCGCGGTGTTTGTCGTCTGCGGCCTGGCTGTGGAGGGGATGGGCCTGGGAGTGGCAGTGAAGGGACACATGGAAGGCCGTGGGGGGAAGGCATGAATCCAGTTGCTTCCGTTCCTCTTTCTGACACGATGTTTGCGCTGACCCTGGCGCTGCTGTTGCTGGCTCCGCTCTCCATTGCTGGAGTCGCGCTGATCAATACCGGGCTGGGCCGTTCGCGCTCGGCGGCGCAGGCGCTGCTGGGCAGCCTGGCCGTATTGGCGGTGGCCACCATTCTTTTTGCCCTGGTTGGCGCAACCCTGGCTGGCAGCGCGCCGGGACTGAGTATTGTTGTGGCCGGCAAAAGCTGGGACGTGACGGGCGTAGCGCCGTGGTTGCCGGCCGGGTTCGGCGCATGTTCGATGCAGGCACAGTTGGCGCTGCTGTTTGAATTTCTGGCGGTGGCCATGGCCGCGATGCTGCCGTGGGGATCGGGCGCGGACCGTTTCCGTCTTTCGGCCGGGTGCGCGGTTGCGGCCGTCATCGCGGGGCTGGCGTTTCCGCTGACCGCGCACTGGATCTGGGGCGGCGGCTGGCTGGCGCAACTGGGCGTGAATTTCGGGCTGGGCGCGGGCTTTCTGGACGCAGGCGGCGCGGCCACGGTGCACGCGCTGGGCGGATTGAGCGCGCTAGCGGTGGTGTGGATCGCCGGTCCGCGCCGGGGCAAATTTCCCAAGGAAGGGCTTTCGACCGCGCTGCCCGGCCATAACGCCGTCTATGTGCTCTTCGGATGCCTGCTGGCGCTGGTGGGCTGGCTGGCCTGGAACGTCTCCGGTGCAGTGTTGTGGCTGCACGCGCCGCTCGCTTCCCTTCCCCAGACGGCGTTGAACACCCTCTTGACCGGTTCCGCCGCGGTGGCAGCCACTTACGCAGTTACCCGCTTCCGCTTTGGCAAGCCCGACGCCAGCCTGTGCGCCAACGGATGGATGGCCGGACTGGTGGCTTCAAGCGCCACCGCCGCGCTGGTGAACCCGCTCGAGGCGCTGCTGGTGGGGCTGGTGGCCGGCATCGTGACCCCGCTGCTGGTGGAAGTGATGGAACTGGCGCTGTCGATCGACGACCCTTCGGGCGCGATCACGGTACATGCGGTGGGCGGGCTGTGGGGACTGTTTGCGGCCGGCGTCTTTGCCCCCCAGGCGGGCCAGCTCATGGCGCAACTGGCGGGAATCGGGACGCTGCTGGGCCTGGTTTTCCCGCTGCTGTACTTGCTGTTTGCGGTGCTCAACCGCTTCGTTCCCTTCCGCGTGGACGCCGACGGCGAACGCCTGGGCATGGACCTGCACGAACTGGGTGGCGGCGCTTATCCGGAGTTCGTGATTCACCGGGACGAGTCGTATCGGTAGGGGGTAGGGAGTAGGGAGTAGGGAGTAGGGAACAGGGAACAGGGAACAGGGAACAGGGATCTGAGAATAGGGATCAGGGCTGACTCGCTTCTCGCTGTTACCGCTTCGCCATCAGCAGCATCAGGACGAACAGCGCTACCGGGACCAGCCCCAGGCCCGTGTAGAGGATCAGGCGGCGCGCGTCGGGCATGCGGAAGCCTTGCAGAAGATTGCGGCGGGGAGCTTGCGGTACCTCCACCTGGTCGGGATTTTCCAGGTCCCAGGCCATGTCGGCGGCGGTGGAGTAGCGCTTGCGCGGTTCACGCTCCAAGGCGCGGTCCAGAACCTCCTGCATCGCCGGGGTAATCTCCGGGTTCAGCTTGCGCGCGGGAATGGGGTCCTTCTGGAGGCGGTCGTTCATCACCACCAACGGGTTGACGCCGGTGAACGGCACTGAGCCGGTGAGCATCTCGTAGAACATCACCCCCAGCGCATAGATGTCGCTGCGCTGGTCGCCGCGCTGGCCCTTCACCTGCTCCGGCGAAATGTAGTCGGGCGTACCCATGGCCCCCGCGCCCACCGCCGAGGAGATGTTTGCATAGGTCAGCCGGCGCGCATCTTCCTTCATGGCGATGCCGAAATCGATCAGCTTGATGTTGTCGCGCTCGTCGACCATGATGTTTTCCGGCTTCAGGTCGCGATGCACCACGCCGTGCTTGTGCATATAGTCCAGCGCGTCGCAGATGTTGAGCGTGATGCGCACCGCACGATCGATCGGGAAACTGCCCGGGGGCGTGACGCCGGGGGCCTTGCGGCGGTCGTTCATCAGGGCGCGCAGCAGGCGTCCCTCGACCCACTCCAGCACCATGTAAACGCGGCTGCGCTCCTCGCGGACGAAGGTCTTGACCACGCCGGGGTGATCGAGTTCGTAGCCGATTTCCTGCTCCCGCTTGAAGCGCTCGAAGAGGATGGGGTCGGCCTCGAGATCGGGGTGCGGAACCTTGATGGCCACGGGACGGCCGTCGCTGATGTCGGTGGCCTTGAACAACACCGCCATGCCACTGCGCGCAATGACTTGGTCGATGCGATAGTGGTCCAGCATATCTCCGGGTTCGATGGGCGCCAGATCAGCGAAAGTCATGATCATCTTCAAACCTTTTGCCTGATTGTTTCATGCATTGTGTAAGTAAACCCTCAGGATTTTGCGAGGTTTCGGCATTCCGGTTGCTGGAAACGGGGTGTTTGCGGCACACTGGAATCCCCCGGCAAACACAGCTTTTCATGCTGCCGGGCGGGGTGTGTCCGGATTTACCGGATTTGCCGGATTGACCATGCGCCATTTTTCTCTGCTTCTGTTCGCTTGTTTCGTCGCTGCCTGGACTCTGACGTCCGGCGCGGCCGCTCCGCCGGCGTTCGCCGAAGGGGCGGGCGCGGAACATTTTCAGCACCAGCCGGGGCACGGAAAGGATCTTGAGCCTGCGCAGGAGACGGGCTTTCTGAACCGGCGGATCGAGTTGCACGGGATAAGCTACCGCTTTCAGGTCTACCTGCCCGAGGAGTGGCGTCGCGACGACCGCAAGCGTTGGCCCATCTTGCTGTTTCTGCACGGGCGCGGCGAGCGCGGCGGGGAAGGCATGTGGCAGACCCAGATCGGGCTTCCCCAGGCGGTGCG
>Ga0181517_10001307_pt1 | contig 28207 bp, 22 predicted proteins | sample PEATcosm2014_Bin_31_FD_119748 | JGI IMG/M metagenome (GOLD analysis project Ga0181517, IMG submission 119748) | Peatland microbial communities from MTU Mesocosm Facility, Houghton, MI, USA - PEATcosm2014_Bin01_30_metaG | ecosystem: Environmental > Terrestrial > Soil > Wetlands > Peat | place... | reverse complement strand
TCGAGCGAGATCACGCGCTTGTCCTTCAGGCTCTCCGGCACGTCGCCGGAGATGATGCGTCGCGCAAGGCCCTCGACGATGGCCGTTTTACCCACTCCGGGCTCGCCGATCAGCACAGGATTGTTCTTGGTGCGTCGGCTCAGCACCTGGATCACGCGGCGAATCTCCTCGTCGCGCCCGATCACCGGGTCCAGTTTGCCGCGCCGCGCCAGTTCCGTAAGGTCCTTGGCATACTTTTCCAGCGCCTGGAACTTGCCCTCAGGATTCTGGTCCGTAACCCTCTGCGATCCGCGCACCGCCGTCAACGCCTTCAAAATAGCTTCGTGCGTCGCGCCCACGGCCAGCAGCGCATCGCGCGCCGCGTCGCCTTTCACATGGGCCACGCCGAGCAACAAATGCTCCGTTGAGACGTACTCGTCCTTGAAGTTCTGGGCCTCGACAAATGCCTGGTCCAGCACTTTGCTCAGAGCCTGCCCCAGGCCCGGCTCGGCTGCCTGACCGGCCACGCGCGGCAGTTTTTCCGCAATCGTGTGCAGGTCGCTCTCCAGCCGTTCCATGGGAACACCGATCTTCTCCAGCACCGCGGGAATCACTCCCTCGCGGTCCTCCACCAGCGCCAGCAACAGGTGAACGGGTTGCAACTCCGGGTTGCCCTGCTCGGCGGCCAAACGCTGCGCCTGCTCAAAAGCTTTGGCCGACTTGACGGTCAGTTTGTCCCAACGAATAGCCATTTCTTTAGCTCCTAGCCTCTAGCTTCTAGCCCCCAACTTCCTCTTGCGGGAGCGAAAAGGGAAGCTTTCAATGAACGAGTATGAATGATTCTGATCTTCTTTTTAAGCAAAAACGAAAGCGCCGGGGCAACGGACTGAGCGCCCCAGCGCCTTCAACTTCCGCCGCTACTTGCTCCAGCATGACAAAGCTGAAAGCTAGTAGCTAGCAGCTAGAAGCTGCTCCTCTTACCGGGTGCCGACCAGCTGCGGCTCTTCCGCCTTCTTGTTGCCCACGTTGATTTTGATCTGCTTGGGCTGGGCTTCGGGCTTCTTGCTGAGCTCCAGCTTGAGCACGCCTGCATTGTAGCTGGCCGCCACGTTCTCTGTGTCAACGGTCGAAGGCAGCGTGAAAGCACGGTAGAAACTTCCGTACCGCCGCTCGATGCGATGGAAGTTCTGTTCCTTCTCCTCGGCTTCGAACTTGCGCTCGCCCTTGACGGTTAGCGTGTGGTTCTCAACCCGCACGTCCAGGTCTTTCTCTTCGATGCCTGGAACTTCGAGCTTGAGCACTACTTTTGTTGCGTCTTCATAGATATCGGCCGCTGGCGCGAAGGCCGCAGTCGTCACCGGATCGTCGTTCTCATTCAAATCGCGAAACAGAGAATTCATGCGATTCTGCAAAGCCACAACTTCACGAAACGGGTCCCAACGAGTAATTGCCATGATTTTCTACCTCCAGACGGATTTATTGAGGATGGTGGCCGGAAGGTTGAGTCCCAGCCGCTCACTTAATCTGATGACAATATAGCACAAATGAATCAAAAAATATGCGCCTTATACGCTCATATTTTCTACAAGAGGTATGTGTATGATTTTTAGGCCCTTAGGACTGTTTCGCGATCCGGCGCGGCCTGGTCCCCGCTGATTTAGACAGAATTGGCCTCCAAAATGGACATCCGAAAGAATCCCGCGCTGGCCCATTCCCGCCGCAAAATCGCCCTTTACAATCAACGCAGATGACGCTCCTCTCCACTCTTTCGCCCTATTTTGCCTGGATCTGGCTCACGGTTGCCGCCTTCCTTGCCGGAATCCTCAACGCAGTGGCTGGCGGAGGATCGTTCCTGCTCTTTCCCGCCATGCTGAGCATGAAAATGTTGCCCATCCAGGCCAACGCCACCAACACGGTCGCCCTGTGGCCCGGCCAGCTCACCTCGGTTGCCGCCTACCGCGACGACATCCGGAAGAATCCCCGCCTCGCGCTTCTCTTGAGCCTTGCTGGCCTGATGGGTGGCGCGGTGGGTGCGGTGGTTCTGCTCAACACGCCGCAAAAGACCTTTCTTCGCCTCGTTCCCTGGCTGCTGCTCGTCGCCGCTGGCATCTTCGCCCTCAGCGGCCCAGTGCTCCGCTGGCTCGAGCGCCGCAAGGGCGCCATCGCCGGAGCCACCCATCCACCCAATCGAGTGCTTCTCTTTCTGTCCACCGTCGTGGTCTGCGGCTACATCGGCTACTTCGGCGCCGGAGCCGGCTTTCTGCTCATCACCCTGCTCTCGCTCTTCGGTTTTCAGGATTTGAACGAAATCAACGCCCTCAAGGTGGCCGCAACCACCCTGGCCAACGGCATCGCCTTTATCATCTTCACCGTAAGCGGCCAGGTGGTCTGGCACTACTGTTTGTTAGCCATGGTGGTGTGCGCCATCGGCGGCTACTGTTCTGCTCGCCTGGCCCGCCGCGTCCCCCAGCCCGTGCTGCGCGCCCTGGTCGTGGTCATCGGCCTGACCATGGCGGCATGGTTTTTCTGGAGAAACAGTTCGTAAGACGGTTCATAGTTCGTAGTTCACAGTCGCAGTTTGCAACTGGCGCGACTGTGAACTACGAACTATGAACTGCGAACTGCGGAGAACTGTAAACTGTCTTTATGAGCCACGAAGGCATCCGCATCGCCAGCAAGGAACAGAACGACCGCGAGGCCGAAGAGAACCGGCCGCTGTCGCGCATCGCCGTTACCCCGGAAAAGGTGCGCGTGCTGCTCACCGAAGGCAAGGGCATGGAGATCGACTGGGTTGACGGCCATCGCAGCGCATGGAGCTTCCCCTGGCTGCGCGATGCCTGCCCCTGCGCCACCTGTGTTGAAGAGCGCAAAAATGAGGGCCGCAAGGCCGGCCAGCCCAAATCCAAGTCTGCGACCCTGCTGCCCATGTACGCTCCGCTGGCCAAGCCCAAAAGCGCGCAGGCCGTGGGCCGCTACGCCATCCAGTTCAACTGGCTCGACGGCCACTCCGGCGGCATTTATTCGTGGGAATACCTGCGCCGCGTTTGCCAATGCCCCGAATGCACCTTCAGTGCAGAAGAACCCGCCGGCACACCGAACTGAGAGGGGTATTATGGTGCGTTCCGCTTCTTAGGCTGCGGCATCCGGCGATTACGAAAAATGCGATGGGTCGAGCGGGGAAAAGAGTAGAATCCCGGCACCATGGCCGGCCCTAGTGAATATCCGCGGCCGTCCTCGGTCGGAACTCTATTCCCAACTTCTGGGGCAGATAGTCCTTGAGGACGAAGACCTCTATTCTGTGCGCCTTTCGAGGATGGTCAAGGAAATAGTGAGTGTAATCGCTTGAGTTTCCAGGGGCAGCAACCGCGAGCTTTCGGTCCTCGCGATTCACATCCTGAACAATGTCCCCGTGCTTAAGGTCGACGTCCCAACAAACTATGCTGTGCAGATTCTCAAACGAATGGTTGAAGGACGTGGACATAACATATTTGAATTCGATGTAGTAAAGTCGCGAGCCGTGGACCGGGACCGTGTCATTTCCTTTCACGATAATGTCGATGCCTTCGTGTGTATCATAGTCAACCACGGTGAACGGAAAGATTTTTGGGTCAATTGTGGAGAGCTGAACTACTAGGCTTTGAACTCCGCTTTCCCGCCTTGGCTCAACCAAAATGGCGTCCTTATACGTTGCTATTTTGGATCTGTTAGCCTTATCCACTCGGAAGGCGAAATTCTTCTTTTCCTTCTCAACGGTGTTGAACCCCTCGGCCTCCTCCTCAAGGTAGTTAAGTTGAAGCCACTCGTCCCCTTCGGTCATCCCCTGATATACGGTTCGCGCAACGGATTCCACATCCTGTAGAATTTCCGCCTGGGTATTGTCGATTGACCCTCGGTTCGCGGTCAACTTAAGGCCTTGGCAATTAAAGAACGCGTGGAGCTTTGTGAACTCAGAACCTTTCGTGGTTATCCATTCGTTCTTTCTCTGCACCGGGATAAAGTCTTTGCAAAGCCACAAGCCGTAGCGTTCTTGAACGGTGTAAGACCCTTCGGGAGCGTATCCTTGGCGCCGCAGCATTGGGTTGCTGTCGTATTTGACCCGCTTGCCCTCTACGGAGAAAACCGCGTTGTAACGAATTTCTGGATGGTTCGGAAGGCTTCCGCTTTTCACCACCCGGCGACAATAGTAGCTTGGGGCTTGAACTAGGTGGGCCTCAAACAGTGCGTCGACCTTGTCACTTTCTTTGGGAAACGGGTGACCAAACTCAAGAGTTTCGAAGTCTTCGCGATCTAATCCTTTGAGGTGCAGTTTTACATCTGCAAATGTATCAACGCCGAACTGCCTTTCGATACTGCCAAATTTCGTAAACCAGTAGATGTGATCGCGCAGGCGGCTATGGGTAAAGCGTTCTCTTCGATTGTTGTTGTACCCAAATATCGTAATGGTCGTTCCCGTCGCAGGAGTCTCGCTTGGCTCTTCGCGCACTTCCACTTCGGGAATCTTGCGATCATGCAATTTGGAGAAGGGTGAGTCCAGTGACGCAATGTACCGCGTACCATTTCGCTGTGTGTCAACCAATAGCTTCCGGGCGTTAAAATAGACTTTTGTCCCATGTCCCTTTTCGCCGATCGTTGACTTATCCCCGCGTCGTGTAGAGTTCCCTAGGTCAAAGAATGACTGAAGTTCATCCCGCCCCATGCCTTCTCCGTTATCTGTTAGACGAATTACGGAAATGGTCTCCCCGGAGATGATCTCTGTGCCGAATTCCAAGCGCATTTCAGTAGCGTGGGCGTCGAATGCGTTGCTGACCGCCTCTCGAACCAGATCGAGGGGATTTGCGAAATCGTTCGCGATCTCGATGAACTCTTGGGTTTGGTCGACTCTCGGAGTTAGGACAAACGCGCTCATCTCTTTCCCCTTCGATGATCATCATACTTTAGCGGAGGGGTCGGGCGATCATCGCGCGCCTTCGGCCCGAGCCCTTGGGTTCCAATCAAAGGCTAATATTCTTTTAACCGCTTCGGCGCCTGTTTCAGCTACGTTTAGCAGGCTCCTGTTTTCCGCCTTCAGAAACCCCGCCACCACTGCCGTATCCAAAAACGCCAGTAGCCCATCCCAATACCCGGCGGTATTAATCAGCACCACCGGTTTGGCGTGCAAACCCAACTGCGCCCAGGTCACAGCCTCCAGCATCTCCTCCAGCGTCCCGTAGCCGCCCGGCAGCGCCAGAAACGCATCGGCCAGTTCCGCCATGCGGGCCTTGCGCTCGTGCATGGTGAGCACCCGTTCCAGCGAGGTGATGCCGTCGTGGCCAATCTCGCGGTCAAACAGCACTGCGGGCAGCACGCCGATGACTTCCGCCCCGCCGGCCATGGCGGCATCGGCCACCGCGCCCATTAATCCCACGGTGGCGCCGCCGTAAACCAGTCCCAGCCTGGCGGTGACGATGGCCGAGCCCAGCGCCGCGGCCTCGGCCAGAAATGCGGGGTTGTTTCCGTCCGCCGAACCGCAGTAAACGGCCACGCGGCGCGGAGAGTTCTTGTTCGATGTCATTGTGACCTCAGGATAACGCGTCGCCGGACCTGCCACCGGTACGATGCTCTTCTCGCGGGTTTCAATGCAGAAACAGCGCCAGCAGCGCTGCCAGCAAGGAGGTAAATACCCCTGCCGCAGCCATGGCCCAGGAGGAAACGGTGGCTTGCATCTCCGAGTGCCGCACCAGGCTGGCGGTGCCGATTCCATGGGACGCCGTGCCCATCGCGGCGCCGATGGCGCGGTCGTCCCGCACGCCGACAAGCCGCAGGAACGGAACCCCCAGGGTAGCGCCCAGCACACCGGCCAGGATCACCAGGGCGATGGTAATTTGCGGAATCCCCTTCAGCTCGCGGCACACTTCCACAGCGATAGGCGTGGTGACCGACTTGGGAACCGTGGACATGACCACCGGCAGCGGCGCGCCCAGCAGCCAGGCCGTCGTGCCGGCTGACGCCATGCCCACCACGGAGCCGGCCAGGACAATCAGCACCAGCCGGAGCAGGGAATTTCGCAGCGCCATCCCGTGCCGGTACATCGGTACGGCCAGGGCCACGGTCGCCGGTCCCAGCCACCAGGTTAGATAGTTGCCTCCGCGGTTGTACTCCGCATAGGGCTCCCGCAGCAGCAGCAACACGGCCACAATGGGCAGGCAGGCAACCACAATCGGCGGAATCCAGCGCCAGCGCCGGTGCAGCGCGATGGCCAGCCCGTAGGCCGATACCGTGAGCGCGATACTAAAGACCGGATGCCCAAGCCACTGCATTTCGTTCATTGGCCGGCCTCCGTCAAATTGGAGTCGTTCTCCGCGCCCGGCAAAGGGAGCCCCGGCAAAACAGGTTCGGTGGGCAGCAGCCAGCGGCCGAGCAACCCGGTGGTCAGGAAGACAGCCACTACGCTCACCAGCAGGCTGGCAAGAATTGCCACCGCCTGCCGCGACAGCACCGCGCCCATGTCCATCAAACCCACGGTAAGCGGGACAAACAGGAGCACCATGTGGCGCAGCAGGAAGTCGGCCGCTCTCTCCACCCACTTCAGCTTGATGAGGCCCGTCGACATGGCCAGATAAAATGCCAGCAACCCCAACACTCCGCCCGGGATCGGTATCCCCACCCGGTGGAGCAACATTCCCAGCAGCAGGAAAGCAATGAGAATCCCGACGCCGCGCAGAAAATCAACCATGCTGCTATTTTCGCGCCTGTAGCTCCGCATGGACGATTGCTGCGACGCCGCTCACAGGCCAATCCGCCTCTGCGCGGGCTTACACAGGTACACTAGTCCAAGGACCCTTCCCGCCTGGACCGCGCCGTGCACCCGCTCACTGACAAACTGAATCCCGAACAGCGCGCCGCCGTTGAGGCCACCGAAGGCCCCCTGCTCATCCTGGCCGGAGCCGGCTCGGGCAAAACTCGCGTCATCACCAGCCGCATCGCCTGGCTCATCCGCGAAAAGGGCGTCGCGCCGGACTCGATCCTGGCCGTCACCTTTACCAACAAGGCTGCCAAGGAGATGGGCGAGCGCGTTGACCGGTTGCTTGATCACTCCTCGCTGGCTAAGCCGCTGATTGCAACCTTCCACTCCATGTGCGTGCGCATGCTCAGGCGCGACATCGAGGCGCTGAAGGTTGGCAGCGAAGGGCTTACACGCTCTTTTGCGATTTTCGACGAGAACGACCAGCAGGCCATCGTCAAGCAGATCATGCGCCGTATGGGGCTCGACACCAAGCAACTGACGCCGCGCACCGTGCTGGGCAAGATCTCCTGGGCCAAGAACCACATGGTCGATCCCCAGGAGTATTACCTCTCCTCGAAAGACCCCAATAGCGAGCGCATCGCCCATATCTACCAGGGCTACAAGGCCGAACTGCGCAAGAACAATGCGCTCGACTTTGACGACCTGCTGCTTGAGGCGGTGCGGCTGCTCAAGGTTTCCGCCGAAGTGCGCGAGCGTTACCAGCGCCGTTACCGCTATTTGCTCGTCGACGAGTACCAGGACACGAATCGCCCGCAGTACGAACTGATGAAACTGCTGGCCGGCGAAGCAAAAAACGTGTGCGCGGTGGGCGACGAAGACCAGAGCATCTACTCATGGCGCGGCGCCGACATCCGCAACATTCTGGAGTTTGAAAAGGACTTCCCCGACGCCAAGATCGTGCGCCTGGAGCAGAACTACAGGTCTACCCAGGTGATTCTGGAAGCTGCTGGCGCCGTGGTGGCCAATAATCTTCGCCGCAAGGGCAAGAAACTGTGGACCGATCGCCAGGGTGGAAGCCTGGTGGGATACTACGAGGCTCCGGACGGCGAAAACGAAGCGCTATTCATCGCCGACAAGATTCAGAAATTTCTCCGCGAGGCTGAATCAAGCCCCAACCCGGCCGAGGCTCATTGCGCAGTTTTGTATCGCACTAACTCGCAGTCCCGCCTGGTCGAGGAGGCGCTGCGGCGCTACAACATCAGCTACACCATGGTGGGCGGTTTCAGCTTTTACGAGCGCGCCGAAATCAAGGATATGCTCTGCTACCTGCGCCTGATCCGCAACCCCCACGACTCGGTGGCGTTGCAGCGAGTCATCAACACGCCAACGCGCGGCATTGGCAAAACGACTCTGGAAACCCTGGAGCGGCTGGCCCTTGAAACCGGCGCATCCACCTGGGATGCGACCGCGTCAGCCGTACAGAATCGCCTCATCCCCAACCGCGCGCTCACGGCCATCGAGGGTTTCCGCCAGCTCATTCTCGACGCCCAGGCCATGATGGACCCCGACTTTGCTGGCAAGCTGGCGGCGGACATCGCCGAGACCGAGGCGGACGACGCCGACACCGGCTTCGGATTCGGCGCTGCCTCGCCCGACTCAGCCAGCGCCGAGTCAGCGGCCAGCTTCGACTTCGGCAGCGAGCATGAAGACCAGCTTCCGCTATTGGACGCAACCAGTTTCTCGCCCTTCGCGGAGGCGCCCAAACGGCCGTTTCTCGTTATGCCGAAAAGGGCAAATGAGGCAGGAACTAAGTCTCCGCAACCGCCCAATCCCGATTTCGAGTCCGACGCGGAAGAAGTAGCGGCGGATGAGAAGGGCACTGGCAGTGGCGCATTCCGCGCACCCGGCGATGCGGCGACGCTGCCCGAACTGATCAAATTCATCATCGACCGCACCGGCTACATCAAGGCTCTTGAGGTGGAAGGCTCGCCGGAGGCCTTCAGCCGGATTGAAAACCTGAAAGAGTTGGCCAACGCCGCGCACGACGCCGAGGCTCGCGGCGAAACGCTGGCCGAATTCCTTGACCACGCGGCATTGGCTTCTGACAGCGACCAATTCGACCCCGACTCGCGCGTCACGCTGATGACGCTGCATGCCGCCAAGGGCCTGGAGTTTCCGCTGGTCTTTCTTGCCGGCCTTGAAGAGGGCTTGTTTCCGCACTCGCGCACGCTCAACAATCCCGAAGAGCTTGAGGAAGAGCGCCGTCTCTGCTACGTGGGCATGACGCGGGCCATGAACTCGCTCATCCTGACCCGCGCGCATTATCGGAGACGGTACGGCAACGACGCACCGGAGCAGAGTGTTCCTTCGCGCTTTCTTGAAGAGGTGCCGAGCCAATTAATCGAGCATCTTGGCGGACGCGCCCCGGCGTGGGCGACCCCGGCGTACGGGTCCAGTTTTGGCGCAGGCCGACGCTCCGCGCACTCCGGCGACTTCGCCGACAAGCACTACAACTACGAAGATGAGAGCCAGGAGATTCCGCGGTCGGCGGCAACGGCTCGCCACGACTCAACTCCAAAAAGCAAGGCCGCGGAAGCGGGATCCATTGACAACATAGCCAGGTTCTTTGGCGGCAAGGGCGGAGCCGTCAAGTTCGGCGCATTGGCCCGCGCGGCAATGGATCTCCCAGCGTCAAGCGGCGCTGCCGGGCTGAAGAAGGGCGCGCGCGTGCGGCACTCGAAGTATGGCGAAGGCACGGTGCTGATGCGCGAAGGCGAAGGCGAAGACGCCAAGCTCACCGTGATGTTTGCCCGCCACGGCATGAAGAAGCTGATGGAGAAGTTCGCGAACCTGGAGAAAATGTAGCGAGCTTCTAACCTTCCGACCATAGGCGTCGTGGCATCCCACCCTAGCCGCAAGAACAAGAACGCGGCGAGGGTGGGGCACCCGGCCGCGTTTTGAAAGGGCACGGCTTTACAGGCTGCGGAAAACCCCGGTGGATTTGAAAGGGCACGGCTTCAAAGCCTGTCCTGAGCGGAGCCAAAGGATGTCGAAAAGTCCGCCAAACGAGAGTCGGCTTTAGCCTCTCAGGGAATGCAAGTGGTTGAAAATGCGTTCCCTCAGGGACTAAAGCCCAACATGTGTTTTTGCTGTCGTGCGGCACGGCTGAAGCCGTGCCCTTTCAAAACGGGAGTGATTGTCTCTCTCAACGAGAGTTTTTCGCATCCTGTTTAGTCGTGCCGGTTAGGGCAGCAAAATCAATAGGGCTTTGGCCCTGAGGGAACGCAATCTCATCCTCCCATCCGCGTCGCGGTGCTGCCTACGCGCGGAGTGTATACCGGAGCCGCATATCCTCGCCGAACCACATGATGTAGTTGGTCCCCCAGCAGTTGTTGTAGAGATTGCAGTGGACGCCGAGCGATAGGTCCGGCTGCTCGCGCGTGAACCGGAGCGCGCTTCTCTCGCCAAACTGGATCACCGGTGCATCGACACACTCGACGGCGAAAGCGCCGCCCGAGTCTTTGTAGCCGAAGCCGGTGTTGACGGCATGCAAGCTGCGGTTGCCGCCGGTCACCACATCCAGCGGAGAAACCTGCTCGCCGGATTTGTCCATTGTCCAGCCCTTCGGATCGCCCACCTTGGGATTGAAGGTCAGCCATAAGGCCTCGGGCAGGCGCGTGGCGCGCTTATCAAACCACGAAAGCTCGAGATTGATAACCGGCTCGGCCGCCGGCAGCGTTAGCTGCAAATACAGCTTCTGCGGGAATGAGACGCGCCCCGCCTTGCTTGCCTCCACATCGGTGAGTTGGAGATGCGCAAGGATGCGATGCCCCTTGGCGTCCTGGGAGATTTCGAGGCTGGAAAGAACGGGATGCCACTCCTGGCTGCGCGCACCGAACTTCTCGATGTTCGGCTTGCCAAAGTCCATCTGGAACCAATCTGCCTGAATCGTTCCGTAGTCGTGGATCAGCTTCTGGTAATCGTCCTGCGAATAAGTCTGATACGTGAACAGCGCCAGCGGATGATCGGGCGAGGCCCACTCCACCCCTGTCTTCTTGTTGCGCAGTTTTTGAATCGCGCCCGTCTTCGGGTCGAAGGACAACACAAAATGGGTTGTATCGATTTCGCCGTCGGGAGGGTGCGCCGCTGCTGCCGTGAGTTTCGGCTCAACCGGATCGAGAGCGCGGAGCGTGTCGTGCGCTTCCACGTGCAGAGGCTTGGGCAGCGTGGCCAGGCCGTCGATCAGGTCCTGGCGCTTCTCTTGCCAACTGAATTCGGCGACCGTGTAATTCTTGGCGTAAATGCAAAGCGCCAAATCGTGCGGCGTGTAGTGGTCAAAGTCCAGCCAGGTCTTGGTGTCCGTCCCCCAGGTATGCTCGGCGGCCATCAGCACGCGGCGCAGCAGCGCGATGTCCGTCGCGTCGCCACTCTTGATCTTGCCTTGCGCAATCCAGGCCAGCCGCAGCCGGGCGATCTCGCGATAATGCGCCACCTTCAAGGGGTCGCTGGAGCAGCCATGAATCCATGTGTCGCCGATTTCCTGGGTGACGACGGGGAAGTTGGCGCGGTAAGGCTCGACGGCGTTGGCGATTTCAGTCATGTTGGTGGCCACGATCTCAGCATTGGGGAATTGCTTGTGCAGATCGTCGTAGATGTCTTCGACTTCCTCGGCGGGGTGCGGGCCGCTGTTGTCGCCGCGCACGTTGATGGAGATTGCCAGATCGGACCCGGGAATGCGCGTAATGCCGCCGTAGTCGTGGTGGTACATCATCACGATCGACTTGCCGCTCAGGTCTTTCCAGACAAAAACAGGCGGCACGTCCGGCGTGGTCGATCCGCCGTTGACGCCGATGTGCAGCAGTTTGACGCCTTGCGCCGTGATGGGCGCGATGAGTCCGCGGGTGTGTCCGGGAACGTCGGTCATCTTGGCCCCGGTCGTGGTGCGGCCAAACCGCCGGTCGAGAGATTTGGATATCCCAATCCCCGCCGAGATCATCGAAGGGTCGATCATCTCCGTCTGCCAGGTGAAGGGAAGTGCATGCCAGGCGATGTCGCCCTTGGCAATGGCCTGCTCCATGCGCGCGCGGTCGGCGGGAGACGCCTGTTCGAGATACTCGTAGAGCAGCCACGAGCCGGTGGTCCACACGTAGCGATTGGCGCCCGGCTGGCGCGATTTCTCAGTCAGCTCAATGGCGTGGGGAAAATACTCGTTCATGTAGCGATGTACTACGGCAGTTTGCGTATCGATGAAGCCGGCATCGAAGTGGCACTTGAACATGGCCAGAACCCGCTTGACGGAAGGGTCCGGGTTGGGAGCATCGAGTGCTCGCACAGGAAGCGCCTTGGCTAGAATTGCGCCACCCAGAGTCAAAGCCGAATTGCGGAGCAAGGTGCGACGCTGCATAAAAATCCCCTTTTCAGACTGAAATTGCGTATGTCTCAGAGAGCGCTCCCATGATAGCGCCTGGAGGTCCGGGTTCGCGCCCGGCAATCCGCGCACGCTCAGGGCAATCGCATGAACGAAAAGGCGGAGCAATGGTTCTCGTTCACATCGCCCCGCCGGGGCGAAATCGCAATTTTCTTCGTCTTCCCAGGGCAGCGTCCGCCGCGGCGAACTCGCCCTGGGCTATTTTCGATATGTCCCTACGGGACCAAAAGCTCATGAGCATCAAGCGAGAGGGCAAAGGGCATCAATCTCGCCCCCAAAAACTGCTCATGCGATGGCCCTGCTCGCACGCTTCCTGTCTCGGTCTTGCCGGCATGCGCACATTTCGAGCGGCAGACCGGTAAAATCAACTTCCCGGCTGATTCGGCCGGCAACAAACGGAGGGACCAGTGGAACACGACCTCGAAATCACACTCGCGCTCCTTGAACGTACTCCCGCGGTTCTCAACGCGCTTCTGCGCGGTTTGCCCGAACTCTGGACAGGGCGCAACGAAGGTGAAGGCACCTGGAACGCCTCGGAGATCGTCGCTCATCTTATCCACTGCGAACGCACCGACTGGATGCCGCGGGCAAGGATCGTGCTGCAGCACGGCGAAGCGCGCGCCTTCGATCCGCTTGATCGCTCAGGGAATCTGCGGGAAAGCGAAGGCAAGCCGCTGGGCACGCTGCTGGATGAGTTTGCCCGCCTGCGCGCGGCGAGCCTGGAGGAACTGCGGGCGATGAATCTGCGGGAGCAGGATCTCAATCGGCGCGGCCGGCATCCTTCCCTTGGAGTCGTCACGCTCTCCCAGTTGCTGGCGGCCTGGGCGGCCCACGATCTGACGCACCTGCATCAGCTCACAAGAGTCATGGCCTATCAGTATCGCGAGACCGTGGGCCCATGGGGCAAATATCTCGGAGTGATGCAATGCGCCGGCCACAGTTCAGCAGCCTGAAGATCGGCGGATGCCCGCTCCTCACTCCAGCCCGATCACCAGCCGTCCCCTGGTGGCCATGGCCTCTGCCGGAACGCCTTCTTCCTCGCGTAGCCGTTTTGCCCGCTCTACGCCATCCAGCACGCGAAAAACGCCCTCGGCCAGCGCCTGCAACTCGTTTTCGCCGGGATAGATACGAATCGGCGCGATCCAGGCGAGGCGCTCGCGCAGCCGGCTTATCACTCGCTCGGAGTGGGCCATGCCGCCGGTCAGCAGCAGTGCATCCACCTGCCCGTTGAGCACGACCGCCATGGCTCCGGCCTCCTTCGCAGTCTGGTAGACCATGGCCTCGAAGATCAGCGCGGCCTCGGCATCGCCCTGATCCATGCGGCGCTCCACCTCGCGCAGGTCGCGCGTTCCCAGGTAGGCAAACAGGCCACCCTCGCCGAAGACCATGCGGTCAAGCTGCTTTTCGTTGTACATGCCGCTAAAACAAAGCTTAATGAGCTTGCGTACCGGCAATCCGCCGGTGCGGTCGGGGCCAAAGGGGCCTTCTTCAATGGTGTTGCTGTCGATGGTTCTTCCGCCCTGATGGGCGGAGACGGTCATTCCACTGCCCATGTGGGCCACAATCAGCCGCAGCGATTCGTAAGGCCGGCCCTGTTCCTTCGCATACCGCTTGGCCACTGCCTTGGTGTTCAGTGCATGACCGATGGAGGTGCGCCCCACCAGAGGCGAGCCGGTAATGCGCGCCACCGGCTGCCACTCGTCCACCGTGACCGGGTCAACGACGAAAGCATCCACGCCGGCCGCTCGCGCAAACTTAAGCGCCAGCAGCGCGCCCAGGTTTGAGGCGTGTTCGCCCTTCCGCGCCAGATGCAGCTCCTCCACCATGGCGTCATCCACAAGGTAGGTTCCGCAAGGCACAGACGGCAGCATCCCACCCCGTCCAGCCACGGCGGCAAACTGTCCGGCGCCTCCGCCGAATCCGGACCCTTCCAGAGCCTTCCCGATCAAAGCGGCGCGATAGTCCAGCCGCGCCACCATGGGGCGGCCCTTGAAACGCTCCAGCTCTTCATCCCCATGCAGGATGGTTTGCTCCAGCTCGGCGCCGTGCCTGGTGTAGATGCCGAACTTGGTCGAGGTCGAGCCGGGGTTGATTACCAGGACGCGGTCGCTTTCGTGGCTCAAAGACTACCCCTCCATGCGCAATTGAGTTTATCCCGCCAGACTGGCGGCAGGAGCGCCAAGGTGCAGATTTGATGGCCGAGGTACAATATCGCTTGAGTGCGCCGCGAGCAGATTGCTTCCGGCCTGTTGTCGAAAATGGTTATCTGCTAGGTTTATTTGTCAATCCATGCTAGACTCTATTCAATCGTAGAATTCGATCTGAAGTCATTGCCTGTTCTGGTTACCGCCTACTCGCAACACTTCCACATTGCGTTCGCGGTAAATCAGTACAGAGGAGTAACACATCATGGAACAAGGCACAGTCAAGTGGTTTAATGACGCCAAGGGTTTTGGATTTCTCAGCCGCGAAAACGGCGAAGACGTCTTCGTTCATCACACCGCCATCCAGTCGAACGGTTTCCGTTCGCTGCAAGAGGGCCAGCGCGTCCAGTTCAACGTGACCAAGGGTCCCAAGGGCTGGCAGGCTGAGAACGTCCAGGTCGTCTAAGGGTTAATTCCCTGAAGCATCGATTTCGGATTCAAACAGAAGGGACGGCTAACCAGCCGCCCCTTTTGTACGTTTGGGGTTGCAGTACTATGCTGCAACGATGAACGATTTCCCGGAATTCATGAAACACCCTGCGAACCGGATCGCCCCGAGCGATCAGGCGACCCCTGGGGTTGAAGGCTATGTCTTTAACGGCGCGGACGGGAGCCAGATGGCGTTCTGGACCTGCCGCGAGACGGCGGCATCGTCGGCGCATGTTCATGATTACGACGAATACATGCTGGTTGTCGAGGGTCGCTATACCTTACTCATTAATGGAGAGCGGATTCCGGTCGAGGCTGGAGAAGAATATTTCATCCCTCGTGGTGTGCCGCATAGCGGTCAGGTTCTTGCCGGAACCAGAACCATCCACGCATTTGGCGGTCACCGTGCCGACCGCCTCTGACCTCGAATCACTGATCACTAACCACTGTTTTTCTACGCGGCGGGCTTCAGGCTCTTCATGCTCACCTGGGGAGTGGCTGGGTGAAGGCTTTCCTTGGGGGTTTCGTGGGTGCCTAAATATTGCAGAACATCGTTGATTGAATCTTCAAAGCGCGAACCTGTCTTGTGTGTGGCCTTTACGCCCTTGGCGACTAACTGGCAGACTTCAAAGCGGTTCATGCCCTGTGCGAGTGCCTTGTGGATCTGGTTGGAACGCATAACGAGACTCCGGTCAACGCGGTAGTTGTTGCGTGAGGTACTGGGCTCGTCTGTAGCGGCGGGAAAGGCTGGAGCCGAGCTGGCTTCTCTTGATCTCGAAATACGAGTCTGATATCTCAGGTCTATCCTCATTGTACGCTGGAACTGGGCAGGGTGCGGCTGCATGTGAATGCGCTCCGAGCGGACCCGGTCGCTTTCCCCCACGCAAAATCCCTGCTATTCTAGGGGTCACGCCTACCCGTTTGCCGGGAATACTGAAGAGATTCGAGCGAAAGAGGTTACAAGTTGGCCGATACCACCAAGATTGAAGACAAACTGGAACGCAAGAAGATCAAACGGGCCGCCCGCAAAGCAGCCGCCCCCAAAGCCCCCCGGACCGGGGCGCGCGGCGAGCAGAAGAAGAAGGTCAAGAAACTGGCGCGCGGCGTTTCCAAGCGTTAAGCCGCAGCACCGAAGGCAAGACGGGTTGGGGCTTGTCGGCATGTGCGCCGACAATCGCCAACCCGAGTCTCACCTCTCCCGAAAATGGCCTTTGTTCGTTGAATGCTCCTGGGCCTGCCTGACCGGACCCGCATCTCAAGATGAAAATCTCCATGGGGAGATCCTCATCCTGAAAACTCCGGCGAAGAAATCCGGCTCCGGAGAACCGTTCTTAACCCACAACACCCGCTTTAAGGGGGACTGGGAGAACTGCCCTGCTGAAACAACTTGTTGCCTGCAAGTCTATCGATAAGTTGATCCGCGACTCTGAAGAGCCGGGACACTCCCTCAAAAAGTCCCTCGGGCCCTGGTCGCTCACCGGGCTGGGCATTGGGGCGGTCATCGGTTCGGGGATCTTTACCGTCATCGGCACGGCCATGGCGGGGCAGAAGTTCGACGTGCCCAACGTCCGCGACACGCCCCTGTTGCATTACCTAATCCACCACACCGCGCTTGCCGGCCGCCCTGGCGCGGGACCGGCTCTCGCGCTCTCCCTTGTACTTGTCGCCGTCGTCTGTGTCTTCACCGGCCTCTGTTATGCCGAACTGGCTTCGATGATCCCCATCGCCGGCTCAGCCTATACCTATACTTACGCTACCCTCGGCGAACTTATTGCCTGGATCATTGGCTGGGACCTGATCCTCGAATACGCCTTCAGCAACATGAGCGTCAGCGTCGGCCTTTCCGCGCATTTGGTGGATCTTTTTGACTGGTTTGGCGTGCATTTTCCCACCCAGTGGATCTCGCCGGCCTATCTGCCCACCGGCTTGCAGGATCTGGCGGGCAACAGCCTCTACGCATCCGGCTGGCACTTCGGGTTCAACATTCCCGCGTTTCTCGTGGTCATGCTGCTCACCGTGATCCTTGTCCGCGGCATTCGCGAGTCGGCCCGCACCAACAATATCCTCGTGCTGGTCAAAATCGCCGCCATCCTGGTGTTCATCGTTGCCGCCTCCAGTTTTATCAAGCCGCACTACTGGCACCCCTTCATGCCCAACGGCTGGACCGGCGTGTTGACCGGCGGCTCCATCATCTTCTTTACCTACATCGGATTTGACTCAGTCTCTACCGCCGCCGAGGAGTGCAAGAACCCGCAGCGCGATCTGCCCTTCGGCATCCTGATGACCCTGGTAGCCTGTACGCTCCTTTATGGCGGCGTGGCTATCGTGCTTAGCGGCATTGTCCCGTGGCAGTCGGTCATGGGCGATGCGGCCCCGGTAGTCAACGCCATCAAGCGGCTCTCGCTGCAACCCGGCGGTTCCGGCCTCATCTGGGTCCGTCTCTTTGTGCTCATTGGCGCCATGCTGGGCATGATTTCTTCGATTCTTGTCTTCCAGCTTGGCCAGGCCCGCGTCTGGTTCGCCATGTCCCGCGACGGATTGCTGCCCACCGTTTTCAGCCGCATCCATCCCAAATTCCGCACCCCGGCCGTGGCCACATGGGTGGCGGGCGTGGTGGTGGGCGTTCCCGCCGGCCTGCTCGACATCGGAACCGTCTCCAACCTCTCCAACATCGGCACCCTGTTCGCCTTTGTCCTGGTCTCCATTGCGGTTTTGATCCTGCGTTATCGCGAACCGGAGCGCCATCGCGCCTTCCGCGCCCCCTTCGGCCCCGTCTTCCCGGTGCTCAGCATCATCTTCTGCATCGTGCTGATGATGGGCCTCGAAGTCATGACCTGGATGGCCTTCTTCGCCTGGCTGGTGTTGGGACTGCTGATCTACTTCTTCTATAGTCGGCACCGCTCGGAGTTCGCGGGATTGCGGTAATCTCCCACACCCTGGAGACCCAGTGAAACCCTGGAAGCTAGCCCTCATTACGACCCTGGTCACTCTCACCATCGGCGGCACTTATCTGTTTATGGTCTGGCGTCATCGCCAGGACCCCGGCGTTCTGGGCCGCAACTCCGCCGGCCCGGCCACCAGCGTCAAAGAGGCGGCCGAGCCGCGCACCCTTCTCCCGTTGCACTTTGAAGACACCCTTCAACTCGAGGGCAAGAGCGTATGGATCAAGAACGGCAACACCATCGCCTACTTTCCCTATTCCGCCGGCAAGATCGACTTTTCCCGCCGCGTGGGCGTCCTTCCGCCCATCCAGCGTCTTGACGTCAAGAAAATCGTCAAGTCCTCCGTTCCCGCCACTCTTGACGACGGCATAAGCCACGGCAGCCGCCAGGCCTTTGCCGTCTTCACCATGACGGGCAGCACGGCCCAATACGCCATGCCCATCGGAGTGATGCAGGGCAGCGAGGAAGCTTACTTCTGCGATGTGCTCTTCTTTTACGACGACCCGCACACCATCTACACCGGCTGGCCCGCGGCCACTTGGGCCGCCATTGACGCCCATCAGCCAATCGCTGGCATGAGCGAACAAGAAACCCGCCTGGCCATCGGCCAGGATGTCCACTCCGAAAGCCGCACCATCGGCGACCGCACCGTAACTTACAACCAGGCCGGCAAACACTGGACAATTACCTACGTCAACGACCGCGCAACGACAATCGAGAACAAGTAGCCTTGACTTGTTTTAGAAGTGGAAGGCCCTGCCGATCGGAAAAAGCGAATCCCGCCCCGGCAGGTTTGCCAGGGCGGGATATTTGCTGTGTGGTTACCGGTGCTCGTTCTTAGCGCCGAACGGCTACCGGGATTCGAAATCGAAAAAATCGAACAGATCGCTAATGGCCGGGCTGTTGACGGGAACGTAGGGATTGCCGGCCGCGTACTTCGGATTGGGGAAGTTGTCGCGGCTGCGGTTGGTGACGGTTTTGGTTCTCCAGTTGCGCTCGATGAACTTCAGGATCGAAACGTGGTCGGAATAGTCGTGCGAGATATGGCCGCCCTTTGAGAAACGTGAGACGACAAGGAGCGGGATGCGCGTGCCGTCGCCAAAGAAGTCCAGGGGCTGCACGTAGCCGGAGTCGTAATATCCGCCGCCTTCATCGAAGGTGATAAAGATCGCGGTATCCTCCCAGAGTTTGGGGTTGGCCTTTACGGCGTCCACGATTTTCTGCGAAAAGCCCTCAAAGAGTTCGAGCTTCGAGGACGCCGGGTGGCCGTCGACCAGACCGCTCGGCTTGACGAACGAGACCGCAGGCAGTGTGCCGTTGGCGATATCCGCGTATAGGTTGGCCGTGTCCTGGATGTGCGCCGCAACCTGTTCCGGATGGCTCATGATCGAGGTGTCGTACTGGAACGGGTTGCAGATGTTGCAATACTCGTCGGAGTTGGCGCCTATGGCGCCGTAGTTGATCTGGTAGGGATCGGGAACGTAGTTGTTCCACTGGTCCCCGTAGTACTTCCAACTGATTTTGGTGTCGTTGAGCACGTCACCGATGCTGCGCGTTGACGAGGGCGGAATGGTGAACGGCGTATTAGCGGGGTTCTGGTCGGTGTAGGCGTTGTTTCCATTGCCGAACCAGCCGGGGTTGTAGTTGTTGAGCAAATAGTAGTGGCCGGGTTCGCAGCGCGGGTCAATGTGGATGGAATGAAGGTAGCGGACGATGGGACCGACGCCGGGTTGGGAGTGATCCGAGCAGTCGCTGTACGATCCGCCGCCTGAAACAGGAGAAGCGGTATACGGCGGTGGATAACCTTCGTTGCCGGTATTTCCGTAGCCGTCCTCGGCATACCAGTTGTTGGTGCCGGGTGCGGGGTTGGGATTCTCGATCTCATTCACCACGCCTTCATCCGGGTTCGCGCCACCGCTGTAGGGCTCGGTGAACGCGTCGACCCCTTCGGGCGGCACGGCCGGGTGGCCGTTGCCATCGCTGAACCAGATGGCGTCGCCGTGGCCAAGCATGATGTGATTGGCCCCTGTTCCGCCGTTCACCGACTGGTGGAAGTTGTCGCTCATGGCATAGGTGTCGGCCAGCCACTTGAAGTACGGGACGTCGCCCTGCTGCACGTTATAGAAGCCCATGGAGGTTGAGCCTTCGCCGGTGGTCTTGCCGGTGGACGAATATTCGATACTGAAGTTCGAGGGCTGCGTGTCGCCATTGGTGCCCGCGCCCGTCGTCACTTCCACCCAGGGGAAGAGCTGCGCATCGCAGCCTGAGGGGATCTTGCGTGTTGCATGGGAAAGATCGCAATCCAACTGCTGCCACATCTGGTAGAAGCGGTGTACCGGGCTCGCAGCATAGTCGTGATAGGTAAACGTCGATCCATTGGTTAGCTGGAACGGCCCCGGAGGCAGCGAGTTGACGTTGGTGATGCGGGTGTCGGGGGTCTTGTTCGGCGATGTGGTGCCGCCCGTGATCAACAGCGAATAGTAACTTGTCGGCAAGCCGTTCTCTGAAGCCTGCGCCAAAGTGAGGCTGTTGCCGGAAACGTAGGAGAGTGCCCCGTTCGGCCCGCCGATGAGCGGCGCCGGCAACACTGAGTTGGGGAAGGGGGACTTGGGCGGATTCAGCAGGAATGCATCTGGCGCCTCGTCGGTGGCCGCCTGCTGCTCAGCCTTGGCGAAGTTGGGGCCCGGAGTGCCGTTAGGGTTCACAACGCCTTCCGACAACAAATTCCAGACATGTTGATCGTTTTTGGGGACATAGGTGGCGAAGACGTGGTCGAAGCTTCGGTTCTCGCCGATGATCACGATGACGTGCTTGATGGGGGAAGTTGTATTGTGGTCCCGAGAATAGGGTTCAGCGGCAAAAGCGCTGCCCATGCCGAGCTGGAAGACCATTGCGGCCACCAGTCCGGATTTGACGGCGTTGATTGCCTCCGATTTGAGCGACTTCATTTTCATTTTCCCGCGCCTCCTGCTGTGATGTGGATCACAGCTCGGCTTCTTATATCGTCAATTGAGGCAGGTTTCGGTAAAGAACTCATGAATTCGGCGGTCCTGGAGTCCGCTGTTCAGGAGGTGGCAGACAAGCTTGTCTTTATGAAAAAAACGAGAGTTTGCCTTGAAAGGGCGAGGATTCAAAAGCGTGTCCGAAGCGAAGCCGAAGGATGCCGCAATCGGCCGGCACGAAGGGAGGCTTAGCCAACCGTTTACCGTTTTTCCGTAGCCGCTGGAGCCGGATCCACGCGGATCGATCCCATCATGCCCTTGTCTTCATGTTCCAGAATGTGACAGTGGTATAAAAATGTCCCGACGGTGTTCGGGTCGCGGAAATCCACGCGAATGCGCACGCTGGGATAGCTGAGCCGGTGCCCGTTGTCGTAGGGCACGTTGACGGTGTCGCGGAGAAAGTCTTCGTTCACCTCCTGGCCCAAATACTCGAGCAGCAAAAAGTGCAACTGGTGGATGTGAAAGTCGTGCAGTTCGCCGGAGCGGTTCTCGATGATCCAGTCTTCCACCGTCCCCTGCTGCGCCACGATGTTGGGCGATTCAGCGCTCATGTCGAACATCTTCGGCTCCTGGCCTTCGACGGTGAGATAGAACTCCACCGCGCTGGTAGGGTCATTGGGAACTTCGAGCTTCTCAGAGAAGTAGAGGTGGCGCACGCGGATTGGCTTTACATTTCCCAACCAGGCCTTCTTCTCAGCTGGAGGCGGGCCCACAGGTTTCTCCAGGGTGACCCGCGGCTCCGGTGCATCGGCTGAAGCTGTGATGCGCGCCAGCATCCGATTCGGGTCGTTCTCGCCGCCGGGGCCGGTGTCCACCGTGCGCGTCACCAGCAAAGCAGGCGCGCCCGCTGCCGGAGCGGTCACGATGAACTCGACGCGCGCTCCCGGTGGAATGCCCAGGTGGCTCTGCCAACTGATCTGCTCACCCGTCGCGTCGCCGTGCGCCATAGGGACGCCATCCATGGCCAGCAGTCCGAGTTGCTGCGGCGTCCGGCCGAAGAGCACTTCCAGATTCAAGTACGTAATCGCCGAAGCGTTTAGTACGCGCCATAGCTGCCGTTCGCCCGCCTGCATCCGGATGGTCGCGGGCGGGTAATCGGGATAAGGAACGGGAACAAAGTTGATGGAGAGATCTTTGGCCGGCTTTCCGAATCCAGTGCCGGTGTTGGTCGCGTCGCCATCGCGATCGACCAGGAATTTCGGCACCACCGGTTCGCTCTTCGCCGGCGGCGAGTTGGGGTTCACCAGGTCCTGATCCCGGATGACGAACACCCGTTCCGGCAGCCCTGCCGCGGCCTTCTTGAATCGCTCCGTGCCTTCGACAATCAAGGCTCCGGAAGCACCGCCCAGAAGCTGCTGCTTGGCGAAGCCGTGAATGTGCGGGTGATACCAGTAGAGCCCGGGCGGTTCGTCCGCAGGGATGCGAAATCGATATTCGAAAGCCGCGCCACCAGGCTGCACAGCGGTGTGCATCACGTCGTCCTGGTGGCAGACCGGCGGAATGGTGAGCCCATGGAAGTGCAGGTTGGTTGATAGCGGACTCATGATGCCGCTGCTGCACGGGTCCTGGCTTTCAGCGCCTGCATGCATTTGGGTATGCACCGAGGATGTGCCGGCGGGGCCGGTATCCCGCAACGCATTCTTCAGGTGAAGAATCACCAGGTCGCCGGGATGAACCCGCAGATTGGGCGATTCGTGACCTGCAGGGTCGGTATAGCAATACAACATCGACCCGTTGGCTCCAGGTGCGTTGTGAAAGGTGAGTTGGGCTTCGAGCACCCCGTTGAGGCTACGAAGATCGGCCGGCTCCTCAACCACGCTGCCCTGTTCAGGGCGCGGACAGCCGCCGTCGGGCGTTGACGCGCGACCGGGCGCGCAATATGCGCACAGCAGGGCCACAGCTAATACGGGGAAGCGGAGCATCAATCGTTTTGGAGGGCAGCCGCGGGCGCAATGGGGAAGGCATAGCCAGGCTGCAGCTCCATTTCATTATTCGCGGAGAAGATCAATTTCCTGTAAAGAACGAGAAATCTTCCCCAGCGGTCTGAGCCGCGTGAACTCGCGTGTTGGTTTGAACCAGGCCGCGGTGCGCCTCCATTTCGCTTTGAGATGCGGAATGCCTGGCAGGTCTGCCGGAACACGATCGGCATCGTATCTAACTGAAAAGAGGGCAGATTCTTACAGAATCCCGCTTCCTCGGGGGCGTTCAATCGGCATATTTTCCGATTTGCCGCCCCCAATCGACGGCTCTTCCCCAACTCCACTGAAAGCATTCCGCGCCGCTGGCCGTTAAACTCAAACTGTGAGCACGATTGAAGCTTTTATCCGCAGCCTCCCCAAGGCCGAGCTGCATCTGCATCTCGAAGGTACGATTCTCCCCTCCACGCTGGTTGAACTGAGCGCCCGCCATGACGCCCGGCCCATCACCTTGCCCGAGGCCGAAGCCCTCTACAAATTCGACGACTTCACCGGCTTTCTTGAGTCCTTCAAAGCCGTAACCCGCCTGCTCATCGGCCCTGACGACTACGAACTGGCCGCCTGGCGCATGATGGAGCACCTGGCAGAGCAGGGCATCGTCCACGCAGAGGTCTTCATCTCCGTCGGCGTTATCTACCTGTGGCGCAACCACGACCCTGCCGCCTTTGAACCCATCTTTGAAGGGCTGGAGCGGGCCCGCGAGCGCGCCGAGCGCGAATTGGGGCTCTCCATTTACTGGATCTTCGACGCCGTGCGCCACTTCACGCTGGAAGAGGCAGAGCGCGTCTTCCTCAAGGCCATCGAAATGAAGCCCGCGTACCCCTCCATCATCGGCATCGGCCTGGGAGGCGACGAGCGGCGCACCGGTTCAGAACCTTTCCGCGCCCTCTATGCCCAGGCCCGCGCCGCCGGCTTGCGCCTGACCAACCACGCCGGCGAAACCACTGGCCCCGAAGCCATTCGCGAGGCGCTTTCCATTGGCTCAGAGCGCGTCGGCCACGCCTTCTCCGCTACCAAGGATTTCTACCTGATGGAGGACATGAAGGAGCGAGGCATTCCGCTGGAACTCAATCCCACATCCAATGTCCGCACCGGAGTCTGCTCTTCGCTGGCCTGCCATCCCTTGCGAAAGTATTTCGACCAGGGACTGCTGGTTACCATCAACTCCGACGATCCGGCCTTCTTCGGCTCCGACCTGGCAAACGAATATCTGCTAGCCCATACCGTGCAGCGATTTACCCGCAAAGAACTGCGCGCGCTCGCCAGCAACTCCATTCGCGCCAGCTTTCTTCCCGAAGCGGAAAAGGCAAAGTGGCTTTCCAGAATCGAACATTCCGAGTAACCGAAAAGTTGCACGCCTCGGTGCGCTTCAGCAACGCGGCTCCCCAAAGTTGGAGTATCATGGTGGCATAGGAGAACGTGCCTTATGTCTGCCGAGCTCGAGTCCGTCCAACCCACTGAAGAAACGAAAGAATCGAACACCCTGCAAGTGATTACCTGGTTTTCGGTGGGCATGGCTGTGGCCGCAGTTGGCATCTTTGTAGGCCGTGAGTTGCGCAGCCGCTACAAGTTCAAGCGCCGCACCCCCTATGACTTCTACTCCGGCGCCAGCGAGTACCAGGCCGGCGAATACGGCGTAGGAGTTTAGTCCCCGCAGTCGCACCAAGATTTGCAAAATGCCGCCGATTGGCGGCATTTTGCATTTGTGGCGTGTTTTGGCGCTACGGTTGTAATTGCGTCGGATCGCAAAGGTCCGGGCCTAAAGGCCGCGTGATTATGGCCGGTTTTCAGGGGCCTAAAGGCCCCTGCTCCTTCCGGAAACGCCAACCCGGAAACGTCAACCCAGAAACGCCAACCCGGAAACGTCGAATACAACTGTAGTCCTACGGTGGAAGCAGAGTCGATGTATCCCGAAGCCACCGCATGCGGCGACCCCGTTCTTGTCTCAGCAGGATTCGTGGCTCTGGTTTGGCTTGATCGCCCGAACGCAGCCAAATGCGGCGCTTGAGGAAAGGCTGGTTTCTCTACTTGGGCTGCAAGTCTTGAACCTGGGAGAGCACATACACAAAGACCTGCCGGAATTGCTCGAAGAGCTGCTCCAACTGGCCAACTTCGTCGTTGGAGCTGACCTTGATCTCCATTTCATGGTCCCCGCCCACCACGCGGGTAGCAACCTGGATGATCCGCTCCAGTCGCTGGAAAACAAGACGGCTGAGCATGAACAGAAAGAGACTCGTTCCAATCAGCGCGGCGACCAGGATCGAGATCGCGAAAATCATCTCGGTCCGCCGCATCGAAGCATAGAAATTGGTGATGCCGCGGACCACGAAAATTGCGCCCACCTTGTTGCCAGCGACGTCCTGGATGGGAAAGACGCCGCGAACAAACACGGAGTTTCCTTCGCCGAAACGGTCAAGCACCTGGCCGCTCGCGGGCAGTGCGCTCAAGTCTCCCTTGAAATCGCAGATGCGATCGGATTTCGAGGTCTTGTCCCATATCACGTATTTCGGCGAGTCATTCCAGTTGTCGCGGCGGCCTAAGGTCGCATTCGAGTCGTTCCAAAATTCCTTGTTTATGTACTTCTTGTCGAGCAGCAGACCGTATTCATCTCCGGTGGTGCTCTTCATGGCGTGCAGAAACTGGCCCAGTTCCTCGCCAAACTCGACGTAGCCGGCCACTTCGCCATGAGCGCCGAACATGGGCGCGATGGTCCGCACCGCAAACCCTGCCTTGCCCATTTCGTTCCCCGTCACCATGGTCAAAGTGGTTTGCACTTCCTTGTCCATGAACCGGTCCATGTGGTCCCCGTAGCGCGCTGGATCATGAAGCCGCAGAAAGACTGCCGGGTCCAATTCCTGCGTTTGGAACGAAAAGTCGGTGATCCCATCTTCCTTCAGATTCAGGAAGAACGGCGCCGTCATCTCGATCAACTGCTCGCGATTGTGGGCCAGGAGCGCATCGCCGATGCGAGGATTCAGATTGAGCGACTGAGTCAGCGCAGCCATCTTTCTGATCTCCCTGGTCTCTGAAATCTCGAAAAGGGATTGGGCCGCCGATACTGCCTGCGAGGCAAGATTCTGCGCGTTGCGGTTGACGCTGTAATGGATCAGCGCCAGGATCCCGGTTAGACCCACGGAAAGGCAGCAGATGCTTGCGACGACGACCTTGGTGCGAATGGAATTCATTTTCATGGTTTCACCAATAGAGATTCAGATTGAAGACTCTTTTGAGCGGCTCGGAACCTGGTAATCGCCCCCGGCCTGCCGGGCGAATTTGCGGAGACCCGGGACAGAAGCATCGCAGGCCAACCGGGTTTTTCTCTTATATCCAACGCGTCAAAGCCAGCCGCCTGGGTTCGTTCTTCGACACGAATTCTCATCCCGAAGAGTTGGTTCACCGAGCATTCCGTCGATGCATCCGTGAGGCGTCTACGAAAGCGTTTGGCGTAAAGCGGCCTGCAGAGCCTATCGGTTTGCCGCTCATCTACTTTCAATCGCGGGAGGATGTATTTACGGAAACTTAATCTTCAAGTTGAACCTGGCGACCGGCTCGTTGATGTCGATTCGCGGCTTTGCCCAGCAACGGATTGCCTATCGCATGGTGGGAGCGAATGCCTTTGTTTTGTGGCAGGGGACGACTTCAGCCGTACCGCAAGCGGTGCAAAATCAACGAGGGCTTCAGCCTCTGCTTATGCCCGCTCCAACGTCCTGCTCGCATTCGGGCCTTTTCCGCAACCCGCATAACCTCGATGGAGTGCAAATTCGCCCAGGGACGCCTGTGCGGGGATTCCCGGAACCTTTTGGTTCCGGGTGCGCTTATCCCGCGAAACCAACGCTCTGCTTCTACTCGTCCCGAAGTGTGCTGGCTGGGTCGATGCGCGCAATGCGCAACACTGGCAGAGTCGTGGCAATCAATGCCACCAGGGCCAGAGTCGCCATGGCAGCCAGCATGGTTGGAGCATCGTAAACGCCTACGCCGTAGAGCACGCTGCGCATGGCCCGCAGAACTCCAATGCACAGAACCAGGCCTAGCCCAAGCCCCAACGCCGATGCCCGCACTCCCGGCGCGCCAATGTGGACCATGGCCTCGCGAATGCTCGAGCCAAGGGCGATGCGGATGCCGATTTCCCGCGTCCTTTGCGCCACCAGGTTGGCCACCAGCGAGAAGATTCCCACCGCGCTCAGCAGCAAGGCCAAACCCGCCATGGCGCCCAGCAACGCTACTTCGATCCGTTGATTGGTCAGTGTCTTTGCCTGCAGGTCGCTCATGCTGTAAAAGCCGGAGAAAGGCAAGCCGGGATCGGTGCTTGCGAGGGCGCGCTGCATCTGCATCGTGAGCCCTTCGACCGGCGCGGCAGTACGAACGATCCAACTGGGCTGGAACCATACGTGGAAAACCGCGAGCGCGCGCTCATTGATCTGTGCGGCCGGAGCGTACAGGGTTTCCTCGCTCATTAATGGAGCGGCCGGGTTCAACCCGGAAGAGAGCTGAACATCGGCGACCACTCCCACAATCATCAAGTTCTTGTTCACGGTGTGGCCGACGGGGTTCTCTCCATGAAAGAACTTGCGCGCGAAAGTCTGGTTGACGATCACCACGGGCTGCGCGTCGGGGCTGTCCGCGAAGGTAAAGTCGCGCCCCTGCAAAAGCGGAATCTGCAGAGTATCGAAGTAGCCTGGAGTTACATATAGCTCGTCGGTTTCAACCTGTTGCCCCGCTTGCGGGCCGTCATGAAGGGTGACTGAATCGTTTAAGGTGCGTTCATAAGGCAGGGTCAACCCAACCGCCGCGTACTGTACACCGGGAATCCGCCGCATAGCGCTCGTGGACCGGTCGAGCAGTTTGAGGAACTCGGTCCGGCTGTGATATCGCGCGTCGTCGAGCGATGCTTTGGCCGTCATTACTCCGGTTGGATTAAACCCCGGCGGCAGAGTCTCCAAGTGAACCAGGGTGCGGACGAGCAGCCCCGAGCCTGCCAGCAAGACTACTGTCAACGCCACTTCGCCGGCGATCAGGGCCTGCCGCATGTGCAGGCGGTCTCCACCGGCGACCGCGCGCCTGGCCATCGACCAGCGCAGATCCACCTTGCGTATCGCCATCGCCGGCAACATGCCGAACAGCAGGCTGGTAAACACCGCGACCGCAAGGGTGAACGCCAGCACGCGGCCATCCAGCGGCACGGCGGCAACAGGGAGGAATCCTTCGGGCAGCAGCGAGAGCAGTCCGCGCAGAGTAATAAAACCCACTGCCGCGCCGGCCAGCCCCCCCAAAAATGCCAGAATCAGATTCTCAACCCACAGTTGCCGCTGAATCTGCCATTGCGTAGCGCCCAGCGCAAGCCGGGTGGCAACCTCCGGAGTTCGTCTCAGCATGCGCACCAGGGTCAGACCGGCAAGGTTCGCGCAGGCGATCAGCAGAATGAATCCAGCCGCCATCATCAGCGTCAGAGCCTTGGGGCGCAACTCCGTTGTTTGGCCTTTTTGCAGCGGCTCCGAGTAATAGGTGGCGCGGCTTTCGGGGTGG
>Ga0181517_10001302_pt1 | contig 28258 bp, 23 predicted proteins | sample PEATcosm2014_Bin_31_FD_119748 | JGI IMG/M metagenome (GOLD analysis project Ga0181517, IMG submission 119748) | Peatland microbial communities from MTU Mesocosm Facility, Houghton, MI, USA - PEATcosm2014_Bin01_30_metaG | ecosystem: Environmental > Terrestrial > Soil > Wetlands > Peat | place... | reverse complement strand
AAAGTCACTTTCGAGAGACTTTGGGGCGGTACCTTGTCGTCTAATGGAATGAGATGAATGTTGCTGCCGCAATTCGCCCTTTATTTGGACTTGGTTCCGCCACCATCGCTGACGAGCAGGTGCGGCAAGAGAGCCTCGCCGTATCCGCAGGCCTGAAGCGGCAGGATGTCGGGCTGCTGGACGAGCTGATCGTCCGCTACCAGCACCGCCTGTTGCGCTATCTGCTTTATTTGACAGGCAATCGGGAGCAAGCCGAGGACCTTTTCCAGGAAGTCTGGATGCGTGTGCTGGTGCGCGGCGCGCAGTTTAACGGGCAGGCGCGGTTTGATACCTGGCTGTTCACCATTGCGCGCAACCTGGTGATCGACCTCAAGCGCAAGCGGACCTGCTCCAGCCTGGACGAGCTGTTTGAAGCCGGCGGCGACGACGACCGCCCCATGAGTTTTGAGGTTGCCGGCGACGAGCCGACCCCCTTTGACCGCTTTGCCAACCTGGAAGACCGGGAGCGGATTGCAGCGGCCCTGATGCAGCTGGATACCATCTACCGCGAGGTGCTGGTCCTCAGGTTCCACGAAGAACTCTCGCTTGAAGAGATTTCAAAGGTCACGCGGGCGCCGCTTTCTACCGTAAAATCAAGACTTTATCGCGGAATGGCCGCCATCAAGCCGAAGCTGGACCGCAACCGCGCCTGGCGGCAGGAGACGGCGGGATGAAGCCCGAGAGCGGGGCTGGCCGCGATGTGGTTTCGGCTCTTTCCGGTCATCAGGCTGACCGCGAGTGCGCAGTGGGTTACCGCACCCGGCGCGTGGTCCTTGCCTCCCTGGGCGTAATCCAGGATCAAAAGGCTGGGCGAAAGCGGGTTCGCGCGGTGGCGCTTGCGGCAGCCTTCATCTTTATCCTTCTGCTTGGGCCATCCCTTTGGTGGGTCGCGGAGTCCCTCGGGTTTGACGACCGGTTCGCTTGCCTGATCGCCGTCAACGTCGCCTTCCTCGCTTCGGCTCTGCTTGCCGCCGTGTTGGTGGCAGGCTGGGTCAGAAACCGGTCATAACTCCAGCTACAAGCGCGAACATTATATTCCACGCAACTTCCGTGACCGGCGTCACGTCCATCCACTAGAGGTTCAGTTGATCCTCACTCCCTGAAAGGCCCTCTCGAGAGAGGGATTACTTATGCGCGAACCGGAATCCATTACTGTAAACGAAGATGCACTTCTGATCCCTGTGTGGTCCGTAATTTTGGCCAGCGCGGCGTTTGCGCTGGTTGAGTACTACATGTGGATGGTCTTGCCGAAAGGGCGGACCAGCGCTCCACCGCCGCTCGGCTTTCGAATCTACTTCAACATCTCCTGGGGCTTGCTGGCTGCGCTGTACTTCCTGATGGTCGGCTACATCAGCAAGGACGCGCCTCGCCGGGCCATGAGCTCGCGCTTCTGGATGGCAATTTGCTTTGTGATGCCGGGCGGCATCGGCGCCGTGCTCTACTTCCTGCTGCGGCAGCCGGAAGTCTCGCGCTGCCCTGCCTGCTCCACGCATGTGCAGAGCGACTTCCACTTCTGCCCGCAGTGCAACTACCGGCTGGCGGCCAATTGCGGCAACTGCTTCCGCACCGTGCGCACCACCGACCAGTTCTGCACGCGATGCGGCCATGAGCTCTCACGCGACCACATGCCCGGGCGGTTGCGAGTGCTGGGCGAGTAACGCGAACTGCATGTTGGTCCATTTGAGATTTGTGGTTTCCCACCCTAGAGTGGTGTCCCAGAAGTTCGTATCAGAACTCGGGGGACGGCAAAAGCAGATTCTTCGCTCACCACCCCCAAACTGAAAAGCGTTTGGGGCCCCTTTCACTCAGAATGACAGCGAGAATTATGAAAGGAACATCTGAGACAGGACCCTAGCCGCAAGAGCAAAAACGCGGCGAGGGTGGGGCACCCGGCATCGGGGCTTGACCGACAGATCTCCGGGCGTAAACTCAGGTGTGATTGACCTCGTTCGATTGCCTTCCTACAATCAACTCTTCAGCAAGCATGACCCTTTCCGCGCTCATCATCGACGACGAACAACTGGCCCGCGACGAGCTCAAGTACCTGCTCGACGAAGTGGGCGGCGTGGACGTCCTGGCGCAGGGCACCAACGGCATTGAGGCCGTCGACCTGATCGAGGAGCACCATCCCGATCTGGTCTTCCTGGATGTGCAGATGCCCGGGCTGGACGGCTTTGCGGTAATTCAACGCCTCATGGACCGCAACAAAAACAAGGCGCTTGTGGGCCAGGAAGTCGATCCCTTGCCGCAGATCGTCTTTGCCACCGCCTACGACCAGTATGCCGTCCGTGCTTTCGACGTCAATGCCGTGGACTACCTGCTGAAGCCCTTCGACCGCGCCCGCGTTTCGCAGGCTGTTGAGCGGGTCAAGGGCCGCATGGCGGGCAACGCGCCGGAGGGCCCAGGAGGCGCTCCGCCCGCGTCGCAAATCGATACGCTGTTGCGGCTCCTCAACCGCCCCCATGGCGCCGCGCAGCCTGCCAAGCTGATCGTGGAGGCGCAAAACCGGCTGCTCCTGGTCGGCCAGACTGAGATTTGCTACGCGGCTATCGACGAGGGCGTCATTCGCGTGGTGACTCAGAACATCGAGGGCCACTCCAAGTGCCGCACGCTCGAGGAACTGCTCGACCTGCTTGATCCGGCCATCTTCTGGCGCGCCCATCGCGGCTTCGTGGTCAACATCAACCACATTCGCGAAGTGGTGCCGTGGTTCAAGTCAAGCTACCAGTTGCGTATGGACGACAAGCGCCAGACCGAGATTCCGGTAAGCCGCGCTCAGACCCGCCGCCTCAAGGAACTCTTCAACCTGTAGCGCAATTGCCGGCCGGTCAGCAGCCTTCAGTCATACCGCTCAAACACAATCTGTTTGCGGTGCCACCCAAATCCTGTCAGCAGTTCGCGCACGCTTGAAACCATGTTGTTCAGCCCGCAGATGTAGGTATAGATGTCGAACTTCAGCTCCGACGCCAGCAGCGTAGGGTCGGGCGCGGGGCCGGGGAAGGGCAGGCCCAGGCGGACGGCTCGCTCCTCAACGATGCGGGCCACATGATCCTGCACATATCCGCGCAGTCCAGTCCAGCTCTCCGGGGCGCGGCTCAGCGTGGGCAGGTAATGGAAGTTGGGCTTGGCGGCGGCCAGGGCCTCGAACTCTTCGCGGTAGTAAATCTCGCTCTCGTGGCGGGTACCGTAGACTAGCCAGATGTCTTTGCCCTGGCTCAGGTCTTCGCCGTTGGCGAGAAACAGCTCCTGCAGAAAGCCGCGCATGGGCGCAATGCCGGTGCCGGTGGCCACAAAAATCGAGTCGGTCAGTGGCTGGTGCAGAATGAAGTGCCCATGCGGCCCATGGATGCGGATGGTGCCGCCCACGGGCAGGTCAGGTAGGTCGGCCAGGTGATTTGAGAAGAAGCCATTCTCAACCCGGTTCACGCATAGGTCAAAGCGCTTGCCGTTTTCCGCCGAGGCAATCGAATAGGCGCGTGTCTGCTGCTTGCCATTCGCGTCCTCGGCCACGGCAGAGACAAACTGGCCCGGAGAAAAGTGGAAGTTTTCGAGTTCGTCCAGGACAAAGACGAAGTGGTAGCACTGGGCCGATTCCGAGATGAGGTCTTTCTTTTCAAGCCGCGCGGTATAGAGTTCTCGTGCCAAGGCGTCACTCGCTGGGGAAGAGATGCAGCCCGAAAGCCGGACTATAGGAAGTATCTCTAGCTATGGGTTCAACTTGCAAGCGACGAACGCAAAGATGGGCGGAAATTCCAGTGAATTCGCAGCAGCCCCCGAGAGGCTACGACCTGCGGCAAAAAAGCCCGCAGGTTCAACCAACATCCCGAGGGGAACGGCCCCCTATAATTGATGGGGAGCCGGGCTAGATTCCCGGCCCACCAGACTGATAGAGGAATCCATGGCCGCACTGCTTGAAGCAATCACCGTAAAGCGCAAGATGTACTTCGAGTTCGAGAACACCCCTTATTACTGCCTGGAGGCAGAGGTCTCAACCCCCACCGCGCGCGGCGGCCAAACCCTGGTGCGGCTCAAGATGCGCAACCTGCTCACCCGGGCCGTTTTTGACAAGACCTTTAAGGCCGGCGAGCGCTTCAAGGAGCCGGACCTGGAACTGGTCGAGGCTTCGTATCTCTACAGCGATGGTGGCGGCTCCTACTTTCTTGACCAGGAGACCTTCGATACTCTCAACCTCACCGGCGAAATGGTGGGCAATGCGCTGGACTATCTTGTCGAAGGCGCCATCATTCAGCTGCACAAGTTCAACGGCAATCCCATCGGCTTGCAGTTGCCGGCGCAGGTCGAGTTGGCGGTTACTTACACCGAACCCGGCGCTCGCGGCGACACCAGCGGCAACGTCACCAAGCTTGCCCGCCTTGAAACCGGCCTCGAAATCAAGGCCCCGCTCTACATTCAAGAGGGCGAAAAGGTGAAGGTGTACACGGAGACCGGCGAGTTCGCAGGACGCGCGTAAGGTCGCAGGAACGAGGAACTCGGGATGAACCGTCGTCAGTTTGCAGCTTGTTCGTTGGCCGCAACCGCGGGTGTTGCACTCAATCCCTGGAGAGGCTATGCGGCCAGCCCAATCTCCACAGATCAAACGCCCGGCACTGTTCCTGAATCCCTCATCAACGCGGCGCGATTCCCTGAAGGTTTCCTTTGGGGCGTTGCCACAGCGTCCTACCAAAACGAAGGCGCCTGGAACGCGGATGGCAAAGGCGAATCGATCTGGGACAGGTTTACCCATACGCCTGGGAAAGTGAGGGGAGGCGTCACGGGCGACGTCGCCTGCGATCAGTATCACCTGTATCCCAAAGACATCGCGCTCGCGAAGAGCCTTCATCAGAAGAGTTATCGATTTTCAATCTCCTGGCCAAGGATTCAGCCAACAGGAATCGGTGCCCCGAACATGAAGGGGCTCGATCACTATAGCCGCTTTGTCGATACCCTGCTTGCGGCTGGAATCCGTCCCTGGTGCACCATGTACCACTGGGATCTGCCTCAAGCTCTTGAGGATCGCGGCGGCTGGCCGAACCGGGACCTGGCCAACTACTTCGCCGATTATGCCGGGATCCTGGCCAAGCATCTTGGCGACCGCATCACGGTTTGGGCGCCCTTTAACATGCCGTGGGCCATCGCCTTCATGGGCTATGCGGCCGGCGCTTTTCCCCCTTGCCGAACCAGCTTCAGCGATTTTTTGAAGGCGGCTCATACCCTGGCGCTTGCTCAGGGTCAGGCTCATCGCGCGGTGAAAGCTGCTTCTCCGAAAGCGACCGTAGGAAGCGCCTACGAGATGGCTCCTGCGTATCCAAAGACAGACTCGGACGACGACCGCGCCGCTGCCGCCCGATACCACGCCATGAACAATGTCTTCTTCCTCGAGGCAGCCATGAGCGGCCATTATCCCAAAGCTTTTGTCGGAGAGCCGCCCTATGACGTGATGGGCTTCAAGGCAGGCGACGAAAAACTTCTCTATGCTCCTCTGGACTGGGTCGGCTTGCACTATTACACCCGCCGCATCGTGTCCGATGCCAGCAAGGAGAAGTTTCAGGGCGCAGGCAACTTCAGCGGCACCGAGATCGAAAGCAATTCGCCGGGTGGACGCGATCCGTACACGCGGTTCCGTGCCGCAATGCCCACTGAAGGGCCGCTTACCGATGCTGGTCTTGAAGTGTGGCCGCGGGGGATTTACGATCTCGTTACTCAAATTTCAAGAGAGTACAACCATCCCATCATTGAAATCACCGAGAGCGGCTGCGGCTATCTCGACAGCCCAAATGAAGAAGCAAATGGCAGCATTCCCGATGCGCGCCGCATCGTGTGGTACCGCGAAACCCTCGCCGAACTCGCGCGCGCAATTGCCGACGGGGCCCGAGTCCGCGCCTTCCACGCCTGGACGTTACTCGACAACTTCCAATGGGCAGAGGGCTACACGGAGCGCTACGGATTGATCTACACCGACTTCCGAAACCAGAAACGCACGATCAAGGACTCGGGACGTTGGTACGGCCGTGTCGCTGCTTCGAATCGCCTCGATGTGTGAGGGAAATGTCGGTCGGTAGACAACTCTTTCGGCGACAAGGGTTGTAGAACAACCGCAGGTCCTTCGACTCCCTGCGCTTCCCACCCCAGCGACGAAGATCTGTCGCTGGGGACCCCGGTTTCGCCTCGGTCGCTCAGGATGACAGCTCTGTTGTGGGGAAGATTGGGACGCGTGGGTCGGGAGACCCACGCGACAGCCGGCCGGGAGGCCGGCGCTACAGGTCGCTTCTTAGTCGGAACTACACTTATTTTGTTACTTCACTGGTTCCAGGTGCGCGGTAAAGTGCCGCAGGAATGGCGCTTCGTAGGTGAGGCGCAGGCCTTTGATCTGGGCGCGGCGTTCCCATACTTTGAGGATGATCTCGACCACGTAATCGATATGGCTCTGGGTGTAGGTGCGGCGGGGAATGGCGAGGCGCACCAGCTCCATGCGCGCCGCCGCGGCAAACATCAGGCTCCCGATTTCGACTGAGCGAATGCCGCCTTCAAGATATAACTCTGCTGCCAGCGCTACGCCGGGAAACTGCTGCTGCGGAATGTGGGGCAGAAATGCCTTGGCATCGATATAGATAGCGTGGCCGCCCGGGGGCTGCACAATGGGCACGCCGTGTTCGGCGATGTGGTCGCCCAGGTAGGCCGTGGAGGCGATGCGGTAGCGCAGGTAGTCTTCCTCGAGCGACTCCTGCACGCCCACCGCGATGGCTTCAAGGTCGCGCCCGGCCAGACCGCCATATGTCGGATAGCCCTCGGTGAGAATCAGCAGATCCTTCTCCTGGCGGGCGAGAATGTCGTCGTTGGTGCAGAGAAAACCGCCGATGTTGGCCATGCCGTCTTTCTTGGCAGACATGGTGCAGCCGTCGGCTAGCGAGAACATCTCCTGGGCGATTTGTTTCGGCGTCTTGTCGGCGTAGCCCGGTTCGCGCAGCTTGATGAAGTAGGCGTTCTCGGCAAAGCGGCAGGCGTCGATATAAAGCGGAATCCCGTGCTTAAGGCAGACAGACGAGACAGCGCGCACGTTCTCCATCGAGACCGGCTGCCCGCCGCCGGAGTTATTCGTCACCGTGAGCATGACCAGCGGAATGCGCTCGCGTCCGACGCGCGCAATCAGCGCCTCCAACCCCGCCACATCCATGTTGCCCTTAAAGGGCAGGCGTGTTTCAGGCAGGCGCGCTTCGGGTAGAGGCAGATCGACGGCCTCGGCCCCGGCCGATTCAACGTTGGCGCGGGTGGTGTCAAAGTGCGTGTTGTTGGGTACCACGTCGCCCGGCTTGCACATCACGCTGAACAGGATGCGCTCCGCGGCGCGGCCCTGGTGGGTGGGAATCACATGCGTGAAGCCGAAGATGTTTTGCACGGACTTTTTGAAGCGGTCGAAACTCGGGCTGCCTGCGTAGCTTTCATCGCCCTCCATCACCGCAGCCCACTGGTGGGTGGACATGGCGCCAGTGCCTGAGTCGGTGAGCAGGTCAATGAGCACGTCGCCGGCTGGAAGCAGAAAAAGATTGTAGTGCGCGGCGCGCAGCAGGTCTTCGCGCTGGGCGCGGGTCGTCCAGCGGATCGGTTCAACACTCTTGATGCGGAATGGTTCAAAGATGGTCTTCGTGGGCATGCGAAATAGCTCCTGTGAGCAACGTTACGCTGCGGGTGGATGCGCAGGTTGGAAAGGGCACGGCTTTAGCGGTACCGTAGAACAACAAATAGAGACTGCGGCTTTGGCCGCCGAGAGAATGCAAGTTACAGAAGGTTAATTCTCTCAGGGGCTGGAGCGCGCTAAGAATTCCGTGAACTTGTACGTCTGTAAACCTCAGATTCCATTAGGCGAGAGCCAAGGTGAAAAACCGCGAATTTCGTGAGCTAAAGGAACGCACGCGACGACAAATCTCGAGGTTCCGACAACAATTCCGTGAACAGAACCTTCCTGTCATCTAATCCCCCAAAAACCACAGTCATTTCAATCTACTCCATCCCCCTTGTCTGCAAGACGCTTAAGCGCTGTGTGCCAATTCCGCCTAATCGCTTCATTCAAAGAGCCAAAGTGCCGTTCTGGCGGTATCGTCGGGAGGCCTGCGGCGGTTCGCCAAGTCACCTGTCCGATGCGCCGGTTTTTATCCACTTGAACCATGGCCTTTTGTAAACACAAGCCGTCTCGTGACTCATTGCATGCTCCAATCAGGGCTCCATGATTCAGGATGCGTTCGCCGCAGGTTTCTCCAAAAAACAAAGAAAGCGGCCCGATCAGGGCCGCATCTTCCTGACTCGCCAACCGGCTACTATTTGGCGCTTGCCGGCGGCACGATGCCGTTCATCCGCAGGTACTCCACCATCTGACCATAGTGATCATACCCGTGGGCCGCTGCAAAAGCGGCAATCGTAACCCGCGTGCTGAACCCGTCGACCGGCTTGATGGCGACAAATGCATTTTCTGTCGTGATGGTTGCAATCGCCTTGTGCGCGTAAATGAACGATGCTTCCAGTGCGGCTACCGCTTCGTCCTTGGTCGTAATGGAGCCGATTGCCTTCAAGTCGCGTTCAGGCTTAATGCCGCTCCAGCCGAAAAAGAAGTAGTTCGCCTGCGCCAGGTGCGTTACCTGTGCCACAAAGGTCCTTACGGTATCGAACTGCGTTGTCTGGCCCGCAGAAAAGATGCCTTGCGCCGGCGCGAAACTGTACTTATCGGCTGGCATAGCCTTCGCCGCGCCTACTACCTGGAACTCCATCATGGAGAGCAAACCGTCCATCGCTTTCGCGGGGTCTTCCTTTGTACCCAGCGGCGGCGACGGCGGGGGCCCACTCATCTGCGCCCGCATCTGCGTAACACCGCTCACCATCACAGCTGCTGCAAGAATCAGAGCACGAATACGCATTGTCCATCCTCGATCCAAGTTCGACTGAAGAGCGACCCCAGTTTACCAGACCTTCCTGGAGGCCGTTTGCAAGCCGTGAAGGAGGTCTCCTACTGCATTGGATACAGTCAACCACCGCCTTTCTGGAAGCGTTTCGGAAGAGCCTTGGCTTGACTCCCAAGAAGCTGGAACGATCTCACTGGAGAGGCGGAACCCAAAAAGTCAACCGTTGGCAGCGGTGCTCTGACCAAGATCGACACTCGCCGGTTTTACGGCCAGGTGGACTGGATTTGTAAACACTGACCGAGATTTCGGGATCAATCGGCATCGGTGAGTGGGTTGGCGATAAACCACTTTGGCAGCAGCCCTGAAACACCACCACCTTGCGAATGATCCCGTGTTCCCGGTCATGAGTGGCAAATTACGTCCAATCAAGTGAATCAAGCAGCAGATCAGATCAGAACTCGATTCTTCCCTGGAAAGCAATCATACGCGGGGAGCTGTCACCACCGAGTCCTACGCCGAGCAAACCGGTGGGCGGCGAGATGGTGCTGGTCAACGCGCCAAAGCCGGTTTGAGTTGCTGGCTTGCCAGGCGTGCCTGCCTGGTTGCTTGGGAGCGCGAAGTTCGGATGGTTGAAGACATTGAATATCTGCGTGTCCAGGCGAAAGCTCACATGCTCGGTGATGGGAATCTTCTTTGTCAGATACATCTCGGAGTATGTGAAATGAGGACCGCGAACATTATTGCGGCCGGAGTTCCCGAATTGACAATTTGTTGGCGAATCACCACCGGCGCAGGCGCCCGTGCTGGGATCGACGACGGAAGCAAACGCCTCGGGGTTGAGCCACTGGCGACTGCCGGTCTGAGTTACGCCAGAGATGGCCGTCTTGCGGTACAGCGCTACGCCGGGTACGCGGTTCGCATACTGCGGGCCGCTGCCTTGGAAGATCCCGTTGTTGTTGGCGGTGTAGGGCGCGCTGAGTACGCTGAACGGCAACCCGCTGTGCAGAAAAGCTGTTTGCGAAATCTGCCAGCCGCTCAGCACCTGCCTTAGTAGTCGGTGGCTGGAGTGGAAGGGCAATTCATATATTCCAAAGGCCGACAGATTGTGGCGCACGTCGTAATCGCAGTTTCCAAATTCCTTGCGCAGGCTGCCCGGTAATGGGGAGAGAATGCCGAGGCTGGAGAAGGGCAGCAAGCCACCATTCGATACTTCATCGAGGCAATGACTGTATGTGTAGTTGGCACGCACCGTCAGCCCGCCAATTTGCTTGCCTGCGCTGGTTTGCAGTCCGCTGTAATGGCTGCCCGCGCCGGTGCGGAACTCATTGATGCTGGCAAATCGCTGGTCGAGCGGGCGGTTGTAAGCGAAGGGCGCAAAGCAGCCATCGCAGACCGTCTGATAGCCGTTCAATTGCACCTGATATGGTTCCTGCACGGCGCGTGTGCCGACATAATCCACGCGCAGCGAGCCACGCGCGCCCAACTCGCGCTCGACTCCCAGGCTCCATTGCAGGAAGTAGGGAGTCTTCAGAATTCCGCTGGGAAAGGTGTTCATGTTCACGGCAAGAGGACAGATCGGCGCGCCCGCCTGCAATCCCGCGCACGGCGAGCCTCCGGATTGAAAGATGCCCTGAAAGGACCGGTTGGCAGCCGCGGTTGCATCCACTGCGCTGTTTGTCACTCCGGGGGCAATGCCGATGCCGCCCACCTGCCCATTGATGCCGCCGACGAAGACCGGCGCATACGGAGCGTTGGTCGCGGCCAGATCGGCAATCTGCGCGGGAATAATGTCGTTGAAGACGCCGCCACCGGCGTGCAGTGCCACTTTCTCAGAGAGCTTGTACGCCGCCGAAGCGCGCGGTTGCCAACTGAAGAGCGGAGTGCCGGGAAACAAGCTTCGCACGTTCGTTTCAATCGCCTGGTTCAGCGGCTGATCGATGGAGTGCGCCATATCGAGGAACGATCCCGAGGGCCGGGCAAAGAGGCCATGCTGATTCACTGGGTTGGTGTTCCAGGTCGCGCGCAATCCCGCCATTAGGGTCCATCTCTGGCCAACCTTGACGGTATCCATCGCGTAAAGGTCGAGGTTGCCGAGAGCGATGCGTTCTTTCCCCGTAATCGGAAAGCCCGCCGTGGATGTGGATGCGGCGCCAAAAGTGAACTGCGCCAGATCGTTATAGACCACGGCAGGTACAACACCTTCACCCAGATCGTAGTCGCTCACGTCCAGCCTGCGGGAGTTCTCGCCGAACTTGAAGCTATGCTTTCCATTCGTCCAGATGAGATTGTCGTTGATCTGCCACTGGGTCACTTTGCGGCCCTGCGTATAGGTTTGGTCGTTGCCGCCAACCGTTGTGAAGGGCGCGTTGGAACTGCCGCCAGCCAACACGATGGGAAAGGTGTCGAGCGTTTGGGCGTAGTTGTTGGGCAGAAAAAGGCTCGAATACCAGCTCGCGCCGGGATTGAATTGATTAATCAGATTCGGCGTGAACACGCGCGTGTAGCCGAGCACCAAGGTGCGCTGCGGCTGCGGAGAATACGAGTTGAAAATGGTGTTGATCGGATCGGTATAGGCAGCCTGCAAGCCCGTGTCCTGTTGAAAGCGGTACCAGACGCTGTTGTTCGCATCGAGCGTGTGGTCGACCTTGATCACGATCAGGTTTTCGCTGTCGCTGTTGTTCATCGACTGGGTGCGGATGTTAGCGCAGCCCGTGCCGTTGAAGAGGTTACTTGTAGTTTGCGTGCCAGGCAGCAGCGCGCCGCTTGCGTCCAGCGGGCAGGTCAGAACAGGGGTCGGCGTGCCTGCCGAATTGCTGAAGAGTGCGAACATCTTCTTGTAGAACGCGACTTCCTGAGGCTGCGCGGGGAGCACGGTTCCGTTGATCGAATCGGCGCCGCCCTGCGGCAATTGTTGCAACACGTATTGCTGAAAAGCAGGCGATGGCACGGTGGTGCGGGCAACCAGCGGCAGGGCAATGCGGATGCCCTCAAAGTGAGTAAAGAAGAAGAGATGATCCTTCACAACTGGCCCGCCCACACTGACTCCAAATTGGTTTACCGTGGAGCGCGGCTTTCTGGCGATGTTGCCGGGCGTGTCGTTGGCATGAAGAAAGTAGTCCGTCCCGTTCAACAGCGATCCGTTCCAAACCTCGTACAAGTCTCCGTGAAACCGGTTCGATCCCGACTTGGTGAAGTAGTTCACCTGAGAGGCCCCGTAGCGTCCCTGGTCGACGGCATAGGAGTTGGTGTTTACGGTCGCTTCCTGTAGAGCGTCCAAACCGATGACGAGATTCGTGGAGAGCCCGATATTCAGTCCCAGAAAAGGGTCATTCGCGTCGAAGCCGTCCAGGATATAGCCGTTGGATGTTGCAGGAAGGCCGTTGAACTCAACGTTTCCGTAACCGCCCGCAGCCTTCGCGTCGTTCGACGAGCCGGCCGTATTCATCAACGCTCCCGGCGCAAACTGAGCGACATAGGTCAGGTCCTGGCCAGGGTTGGGCAGGTTCTTAATAGTCTCGGCTTCGAGCGTCGTTGAGGTGTTCGGATTCTCCAGGCTCATCAACCCAACTTGCCCCTCAACCTCCACGGTTTGTTCGGCCGCCGCCGGGGAAAGCGAAAAGTTTACTGAAGCCGTCTGGCCAACCGAGACAATCGTGGGCTCGGACTGGGCCGGGCCAAAACCTTGGGCATGAACCTCTATCCGGTAGGTTCCTGGGTTCACCTGGCTGAAGAGGAAATGCCCGTCGGGATTGCTCTGAACGGAGCGCACCGCGCCTGAATTCAAATCGGTTGCCTTGATTTGGGCATTGACAACCACGGCCCCGCTCTTATCCGTTACCGTTCCCGCCAAAGCACTGCTAGTACCGCTTTGCGCCAACAAATAAAAAGAGTTAACCGCAGTTAACAACGAGGCCAGGACGATGAACATTACAGTTCGGTTGCGTGTCATTCGGACCTCCGGTTTTCAGCTTGGAGTTTCCCGACGAGCCATGCCTGCTGTGGCGGGAAAATTAGGACAATCACGGACAAAAGCCAACTTTAGGCTTGCCTAATTTTTAGATTCGCCTAAAATCGAAACGGTGTCAAGTCTTTTTGGATCGAAGGCCCCTTCATGGCAGCACGCCGCCAACCCAGTCCTCTCTCCGAGTCTGTAGACGACTATTTGAAGGCCATTCTTGCCTTGGGGGGAGCTGCGGAAAAACGCGCGACCAGCACCGCGCTCGCTGGCCGGCTTGGGGTAGCTCCGGCATCTGTAACCAACATGCTGCAAAAGCTCGCAGCTTTGCCCACGCCGCTGGTCGAGTATGAACGCCACCACGGCGTGCTGCTGTCACCGGCGGGAAAGCGGCGCGCGCTGGAAATCCTGCGGCATCACCGGCTGATCGAGACGTTTCTGTTTAGGGTGCTGGATTACCCGCTGGAGGAAGTCCATGAAGAGGCGGAGCGGCTGGAGCATTTCATCTCCGAAAAGTTCGAGCAGCGCATCGCCGCTAAGCTCGGGAATCCGGCCATCGATCCGCATGGACATGACATTCCGGCGATGGACGGGAAGATGCCCGCGCAGACCTCAACACCTATGGCTGAGATACGGGAATTGGGTGAGTTCGTTGTAGCGAGCATCTCCGATAGGGATGCCAAACGGCTCAGGTTGCTCACAAAATACGGTATTGGCCCCGGAGTCCATTTGGAAGTAAAAGCCCGGCCGATGGAGGATGGCTATTCCGTAAGGGTAGGACGTTCAACCAAGACCATCCATCTCTCCCACGATGCAGCGCGTGCAATCCGGGTTCAGCCTCCACGTTCGACACCCGCGGCATCCCGAACCGGATGAAATCGGCGTCAGCTCGGGAAATCCGCTCGCCCGGTGCACTCGGTCGGGGCTGAAAACGGATTTGTGCCCTGGCTGTTTAGGCGCTCACTGGAGATGGGGAAGGTTGCAAACCGCCTGTGGAAAGACGCGTTATCACACGCTGGGATTCCTCCCGAAAATGCAGACTTCCGGCCGTATGAGCGCCAATCTGCCAGGCGAGAAATCGGATTGAGATGCCTCAAACCAAATCCGAAGCCTCCGCCCGCTGCTACTTGACCTGAATGCTCTCCAGGTAGCGGCTGAGATTGCTGGTTCTGAGTTTTTTGAGTAGGGGATTGGCCTTGTCCATGTTGCCCAGGATCGGTCCCCACACGGGCATTTCCGGTGAGCCGTGAGACGGAATCCGGGAGCCGAATTGCAGCACCGTGTCGATATGAGCGCCGGGGAATTTCCCGTGATTGTTCTTGCTCAACAGCGTCAAATCGGTGGGCGGCACTTTCAGCGCGGAGGCAGCGGGTCCGTTGCCCTTGCCATCGACTCCATGGCACGATGCGCAATAGCCGGCATACATCTCTTTGCCACTTGTTGAAGCCGTCTTGTTCGCCGGATTGGGCGCGTTGGATTGCGCATAGCCTGTTGCCACAGCAAGTGCCGCGGCCAGACCCATCGGTAAGATGCGCATCTGCATGAGATCCTCCATTCTGTACCTTGTTCTGAAGGCTGCCTCTGGATCGAACGCCAGCCTGCGGAGTGAGAAACTATATTTAGAAGTCCATGCTGAGTGCCATCTGGCTGGTGCGGTTGCCTCCTAAGCCCAGCGGCAATACAGCATTCAAAGCGCCGGAGTTAGGATAGCTGATGTTAGTCTGGGGCGACGCATAACTCGCACGGTTGAAGACATTGGTGAACGTGGTTTCGAAGCGCAGTTCGCAGGGTTTGTGGAGGCGCGGGGTCTTGGCCACTTCCGAATTGACCTTGTCCAGATTCGCTCCTTCGAAAATGCCGACTCCGCAATTGCCAAACCGGACTACGCCGGCGGGTGTTGCGTGAGTGCGTTGACTCGGAGGAACAACCAGGCCTGCGCAGGTAGGCATGCAGGTCGGCGTTTGGCATTGAGCACCCCATTGGCTGAGTGTGCGACGGATTGTCGCCTGGAGTCAACAGGCGACAAGCCACTGCCTAGCGCCTTTCTTGTGCGCCTTGCCTTTATTCCTGGCCAAAGCGTACCTTGCTGCTTATTTGTAACAGAAAGTCACCCAGCGATGACGTTAGTGCTACCCCGCAGTGTTGCTCTCCGCGAACTGTGACAATTTGCCGCACCATGGCAGCCACTTCTCTTTGACATCATATCGAGGGGAGTGGCTTTGTACATTTGGCGTTGGCGGGCTCCTGCAGAAATCAGAACTGTCGCGGCGCGGTTGGAGTATCCGTCGCGCGCAACGTTCTCCTGGAACGACGCTCGGCTTCTTCAACCGGTCTATGGGCAAGCAAACGAAGAGGAAAACAAATGCGAATCAGACTTTGGATGGCTATTGTCGCAACTGCATGCCTGTTTGCATTGCCACATTTCATTCATGCGCAGCAATCGTCTACGGTGGCTCCCACTGCAACCGGCGGTGTTGCCGGCGAGGTCAAGGACCCTTCAGGAGCCGTGATTGCAGGCGCGCGTGTGGAATTGCGCTCCATCATTGGGAACTTTCACCAGACGCGGATCTCCGATCATTTCGGAAATTATTCTTTCGTCTCGGTTCCGGCTGGCGAGTACCAGATCACTGTCACTGCTCCCGGCTTTGCCAAGCAGGTACTCCATTCGCTCACGGTAGCAGCAGGCGCGGAGGTTCCGGCAATTCTATTGCTCAAAATTGCGGCACTTGCGGTCAGTGTCCAGGTCGATGGGCAGGATGTCAGTTCCATTGCCGCTTCGGCTCTCAAGGGGCAAACCTCCAGTCATAACAGCGCCGATGCACTGGCCGAAGCGCCCGGCGTCAGCCTGCATGGCAACGGCGAATTGGCCACCATCCCCTTCCTGCATGGCCTGGGCGATGAGCGTACCAAGATCGTGGTGGATGGCATGACAATCTCCAGCGCCTGCCCGAACCATATGAATCCCACGCTCAGCTATGTTGCCCCGGTCCAGGCCGCGCAGGTGACCGTGCTGGCCGGCATCACGCCGGTCAGCCTGGGTGGAGATAGCCTGGGCGGCACAATCTCGGTTGAGTCTCCCGCGCCCGCTTTCGCCGAGCCCGGAAGCAAACTGCGCGAGGAAGGCACTTTCACCGGCTACTATCGCTCCAATGGCGAAAACTGGGGCGGTTCGCTCAATGAAAAGATCGCCAGCGAACACTTCAGCCTCGGCTATGTCGGTTCCTTCATCACCACCGACGATTACTCCGATGGCGCCGGCCACACGGTCACGTCAACTTACGCACAGAGCACCGATCATGCGCTCACTCTTGCGGCACAGAGCGGACCGAATCTCTTCCTCGCAACCGGGAGTTTTCACCACACTCCGTTTGAGGGTTTTGTGAACGCCTACATGGACCTGGTTCACAACGATGCGGACTCGCTGAATCTGCGCTACCGCCGGACGCTGAGCACAGGCTCGCTGGATACGCGCTTCTACTGGCAGAACACCTCCCACGAGATGAACTTTTTAGAGGACAAGATTGCCGTGGACGGTGCGGATTCCTCGATGCCGATGAACAGCCACGGCCGCGATCTGGGTTACCTGGTGCGCTACGAGACTGCGCATTCCACGCGCCACACCTTCCGCGCCGGCAACGAACTGCACCGCTTCCGACTGGATGATTGGTGGCCGCCAGTTGCCGGAATGGCGCCCATGATGGGTCCCAACACCTTTATCAATATCGACAATGGCCGCCGCACACGGTTGGGAACATATGCTGAATTGTTCAGCCACTGGAACCCGCGCTGGTCCACTCTGTTCGGTGTGCGCAATGACACGGTGTGGTCCGTTGCGGGCAACGTGCAAGGATACTCGATGATGTATGCCACCGACGCCGCGGCCTTCAACGACGAAAACCATGCTCGCACCGATACCAACTTCGACATAACAGCGTTGGCCCGCTACGACGTCAATGAGCACGCCGCTGTTGAGTTCGGCTACGCACGAAAGAACCGCTCGCCGAATCTTTACGAGCGATACACATGGTCTACGAACATGATGGCGGCCAGCATGATTGGCTGGTTCGGCGACGGCAATATGTATTACGGCAACGTAGCGCTAAAGCCCGAAACCGGCAACGTGCTTAGCGGCACGCTACTGCTGCACGGACAGGCGCTTAAGCCCTGGGAGGTCAAGCTGACGCCCCATTTGAACGATATCCAGGACTACATTGACGTGGACGTGGCCTCAATTTCGATGATGGGGTTGCCGTTGCTGCGTTTCGCCAATCACGACGCCCGCATCTATGGTGGCGATGTTTCTGGTCTCGCCACGCTGTGGAGCAGCGGCGCCGCGGGCACTGGCAGACTGAGCGCCGTGGGAGCATGGCTGCATGGCACGCGTACCGACAGCCGCACCCCGCTTTACCAGATGATGCCGCTGAACCTGCGCCTCGCCTTTGACGAGGAGGTCAAGGGGCTGAGTGCCGGCTTCGGCTCGGAGATCGTGGACCGCAAGTCGCGCCTCGATCCCAACCGAATGGAGTTGCTTACCCCAGGGTATGCGCTCTTCAATGTTCACGCAGTTTACAGAACCAAGCATGTGCAGGGAGGCTTCAGCGTGGACAATCTTTTAAACCGTCTCTGCGAATTGCCTCTTGGCGGCAATAATCTCGACATCTACAGCGCTACAGGCAACATGAACCCTGTTACCGGTCGTGGTCGCTCGGCGGCCATCAGCCTAACCGGCACGTTTTGATGTGAGTTCGGCGGTCTGTGTTCAGTCGGGCAAGCAGCGAGACAGAGCACACGCTGGTGACGTACTTCGCCCGCGCCCCGCGAACGGTCATGAAGGCAGGGGGCTCGGAATATGCAGACACGGTGTTTTCCAAGCAGATCGTGCACCGCGGGGAACTGTCACTTGGCGGCGAACTTTTCTGGAGAGGCATCGAAGATTTGCTTGTGTTCTCGTACGCAGAAATAGTAGGTCTTTCCCTTGTAAGTCGACGACAGGGATCGATCAATTTCCATGCCGCAGACGGCGCAGACAGGATGATTCGCCGTCTGCTTGATCGGCCCGGCATACTCGGCGTTGGAAGACGGATTCAGCCAGCCCTGGCCCTGATATTCAAGCATAGAGGCGGTCTGGCTTGCTACATCCCGGCCGAAGTAGCGCTCGACCACCCGGAACGCGAGATCGATTCCAGAAGTGAGGCCGCCGGCGGTCGCTAAGTTACCCGTTTCAACAAATCGGGCTCCGCGCTGAACATGAATGTCCGGATACTGCATCGCAAAGTCGACGTAGGCGCCGTGATGTGTGGTGGCAGCCTTGCCAGAAAGCAAACCGGTGCTCGCAAGCACAAAGGCGCCGGTGCAAACGGACATCGTAATATCGGTATTCTTGGTCGCATTGCGAATCCAGGCCTTGGTGGCCTCGCTGGCGGGACTTTGTGCGGGGATAACAATAATCTTCGGTGCGGGAGCATTGGCAATGGTATAGGTAGGGGTGATCTTCAGACCACCGGCCGCACTAATAGGAGCCGCAGACTCCGCCACGGTGTAGAGACTGAAGGCATCAAACTTCCGGCCAGGAATGTAGACTCTTTCGAAGACTTCCCATGGGCCGCAAAAATCAATAACGACGGCACCTTCGGAGATGAGGAAAGCGACCGGAATGGATGCGTTGGCCGGAGGGGTAAGCGGATTGAGCGCGGGAGTTTCCGCGGCGGCGTCGAATGTTGCGGCGGCCGCGCCAGGTAGAGTCAACGAGCCGGCGGCGGTGAAGCCGAGGGCTGCGGAACGCTTAAGGAGTTCTCTGCGATTCATTTAAAGCGCACCTCAATTTGACAGGGCAAAATCGAACCCGTAAAGAAAGAAGCACAGACTGATCATATTTGAGCTGGGTTTCGACGATGCGCGGCAAATTGTCGCATCTCGAAGACCGTTCGTGAATAGAATGATTTGTGCGGCGTTTCCAGAGTTTTGCGCGCTGCCATTTCCCGCCACGAGCGCTTTGAATGCATGTTTCACTCACAGAACGAGCGGTGGCATCGAATTCCGATATGCGGCTGGCCGGCGATACGGCCCCGGCACTCGCGGCTCCGTGGCTGGTCCTGCTTCGTTACGGATTGATCGTCGGCTTGGCGCTGCTGATTCTCCTCGTTACATTTGGTGCCAACATACGCCTGCCGCTTGCTTGGCTCGCAGTTCCCATCTCCGCCATGCTTCTGTCGAACTTGCTGCTGCCACGCCTGATTGCCGGCTTAGGGGGACGCCGTGCCATGGGCGCGACTCTTCTTCTCGATGTACTGGCTCTCACCATGTTTTTGTCGCTGACTGGTGGACCAGCCAATCCACTGACTTTGCTCTATCTCGTTCAGATCACCCTTTCGGCTGTCGCACTAAGCCGAGCCTGGACCTGGTCGCTGGGCATCCTGTCCATTCTCGGATTTGGCTTTCTCTTCCGTTTTCATATTCCACTACTTGCTCTGGAAGGTCATCATCCCGCTCAGGGATTTGCGGTGCATCTGTACGGGATGTGGATCGCCTTTGTTGCCGCCGCATTGCTGATTACGTTCTTCATCGGTGAGGTTTCAGAGGCGCTGCGCCGCCGAGAGCGCCAATCGCTGGAGTTGCAGATCAAACTGGCCAGGCAGGAAAAGCTGGCTGCCGTGGGCACGCTGGCTGCGGGCGCAGCCCATGAGATGGGATCTCCCCTGGCTACGATGGCCGTTGTTGCCAAGGATCTGGAACGCTACGCCGAGCAGGTTTCGCACGATCCTAACCTGGCCTCGGATGCGGCAACGATTCGGGCCGAAGTCGATCGATGTGCCTCCATCCTTCGCGCCATGAGCACGCAAGGACCGGAGTTCGCCGCGGAATTGCCTTCTAGAATCAAAGTTAGAGTGCTCTTTGATGACTTGCTTTTGTCTCTTCCTCTGGCTAAGCGCGATGTTATTGCCCTTTTGGCCGCTGAAGAATTGGAAGCCTATCTGCCTGTAGAGACTACACGCCAGGTTCTTACCGCATTAGTGACCAACGCTCTCGACGCGAGTGCTCCAGGGCAGCCAGTCGAGCTCTCGGCGCGATCGAGAGGAGAGCGGCTATCTTTCACCGTGCGGGACCGCGGCCAGGGAATGAGCGCAGAGATACTCACCCGATTGGGTGAGCCATTCTTTACAACCAAAGAACCGGGCCGCGGCATGGGATTGGGCACGTTTCTTGTCCGTGTCTTCGCAGACAATCTACATGGCTCGCTTGAATTTGAATCCGCGGCTGGTGAGGGAACCACCGCGATTCTGGAGTTGCCGATTGCCGTCGTGCAATGAGATTGAGAAGAAGACTGTGCTGATCGTCGATGACGACGAGCGCCTTCGCACGACCCTGGTCCGCGCATTTCAACGACGCGGCTGGGATGCTTTTGCCGCCTCCAGCCGCGAAGAGGCCATCCACCTGGCTGAAGAGTGCAGCCCAGATCTGGCGACCGTCGATCTTCGGATGCCCGGCGAAAGCGGGCTCACCGTAGTGCGCGAACTGCGAGCGCTCGACAGCACCACCTTCCTTCTTGTTCTGACGGGGTACGGCAGTATCCCTACGGCTATGGATGCAATCCGGCTGGGCGCCAATCACTACATGAGCAAACCCGCTGATGTTGAGCAGATTCTGGCAGCTTTCGAGTCCGCAGGCAGTGCTCGACCGATCTCGGAGAACGACATTCCCGTGCCTTCCCTAGCCCGTGTCGAATGGGAGCACATCCAGCGCGTCCTCAACGACTTCGACGGCAACATCTCCCAGGCGGCTAAGAAACTGGGCCTTCATCGCCGTTCCCTTCAGCGCAAGTTGGCGAAGTACCCACCGCGAATCTGACCGTACCCTTTGGATTGTCCGAGAGTAAATTACTCCTTTGAAGTCTTAGTGCTGTATTCGGAGCGCCCCGCCACGCGACTGTGCGGAGGTAGAAGCTGTGCAATCGGGGCGCTTCTGATTCAGCGACTTGAAGGAAGCCGCCCCTCATGGAAGCCGATCCAATGCGCGCGGATGTGGTATGCGCCCCTTCGCCGACGCAGCCAGAAAACCTGTCTCAACTGGGACCGAATGCGGCACCTCGCTGATCGTTGGCTCCTACCCTCCCGCATCCTCCACCCCTGGCCTGAACAGCGCTTTGCCGTTCTCATCCAAGCTAAGAGCCGTATGCACTAGCAGTGCCCGTAGGGATCCGCGCGGGGGGCGGGCGGCAAGGCCCGTCCCTACCGCGACCGGATAAGCTGATCTCTCGGGGCCTTAATAATACAGTTGTACAACACGGTTGCGCGCCGCGAGAAAGTCTACTCTACCGTGACGGACTTGGCGAGGTTTCTCGGCTGGTCCACGTCGCAGCCGCGGCGGACGGCGATGTAGTAAGCCAGCAACTGCAGCGGGACGATTTCAATGAGCGGTGAGAGCAGTTCAGTGACCGGCGGAATGTGGATGACGTGTTCCACCAGCGTTCCAATGGTCGTGTCGCCTTCGGTGGCTACAGCGATCACCCGGCCGCTGCGCGCAGTAACTTCCTGAATATTGGAGAGAGTTTTTTCGTAGCGCAGCTTGGAGGCTGGGTCGTGCTCGTCGCGCGTCACCAGCACCACCACCGGCAAGGTTTCGTCAATCAACGCGTTGGGGCCGTGCTTCATTTCGCCTGCAGGGTAGCCCTCGGCGTGAATGTACGAGATTTCCTTCAGCTTCAGCGCGCCCTCAAGCGCGATAGGGAAGTGGATGCCGCGGCCCAGGTAGAGAAAGTCGCGCGATGTGGAGAAACTGGCTGCCAACTGCTCGCATTGCGCGGAGCGGGAGCGCAGCACCTCTTCAATCTTGGCGGGGACGCGGCTCAACTCCTCGATGAGCGTCACCGACTGGTCCTTGTCGATGCGGCCGCGCAATTGCCCAAGCTTGAGCGCCAGCAAAAACAGCGCTGTCAACTGCGCGGTGAAAGCCTTGGTTGAGGCAACACCAATTTCGGGGCCGGCGTGGGTATAGATGGCGCCGTGCGCCTCGCGGGCCACCATAGCGTCTACGACGTTGCAGATGGCCACGGTCTTTGAGCCGAGGGCGATCATCTCGCGCTGTGCGGCCAGCGTGTCTGCCGTCTCGCCGGATTGGGTGATGAGCAGGCCAAGCGCGTTGCGGTCGGGAATGGGGTTGCGATAGCGGTATTCGCTGGCGTAGTCCACATCTACAGGCAGGCGGGCCAGCCGCTCGATCATGTATTTGCCTGCCGTCGCGGCGTGCCAACTGGTGCCGCAAGCGGCGATGTTAATGCTGCTGGCGCCAGCCAGTTCGTCGTCGGCAATCTTCATCTCGCCGAGGAAGACCTTACCCGAGTCGAGCGAAACGCGGCCCAGCGTGGTGTCGCGAATGGCCCGCGGCTGCTCCCAGATTTCCTTCAGCATGAAATGCTTGTAGCCGCCCTTTTCCGCCTGGATCGGATCCCATTGGATGCGCGTGATGGCGCGCTGAATGGGGTTGCCTTCAAAGTCGGTCAACTCAACGCCGGCCAGGGTCAGGATGGCCATGTCGCCGTCGGCCAGAAAGTAGATATTGCGGGTGTGGTGCAGGATGCCGGGCACGTCGGAGGCCACAAAGCACTCGCCCTCGCCGATGCCGATGACCACCGGCGGCCCAAAGCGGGCCACGACGATCTTGTCCGGCTCGCCGGCCGACAGAACTCCCAGCGCAAAGGCGCCGGTGAGCCGCTTCACAGCGCGGCGGACGGCCACTTCAAGAGGGATGGGCAGGCCGGCCGCATCCGCGTCCTGCTGCACTTGCTCAATCAGATGGGCAATGATCTCGGTGTCGGTTTCGGTGACGAACTTGTGGCCCTGCGCGGTGAGTTCGCGCTTCAGGTCGAGATAGTTCTCGACGATGCCGTTGTGAACCACCACAATGCGGCCCGAGCAGTCGCGATGCGGGTGTGCATTCTCTTCCGTTGGCCGGCCGTGGGTGGCCCAGCGGGTGTGGCCGATGCCATAGGTGCCGTCGAGCGGGTGCTCGCGCAGAACCTCTTCCAGATTGCCCAGCTTGCCAGGGGCGCGCCGAACCTCAAGCGTGGTGCTCGATGGGCTGCCGACGGCGATGCCCGCCGAGTCGTAGCCGCGGTATTCGAGGCGCCTTAGCCCCTCGATGATGACAGGAACTACCTTCTTTTTGCCAACATACCCTACGATTCCGCACATACGAGGATTCTAAGCCACCGGGCAGGGTCGCATGTGGTCCAGGCAGTGCCTGGGCCGACCCTGCTATTCCTCAATGCGGTATGTGAACTCTTCAATGACCACATTGGTGAGCACTTCGCGGGCAATGCGCTCCACCATCGCCTTTGCAGCGTCGGCGGAGAGCCCATCGGCCAGCGTGAGGGCGAAATACTTGCCTTGGCGCACGGCGGTTACATCCGCGAATCCGATCTTGCGCAGGGCGTTCTGGATGGTCTGGCCCTGCGGATCCAGGACAGAGGTTTTCAGCGTGACATAGACATGAGCCTTCATTATCAAGGATTATAGTAGTTCGGGCGGACGGACCGCATGGGCGAATTCCCCGGGTTATTTTGCCCACGCCGAACCCTTCCCCGAAAGAGAGGCCGAAAAGAAATGGTGAATTATCTTGAATTGCCCATCGGCGATCGTTCCCCCGAGGTTTTTCGGGTAGTGATCGAGATCCCGCTGGATGGGACCCAAAAAATTGAATACGACAAGCAATTGCACGTCTTCAAGCTCGACCGCAATCTGCACTCGCCGGTTCACTACCCCGGCGACTACGGCTTTATCCCTTCCACGCTAAGCGACGACGGCGACCCGCTGGACGTGCTGGTGCTGGTGCCGGGGCCGAGCTTTCCCGGTTGCGTGCAGGAGGTGCGTCCCATCGGCCTGTTGGAGATGCTTGACCAGGGCGTGCTTGATGAGAAAGTGCTGGCGGTGGGCAAAAACAATCCCCGCTTTGACAATATCTGGAACTTTACCGACATCTATCCGCACATGCTCAAGGAGATTACCCACTTCTTCTCCATCTACAAGGATCTTGAGGGCAAGCGGGTGGAGGTGAAGGGCTGGCACGATGCCGCCTATGCTCGCGACCAGGTGATTCAGGCCTCCAAGCAGTTTGAGGAGAACAAGGCAAAGCTGGCTGCAGCGACCAAGTAGCTTTCCGAGTCCCCAGAACCCGTGCAAGAAGACGGGCCGCGCCCAACCGGACGCGGCCCGTCTCTTTTTTTGCGGGGTTCTTAGTCTGCGGCCTGGGCGGCGGCCAGCCTGCGGCGTGCCCTCGGAGCGGCGGTAACCCAGTAGAGCACCGGTCCCAATAAGGCCACAGCAACCGAGAAAAGCAGTGCCGAGGTAGAGCCCATGATCTTTTCATCCCGCGAGGCGTAAAGGGCATACCCGATCAGCGCCGCCGGGCCGACGCCGAGGGATACGGCAAAGGCCAGATTACCAGCCTTAAAGGGCCGTTCCAGATTGGGCTCGCGAAGGCGAAGCACCACCAGGGCCACAAACTCAAGCAGCAGGCTGGTTCCGTAAAGTATCAAGTCAATCGAAATGAGCTTTTCAAAAGGCAGCTTCAGCGCCAGCGCCCATGCCAGCCCGCACAGCAACACGGAGACCCAGGGCACGCCGCGGCCGTTTCGCCGGGCCACCACGCGCGGCAGCATTCCGTCCTCCGCCATGGCCATGGGCAGGCGGGTGTAACTCATCACCAGCGCGTTGAACATCCCAACCCCGGTGAGGACTCCGCCGGCAGCCACCGCAATGCCCAGTAGCGGCCCGCCAACCGATGCCGCCGCGCTCATCCAGTCGCCAGTCTTGAAGCTATCCGCTGAAAGCCCTGAGAACGCCATGGCGGTAAGCGGCAGAATGTAGGCGATGGCTACCACAATGGTGGTCGCAATCATGGCGCGGGGGTAGTTCCGCTGCGGGTTCTCCACTTCCTGGGCCACGGTCGAGGCGTTGTCCCAGCCCATGTAGTTCCACATGGCCACCAGCAGAGCTGTCGACAGGGCCGTCTCCGAGGCGGCTCCTGAGGCGGAAATGCCCCACTGTATCTGAGGATGCGCGGTGAATCCGTGCCACAGGCCCAGCACTACGAAGACGGCAAACGGCGCCAGCAGCAGCACAGACATCCACAGCGAGTCGTCGCCCACAGCCGGGGCTCCGCGCAGATTCCACAGACAACAAAGCAACACCACGGCCAGCGACCAGGCGTACCCATGCCAGCCCGCCGTCAGCCCGGGAGCGAATTTGCCCAGATAAAGTACAAAAATGGCTGGGTAAAGCGCCATGTCGAAGATGCTGGCCGAAAGCGAGAGCCAGCCCTCCTGATAGCCCCAAAAGGGCCCTAGCGCGCGCCGCACCCACATGTAGAAGCCGCCCTCGGCCGGAAGCGCGGCCGCCAGTTCGCCAATCATCAGCGCGGTGGGCAGGCACCAGAGCAATGGCAGCACCAGCAGAATCACAATCGCCCTGCCAAAACCGGCGCCGCCCAGGATGTCCTCAATGGCGTAGGGACCACCCGACACCATGAAAAACGTGGCGGCGATCAGGGGCAGAAAACGCATCTTCCGCCGGGCGGATTTGAGGGGCAAACGCATTGATGTGAATCTAACAACTTTTGCCCCCCACACAAAGAGAAAAATGCACCTGGAATCAGAAACTTTCAAAGTGTGCGCCCCCGCGTCTGGCGCGGGTGGGAACGCGCTTTTCCGGGGAGCCAAACCGGGCCGGTTTCAATCCCGGATCAGCAGCCTTTGAGAGCCCGTTTCTACCCCCAAAACACAACAGACGGCACACTTGTCGGCGCCCCGTTCTTGGCGGCAATTTCTCCTTTCAGGCGGAGGATGTCCCGTGCGACTCTTATTCCAGTTTGAATTTCGGTTCAGACTCCATTGAAGCCGGGGATTGAGGCTTTCCGTTGGAGCTCGAAAAGAGGCCTTGCGAGCCGCGATTCAGAAGATTGGAAACAAGGATCGAGCCTTGTGAAGCGCGGCCAGCTAAATTTCCGGTATAATCCGTGTGAGACCCGGAGAGATGGCCGAGTGGCTGAAGGCGGCGGTTTGCTAAACCGTTATAGGGTCAAAAGCTCTATCTGGGGTTCGAATCCCCATCTCTCCGCCAGAAATCCTTTAGATGGATGAATATAATAGACTTAACTAGCATTTATTGACCTCCGATGGTTGTTTTAGCAGGACTAAAAAGGACTATGGTCCCCATCCAACCTTAAATCGCTCATTCCAACCACTGTAGGGGTACGAATCGAAGGCACTTTTGGCCTAATCGTCGCTCAAAACCACGCGGGTGAATATGAGATCTGAAATACTTATCCCCAATGTAATCAATGGCTATGTCGGATATATCCCTGAGCTAGAGCAGAGGTGTTTCCTGCTAATCTCAGCAAGGGTACGAGCCTGAAATGCCTATGAACATTGGCGATACGCCCAAAATCGCGGAGAAAAGGCCAAATATCCTCAGAAAATCGCTTTTTGTCGCGTATATGTCCTAGGAAACATCGAGTGTGCCGCAGCCTTTGTAAGACGGTAGATGTGCGAGTGCGGCAACCATTCCGAGCATCTGGATCGCATAGTCGTGAATACGGCGCGGTCCTTGCCTACCCGCGCTGAACCATGGCGACTTGCAAATGTATCCCACGATTCCCGGCAAGTCGTGAATGGGCTTAATCACAACAGGCTTCTTTCTTGTGCGCGCATCCTCCGGCAAACCCGCTTTCCACGCCATCTGCCACTTCCTCAGGCTCGTCGGATCGGTGCCAACTACGCATTCTGGCTTGTAGTGAGCTAATACATGAACGTGGGGGTGATAAAGTCCCGGTCCATTCGGCACAACCTCAATCCGCATAAACCAACCTTGTAGGCTCACGTTGGCTTTGAGCATCGCAATCGCTACGGCCTTTATGCCCTTGGCTGTGGAGCGGAGTTCGTCGTCTGTGCAATCGGCGAGTGTGAAGGTCAGGAAGCTCAACTCAGACGGACTGATGCGGCTGGTAACCTCCCGAAGCCGCTTCTCAAGTTTGAAGCTCCTCCGCTTTGAGCAGCTCGGGCAATATGGGCTCTCGCAGCCCGATTTCTTTCCCAAACAGGAAGGCAGCCTACGGGTTTCGATGAGGGGAGCAATGCCAGGAACCCCTCTTGAATATTCGTAGATCAGGGTGTGTGCTGCTCGGAATGCACGAGGATAGCGGCGGTCAGTTGTCATAAGAATGGCTTCCAATAGAATAAGCCTGTTCCCTAAGTTCTAATGTGGCTCGAATGAATGCGCTTTCCATCGGTCCTGTAAATGCTGAAGATTAGGGGGATATACGGACCCAATGCCTGTCCCGATGTTGACGTTGTGATTCTGTAATTAACTAGCAAGGATGTGCCCGGATACGGGGATCAACGGCGATCCTCAGGAACCATCAGAAAAATTCCGAGCAACCTCCGCGACGGCGCTGAAGATTTTGCGCCCTGCCATCGTTCCCTTAGCACCTTAAGCGATTGGGCCACAGACACAGCAGGAGGGCATGGAGTCCGCGCTGCATGAACAGTGTGCGATCCGGTTAGGGTATACCCAAACCTGACGCCGACCGCCTGACACTTTGGTGCCGTTCTATTGTCAGGATAGAGTTGTTAATTTATTTCTTGACACTGATAATGAAACGTCTTAGACTTCATCCTGACACTTTGGAGGTGTTCGGGATGACAGGCCAGCGGATTGGATACAAGAGGGTTTCCACGGTTGAGCAGAATACAGGCAGACAGCTTGACGGCGTAGAAGTGGGCAAGATGTTTGAAGACAAGGCAAGCGGCAAGAATACAACGCGTCCGCAACTGCAAGCGGCTTTGGAGTTCTGCCGTGAGGGTGACACGCTGGTGGTTCACAGCATGGATCGTTTAGCTCGTAACCTGTCTGACCTTCGCTTGCTGGTCAATCAACTGACAGCGCGGGGAATCGCGGTTGAGTTCGTGAAAGAGCACTTGACGTTCACCGGGGAAGACTCGCCCATGTCGAATCTGCTCCTGTCGATGCTTGGAGCGGTGGCAGAGTTTGAACGCGCCTTGATTCTCGAACGGCAACGGGAAGGAATCGCCCTAGCTAAGGCAGAGGGCAAATACAAGGGACGCAAGCCAACCTTGAGTGAGGCTCAGATAACGGACCTCTGCACAAGGGCAACATTAGGGGATGAATCCAAGGTTGAGTTGGCTAGGGAGTTCGGTATATCGCGGGAAACCTTGTACACGTACCTCCGGGCAGACGCATTTCTAATCCAAAAGGGAGATCCCCCGGCTCTGCCGGGGTGGCAGTAGGACTTTGAGAATTCCGGGAGTATGTCTTCTCTCGAATTGTCTGTGCTGCGGCAGTGAGGACAGCAGTACGAGGCTTTT
>Ga0181517_10001300_pt1 | contig 28295 bp, 22 predicted proteins | sample PEATcosm2014_Bin_31_FD_119748 | JGI IMG/M metagenome (GOLD analysis project Ga0181517, IMG submission 119748) | Peatland microbial communities from MTU Mesocosm Facility, Houghton, MI, USA - PEATcosm2014_Bin01_30_metaG | ecosystem: Environmental > Terrestrial > Soil > Wetlands > Peat | place... | reverse complement strand
TGAAGAATGGCTATCCGTCAGCAGTCCCACGATTGCCTGTGTCAAGCTCTGAACATCTCCAGGCGAAACGAGCAGACCATTTTCACCGGAGTGGACCAGTTCCGGGATTCCGCCGACGGTGGTTGCGACGACCGGAATGCCGTGACTCATGGCTTCCAGCAGTGCTACTGGCATACCTTCGTCATAACTGGGAAGACAGACAACAGAGCTGGACCGCAATTCTTTTACCTTGTCTTCGCCGCGAACGAACCCCAGCATTGTCACCGACGAACTAATCCCGAGATCCGCAGCAAGAGCCTGGGCCCCTTCAATATCTCCGTCTCCACCGAATACCAACTTCGCTGAAGGTACAGCTGCAAGCACCCCAGGCATGGCCAGCAACAAATCCCTGAATCCCTTCCGGGGTTCGAGTTTGCCGAGGAACAGGATTCGCGGTTCTTTTCTCTGCGTTTGCCGCTGGCTGTTATTCTCGGGAATTATTACCGGATTGAGAAGGGAAACGATGGAAGCTTTGGGGCATTGAGATTGAATCCTTGTTGCCCAACTCGGGGAAATTGCGATTACCTTGTCTACTGAGGATAAAGTCCAACGAATCAGCGGCGCGAGCAGCCCTTTGAATGCTTCTTCGCAAGTGTAGGCGTGTACATGGTAGATGACGGATTTCCGCATCGCCCTTGCCATCAGGATCAACGGCAGCTTCCTTACAAAGCTCTTCCGAAACTCTCCGTGTACATGAACAATATCAGCCCGGCTAATCAGAAATGGACCAAGTAGATACGCTCGAAGAGCAGCGACGATTTTCCGGACAGGACCACGATCGTCATAGGTCGAAAGCCAGGTAATCGAATACTCTCTCCAAATCCTGCACTCCTGAAAGGTAGCTATGACAGCAGTTATGCCACCGCGCACGCGCGGTCCGGGGCCAACCATGAGCACACGAGGCGACCTAGTCCGACTGCCGGTCACCTCGAGGTGTAGGTGAGTATTCATTCCCTCGAGCTTTGCGTCAAGGCTTTGGTCGGATTGTGGAAGAGAAGATGTAAGCATGTATGTTATCCACTTTCGGAGCAACCCTAGGGTCGAATGCCACCCACTCCGGGAACTTTGTGGGCTCAGGAGCAAGACTCCTTACGAGGCCCGGCTAACAAGGACGGAAACGGTATGAGCCGGCACACCGACTGCAGTCGAATTGTCTGGTATGTCCGTCAAGACAACTGCGTTCGCGCCGATGCGGACGTTGTTTCCGACGTGAATCCTACCCAGAACAACCGCCCCGACGCCGAACTCGACATTGTCGCCAATCTGAGGAGCGTCGTCATCGGCGTAACGCGTCCCTATGCATACGTTCTGCCTTAGAGTGCAGTTGCTCCCAATCACCGCGCTTGCGCTAACCATGATTCCGCCGAAGTGATATATACGCAACCCTGGACCAATAGATGCCCCACGGGGCAGATGAATGCCAACGATCAGGGTAACAATGGCATGAACAACCAGATGCGAAGCCCTCAATACACTCCCAATGAGAGGCACGGTAACTCGGCGGAGCCGCTGGCCCAACCGATAGGACAGAATGGCCAGCAAGGAGGGCTCAAGAAAGGCGGACCTGCCGCCCCCGGCGTAACGACGAAGATCTTGGCGAAACGGAGCCAGCATAAATCACACGATTGAACGGTTGAAAGAGTTGAGTTGAATGAATCTGACGATGGATGTTGAACTTAGTATTGGCGTCTCAAATTCGGCTTGCGATTTAGTTGAAAGCATCGTGGGAGATCAGTCTATGCCTTGACATGTGCGGCTAACTTTCAGAAGACGCTGCGGAGTGTTCGGAGATCTGCTGCTGAATTGTGAATCTGCTTCGTGAAGTCATATCCCGAAGCAATCGCGCCAACTGTCTAAGAGGCCCGAAGCTGTTGTGCAGCACGATCACCGCACCAAGATAGAGTGCGACGAAGGACAGCGAGTTCACAGAGATACGGGCAATAGCCCCAGCTATACCGGGAGCCGTACTCAGATTTGGAATTGCTCTTTCTATCAGGCGTGCCTCGCCTCCGGCCATCGCGGCAGCGGCAGCATACCTCCAGATCACACCAATCATCGAACCAATTCCGAGCTGGATCGGCCTTCCTGCGTACCAAAGGGCGGGGAGCGTGATAACCCAATATGCTGCCACCCAGCCTAGAGCGACACCTTCGGCACCCCAATGCAATCCTACGACGATGGCCAGGGCCGATATAGTCAAATCAACCATGCCCCAGCGAAGCCATCGGTCTGCTCTTCCAATCGATAAGTTGATCCAAATGTGGCTGGAATAGAGGAGCATCATTCCAATGCCGGGTCCGAATATCGTGAAGATTCTCCCTGTTTCATTCCACTTAGGGCCTAGCAACACGAAGATAATGTCTTTACCTGCGAGAGTGAGGTCGGCGCTTAACGCCATACCCACAAAGGCCATGATGCCAAGAGCGCCGAGGAAATGGCGCTTGTATTGCACAAGGTCACGCTGAAAGCGACTTAGCGCGGACACTGCGACATTGGTCAGGCTGAAACCGAGTTGAACTGTTGGGAGCGCAAACAGGTCAAAGGCCCTCTTGTAGTATCCCAGCGAGACGGGTCCAAGAAACCATCCCACGAGGAAGTTATCCATGTTGTTCGATATGTAGCCGGTGGCGAAGCGTACGTACGTGTTGGCGGCAAATCGAACCAGTTTGGCCGTCCCCGGGGCACGACGCGGAAGGTTTGGGACCCATCGGCACATGATCAAGGCGCCAGTTGTGGTGCTTGCCGATAACACCAGCGCTCCTGCTACCAGCGCCCAGTATCCCCAACCGGCGAAGCCGAGAACGATGGCCACCGCGACAGACACTACCCGGGCAACAAAATCGTTCAAAGAGACCTCTCTGAACTTCATAAAGCGCTTAAGCAAGGCCAGATGAAGGACGGATATTCCAGTGAGCAGAATGGTAAGAGAGAGCGCTTCCGTTATGCCGGAAATCCGCGGTTCGTGGTAGAGCCGCGCTAACAGTGATCCTGCGGCCGCAAATCCGATGGATAGGATCAGGCTGCCTGCAACGTTGAGCCAAAACAAATTACTGGCGACTTCGCGATCGATTTCTTCTGCTTGAACCACGGCTTCAGTGAACCCATTCAACCCAAAGTTCAAGAAGAGCAGGCCGATGGTAGTAACCATCGCGACCATGCCGAAGTCTCTGGGTGGAAGAAGCCGGGCAAGGACCGCGCCAGAGGCAAGCTGGATGGCGAGCCCCATGCCACCTGATAGGAAAGTCGCGCCGACTCCGCGAACTGCTGCCAGACGAACTTCTCCGCCGGCAGCTTGAGGTCTGGATGCAGAAGAGGCAAACGGGTTCAAAGGCTTCCACCCAATGAGATCGGTTCAAATGCCAAAAGAGTCACGTCTACGATTGAGTAGCCGCGTTCAAAGCCAGGTGATATACCTTCGAAGTTTCCCGCGCAACTGTGTCGGGATTTGCCTCGACGGTGAGCTTCTGCTTGCCATTGGCGCCAAATCGACGGCGAAGGTCTCGATTGCGCAAAAGCTCGACAGTTGCCATGGCCAGAGCATCCGGATCGCGAGGAGCCACGAGGAAGCCCGTCTCGCCATGATCAACCTGCGAAGGCAGTCCCCCAACGGTGGTTGCGACCACAGGCTTTCCAAAGCTGTACGCAACGGGAATTACGCCGCTTTGCGTCGCTTCGACATAGGGCAGGACGACTACGCTTGCCTGGCGGAACAACTCTGCCCTCCGCTCGTCCGAGATGTATTCATCCAGAATCGTGAATCGCTCCGGATTAGTCATCATGCGGCGATAGGGCTCGATGTCCTCCCCAACCCCGGCGATCACAAACCTGGCTTGGGGCGCCATAGCACTTATCAACGGTTCCGCTCGAATCAAATACTCGAGTCCTTTGTATTTGGAGATGCGGCCGAAGAACAATACGAGGTGTTCATCTTCTTGGACATCCGTCTGCGCTGAATCGTTCCCGCAGAGAACGTGGGTGACTATGTGAACTCGATTTTCCCGCAGGCGCAGTCTATTAACAAGCAGATCCTTCATTTGGGGTGCGTGAACGATTATTTGATTGGCTCGATAACAACCCCAATCAAAGATCCATTGCGGCGTCTTTTCCCCCGCATGCGTAACCGGGTCATGACTGGTGACAACTAATGGATAATGCCCAAGCAGGGGCAGGACGAAATTGAACCACAAATGACCTTGTTGCAGGTGAATCACGTCGGGGTTGAACCGCTTGATGCGCCTTAGAAGATTCTGCGCCATTCTTTTTTGACTCAGCAATTGCCGCAATCTGGGCTTTTCAAACTCTTCCAGACCTACAGCTTCAGGCAAGAGGTTCTTATGCGGCCCGGCCTCGGACATTGGAAGAAAGAGGCGGACATCGGCGTATCGGGCCATGCCTCCGGCCAGGCGAATGCTATATTCTCCGAAGTCGAACGAGACAAAGGCCACTCTCATGATCGGCCAACTTCAGCCACAGGGTGTAGGCGCTCGAAGTCATATTCGATAGGCTTCCTGCCTATCAACGGGTTATACATTGGAACACGAGACCGATCTAGACTTATGCGGCTCATCGCTGTAACCAGGCCTCCAAATAGCCACATTAAGTCCATTGCCGATCCTGTTCGGAAGATATCGACACCCAATTGGAACATAAAACCAACCACCGCAGCGGCGCATCCAAGCGCCAACGGACCGCAAAGCGGATCGCAGAAGCGCGAACACCTGATTCCCTGACGAACAATTGAAATAAGGAGCCAAACCAGAGCGATTAGCCCACCGATTCCGATTTCGGCGCACGTAAGAAAATAGGTGTTATGAACCGTGTATCGAAACTCACCGATACGCCCGCTACGGGCCGCATATGGCGTCATAAACAATGCGTAATTATTTGCACCCACCCCGCTTATGGGGTGGTCCTCGATCATAAGGAGCGCAATCTGGCTTAGAGCGATCCTGGAAACGGCAGACCCGTTATCATCGTCAGACAATCGCTTTACGATGACGTCTTTGAGAGGAATGGCCAGCAATACGATCAATACAACAATGCCTCCAGCAATCCTCGACGCAACCCTGCGTCCTCCAAAAATCATCATGGTCACGAGACCCAACAGAAGGGAAGTCCAGCCGCCTCTGGATTCGGTGAAGATCAATGCGATGACAGCAAACACAAAGCCGATGCTGGCAAGGCACTTGTCAGCCCGCCGGGCGTTTCCGAGAATAATACCCAGGGCCAATAGCATCATCATCGCAAGATACGCAGCTGCCATATTCGGCGAACCCAAGGTGCCTATAACACGTCCGTCTCTGAACGTTCCCGCCTGGGTTCTAATGAAATAGAACTGGATCTCCCCAACCAATCCCCGCGCCTGTGCAAACATAAGGCAGGACTGAATAATCGAACCAACGAGCAGAGCGCGGACTACAAAGAGCACGTCCCCGCGAGTGTTAACCGTTTCCGCCACATATAAGAACAGGCAGAAAAACACCCCCACGCTGCAGACTTGGAACAGGGCAAGTCTAACGTCACCGGCGACAAAGAGTGAGATCACGTAGAACATTAGAAGCAGCGACGCGGGTATTAGAACGAAAGTCTTCGTTCGCTGCGTCGGTAAAAGTGTCGGAGGACTCGTTATCGCTCCGATGACCCACGCCACGCACAACAACGTCAACGCTATATTCGTCAAGGAGACTTGCAGTCCGCCCAGTGAGCCGAGATTTGCAGCATCCTCTCGAAGGAAAAAGTGTTTCTCGACTTGAAATGAAATATTTATGACTGCGATCGCAAGGAGCGCTCTTCGCGCCGCTCGGCTCGTCACAATGACGAAGATCGGGAGCCACCAAAGCGTAAGGACCAGGCCCATCGCCGTTTTGTAAAATCGCTCGAGCAGGCCGAGGACGAATGATCTTTCGTGCGATTCGCGCGGCCGATGACGAGTATCCGCTCTTGGCACGCGCCCGTTTTGCAAGACCATCACAGCGGATTTGTTGTCACTGTTCGGAGTTAACGGCACGCCATCACCTTTAATTGAGAAACCCCGTTTGCTCGATGCATTCGCCTCGATTGAGCCGCCAACACCTTCGGGTAACAACTGGCGGTGAGACTGGCCGAGCCATGAAAACACGGCGTCGACCGAACTTTAGGCTTAGACTTTCATACTTAGAGCCGGTTGAATAGCGCCTCTGGAATCGGAAGTTTCCAGTTGAGAAGGACAGTTCCGAAAAGCGGCACGCCCGCAGCATCCAGAATCGCTTTTGCCGCGACCGCACTCGTCCGGCGGGTAAAGCCGGCTTCAATGACGAGAATCGTAGCATCAGCAATTTTCCCAAGAAGCGCTGCGTCACTGCAAACAGCCAGTCCGGGCGCGTCGATAAGCAAGTAATCGAAAGAATTGCTCAAATGTGCCAAGCGCTGTTCGACTTCAACATTCCCTAGCGGGTGACCGCGAGTGCCTGCTAAGTGTTCAGTACCGGCTAGCCACAGACTACCGCCAGCGTCATCGCATCGCTCAGGGCTGGTTGAGGTGTCTTTGGATATGGGTATAGTTGCATCGGCTCCCAGGATGCGTGAGATACGCGCCAGACGCAGATTGGCGTCAACGATACAGACCGATTTGGGGCTTTGAGAAGCAAGAATTCGTCCAACCCTTGCGCAGACAGAGCTGCTCCCACTCTCTTCGTCAACGCCACAGAACACTACTTTTTGTGGGGCAAGCTCGCCGCCCGAAAGAAATACATTGTGGACGAGACGCGCTATTTGTCTGTCTTCGCTGTTTCCTTCGCTTTGAAATCCGGTCCCCTTGGCAACTGAGCGGAAAGTTGAAGCGTGGGTGTGACCTGGGGTCGTGCTAAACTCACGCTCTTGCTCAATCTCCCTAATCAGATCGAAGTTGCGGCTCATTCAATTCCTCGCAATTACAGGTAGGGGCTTCCTTCTTGCAGCGACTCAGCCTCAGGCACTGAAAGCGGAGCTATCAACGGGATCCTCGACATCTGCGGGTCAGGAGATTCGTTAGCCGCCGAGATTAAAAAGTACACCGACCCTAAATTCGGCCTCGGTTGGCTTGTTGTTTAGCATGTACGGCTTGAATCGCCAACTGCTTACGGCGTCAACGGCAGCCTTTCGCAAGGCCTCTGGTCCGCTCAGAACGCGTAAAGACTTGATTGATCCCGTAGATGAAATTGTTGCCTCAAGCAGGACCTTGCCAGAGATGCGAGCGGCTTTCGCGACATTTGGATAAACCGGGCGGATCTTGCTTATTATGAGGTTGTCTGCGACAGCGGTTGGGATCTCGACCACCTTAGGGCCGGATTCCGGCTTGACTTGCGGACCTCGTCTATCGCTGAAAACTCTTCCGATCGCGTCGAGACCATCCCGTTCTGCCAAGTTGAACTCGCCCCCTGCCAGGTTGGGCGGTGCTTCGGGCTGGGCCTCCGCCTCAGGCATGTGCGGAATCCGTCTGGGTGCAGTCAGCTGATCATTCATCGTCACTTCTCGTACCATGTGATTCTGCTGTGACTCCTGTTCATTCGTTGTCAATCTCGTGCCAGACAGCGCAGTTTGCCAGAGAGCCGGTTCTGTCAAAGTGGCCGCCGGCGCTTCAATGTCTTGAGTCCCATTGATCCGCCCTTCCGGCCGTGCTTTTCCGAGAGCATACTCGTTCAAGGTTGGGAGCGTTTGGTCACGTTTAGGTGCAATCTCCGAAGGCCTTGGTTTTTGAATGCCCCCGGCAACAAGTTCGTCGCTAGCCATTGCCGCGGACGGTTGCGGCCGTGATCTAGCAATAACGGTTGGAAGCCATGAAAACAAGTCACCAATATAGATGTGCCGATTTCGTAACTCCAATAGTGCAATCCAGCCCAGCGTGCACGCCAGGAATATCCCTGCCGCAACCAAACTCCCGCGATTGCGAAGTTGAGGCAAACGCATCCCGAGTCTCTCGGGCCGCGCGCCCGCTGCTTTTAAGGGAGATGCGATTGCAACTTCATTCTGGTGGATTGACTGATGATCCGCGATTGCCTCCGTGGCCACGGCAACATCGACCTGACTCCTTCTGAGGGCGCGGCTTAGCGAGAGCGCATTGAAGCACAGGTTGTTGATGACCCGTGGAACCCCCCGGCTTGCGCTCTCAATCAACTTGAGCGCGTCGGAAGTGAAAAGCGCGTCGCCACGATAGCCGGCCAGTTTCAAATGATAGTTGATGTAATCTCGCGTCTCTTCAGATGTAAACGGCTCAAGATGACAAAAGATCGAGATGCGTTGGCGAAGTTGTAGAAGGGAGGGCTGCATCAACTTATCGGATAGCTGTGGCTGGCCAGCCAAGACAACCTGAACGAGCTTTCCAATCGGAGTCTCGAAGTTCGTCAACATTCGAAGTTTCTCGAGCACGGCGTCTGAGAGGTTTTGCGCCTCGTCGATTACAACCGTCAGTATCCGCCCTGCGCGCGCCTCTCCGGCGATCGCCTCGTTCAATTGAACGTGCATCTCAGCATTGCTTTGCCCCGGCGCAATACCCAAATCCAGCAAGATGAAGCCGAGAAGTTCCCTTGGCTTACACTGGCTATCGACATTGAAGAGGAATACAGTCCGAGCGGATTCATGGATCTCGTTGAGGAAGCAGTTTAGAAGAGTTGTCTTGCCCATTCCCGGCGGCGCTATCAGTGCAGTAAAACCGCGGTTACTATAGAACCCGTACTTTAGCGATGCCAGCGCCTCACGGTGCGTTCTGCTGGGATAGAAGCAACTCGGATCAGGAGTAGCTCCGAATGGATCTTTGCTGAACCCAAAGCATTCTAACAGCATCGCTTTAGTCACCTTTCGGCAGTGCTGCAAGGACGGGTGCATCCAGGTAGCTGGCCAACTCGTCGGGCGTGCGGAATGACGGATCCATGAAGTCAACCGCGTATGCGGCACAGAAGCTACAGGTTCCAATCAGCAGCAGCGCAAAGATCGCGGCATTAAGCGGAGACCGGACAGGAAGTGCGGGAGCTACCGGATTCTCCGCCAGTGCGACATTCAGGATGCCCCGTTCGTCGAGAGCATCGCTGATCCGTGCCTCTTCGCGTTTTTGCGCATACAGAAGATAGTTCTGTTCCTGCGTCTTTGCCGCCAGATGAAGATCCTGCTGGGTCGCATCGCTTTCATCAAGGCGTTTTGCATCGTTGTGGTATCTTTCTGCAATGGCAGACGCTGCTGTCGCGCGCGCCTTCAACCCGATGAGCTCCGCTTGAGCTTTCGTAAGCTCATTCCGGACCCATAGATAATCAGGATCCTGATCGGTAGTTTCGTCGCGAAGTGGTCTGCTCTCTTCGGCTTTGATCGAACGGTTTGCGTCAGCAATCTGCTGTTCGACCTCTTGAACCGGCCGGTATTGTGGGTCGTACTTCGAAAGCAGTTCGGTTCGTTTCAATTCAAGAGTCAGCAACGTTGATTTAAGCTGCTGCAGAAGCATTGGGTTGTCAGAGGTGCGCACCACAGTCGTCATTCTCGGCTGCATAGTGTGCAGCTTAGCTTCCAGTGCGCTCACACGCTGTTCAGTCTCAATCACCTCGGTTTGCGCCTGGCGAGCGGTGGTATCGAATTCGTTCGCTTGCCGAAGCGCAGAGTCGCGTTCAAACTCAGCGGAGACGACTCCGGTCCTCTTGGTGAAATTCGCGAGCTGTTCTTGCGCCAGATTCAGCCCTTGCTTGTATTGCAGCATTTGCTGATCGAAGAATTTGAATTCACCGGAAGCTCGGTGCATTTCGAGATGCTTTTGAGTGTATGCGGTCGCCAATGCTGCCAGCACTTCAGCTGCCTTTTGGGGATCGCGAGACTGATAGCGAACAGAGATTACATTGGATTTATGCAGCGGTTCAATCTTGAGCGCTTTGGCCAATCCGAGCGTTGCTTTTGTCGTTTGCGCTTCGAATCCTGGATCTCCAGGCGAAGTCGCCTTTGCACCGAGCCCAGTCTGCAGAACAACCTTGCGCAACAAGTCTTCGCTGTTTAGCAGTTCAACCTCTGTGTTCAGATCCTCCTCACTGACCTGGTCGCTAATGACTTGGTTAGGCGCGGCGGCCGATGTGGTTACCATTGCATCCGAACGCTCGCGCCGAACGAGAATTTTCATATGCGCATCATATTTCGGAATCCACATTCCGGATACGATGACTGCGATGATCGCGAGAGCGGATCCACACAGCATCGCCCTGCCTTGGCGGAAAGGCACTGTGACGATGTCGCGCAACGTCGGTGCGGGCCGCCGAATGTACTGTTCGATTGCTAGTCCCTCACTTCTCATAGTGCTCCTCGGCTCAAAACAAAGCGGCGGTTGAAAGTGCACCCATTACGACATACGGGTTCGGGACGAATGGACGGATCTTTGAGTATGCGCTCTCAGGCACGTACAACATATCTCCCGGCTGCATTTGGACATCTTCTGAAAGATCGCGCTTAGCCATCAACTTTTTGATATTCAAGACCTTCGCATTAAACTCGCCGGTAGGGAGTGGATGATAGAGCACCACTTGCGAGTGTTTGGCCCTATCATTGAAGCCTCCGGCAATGGCCACTGCCTCGCTGACTGTGAGGGCACTGCGAAGCTCGTACTTGCCGGGCCTTTGCACCTGGCCGCCTGCAATGAAATAGGGCTTTTCAAAATCCTTGAGGAAGATTGCAACCATGGGGTCGTGAAGAATTCCCTTATAGGCGGCCTTCACAGTCTCCGTTAATTCCGGAACCGTTTGTCCCTCGACAAAGATCGAACCAGCGCCCTTCAGGCTCACATACCCATCCGGTTGCACTTCAACAACCTGGTCGAACTCCGGCGAAAACGCAAACTCGACGTTGAAACTGTCGCTCTTTCGGAGGCGATACCGCGGATTCCTTGCGAGAAGTTCCGGTTCGACGTTCCGAGACGCTCCAGTGACAGCCGGCGGTTTAGCAGCTTCCGCGCTGGCAGAAGCCACTGTTTCCTGTGCGGTCGAGGGGAAAGTTAATAGCGTCATGAGGACTGCATGCGCTATGACTGATCTGTTCATATTGAGTACACAACTTTCGCAAATCGGCTAATTGCCTGCGGCATTTTAGGCCATTGCTACCGCTTGCACATCCTTTAGCACCGAGTTCGTAACGAGGCTCACTCGCTCTATGTCCTCTACTGAAACACTAACCGCAAGAGACTGGCGAACCATGTCAATCGATACCAGGAGACGGGACCCTGAATCTGTGCGCACCATGGTGCCTTCCACTCCTGCAAGGGCTCCCCGCACCACGCGCACACGCTCTCCAACCTTCGGACAGGGCTGCGCCGAATACTTGAATCCCGAAGCAAGGACAGTACGAATATCCTCGATTTGTCGATAAGGGATAGGCAGGGGGCCAGCCTTATTGCCAACGAAGGAGACAACCCCTGGAACCCTCAAAACCTGTAGCCTGCACTCCCCGAATAGATTGACCCGCACGAACACATACCCGCTAAAGAGAGGAACTTCAATCTTTTGCTTCCGGTCACTCCAGATGCGAAGTTCCGGCTTCAGGGGCAAATAATGCCGGATGCCGAGACCCGAGAGCGTCGACGACACTGCTTTCTCTTGTCTCGATCGTGTCCACACCGCGTACCAGCGATCCCCGTCATCAGGGCTTTCAAGATCTTCGATCATCCCTTTTCGTACCTCCTTCAAGGCATGTAGATGCAGCTTCGCCCTTTCAGTCCCAGAATCGTTGCCGATTCTACTCGGGACTGGAAATACCTCAGCGCTCAGTGCATCAAGGCATAACTCAAGAGAACAACCGTACCTGGAAAGACACGACCCCCATCATCCGAGATCTTTGCTGCCGTCGCACCTACGGCTACGACGAAAGCAACCTACTTTGTCTCGAACTGACTTGGAATTACGATATGGCTAGACGTTAAGCGATTCTTGCGTTGGGGATATCGCTTGGAATGAATTCATGCGTCCGCAGTCGGCGACGCCCACCCGATACATGGAGTTTGCGGGATTTTGCAGACACGCACAAGTCGCCGAAAGTGTGAAACCACTAGGGACTATTGGACCTGCCAATTCGGTTTTCATAACCAGGTCTCGCCACCGATCGGTTGTCAAAACGAAGGGCCGGAAAGAATGCGAGGTTTTCGTCACAACGGAAAGGTGGAAGCTTTTTGCCGCAAGTTGCGGGACTGCGGGAGTATGTTGGGCGCCCATCCGGGGCTGTCGCACCGGCAGACAAGCCGGAGCCGACCGAATGCTGCGAACCGGCCGGGGCGCGATGGCACTCCCTCCGAGCCGCAAAACATGGCGCCATCGCCACCGTGCCGGCGCGGTATCCGTTGCTGCCTAGCGTCGGAGAGGGGCGAAGCACTGGAATGGCGTGGGCGTTCGCCTCAACCCCGTCGAACCATGCCGCGGAGCTTGAACCAATAGGGCCCGAGGTAGAACCAACGTTTGTGGCCGAACAACCATGCGCAGGAATTGCGCATCCGCACGCACAATTGCCGACGTCCACCCACCCCGGATCTAAGCTGGCGTCCAAAGCAGATTCGAGAATGCTCGATCGCGGATCGCGACCATCACTTCGGGCAGTTTCGCGAGCAATTGAAAATACTTGGGATCGGAGCGCCAGCAAATCGCCGGTCCGCCATCACCATTCTCTCGCCATTGAGATTTGTGTCCCCTGTGCCGGGGCGTCTGAGTTAGATTAGAGCGAGTTGCGCGCTACTCGCGCGAGTTCCATCGGTGCAGCCTTGTAGGACGCTTTATGCAATCGATGCTCGCTTGTAATATAAAGATTACATTCGACAGCATTTTGTAAAATGCAGATTACATTGGGTATCTGATTGTAAGTGCTGGCCCCTAAGGGGCCTGATGCAGCAAAATATTTATTCGTGACTAGTAGAAAAGTATGGTATGTTGCCGCATGAAATGAGCAGAATTGCTCAGACAGATTTCGATCCCGCGGTCGAAATTGGACAATGGGGAAATGGTGCTTATTGACTGGGAAACGCCGGCTTTGAGCCGCCGGAGGGCCATCTGGCAGAACCGAATGGCACTTCGGTTGTCACATTGATCCCTCAAAAGCGCCGGATGGCATTCGGGGTAGGATTTGAGAGCAACCCGAAGCAAAAGAGTTACGTCTGTATACATAGACCCGAAAAGGGGTGACCATAGCGGGGACAGGAGCGGGCCGGGTCTCCACCCGGTCCATTGTGGTTCAGGCGTACGTTTGCAGTTTCGAGCTAGATGTTCTTACGGAAGGATGCACAAATGCCCTCAAAAGTTGACTTGGAGAAGGTGACCCAAATTGACCGCAACGAGAGAGCGAAATTCAGAGCTGTAATTGTCGATCGCGACGCGATGAGCGGTGGCCTTTTGGCGGATGCGCTTGTACGCGTTCTAAAATGCGAGGCCGTAAGGACTCGCTCCCCGGAATTGCTTCGCGTGCTCGGTGCTGGTAACTTCGATTTGGCCATCGTCAGTGGCGATCTGAATTTGAAGTCCAGTGCAGGCTTCGAACTGGTCGATGCTGTCTCTCGGGCTTTTCCAGAGTTGCCCATCGTAATTCTGTTGGAACAGACGACTCGAGAGGCGGTGATCAGAGCATTTCGTGCAGGTGCTCGCGGCGTGTTCAACCGTCAGGAGGACATCGCTGAATTCCTCGACTGCGTTGAACATGTGAGAACGGGGGCTATCTGGGCGCAAGGTGTTGAGACGGGATTTCTTCTGGAGGCCTTGAAGAGTATGCCGGGGTTCTCCACTTTCGCAGAGGGCTGCTTGGCAAGCCTCACCGCCCGTGAGATCCAAGTGGTGAAATCCGCAGCCAAAGGAAGAACGAACAAAGAGATCGCCGCCGAGTTGCGGTTGAGCGAGCATACCGTTAAGAACTACCTCTTCCGCGCGTTCGAGAAACTGGGTGTGTCGAACCGCATTGAATTGCTTTTCTACCTTACGATCCGAGACAAGTCGTTTAGCAAGCCAGTTGGCCCTTGCATCGAATCAAAGGCCGGAGATCCATTTGGCGCAACCATCGAGGCTTCCAATGAAGCCAGGGCCGGCGATTAACAGAGATAACCCCACGCCTCGTCTGTCGGGCTGGTGAAAGATGGTCTGCGGCATTGTCGTCATGCTCGGCATCCCATCTTTACCAGGCCCCGCGGCAAATTCACATTGCATAGCCATTGCGGGAATAGAGGGTCATAGGTCGGCGCCGAGTTTGGGACTTGGTAACCGAATCCAATTGCCTGTGCAGCCTTCGGCGTAAAATCGGCGATCATGGGCGCCATACAATCTGGCACGCTTGATGAGGTCCCGCAATTTGGGGGGCCAGGAACAACCGGGTTCACAAAGGCGGGATCAACTTTTACTATATTGGTTGAGCCGTATGAGAACGCTCCATTCCTCCAACTTTTTAAGCTGGTGCCACTTGGGCTGAACGCGATGTTCTGTTCGACCTGAACTGTGCTGTCGCTCTGAGTGACAGATATAGCGTAGATCGGATTATTACCGCACCCCGTCGCGCTACTCGTTTCGACCAGATTGTAACGTGCAATTGTTGAAGTGGTCCTGTTCAGGTTAAGCTCGCCGCATCCTTTTACGTTCTGATGTCCATCTCTGTTGTTTCCCCACATTGTATTGTGGCGTAAGTAGATGGTAGCAAAGGGCGGCCTTCCGGAGTTGTTATACCCCACTTGCAAGCCGCGGCCACCATTGCCAATCAGGATGTTGTTTTCCGCCAGCGCTTGCGCGCCATATGGAGACGACATTCGGCTAACGCTGCCATCGAAAGTATCAAATATGAGTCCTTCGCCGTCGAACGGAGCTCCGCCGGCACAGGGATCCGGGTCGTAGTTTCCGTAAGAGAAGTTACCCGCCACATAGATATGCGTGCCAGGTGCTGAATCTGATTGGATAGGTTCATTGATGCTAATACCGCTATAGCATTCTGTATTGCTTTGAGCGGCATTGTATGCAACATTGCCGACTATCGCTAAATAGTCGACGCTTGCCCTCTCTCGGCGGTTGGAACTGGCAAAGCCGCTCGCCTGGCAGCCGTTCGCTACGTTGTTGGCGAAAATAATATGATGGAGCCCTTGCGGTTGCCGATCGTTTGGAACTGCCAGAAAGCATCCACCCCAGACAGCTCCAGCAGTCGTCGTAACTTCCCATCCCTGCACGCCCCAGTAGCTTTGATCGACCAGCATTCCTGCTGGGCCGGAGTTCGAAATGATTTTGCAGGCATCGAATCTTGCGCACTTCAACCATGCGACATTCTTCTCGTTGGGGCAATACACCTTGCCCCAGTGACCGGAGATGAAGTTGGCCGAATCGTAGCTCGCGCTTGGTGCTGCCAGAATCACATCGCCGCACTGCAGAGAGTGATTTGGCGAGAGCCAGGGCGCACCTGTGGAAAGGCCACTGTTGGAATCCCTGCCGCCCATCGCGGCCGGCGCGAGATAGAAAGTGGCTCCGCTGCGTGACGCCAACTGCGAAGCAGTCAATGCAGCCGCGGGCCCATCGCGTTCGTCTGCTGCGATTGTTAATGTGGCAAGGATTGGTCTCACCGCGACATTTGTCCGTTTGTGTGTGACAGACCACCACCCGCACAACAATAGGACTATGACCGGCCATGTTGCCTTTGCCATTTGATTCATGGAGAAGGACAAGCCACGTCTCCTCTTTCAAACAATCCTAGTAATGTGGCGTTTGACTTCGTTAAAGCTTCATGATGACCGTCTTCACTTCGGTGTATTGCTGCAGCCCGTACTCGCCTAGCTCGCGTCCAGCCCCTGACTGCTTGAATCCGCCAAACGGTGCTCTCGTATCTAGAATGTTGTAGCAATTTACCCAAACGGTGCCGGCCTTTACACCATTGGCAATCGCGTGTGCCTTCTTGATGTCGCGGGTCCAAACGCCAGCCGCCAATCCATAAATCGTGCGATTTGCCCGCTCAATCACTTCCTCAAGATTCTTGAACGGGATGATGCTCATCACCGGCCCGAATATCTCCTCTGTCGCAATTGTCATATTGTCACGAACATCCGCGAATACCGTTGGTTTGATGAAGTAACCACGCTCCCCGATGCGCTCGCCACCGCATGCGAGAGTAGCTCCTTCATTTCGTCCCGAACGAATGTATGCCATAACTCTCTCAAATTGTCTTTCATCCACTTGTGGGCCCTGCTCGGTCGCGGGATCGAACGGGTCCCCGACTAAGCGCTTACGAGCCCGGACGACGCTCTTTTCCACGAATTGGTCATAGATGCTCTCTTCGACAAACACTCTCGAACCCGCACAACAGACTTGCCCTTGATTGGAGAATAAACCTATGTGAGCACCTTCTACGGCTTCGTCCAATTCGGTGTCTGCGAAGACGATGTTTGGGCTCTTTCCGCCCAGTTCAAGAGTGACCCGCTTTAGATTTGATTTGGCCGCTGCTTCCAGGATCAGGCGTCCAACCTCGGCCGAGCCGGTGAATGCTACCTTGTCCACATCCATGTGACGGGCGATAGCCGCGCCCGCTGTGGGTCCAAGTCCAGGAAGAAGGTTGACCACGCCCTCAGGGAAGCCTGCTTCAACAATCAGCCGCCCGATATGAAGCGCGGTAAGAGGAGTTTGTTCGGCCGGCTTCATCACGACAGTGTTCCCGGTCGCTAGCGCCGGAGCAAGCTTCCATGCCTGCATGAGCATGGGATAGTTCCAGGGGATGATTTGTCCCACGACTCCGACAGGTTCATGCCTCGTATAGCAAAAGAATTCTCCATCAATAGGAATCGTCTTGCCGTGAATCTTGTCGGCCCAGCCCGCAAAATATCTGTAACATGCAAGAGTTTTGGCAAGATCAACTCGTTTTGCCACTGAAACCGGCTTGCCGTTGTCGAGAGATTCGAGCCGGACCAATTCATCTCCGTCTCGTTCGATAAGGTCCGCCAGACGATGCAGAAGACGTCCGCGCTCTGACGCGTGCATCTTCCGCCACGGTCCTCGCTCGAAGGCAGCTCGCGCGGCCGCGACGGCTTTGTCAGCGTCAGCGGCATTTGCCGAGGCGACCTGGCAAATCTCTTCGCCAGTAGAAGGATTGACAGTTGCAAAGGTCTCGCCCGACTCGCTCGCGACCCAGCAATTGTTGATGAGCAGATTTGCGGAACGGGCCACCCCAGTCTTCGAGGGCGCTAACAGTACCGATGACATACGGCAAATTCCTTTCTCAACGTCCTCGTTACATGAGCCGATGCGGCATCTACACATGGATCAACTTGGTCCCTGGGCGAGGGGAATGCAAGTTAGACCTGTCATGACGCAGATTCAGCCATCGCTGCTGTAGCTAAAGCTGGAACCAGACCGCCGATATCCCGTATCTCAGACGACACTGTTTCGATCTTCGCGCGTTGCTCCTTCTGAGCCCATAGATACTCCAGCCAATTCCTGTAGGTGCGCGTTGCCGTTGCTCGCCAGGTGTTATCGATTTGTACGCTTGCCAGAACCGCCGAAACGTCCCTCAGTAGTTCGTCGCGGCGGGACGCCAGGGCCTCATCGCGCAGCAATGTTAATACCTGCACTGTCTCCGGTGCGAAGTATCCTTGCGGGACCGAGGGATATTTTTCTGTTTCCCTCTTCAGATATCGCCCCACATCTCTTCGATATTCCAACAGAAGGGTGTTGGATTCATACTCCGGATGCCCTTGGAAGAACACAAACATACTCTTATCTTGCTTCACAAACGTATCGACACCCGCGCCATTGGCCCGCGTTAGCACGCGGTAACCACAATCTGTCAACGCCTCTTCCGGGATGCCGTTCCAACGGGAATGCGGAAGCCGGAGGCGTGTTTGTGCGCCTGACGTCAAGCAGTGTTCGCCAAGTTGAGCACATTCGAATACGCCGCAGTATTTTTCGTTACTCCTGACGCGGCTGACGCCATCCATATGAAAGAGCGCAGCGTGCGCGGCCAGGCATGACCAGACGGACGAGCGGGTGTTTTCTCGAGCCCAACCAATCACTTTAGTGAGATCTTCCCAGTATGGCTCGTCGGGCAGATTCGCCGTCAGGGGTTCACGCCCGGTAGTAATGAGGCCGTCGAGGTGCGCGCCCCATAACTCCTCGGTGCTCAAGTAAAGGTCCTGGATATGGCGTGACCCTATCTCATTCCGAGGCACGTGAGGCAGAGAATAGAGCGACAGGCGAATCAAGATGCCAGCCGATGCCGCTTCAAGCAGTGAGATGAACTGGCGCTCGGTCGCCTCAAGAGCGCCGTCAGCCATGTTGTTGATCAGACCTATGTCGAGACTCCGGGTCCATTGGTCCTGGCAAATCGTGGCGCGATCGTCGCAAGGCCAATTCGCGCGTTGGCTACCGCAACAAGTGGAGTTATTGGGGTTCACACAGACCGGCATAGACGCCTCTCTTTTAGCGGTGGGTAGAATAGGAATCAGTCAGCAACAAACGATCTGTCTCGTCTGTTGCCCCGAGCGCCTGATCCAGATCGGCAATGATGTCATCGATGTTTTCGATTCCGATACTGAGCCGAATCATCTCTGGCATAACTCCCGCTTTGAGTTGTTCTTCGCTCGTCATCTGTCGATGGGTAGTTGAGGCCGGATGGCATGCTAACGACTTTGCATCGCCGAGGTTGACGAGCCGAGTCACGAGTTTGAGAGAATCGTGGAATTTGACAGCGGCTGGATAACCTCCTTTGACGCCGAAGGCAATCAGAGAACAGGGCCGGCCGCCGAGATATTTGTTCGCCATCGCGTAATAGGGATTCTCCGGGAACCCCGCGTAGTTGATCCAGGCGACCCTGGGGTCATTGCGCAGAAACTCCGCTGCACTTCTGGCATTCTCTACATGACGCTCAACCCTTAGCGCCACGGTCTCAATCCCTTGCAAGAGAAGAAATGCGCTTAATGGGGAGAGGACGGCCCCAGTGGTCCGCTGATACACACTCCGGCAGCGCGCAATATAGGCGGCTCTTCCGAAATGATCCGTGTAGACCAAGTTATGATAGGACGCATCTGGCTTGCTAAACATCGGGAACCGGTCTGCGTGGTCTTTCCAGGGGAAGTTACCGCTGTCAATGATTGCCCCACCGAGCGTTGTCCCGTGCCCGCCCAGGAATTTTGTAAGAGATTGCACAACAATGTCGGCGCCATACTCAATCGGCCGCAGCAGGACCGGCGTGGCGACCGTATTGTCGACAATCAGCGGCACACTATGCTTGTGGGCTACTTCAGCCAGTCGCTCAATATCGCAGATATTTCCCGCCGGGTTACCCACGCTCTCACAGTAAACCGCAGATGTTTTGTCATCGATTAACCGCGCCACGCTTTCCGCACGCTCGGACTCAGCGAATCGGACTTCTACGCCCTGGCTTGGCAAAAGGTGAGCGAAGAGCGTGTGCGTGGTGCCGTAAAGCTGCGGGACCGAAATGATATTGGTCCCGATGGCAGCGACGTTCTGAACTGCATAGCAGACTGCTGCCTGTCCGCTGGCGACGCATAGAGCCTCCAATCCGCTTTCCAATGCGGCGATGCGTCGCTCCAGCACTGCAGTGGTCGGATTGCCTATCCGGGTGTAGCGAAACCCGTCGGCTTCAAGATTGAATAACGCCGCGGCATGGTCTGCGCTGTCGAAAGCATATGCAACGGTTTGATAAATTGGTACTGCCACCGACTTGGTTGTCGGGTCTACTTCATATCCGCTGTGAATCGCCATCGTCTCAAATTTCATAGCCTGATCCCCGTGTAATCCAGTGCGCTTGCTGCAACGTTCCTTGGCGATTCGTGCGACGCGAAGGCATTCATTGCGCCTACCACGAAGTGGATGTCACTCTCAGTAGTTACGAAACTGGTGACGCACGCACGCACAGCCGGCGTTCCGTCAATCTTTACTTCAGTCATCCACGCAATCTGTTGCTCTCGGAGATATGCCAGAAGCTCACTTACTATAAGTCCGTCCTTGGTGAAGCAGACAAGGGGGAAGGGCGTGTCATTGAGAATGCGCCAGCCCGAAGCAATCAGCGATCCCCGGAGAACGTGGCCCATCTGGGCCTGGTGTTCGATCATTCCCGCGTGCCCGGATTCGCCGTTCTGCGCGAGCGACATAAAGAACTTGAGCCCGATGAAGCGTCGTGACCACTGAATCGTGCTGCTCAAGGGATCAACCGTGTTCGTGTTGTTCTTCACCGGCATGTAGGTCACGTCTGAACGAAAGGCCTGGGAGACGATGTCAGGGTGACGACAGAGGAACATCCCGGCTCCCATCGGGACTGAGAACCATTTGTGCGCGTCGCATGTGATGGAGTCCGCTGTCTCGATTCCGGCAAGGTGATGCCGAAGGGATGACGAGATGATGGCTGCGCCGCCCCATGCGGCATCGGCGTGAAACCAGAGGCCAGCTTCCCGGCAGAATTCTCCGATTTCGGGCAGCGGGTCAATGACGCCGCTTACCGTTGTCCCGGCAGTGCCAACCACCAGAAATGGCGCAAGTCCGTTCTCTCGGTCCTCCGACACCTTCCTCTTCAGATCATTCAGATCGAGTTTCAGATCGCTGTTCGTCGCTACGATCCTGACCGATCTCCTACCCAGCCCCGCAATATGCGCGAGTTTGTAGTATCCGTGATGAGCATGATCGGTCAGGTACATTGTGGGTGCGGCGCTGAGATGACCGAGTCCCTTCTCGCCGTAGTCGGGGAACGTCTTGGTCAAGGCAACAATGATCGCCGTCAGGTTCGCTTCTGTTCCGCCGCTCGTAAAGGTTGAGAGACTATTCGCAGGCAACCCGAATTTGTTGGCTAGCCAGCCGAGGGTATGACGTTCGATCTCGTTCGCGATGGGCGAAGTTCTCCAGTTTGCCAACTGCGGGTTGTACATTGCTACGAGAGTGTCGGCAACCACGGATGCAAGGGTCACGCTCGGATTTGAAAGCCCGAAGTAGCGAGGATGCGTAACTTGCACCTGCCACTTTTGCAACATCCGCTTAACATCGACGAAGACATCGTCCAGCTCGATATCTTTCTTAAAATCGTAGCGGGACGCCAGATACGATCGAATTTCCTCCGCAGTTACGCTCGGGAAAATAGGGCCGTCCTGAATCTCGCTTTGGATCCTCTCGAACTCGTCTTGAAACTCGTCAATGAACATCTGCACCATTCTTTCGCTACTGTCGATCGGGCCGTTCAGGAAAGCCGCATTTTGCAGTTCTCCCACTTGGTTGCTCATTCGTGCGGGCCGGCGCTTGAAGGAAATCGGTTGCAGACTGCCTTTAGTGCTGGATTGATTGCCACTCAAGGCGGCCTAGCGAGAGCGATTCAAGGACACATTAGAAGCGGTACTGTCCGCTTTGAATGCGGTTGTAACCTGCATTGTCGAGTCGAACATACTTCTGCGATCCGGGCTCGTCAAAATAGATAATGTCAGCGGATCGGGAAGGATCGTAACCCTGGCGCGCCAGTTCGGCCTTTGAGTACTTGAAAGTGCCGGTTACCTCAACTTCATCGCGAATCCGCAAGAATATCGGGCGCGCGTAAGCAGGAAGCCGGCCGATGAGATACTTGCGAAACTCCACCAGATCCGTATCGTCCGCTGTGACCATCGTCGCCATTCCCGCACGCCCTTCGGTGCCCGGAATCGCAACCCCATAGACGTTGGCATGCTTTACTCCTGGAAATGCGCAGATAGCTTCCGCAACCTCTGACGTCGCGACATTCTCGCCCTTCCATCGGAACGTGTCGCCAACCCTGTCGACGAAATAGAAGAACCCCATTTCATCCTTGCGCATCAGATCGCCGGTGCGAATCCATTCATCTCCAAGTTCAAGGACATCGCGGACTATTCTTTTCTCCGATGCGTTCGTGTCCGTGTACCCTTCGAACCGGCTGCCCACGGCGGATGGATCGCTCACCACTCTTCCGAGCGCTTCGCCAACCTCATTGGGAGCACACTTGACGCAAAGCCCAAGCTCACTCCTCACCGGCTCGCCTTTATCAACGTCGAATTGCACGAGGGCGGGCGAGAATCGATGCACCAGGTACGGTGGAACGCGGCCGATCGAACCGGGCTTGCCTTCGGCGTTGAAGAGCGAGACACCGCCCTCGGTAGCGGCATAGAACTCAAGAATTTGCGGAATCTGGAACCGGTCTTTGAATTCCTCCCAGACGGCCGGCGCCAGCCCATTGCCGCACGCTACTCTGATCCGATGACCGGCCGCGTCCCGGGACGAATTGGCATGAAGCAGGTAGCGGCAGAGCTCACCGATGTACTGGAACGTCGTGCACTCCCAGCGGATGATATCGCTCCAGAAATGGCGGGTCGAGAATCTTTCGCGAAGAACAACGCTGCCCCCTCCAACAAGTGCCGCGCCGATCGCCTGTACCCCTCCAACGCTGTGGTACATCGGCAAACAGTTGTACATCCTGTCAGTTGGCTGAGCGTCCATCATTCCGGCAAACCAATGGCTCCATTGCATCACCCTTGCATGGCTTACGCTGGCCGCTTTCGGGAGTCCTGTTGTACCGGATGTGTAGATGTAGAGTGCGCGATCTTCGATAGTGAGCGGTTGGACCTCGTCGCGGCTCAACATCTCATCTGACAGTCGCATGATGTCAGAATCAATCCGCTGAAATTGCGGGTGGTCGACGCCGTGAACCCAAATCTTCGGGAGCGCCGTCAGGCTCGGCAAGGCTGTCGCCAGCGACTCGATGAATCCGCTCGACACGATCAACTTCCGCGGCTGGGCGACATTGATGCAATGGGCCAACGACGGCCCCGCCAAATTGGTATTGAGCAGAGAAACGACAGCTCCGACCCTGGTAATTCCAAGCCATGCGGCAAAGTATTCGGGCCGATTAGTCATCAAGAGACACACCACATCGCCCTTGCCTAGGCCCTCCCGCAGCGCCCAACGCGAGTATTGCCGGGAGCGCGCGGCAAGTTCACGATAGGTCATGCTCTCGCGGTCTGAAAGAAGAGCTGGTGCTTCCCCCGATCTCGCGGCAAGTTCCTCGATCACTGTCGGCAAGACCCGGTCACGATTGCGGGGAATAGCCGCAGTCAGTTCTAGAGCCCGCAACCAGGCCTGGGAAGCGCCGCCACTCTTCTTCATCGGAGTTGTAATCTCGAGTTCACTCAAGCCGTGCTACCCGCGTCGACAGTAAGTACCGTGCCAGTGACATTTTTCGCCTGGTCGCTAAGAAGATATTCAACCGCACTCGCGACATCATCGACTTCCGCAAGACGCCGCAGAGCACTGCGCCGCTCGATCTGTTGACGCTGCTCATCTTTAATACCGTTCGTCAAGTCAGTGGCGATGAAGCCTGGGGCAACCGAATTCACGTTTATGCCCGCGCGGCCAACCTCGCGGGCCAGAGACCGGGAGAAGCCAACCATGGCCGCTTTCGTGGCCCCATAGACCGAAAGGCCGCTGTACCCCGTGTATGCCACGACCGACGCGAGATTCACGATCCGGCCGCCACCATCGGACATCATTGATCGCAACACACATTTGGTGAGCACTATGGGAGACAGCGTGTTCATGCGCAAAAGCTGCTCGATATACGAGGTAGGCATCATTGCGAGAACTCCATCGAAGCTGATGCCCGCGTTATTCACCAAGCCATAGATCGGCCCGAAGTCCTTGCGCAGTTTTCTTATAAAGCCTGAAATGTTCTCGATCTCTGACAGGTCGAACGGAATGAAGGTCAATGACCCTGGATTTGCCTTCTCGGCTTCCGCCATCGCCGTCGTTAGTTGGCTGCTCTGGTTCCGCGCGACCGCTATAACGCGGTAAGGTCCCGCGCTCAGCCTGCGGGCTATTGCGAGTCCGATCCCGCGGCTCCCGCCGGTAACTAATACGTTACGCATCGCGACGCACAAGCTTCCCGCTTTCCGCCATCGCCAGGGAAGGCACGAAATTTATCGCAGCTGGTACTTTATATGAGGATAGGGAGTCCCGACAGAACCGCAGAATGTTGCCCTGAAGTTCGTGCGTATCTGGCGGGCAGGACTGCTCTACTGCTTTCAGCACGACGTCCGCCACAACAAGCGCCCCAATGATCGGACTCTTTCTCGTCCTCACAAGCGATACATGGACTTGCGGATGACGGTTGATCACCGCCTCTACTTCCTCAGGATGCACCTTTAGACCCCCGATATTGATCACACCATCTCGCCGGCCTACAAAGTGGTACCGCCCTTCGCGCAACTCGATCATGTCGCCGGTGTCTACGAAGCCTTCTTCGTCCTTAAGGGGCTGCAGAAACTCGCTTCCTAGATACTTGACTGCCGTACGGGATGAACGAATCCGAAGCGATCGGTCCTTTACCTTCATTTCGACATTTGGCGTGTTCTCAACTACCGCAGCCGGAAAACCGGCGAGGCCATCGTTCACTTCAAAAGCTACCCCAGCCTCAGTTGAAGCGAACGCGTGCGCAACTGCAGCTTGTGGATAATGACTCTTGAGGTTGTTCAAGATAGCCTGATCGGCGATTTCTCCAGACAGCCTGATGTACTCGGGATCGATCAGCCGAGCCGAGGAGTACATGAGTGCGCGCCGCCAATGAGAAGGCGTTCCGGACATATGTGTAACTCCGTGCGCGGCTGCCCGGACCAGAAATTCTCCGGTGGCCTCCAAGTGGCTTGCGAGCACCAGCGATGTTCCAGTCAGAGCGGCGCGAAGGAATATCTGAAGGCCGCCGTAGCGGCGAATGTCATAGAACGTGCTCCACACCACCTCACCAGGCACAGCAGCGCGACAGGGCCTGATAGCGCCGGCAAGACTCGATAACGTGTGGACAACCAATTTCGGGGGACCGAAGGTGCCGGATGTGAGGAGAATCCACTCTGTTTCGTACTGTGAACTTCGGTCGCAACGCTGCGGCACGATGTTTCGAGCACAGGGCACGAAGTATCGAACGTTTGGCATGCTCGGACCGAAGTCTGAACGATCGGTCACGATAGCTTCGACCTTCGCGTATTCTACGACATAGGAAAGGTGCTCGAGAGTCAAGTCCGGCGGATAAAGAACAATCCGGGACGCGATGCCGTCGAGTTCCAGCAGCGTCAAAGCCGCGGTAAGCTGATCCTTGGTGAGAACCAGCACTGCCCGCCCTTGAAGCTCATCGCCGCGCCCGTCGAGGGCGGAACCTGCAATCAACTCGCTCATTTGCACGCAAGCATCCGCGCTCGCGACAAAACTGCGGGACGACTGGTGTGTTGCCCTTAACGCGTCCGACAGCGAGAAACTACCCTTCAGCATTTTCATAGAAGCTCACAAATTCTCCGAATGTTCTGGGAAATGCCGCATCCTCGGAAGCGCTGAATGGATCGACTCCAAGCGCGATTTCAAGTCGCGTGACGGCGATTGCAAAGCACAGGGAATCGAGCCCCGAGTCCAAGAGCTCCAGCTCGTCTGTTAGTGGCGCCAGGCGCTTATCTTGTTCGCGCGCTATCTGGGTAAATTGAGTTACGATCTCGGCTCGAGCGTTCATTTGTCTCCACTTTTGTGTTTAGCTGTTTCAGTTACAATTCAGGATTTGGTCGCGATATGCGCGGCCGCTCTCCCCCGGATCCCGGCGTGTGCTACTTGCGGCAGTGTCTTCACATTCGGTTAGGGGGAAAAAGGTGTCCAGCCATTGTTCAGCGTGCTGCCTTGCTCCCATCCGGCCCACGCGATTCGACAGCGAGTGGTCGGCGCCCTCCACACTTCTCACGACGACTTCACCTCTGCGGCCAGCCAATTTAAGCACGTGCGCGAGATAATCGAACTCGCCTGTTTTCGATTTCGAGCCAGGAGTGTTCCGGTTCTTGTTATTGAGAATGAGCGTTGGCAGCCCTGCCGATGCCATTTCCTTAAATTTTCGAAGGAGCAGATGGTTTGCATTCCTCGGAAGGGACTTTTTATTGAGGAACAGGCCAACCTCCTTCAAGAGGGCAAAACACCAGCTAAGAATCCCACCAAAACGAGTCTGCAACGACCAGGCGCTAAGCTTCTCTCGAAAATTAGGCCGTACCGCTTGCGGGACATAGAAATATGGGTTCATTAGAATCAGGCCCTTGCAGTCTGCACTGGCAGCTGCCGTCCAAATCGCGGACACTGCCCCCGCGCAAAGTCCCACGATCAAGACCCCAGAGAGCTGGAACCTAGCTATAAGTTCGCTTATCTTTGCCGAGAGAATTGGGGCATGCCCTCCGTGATTTAGATAGGCAAACAGATCCGGTGGAGGATCTCCGTCAGAGTCACCGAATCCTGGACAATCAATCCGAAATGACGGGTATCCTTTAGCCGCAAACGAGTCTGCCCAGTAAACCGACGAGTCGCCGTTCCCGGCCCTCGTTGGAAAGAGTGAACTCACGAACAAGACCCCGATTCGATCTGCTTTCAGATTCGACTGTGCCCCGGAAATGTCAGAGGGAGTCTTGTGATATGTGCCTCTTACAACCACGTCGAGACCATCGAGCACAAACAGCTCGCGCGATTCAACTGCTTCCTTCATTTGTCTCTCCAGTTGATAACGCAAGTACCTCGGCAACCCAGTTAAACGTCTTTGCGTATAGCCAGGTAAGATCCCGCACTTCATCGACTCTCAAGTGAGGACGAACAAGTGGAGACGCGTCTTTGTTGAGCTTGACCGCTCCAATACGCCGCTTAACTTCGTCGCGAAATGCAACATCGGCATTCGAGAGGGAAGGCGGCACGACTTGAAACGATTCGCGCCATAGCCGGGCCGACCATTGATAGCCATCCACTTCAATCGGTTCGCCCTGCTCGATTTGCCGAATGTAATCGCTAGCGGTCTTCCTGTTCTCTGAGGACTGGTAGAGCTGTTCCAGTCCAGCCCAATGACGAAGGTTTGAACGCAGGGCTTCATTTGCGCTGGAGGGCGGAGACCATTGCAGAAGTGCGTCCCCATACCCTTTATCGAAGAGGTTGGCCGCAAAGATGCCGCCAATTTCAAGCCCATGAAGAAGAATCGGAACGCGTGGAGTCTGCCTCCCAAGCCAATCGCGAAGGAGCTGGACATCTTCGCTCCAATTCTCGAAGCTCATTTCTTCGAATACGCCTGTGCTTTCACCCATACCGCGGTAATCAAAGCGCAGGACTTCTATCTGTCGCGCTGCCAGGTATCGTGCCCAGCGCACCCATGGATGATATGTTTCATGCCGCTCGGCAGCTAAAGGTCCTATAAGCAGGGCCCGAGCTACTGGATGCGATACCTGATGCAGCACTGTATAGAGGTGGGCGCCGGCCACCGCGAAGTACCTTGCCAGTTCGGATGCGCCGGCTTTGTTTGAACACTGGGTCTCCACCTTCGATATCTCCAATCAATATCGGTTGAGGGCATTTCTATTGGTTGAAGATTACCTTTACCATCAGGTTACGAAGGAGATAGACGCCTTCAAAAGGATCCACGCTCGGCTCCGGCGGGTCGACTGCCATCTCTATCGCAAGGGCGCGGAAGAGGCCATCGGTGTGTTCAATGTCGCAAACCCCGTGAACATCCGTGTATTCCATTTCGGACGAACCTTCCAAGGCGGCAAGTTCCGCAAGGAAAGCCATAAACCTTTGTATGAACCCTTCGAAAAAGGCCATCGTAAGAACAGATTGCACTGCCGACAAACGTCCCAGAAACAGCCGGACCTTCGTCAACTCTTCATGCACTGCAAGCGAGTCCTTGTCCGTTGGGAAAGCGTGGGCGCTTAGAGTAAATCTCCGCAGCATATCTGGATGAGAATCGCGAACCTCTTCGTAGAGGTTATCCAGGAGAATGGGGCGTGCCTCTTCCGACTTGACGGCCAGAAGCGCGGCGGTCATCCAATAAATGAAATTCCCTTCAAGAACCGCGCTGTACCTGGCAATGATCCCGCGTCTCTCGTCGCTGCCGAGTGCGGTCGGGGCAGGCAGTAATGCCATGAGGTCGTCGATCATACTATTAATCGTCTCTCGGACGATCACAGTGTCGAGTACGCCGTCCTTCGGTTCGAGCGACACGAGTAAAGTGTGGTTCATCATTCTCCTCCTTTGATGTTATGGGTTGACAGTTCAGTCGAACGTCGAAAATGATATTCGCGTTGATCTCGACTTGAGTCGTTTTGCAAGGCAGGAATCCTCGTCATCAAGACTCCCGATGTGCTGAAAGGCAACTTCATGAATTGTTATTTTGTTGAGTCAGGTAGGCGCAGCTTCGCCCCTTCGGTCCCAGAGTCGGTCTAGACGTCTGGTCGTCTGGTCTTAGGCTGCAGAGAGGAAGGTTCTCAATAGAAAACTGCACACCGACAGCGAACAAAACTGCACGCC
>Ga0181517_10001296_pt1 | contig 28339 bp, 31 predicted proteins | sample PEATcosm2014_Bin_31_FD_119748 | JGI IMG/M metagenome (GOLD analysis project Ga0181517, IMG submission 119748) | Peatland microbial communities from MTU Mesocosm Facility, Houghton, MI, USA - PEATcosm2014_Bin01_30_metaG | ecosystem: Environmental > Terrestrial > Soil > Wetlands > Peat | place... | reverse complement strand
TATACCTTGCCCATCGCGCCGAAGTTCGCGCGCGGGGAGGCCGGGTCCTTCCAATCGACACCGAGATTGACGACCAAGGTTCCGAATGGAGCGAAGGTGCCCGTTGCCGGGCGCGTCTCGCTCTCGTTGAAGTCTAACCCATTACTTTGTCCGAATACGACCGAGTAACTATCAGCGGCCCACAGCCGTGTAATAACCATTTGCCCATTCAAGGGCTATCTCACAAACAAAAGAGGTAAATACTATGTTGGACAAAACCACGTCCGCCGAACTCAAAGAGCTTCGCGCGAGACGCAAAACCATCGCGCATCAAATGACCGCCATGTTGCGTAACAAATTCACAGCGGCATCGGCAGCCACTTTCGAAGTGCTCAATCTCGCGGCCGAACAATTACGGCAGAAGATCCAGACCATCGAGCCTGATAGCCCGGCGCAAACCCGGAGCGCGCGGAACCGGGCATTTTCCCGGTATCTTCGCTATGGGCTACATGCGAGTCCCGAGCGCGGAACCTTCGGTATCTCTACCGAAGACCGAGACTTACTCATGCCCGCCCTTCCGGCCGAAACCCGTGACATCGGAACCGGAGGCGAGGCGGCGTATCCGGGAGCCACGGCGGGCTTCTTCGCACCGATGGAGTTCGCAAACAAGACCGAGGCCGCATTGAAGTTCTACGGCGATATGTTCTTGAGTTCTACCATTCAGAAAACCGGAACCGGGACGCCTTATCCCTATCCGAACAGCGATGATACGTCGGTATCAGGCGAGCAGGTTTCCGAAGGCGCGCAGGTTACCTCGCAAGATATCGCTAGTGTCGGGCAAGTCGTTTTGAACTCTTACAAGTATTCGAGCCGACTCCTCAAGGTGTCACAGGAGTTAGCGCAGGACGCATACTATGACTTCGACGCTTATCTTGCCGAGCAGTTCGGAATCCGTCTCGCTCGCGCGGCTAACGCGAAGTTCACCAGCGGAACCGGCGTTGGGCAGCCAATGGGGATTATCACAGCGGCGGTTGACTCCGGCGTTACCGTGACCGGGGACGAAAACGCATCGCCTCCTGATCCCACGACCCAGATCGGCTGGAATGATCTTGTCGGACTCGAACAATCCGTTGACCCACTGTATCGACGCCGGGGCGCGTTTATGATGCACGATAACACGCTGGGCTATATCAAAACGCTCAAGGACCACAACGGCAGGCCGATTTACAAGTCGAGTCTGACCGAGGGCTCGCTTGGAATGCTCCTGGATCACCCGCTCTACCTCAATAATGCGATGGATCAGCTTGAAGCCGGCAAAAAACCTGTGCTTTTTGGCGCGCTGGATAAGTATGTGATTCGGCAGGTCAAACAAATGTGGGTGTCGAGACTCACGGAAACCTATGTCACTTATGGGCAGATAGGGTTCATTGGATGGGTTCGCTGGGATGGCAATTTACTGAGTGCTGGCAACCCGGTGAAGTACCTCACGATGCACAGCTAGGAGTCAGCCCTTCGCGGCTGATAACAGCGTGGGGCGTTACCCCCGCGTTGAAGTGGAACCTGTGGGGCGGGCGTGTAAGCGTCCGCCCTTGCAGTTATGCAGCGGTAGCGATTAAGTGAAAAGGAGAAAAGCATCATGGCGAAAGAAACTGAGTTGGAAGTTATCGAATGCGAGCGGCGCGACCTAGAGGCAATCGGGGTGCGGTTGAAGGAACTGGAAGACGCGGCGGAAGACGCCACGCGGAAGGTGGACTCTCAAGCGGAAGTATGCGCGCGGTTCGCCACGCCCGAAGGTCTGGTGTCGGCGAGCGACGAAGAGATACTCGCGGCAACGAAGACCATGCGAAGCCTACAGCGCGCGGCTGCGCAAGCGAAGCTCCATGTGGAGACCTACGCGAGTGGCCCGGCGAAGGACTTAACCGGGCGACTCCGCGCCCTAGAGCGGCGGCGCTGGGATGCGGAGCACGCGGCGGCGCGGGCGACGCTTATCACGGCGCTAAAGGCGCATCTTGAACTTGCCAATCAAACGCTTGCGAGTGAGTATCGGCTAGGAGAGCTTGCGCGTGCGGCCGGTTATGCCGCGCCTGAACCACTGCTGGCCCCGCGCGAAATTGGGCAGGTGGCTGTTTTGGAGATTTCGAAGCGCGACTTGTGCGCGTACGATCCTGATTTTGCGGCAATTCCGAGGGATGACATTCAGCGTCGCATCTGGGAGAACTCGCGTTACAGATGACAGGTTTTCCGGCGGCCCGCGCTGGTGGCATCCCACATAGCGCGGTTGAAGCCGGGGCGCGCGGTTCACCCTTTGCCTTTTGGTGTCCGCCCGCTATGCCCGGAGGGCTTCTCCGACCCTCCGGGCCTTTTGGATTGTCGCTGGCGCGTCGCTCCCGGCGCGCAGTTTGCGACCAGGGGGGCGGTCCTATTTTCCTTCCGCCCCTCAAGTATTTCTGAAGGAACTTAGTGAGTAAGTCAATTCTGAGGTGTGAGTATGAAAGAAACAGGTACGGTGAAGTGGTTTAACGCAGCCAAGGGCTACGGCTTTATCCAGCGGGAAAACGGAGAGGATATCTTCGTCCATTTTTCGGCGATTCAGGCTAACGGTTACAGGACGTTGAGCGAGCGCGATCATGTTTCGTTCGAGACTGTAAAGGGCCAAAAAGGTTTGTGCGCGGCTAATGTCGAGGTGGTGTCTGAGCGGTGAGGTTCTTATGCGGCAGGTTGGAATTGTTGAAGGTGTTTTCCGCACGCTGAGCCTTGGCACTATCCGGCGGGAAGACGGCGGCGATCTTTTATTCCGACTCGATGAACTGAAGGGCGACGGCCGCCCTATTCAACCCGGCGCGCGCGTGGAGTTCGGGACGGTTACGATTCCATGTGGCAGAGAGTACGCCACGGACATGGTGGTGCTGTGAAGCGACCGGGGCCACAATGGGCGCGCCTGGCCGGGGCGTGTGCCGATGCCCGAGACGCCTTGCGGAACCTGATTCCGTGCCTGGACCGGGCCATTGCGGCGGCGGATACCTCCGTGCTGCTGGAAGTCCGCGCCCTGGCCGCCCGGCAAGCGGACGCCTTGCGGCTGGCCCTGAAGCATCCGAATGGAGGGCGAAGCACATGAAGACGAAGCAAGGAAGAACGGCGGCAACGGGGCCGCGAAGTTGCCTCAGATCCCGCACACTCAAAGGCCAGTGCGACACATGCGGCGAGACACCCGAGGTTTTGCATGTGCCGATGCGGTTGCATGGCTGGTATTGCGGGGAGCATTGCCCGTGCTGCAATCCCCCAGCGAAGGCCACAAGCGGCCCTGTAAGGCCGCCTCTGGTGACAGGTAGCAAACTACCAGCCGAGGCCGGCGGCGCGGTCCTGGCCAGCGTGGGCGCGAAAGGCAGCGGGTTTAACTGGCCTTTCGAACAGTGATACGGGGCGTTTTGGGAGCGCTAAACCACGTGAACGGAGGCCCGAGTTTTGGTAAGAGAGGGAATCGTATAATGGAGATGAGAATGCTCTCTGAGGCTCAACAGAAACGGGTGTGGGAAGGTATGCTCGGGGCTGAGATCCGGGCGAACTATTTCGCCGATCTGTCCGGAAGGCTTCAGGTGCGGCAAAAGCGGGCCACATGGGCTACCCTTGTGCTTTCCTCCAGCGCGGCCACATCGGTGCTTGCCTCCATACCGGTAGGGCTCTCCTGGATTCGAGCAGTGCTTACGGTTGCGACGGTGGGGATGAGCGCGTACTCAATCGCGATGCAAAACCAGAAGTTTGCAGTTGATGCTGCGGAACTTCACGCGCGCTGGAATCGATTGGCGAAGGAATACGAGCATATCTGGGAGAATGTGTATGCTCAGGACGCAATGGAACGCTTAGACTCGCTCGACAATCAGGCTTCTGAGATATCGAAAGTCGGGACTGCGTTTGGCTACCATAAGCGGAATATGTTGAAGTGGGAACGGCACGTAATAGCACACCGCCTGCCCAACGCAGCCTAGACAATGGTAGAGAGCAGACTATCAGAAGAGCGCTTTAATTGGCCGCCGATTCCTGAGCGGTTGCCGCCTCCACCGCCGCCTCCGCCTCCACCGCCGCCTCCGCCCCCACCGCCCAAGAAATAGGGCGTAGACTGTCGAATCCCCCAGCGCGCGGCTTACGCGGGAGAAGTCCCGCAAGACGGCCATCCCCTCTATGCCGGGCCAGTATGCCCGCTATTTCGCGCCCTGGGGCTGCTGGTGCGCTTCCGAGGCCGGGGGGAATGCCGGCGGTGGGAGCGGCGCGCCGTTGCGAGGGCTGTAGAACGCCTGGACTCCCCTCGAAGTGGTAGCATGGCGCAAATGGAACATCAGATCGTTTTAGACGCTAAGGAACTGAGCACCATTTCGATTGAATGCTTGAAGTGCCATTCACAGCTCGTTCTAGATATTGAGAGCGGCGCGTTTCTTGACCCTTCGCGGTGTCCCTCAAAGTGTCCGTCTCCAGGTTGCGACACCCGGTATTTCGCGGAGTATTCCGCGAACGAGCAGTACTCCGCGATGAACAAGAATCCGATCTTTGAGTACATCCGCGATCTTCGGGACTTGCGCAGGAGCGGCCCCAAAATCACCTTCCGGCTCAAGGCCACTCCGCAACCGGCAGCGGACACCACGGAACGCCAATAGCCGGGCGCTGGTTCGGTTCTTCGGTTGCGGCGGCCGGCGTCGCGGCAAGCCCTTCCCCGACTCCCCTTGCTTTCGGCTTGCGGCGGGTTCATAATAGGTTAGCTTAAAGCTGGTTTGAGCTTGCGAAAATGGCAAAACGAAAAATCCCGGTTGAACTTTCCGAATACTTCAGCCGGATCGGCCGAAAGGGCGGTAAACTCGGCGGCCCTCTGGGCGGCAAGCGCAGCCTGGAAACCATGACGCCCGAGGAACGCACGGCGCGGGCCAAGAAGGCGGCGGCGGCATCGGCGAAGGTGCGGAGCAAGGCCGCGAAGGAACGGAAGGCTTAACGTGCTGAACCTCTATCGGCGGCATCTATCGGACTGCAAGCCGGGGAAGAAAAAGGGCGCGGCCTACACGGGCTGCAATTGCCCTATCTGGTGCGATGGCACGCTGAACGGCCAGCGGACGCGAAAATCCCTTGAGACGCGGGACTGGCAGCGGGCTATACGGAAGCTCGCAGCCATGGAAGATCCGAACGCGCCCCTGGTAAAGCCCATCACGGAAGCAATCACGGCATTCGAGAACCATATTCAACCCCTTGCGGAGTCCTCGCGCCGGAAGTACAAGAATGTCCTGGCGAAGCTCGGAAAGTACTGCAAGGGCGCGGGCCTTCACGATCTGATGGAGTTGACCGTGGAGCGCTTGGACGCGTACCGCGCCGGCCGTGGGCTTTCGCCTATCACGTCCCTGAAAGAACTCCAAACGCTTCGGCAATTCCTCGCGTTTTGTCAGGAACGGCGATGGATTCCAGACAACCCCGCGAAGAGAATCAAGATGCCGCGAAACATCCGGCCCGAAGAGGTAGTACCGTACACGCCGGCCGAGGTCTCGAAGATCCTAGCAGCGTGCGAAGCAATCGGACGCGGGCCGTATGAACGGCTGCGGGCGCGGGCTATGATACTGTTGCTGCGATACACGGGCTTGCGAATCTCCGACATGGCGACATTAGAGCGCGTCCGCGTTCAGGGCGGCCAAATCCTACTCCACACCCAAAAGACCGGCGGAACCGTTTTCCTGCCCATTCCTGGCGAACTTCAGGACGCGCTCGACAAACTGCCCATGCCCCGCAATGCGGGGCCTGAGGCGCGCTATTTCTTCTGGAACGGCGTTAGTTCCAAGCGGGCCATGGTAGGAATAGCAGACCGGACATTGAGCGCGGTTTTTACCAAGTCTGAAGTCAATGGCGGTCACGCGCATCGATTCCGGCATACCCTGGCGACTGAGATCCTGGCGCGGGGTGGGAGTGAACAGGACGCGGCCGACATTCTCGGGATAAGCGCGACTATCGTTCGGAAGCACTACGCCAAGTGGAGCCAAGCCCGGCAACAGCGCATTACGCGGCTATTCGAGGCGGTTTATCCTGGTACATATTTGGTACACGAAGAAAACGGGCCTGTCATCAACTGAAAAGTATCGTGTTATCAATTAGATACGAGGGCGTGATTTGGTGCCGGGAGAGGGAATCGAACCCTCATGGGGAGTGAACCCCGACGGATTTTGAGTCCGTTGCGTCTGCCTAGTTCCGCCATCCCGGCATTCGGGCAAGCGGGAACATCTGCCGAAATTGTAGCATGGCCGCCGCGGGGATTCGCCCGCAAGGCATGTGGGGCCAGGCCTTCCGGCCTGCCGCCGGGCTTCGGCCCGGCGTCTTGCGCTTGCAGCGAGGAACGCCGGTCAGGAGGCCGGCGGCAAGCCCGAAGGCTTGACCCCACATCATCGCCCACTCTAGCCCTATCCCGCCGTCCACCGCGCCACCCGCACGTGCGCCCCTCGCGGAGCCCACACGGCTGGGTCGGTGGGCCCGAACAATGCCAGCACCGGCGTCCCCACGGCCGCCGCCAGGTGGGTGATGCCCGAGTCGTTGCCGATGTACAGCCGCGCGCCGGCCAGCCATTGCGCCAGCTCGTAAAGGTCGTCGATCCGCGTCACCGGCTCGTCGAGCGGCGGGTCTTCCCGTCCGGCGCACCAGCGCACCGGCATGGCCCGTTCCAACTGGCGGGCCAGTGCACGAAATCTTTCGAGCGGCCAGTTCTTTCGGAGACTTCCGGAAAACGGGTGGATGACAGCGTAGTTCCCGCGTTTCACCTCGCAGCGGATGCGCGGCGCTCCATCGCTCTCGCAGCAAGCCAGATCCCGCACCTGGGCCAGATAGAAATCCGTGGCATGCACTCCGGCCCCATCGGGCGGTAGCGCCGTCAAAAAGGTGAATGGCAGGCCCAGCCCGGCCACTAGGCCGCGAAACTCCGGGCGGTTGGCGCCGTACCACGAAATGATCGAGTCGAACCTGCCAAGGCGATCCAGGAGGCCTGCGGGAGCATCCTCGATTCCCAGCAGGTCGAGCCCGGTGTTGGAAAGGGCGCAAACCCGCTCCGCAAAGCACACCAGGGGCGCGTTCGCCGCGCTTGTCCAAACCTCCAAGTAGTCTGTTTTCAGACACTCCAGCGCTGGCAGCGACACAATGAAATCGCCGATGGCGCCGGGCCGGATGACCAGCCGCCGCATTCCGTTCTCAGTATGCCAAAACAGGAACCTGTAGCAACGTTTTATCCACAAAACATGCACGGAAACACGGCTGTAACCAATTGATAATACAGATGTAAAAAAACCTGAGGAAAACTGCCGCTGAGCACGCAAAAAGCATTGACCGGAAAAGGATCGAGGCGCATATTAGGAACGGTTCCAAGAGGTTTGAGGAACAGCGAGCCTCCGGAACGTAGCGGACCGGGAACGATGATCCGAAGCCGGACCTAGTAATAGAATCGGCGGCGGGGAGCGAACGGAGATCGGGCGGGTCGGAAGGCGAGCCAAACGGCAGCCGGTCCAGCCGAACGCGTTGATCCCGAGGGAGGTAACAGTCCCGGAGGGGAGTGGAGGCTGGAAGAGCGGTCGTAGACGTCGGCTAATGCAGCCGCAACGGGCTTGAAGCAGCGAAGCGGCCTTGTCCGGGGCGAACCGGAAGAGGTCGTGGAGCTTTAAGCCGAACGGGTGGTGGATTTGGCGGACGTCGGCGCGAAGTGGTAGGCCAGGACCGTTGACCCTGGAATGGAGGCTCCGAAAGGGGCAGCCGTTGTAGGCGAGAGAAAGGCCGTCACGAGCGACTGGCTCCGATAAAGAGGCAGTTTGCGGCGAGTCTTGAGGCTTTGAACCGGCGGCTGGTGAAAACGGCTGTAGGGGAGTCGAGAGGCGAAACGCCCGGCGCTCTTTATTGCGATGCTCAGGGCCGAGCATGCCGGCGGTGAGCAAGGCTGGGAATCAGGTCACTTGGAACCTTTTTTTGTCTTGGAGTCGGGTTTTCCGCCGACGCTCCAATTCCTTTCCCTGGCATCTACCGCGCAGCCCCGTCGGCCCGGGGCAGAGGCCGGGCACGCCCGGCTCGCCTCGGCAATCTTCCGCTTTAGCCAGTAGGCGTCATTTGATCGCAACCCCAGGACTGTTCGGAATTTATCACACTTTCTCGCTGGAAGCTTGACAGAAACACACTAAAGTTTGATAATGGGGTTGTGCTAATAGCCTGCCGCGGATTGCGGCGCGCCGGACGGATTCCAATCTTTTGAGGGAGATTTCGTAGAGATGAGCAAGATAATCGGCATCGATCTGGGTACCACCAATTCCGTGGTCGCCGTTATGGAAGCTGGACAGCCCACAGTCATCGCCAACCAGGAAGGGTCGCGCACTACGCCATCGGTGGTGGCGTTCACCAAGAGCGGAGAGCGGCTGGTCGGCCAGGTGGCCAAGCGCCAAGCCATCACCAACCCGGAGAACACGGTTTTCTCCATCAAGCGGTTCATGGGGCGGCGCTACGACGAAGTCAGCGAAGAAATGAAGATGGTCCCCTATAAGGTCACGCGCGGCGACAATAACGACGCCCGCGTCGACATTATGGGCAAGAAGTACTCGCCGCCCGAGATCTCGGCCATGATCCTGACCAAGCTGAAGGAGGCCGCCGAGGCTTATCTGGGCGGCAAGGTGACCCAGGCGGTGATTACGGTGCCCGCGTATTTCAACGACGCGCAGCGGCAGGCCACCAAGGACGCCGGCAAGATCGCCGGCCTGGAAGTGATGCGCATCATCAACGAGCCCACGGCGGCGGCGCTGGCCTATGGTCTCGATAAGAAGAAGAACGAGACCATCGCGGTGTACGATTTCGGAGGCGGCACCTTCGATATCTCGATTCTGGAGGTGGGCGAGGGCGTGGTCGAGGTCAAATCCACCAATGGCGACACCCACCTGGGCGGCGACAACATCGACCAGCGCGTGATCGACTGGATCGTAAGTGAATTCAAGCGCGAGAATGGGATCGATCTTTCGCACGACCAGATGGCTCTCCAACGCCTGAAGGAAGCCGCCGAAAAGGCCAAAATCGAGCTTTCCACGCTGCTCGAGAGCGACATCAACCTGCCGTTCGTCACGGCCGACGCCACCGGCCCCAAGCATCTGCAGATGAAACTCACCCGCGCGCGTTTCGAGCAAATGGTGGAGGACATCGTGAGCCGCTCCATGGCTCCCTGTAAACAGGCCATGGCGGACGCCGGCGTGACCCCGCAGCAGATCGACGAGGTGGTGATGGTGGGCGGGCAGACGCGCATGCCGCGCATCCAGCAACTGGTGCGCGATCTGTTTGCCAAGGAGCCTCACCGCGGCGTGAACCCGGATGAAGTGGTCGCCGTGGGCGCGGCCGTGCAGGGCGGCGTGCTGGGCGGCGAAGTGAAGGACGTGCTGCTGCTCGACGTCACCCCGCTCTCGCTCGGCATCGAGACTCTGGGCGGCGTTTTCACCAAGCTGATCGAACGCAACACCACCATACCAACCCGCAAGAGCGAGGTTTTTTCCACTGCCTCCGACAGCCAGCCCTCGGTGGAAATCAAGGTCTACCAGGGCGAGCGGGCCATGGCCCACGACAATCGTATGTTGGGCGTTTTCCAGTTGGGCAATATCCCGCCGGCTGCGCGCGGGATTCCGCAGATCGAGGTCACTTTCGATATCGACGCCAACGGCATCCTGAACGTGACGGCCAAGGACCGGGCCACCAACAACGAGCAGAAGATCACCATCACTTCGTCTTCCGGCCTTTCCAAGGACGAGGTGGACAAGATGGCCAAGGACGCCGAATCGCACGCGGCCGACGACCGCAAGCAGCGCGATACCATCGAGGCCCGCAACCGGGCCGACGCCATGGTCTACAACGTCGAGAAGACCCTCAAGGAGCACCGCTCCAAAGTAGGCGAGACCGAAGCCAAGGAGATTGAGGGAGCCCTCGAGGAGACTCGCAAGGCCATCAACGAGAATGACGCGGCCCGCATCAATGCGGCCGTGGACCGGCTGACCAGCGCCAGCCACAAGCTGGCCGAAGCCATGTACAAAGCCTCGGCCCAGCAGCCCGGCGGCGCGAGCGCTCCCGGCGGGGATGGAGCCGCGCCGGGCGCGGGAGATCAGGGCAAAGATAAGAAAGACAAAGACAACGTCGTCGACGCCGAATTCGTGGATATGGACGACAAGAAATAAGTGGAAGCTGTCAGCCGTCGGCTTTAAGCTACCGGCGGGACCGTGGCTGAAAGCTGATGGCTGATAGCTGGTGCTCTTATGGCGGCTCCCAAACACGACTACTACGAAACCCTCGGGGTGGCGCGGAAGGCCTCCGCGGACGAGGTTCGCAAAGCTTACCGGAAGCTGGCTCGCAAACACCACCCCGACCTCAACCCCGGGGATAAGTCCTCCGAGGAGCGCTTCAAGAACGTTCAGGAAGCCTATGACGTGCTGAGCGACGCCAAGAAGCGCGCCATGTATGACCAGTACGGCTTCTATTCCGATAGCGGGTATCCCGGGGCCGGAGCGGGGGCCCCGCCCGGCCAGGGCGCCCAGCCCGGGATGGACTTCAACGGGTTCGATTTCTCCGACTATTTTCAAGGCGCCGGAGCCCCCGGTGGCCCGCCCGGCGGACGGGCAACCGAAACAGGCGGCGGCTTTCGGGACATCTTCTCCCAGTTCTTCGGCGGGCGTGGAGCGGCCGAGCGCCCGGAGCCCGAGAAGGGCGGCGACCTCGAATACGTGATGGATATCGATTTCTGGCAGGCCATCAAGGGTATGCAGGCCCGCCTCAACATCACCCGCTACGAGGTGTGCGAAACCTGCCGCGGCGCCGGGGGCAGCTCGGCCGGGGAAGCGCCCTGTGCGCAATGCAAGGGGACCGGCCAAGTCTCGCAGATGGCCGGGGCCATGAAGTTCAACCTGGCGTGCCCGCGCTGCGGGGGCTCCGGCAAACTCCGCAACGCCTGCCCCACGTGCGGCGGCGAGGGGCGCGTCGCGCGCACCGAATCGGTCGAGGTCCGCATCCCGCCGGGCGCGCGCAACGGATCGCGCTTGCGCGTCCCCGGTAAGGGCAATGCCGGGACGCAGGGCGCTCCTCCGGGCGACCTGTACATCACCACCAAGGTGGCAGAGCACGCCTTCTTTCATCGCGAGGGCGATAATATCGAAATCAAGATTCCCGTGGCCGTCTGGGAAGCCGCCCTCGGTTCCAAGATCGAGGTACCCACCATCGACGGCCGTACCCTGCTGAAAATCCCGCAGGGGACCCAAAACGGGCAGCGTTTCCGCCTCCGCGAGAAGGGCGTACTCAACTCGCGCACCAACCTGCGGGGCGACCAGATTGTGGAAGTCGCCATTACCGCCCCCGAGCCTCGCGATGAGAGGACCCGGGAATTGTTGCGCGAGATGTCCAAACTGCACCCGGAAGACCCGCGGGCCGAAGTGTGGACCCAGATTTGAGGAGCCGCCACCCATGCCAAGAGCCAAATCCCGAGGGGCCTACATGATCTCCGCCGTGGCGGAGCAATACGCCATCCATCCCCAGACGCTGCGCCTGTACGAGCGCGAAGGCCTGCTCAAGCCGTCTCGCAGCGAGGGCAATACGCGTCTGTTCACCGACGAGGACCTGGAGCGGCTGGAAGTGATTCTGCACCTCACCCGCGACCTCGGCGTGAACCTTGCCGGGGTGGATATCATCCTGAACATGCGCCAGAAGATGGGCGAGATGCAGTCGCAGATCCAGGAGTTCATCGCCACCCTCAACCGCGAGCTGGCGGCGCGAACGGCGCCCCGGCCGGAGCCCGAGCGCAACTTTCTGATCCCGGTGGTGAACGCGCGCGCCGCGGCGCCCGCGCCTGCCGCCAGTCGCCGGTCGAAGTAAGCTATAGTGAGATTCCTGGCCTGGGTGAGGCCGGAAGTTACACTTGGCGCATCCCGCGTCTCCGCTTTCCTCAATGTCTCCGCCGCGTGAAAAACCTCGCGCATCGGCCTGGGCGTACATCGCCCCGTTCGTTGCTTTCGTCGTCCTGATGGTGGCCGAGCGGTTTTTCGAGGCGCCGGCCGGCTGGTTCTATTTCCTGCGCTTCGCCGCCGTCCTGGGAGTGATCCTGGGGGCTTCCCGCGGCGTCCTGGTCCTGCGGCCTTCGGCGCCATGGGGAAGCCTCGCCATGGGGATCGCCGCGTTTGCAATCTGGATCGCGCCGGATCTGCTCTTCGGCCCCGGCTACCGCCATTCGCCGATTTTCGAGAACCCGGTGTCCGGCTTCGCGGCCAGCTCCGCGCCGGTTGGGCTCAAGCGCAACATCGCCTTCCTTATCGTGCGCACCCTGGGATGCACGGCGCTGGTACCCATCCTGGAGGAGCTGTTCTGGCGTGGCTGGCTCATGCGATGGCTCATCGAGCGCGACTTTCAGACGGTCCGCATCGGAACCTACGCCCCGTTCGCCTTCTGGGCCGTGGCCCTGCTGTTCGCTTCCGAACATGGCCCGTACTGGGAAGTGGGCCTGATCGCAGGCGTGGCTTACAACTGGTGGTGCGTGCGGACGAAGAACCTGGCGGACTGCATTCTGGCGCACGCCGTCACCAACGGCCTGCTCTCGGCGTATGTGCTCTACGCCGGCCAGTGGCAATACTGGCTATAACCGAACGCGCGCCGCATCCTGATGACAGGTGTCCAGAAGAATTTCCTTCTCCCCTGTCTCGGGCTCCGGGACTCGCGGGTGCGGGCCCCGCTCCGGAGCCCGTGAGGCGTTCCCGCGGCGACGCTCCTTGCGGGTCCGGGCCCGCTCCGGCGCGAGCACCGGACACGCCGGAGATCCTCGGAGGAGGATTCCGGCGCCCGGTTCGGTCTTACCACGAGCCTAGAAGATCTCCGGAGCCGGAATGCTCTTGCTTGGACTTGTTCGCCTTCGCGGCCCTCAGGCGGGCTTCTTCCGCCGGGGAGTAGCGGCCGGTCTTAGTCTTGAGCCATTGCTCCACCCAGGGGCTGCCGCCCGTCGCGGATTCAGTCCGCGGCGTGACCTGTGGCATGTCCTCACGGACGGCCGCTTTGGTTTGTTCGGCTCTCTCGTGCTCGGCCTTCAGGCGAGCTTCTTCCATCGGGGAGTAACGGCCAGTCTTACTCTTGAGCCATTGCTCCACCCAGGGGTTGCTCGACTGCGCCAGACCAGCGGCGGCAAACATGGCGCCCGCTAAGGAAATCGCTACTAAGCGTTTCACGTTTCTAGCTCCTTTTGGACTGGAGCACCGTCTACTTGAGTTCGCCTTGATGCCCCAGCCACCGGGATCTGATGCATTGTTGGATGGCTTGGGTTCAAGAGCGGAATCCGCCGCCGGCGGAATTCCAAAGGCCATTGGAGCGCCCTCGTTGGTTCGGCCGGTACTACGTGGTGCGCGAACCGTGGGGAGTGCGGGATGGCTGAAACCAGGTTGGGAATGGCGGCGTTTAAGTGTATTTAGGAGATTCCATGCGCAAATGCACCGTTTGGACGCAACGCCGGGTTGCCCCGTTGTTGTTAGCTTGCGCGCCGCTGCTCGGCCAACCCGCCGCCCGGCAGCCGGAGCTGGTCATCCGTTCGAATGTCCACGTGGTCGAGGTCAGCATCGTGGCGACCGACGCCAAGGGCGCGCGCGCCGAAGGCCTCACCGCCGCCGACTTTCGTGTGTGGGACGACGGGAAAGAGCAGACCATCGCCAGCTTCGAAAAACTCGACTCGCAGACGAATCTGGCGCCAGCCGGCCTGCCGCCCAACACCTACTCGAACCGCATAGGCAATCAGGGGCAGCCTCAAGTGCTTTCGATGATCCTCCTGGACGCCAATCACACGGATTGGATAAACCAGAACTTCGCGCGATGGGCCGTGGAGACCATCCTCGGCCAGATTGAGCCGGGAGAACGCGTGGCGATCTATGCCATCGGCCGCGACTTTCGCGTAATCCACGATTTCTCCTCCGACCGGCAATCGCTCCTCAACGAGATCAAGGCATACCATGTCGATCCGCAGTTGTTCATGCCCATCGAAGCTAAGGGCTACCACCGCAGCGGCGGCGACATGCGCTATACGCTGGACGCGCTGAAAGCCCTGGCCGACTATGTGAAAGGCGTGCCCGGACGGAAGAACCTGATTTGGCTGTCGGTGGCCTTTTCGCTTAGGGCCGCCGCTCACTTTGCCAGCAGTCCGATGAACGAGGCGATGACGGCCCTCAACAACGCCAACGTCTCGGTCTATCCTGTCGACCCGAGCGGCCTCGGGGCAGCTTCCTCACCGAACGTCAACACCATGAAGGAAATCGCGGGCGCCACGGGCGGGAAAGCCTATTACGACCGCAACGATCTGGACCGCGGCGTGCGCCTGGCGCTGGACGACACCCGCGAGACATACCTGCTGACCTACTCTCCCAAAACCATCGCCCAGGATGGCGCCTATCACGCCATTCGCGTCCAGACTACCCGGCCCGGCGTCGAGCTTCGCTATCGCCGCGGCTATAATGCCCCGGGCCGCGAAGAACCCGCCGGCGCGGAGGTGACGGATCGTCTGGCGAGCGTGGTCTCCTCTCCCCTGGACGTCTCCTCGATCGGCATTCGGGCGACCGTCGACCAAGCCCCGGGCGGCAATGACGTGAGCGCGGTCCTGCATATCGATCCCGCGGACCTCGAATTGACCCCCATCGGCGCGACATGGACCGGAGCGCTTCGTCTCGAGGCCGTTCAAACCAGCGCCATCGGCGAGCGGCTCGGCGGCGTCACCCAATCCGCCGCGATCAACCTGCAGCCGGCCACTTATCGGCGCGCCCTGGCGCAAGGCCTGGATTTCCACATGAAGTTCAAACGCCAGCCCACGGCCGTGGCAGTAAGAATCGGAGTAGTCGACCAGCGCGGCGGGAACGCGGGTTCGCTCTCCGTTCCCCTGCCCCCGAGGCGGTAAGTTTGGGCGGCGGTTCCTTGCATGTAACTAGCTCCACCGTTCAGCCGCTGTTCGTACGGCGCCTCGGTGGCAACGGCATCTCGATGAACTCATAGCTGCCGGGCGTGGCCGAATCGACCGCGGCCGCTATCGCCGCCTCGTGGCCGCGCACTACGGGCCAGATATTGGACCCAAGCACAACCAAGGCGAGTTTCCGCCCCGTCAGGTTCTGCTGGAACCTGATGTTCTGATCGGACGTAACCATCACGTCGAACCCCGCCGCTCCCGCCGCCATGAAAAGTTCGCCGTTTTCAAGCTGCGGATGCCACCCCATCTCGACGAAGGTGCGCACCTCATGTTTGGTCAAGAAGCGCCGCACGCCGACCGGGACGTTCTTGTCAAATACGATTCGCAACGCGGTGACTCTTGGCGTAACTCAATATCGCCTCGATATGATCCGGCGGAACCTCAAACTGCTCCACGATTTCGGCGACGCTCACGCCATAGTCGAAGTTGTCGACAATCGCGTTGACCGGCAGCCGCGTGCCGAGCAGCACGGGGGCGCCGCTTTGCACTCCGGGCTTGACTTCGACGAGCGGGCATGCCGACCAGTCGATTTCTTCTGGCGTACCCATTGGCGGACCTCCCCGCCAATATGATTTCATGTTTTTGCCCGGAATGCCAGCAACGCCCCAGCCCATCTCTGGAGCGGGAAACGGGCAGGTTTGCTCGTAACTACAAAAAGAGCTACAATGGAAACTGGAATTCAAAGCCCATTCGCCGCGTAATGAGGGAGCGCGCATCATTTCGATGAGGAAGGGGAACCGACGTGAACAGGAAACCTATCAAGAGCGACTTGGCCCGCATTGACCGCATGCGCGATGCCGATATTGACTACTCGGACATTCCGCCTCTCGACAAGGCGTTTCTCAAGAAGGCCACCGTGCCCTGGCCGCCCGTGAAGAAGCAGTTGACCATCCGCCTCGATGCCGATGTGCTCGATTGGCTCAAGGGCCACGGCAGAGGCTACCAGACGCGTATCAACCATATTCTGCGCGTGGTGATGGAGAGCCAGCCGCCCGCCCCGGCGCGGCGGCGTAACAGGGTATTCTCAGAGTAGGAGCCAGCGGCAATGGAAGTGCATTTTAGACCCGACGTGCAAGCGAAGCTCGATCGGATGGCGCTGGAAAGCGGACGCCCGAGCGACGAGCTGGTTGAAGACGCGGTGATCGGCTACGTTGACGAACTGGCCCACACGCGGGAAATGCTCGACCGGCGCTTTGACGAGATGGAAAGCGGCAGAGTGCAGCCGATTGACGGCGAGTGCAGGTGAAATGCTCCTGCGATTTGTCGTGTACTGGGCGCTCTGCCTGGATGCTCTTGCGCGGCGACAGCTTCTCTTGGCGGTGATGTGCTTCGGCGTGCCTTTCGCTGGTCCTGCGGGCATGTGGATCGCCGCACTGGCCGCCGTCGCTTTCGCCATCCAAGGATGCTATGTCGAGGGCGCCTTGTCGATGGGGTTGGTGGTCTTCAACCTGGTGGGCAACCATCTGGCTCGCACAACGGGCACACGTTGGAGAAGCTGACTCTTAGGTCGGCTTCTCTGGCTTATAAGCTCTTTCCGCGATCATGACGCTGCTCGCTTCTCCGCAGGGATATCCGCCAGCCCGAGACTGCTGCATTCTGAGAAGGATGAAAAAAGAAGATGCTCTTCGCAGTATTCTCAGCGAATGGCGAAGCCTCCCGGAATCGGAACGGCAGACCGAGAGCCAGCTTTTTGCCTTCGCTGTCAAGATGGCGAATGATTCTGACTACTCATTCCAATGCCGGGGCGACCGCTATCAGCACATCATGGGTTACATGAGCCGCCATACTCCTGGATTGAAGAAGTTGCGTATATGACATTGCGGCCAGCCGCAAACTCAGGCGGTCCGATGAACCCCGAAGGGGTGAAAGATAGTAGCCCACGGCGCAAGCCGTGGGGTGGGGTAAAAACTACGCAAGCCCCGGAGGGGCGTAAGATCCGGTCAGAAGACGCTGGTCCCGTTTCGCATGTCGGTCCATCTTACGCCCCTCCGGGGCTAGACAAATGACGCCGGTTCCCACGGCTTGCGCCGTGGGCTACCATCTTTCACCCCCTCCGGGGTTCAAAGTATCGCGGCTCGCGGCCCTGCTCCTTACTCCCCGTAACTGATTTCCGCCTGCCGCGCCGAGATGCCGGCGTAAATCAGCAGCAGCGCGGCTACCGCCAGCAGACCCGGAATAGCGACCCAGGCGGACGCGGGATCGGTCTCGATCACCATCAACGAGAAAGGCGGCTCCGCGGGCACCTCCACCGGACACAGGCTCTTCAAATAGAAGATCACGCTGATCTTCTTGAGCAGCGCTGGCAGAAATGGGTTGAGAGCTTCCCACACCCACACTACCGCGGCCGGGATCATCGGGTTCTTGTAAATCAAACCGCAGACCAGAAACACCGCGCCGTATCCTATGCATCCCAGAGCGGTCACTAATAAATAGGACCCAAGCTGGCCGAGCCCGGGACCATGCACCAGGTAGTCGGTCCAGGCCGCTCCGAAATGCCGGCCCAGCAGCAGGAAGGTGGCCGCCACGCTGGGCAGAAACAGCATCAGCGCCACTGTCAGGCCGGCTAAGTACTTACCCGCGGCCAGTAACTCCCGGCGCAGCGGAGTCATGAAGTAGTAATGCAGGGTCTTTTCCAGCATCTCTCCGCGGAACAGGCTGGTGAAAATGCCCATGCACCCGAAGAAGATCGACCCGCGCAGAAAGAAGACCAGAAACATTCCCGCGAAGACCACGCTGTCCTCGCCCAGGCTGTGCCGCGCGGAATGGCGGTTCGATTGGAGCAGCCAGTGCAGCAACGCGACGATCACCGGCGCGGCGGCCAGGCAGTAAATCCACCAGCCGCGCTTGGAGAAAGCCGTACGCTTCAATTCGAGCCGCAGGACGCCGGCTATCTGGCGAATCCATAGATGCGTCATACCGCGCTCCCTTCGGCCCCGATCAGGTATTGGTAGACCGAGTTCACATCGTCGTCCGCCGGCGCCACCGATTCCACCTGAAGCCCCGAATCCAGGATGACTCGGTTCAACAGCAAATAGAAACTGTCGGCGTCCTTGGTGCTGAGCAGCAGGTTCTTGCCATCGCCATGAATGCGGGCTTCCACGATGTGATTCTGGTCGAACAGGCGCGCGGCCAGCACGGCGGGGCGGTCGCAGCGCACCAGGATCTGCATGGGCTGGTCCTTCACCTCGCTGCGCACGCCCTGGATGGCGCCCTCCGCTACCACGTAGCCCTGGCTGAGCAGGATCACCTGGTCGGAGATGCGGTCCACCTCGTGCAGTATGTGGCTGGAGACAATCACGTGGCGTCCCTGCTCCCCCCACTGCCGGAACAGGGCGATGGCCTCAGCCCGCGCCATGGGGTCCAAGCCGTTCAGCGGCTCGTCGAGGATCACCACCTGCGGATCGTGCGCAATAGCTTGAGCCAGCTTGACGCGCTGCCGCATGCCCTTGCTGTACGCCCCCACCAGGCGGTTCGCGGCTTCCGACAAACCCACTAACTCAAGCGACCGCTTGGCGCGCTGATCGCATTCCGCATGGCTCATTCCGTGCATACGCAGGAACGCGTACAGAAACTTATAGCCGGTTAGCCCCTTGGGAAACGCGTCGAACTGGGTGCAGTATCCCACCAACCGGCAAAGCCGCTCGGGGTCTTGCGGGGAGACGCCCAGCACGCGGATTTCGCCCTCGGTGGGATGGAGCAGGCCGGTCATCAGGTTCATCAGCGTGGTCTTCCCAGCGCCGTTGGGACCCACCAGGCTGGTCACTCCCGGAGGCACCGTCAGGTTCACGCGGTTTACGCCCAGCACCTCGCCATAGAAGCGGGAGACGTTTTCGAAGGCGATGGTCTGTTTCGGACTCACCGCACCACCTCCGCGCCGCGCACCCGGCGCGCCAGCATATAGAGGCAGGCCAGGCAAACCAGGGCCAGCGCGGTCCAGCAGGCCCACAGGGGCAGCTCTTCGCCTATCGGCACGCGGAAGAAGACGGCCCCCGTGGTGGTTCTTTGCGAGCCCTCGAAAAGCTGCTCCCAAGTGGAGCCCACCAGGTAGCCGAGGCTCAGCAGATGGCCCCAGTTGGTGCGTTCGACGGCGTTAATCGTCGCCCCGAATGCCGCCGTAACGAAGAACACCACGAACATCAGCGCCCCGGCCGCGGGCTTCCACTTCACCCACGCCGAAAGAGCCAGCGCCAGCAGTGACACCAGCACAATCCAGATCCACGCGCTGAAGAAGAAGGCCCACGCCAGGCGGGCGTTATCCACCATCCACTGCCAGCCCTCCATGTAGCCTTGGAGCGCGAAGAGCAGCAGTCCGGGAACCCAGGTCATCAGCGAAGCCAGGATCGCCAGCACGCTCATTTTGCCCAGCACATATTCGACGCGCGAAAACGGCCGCGCCAGGTAGAGCGAGAGGGCGTTGTTCGCCAGGTCGGGCGATACCTGCCCGGGGCCCACGAAGGCCGCCAGGAACAGCGCCATCACGCTCTGCCAGCCCAGCAGATTCTGGAAGAAGGTCACGTTGATGGAAATAACCCGCGAGGCGTTTTGCACGTTCAGCAGCCGCAGCGCGCTGTCGTTATGCGCCACGTAGATCAGCAGCGCGCAGATCAGCGGATAGATGAAGGTGGCCACGTAGAACAGGGAGATGAAGCGCGAGCGGCGCAGGTCTTCAAACGCATACCGCGGGATCGTGAAAAGCCGCGACCAGGAAGGCGTCAGCTCGCCCTCATAAGGCCGGTACGTCTTCTTATACACGGCCATTGGCGGTCTCCATGGCTTTGAGGAAGATATCTTCGAGCGAATCGCGCTTGTGATTTAACCGGCGGATCTGCACGTTCTGCGCGGCGGCCACTTCGTAAAGGCGCCGGACTTCCAAACCGTCGGGCAGCACCAGCTTGACGCGCCCCTGCGCGCCGGGGGCGGTCTCGCATCCCAGCTTCTCCACCGCCTCGAGAAAACAGCCGCCGTTCTCGCCGCGTGTTTCGATTTCCAGAAAGCGGCGGTTCGAGCGGCGCTCTTCCTCCAGGTTGCAGAACGCCGCGATGGCGCCGTCCTTCAGAATCAGGACCTCGTCGCAGCACTCTTCCACATCGCGCAGCAGGTGCGAAGAGAGGATCAGCCGCAGATCGCCGCGATCCCGGATCTCCCGAATAAGCTGGATCATGCGCGCGCGCTGCGGCGGATCGAGGCCGTTAGTGGGCTCGTCCAGAAACAGCAGCTTGGGCCCGTGCGCAATGGCCTGCGCCAGTTTGGCGGACTGCTTCATGCCCAGCGAATACGTGCCCAGCGCCCGGTACCGGACTTCGCCCAGGCCGACGTAGAAAAACGCCTCGTGGGCCCGTTCGAGCGCGTGCTCCCGCGGCAGCCCGGCCAGCTCCGCCATCAGCCGCACAAAACGCACCCCGCTCATGCCCGCGATGAAAGCGTCGTTCTCCGGCATGTAGCCGATCAGGCTGCGCACCTGGCGCGCATGTGTGCGTATATCTTGCCCGAAAACCCGCGCGGTTCCCGAATAGGGCCGGTGGAAGCCCAGCAGCGTGTTCAGCAGCGTCGACTTCCCTGCCCCGTTGGGACCCAGCAGGCCGATGGATTGCCCGGTGAGCGAGGCGTTCAGCTTCTTGAGGATGGCTCGCTCGCCGAAGCGCACCTCCAGATTGTCCAGTTGGATGACCGGGTCCATTCTATTGCCGATACGCAGGCCGGCGTCCGGGAGTTCCCAGGAACTGCCCCAGGGGAAGTGCGCTGCCGGCGATTCCCAGCAGGCTTTGGTGGGCGAAGCTGTCGGGGCTCATCCCCATCATGTTCCCCGCGCCGGCGATGGTGACGCGATCCTGCTCGCCGTAGGCGGCTATGAAAGAGGGCTGAAGATTGCCCAGGTTGCCGAGCGGGTTGGCGCCACCGTTTGACTGTGGCGCCAGAGATCCCAGCATCCCAATCAGGGGGCCCAGCGTGGAGCCCAGGTTCTGGTAGATAACCGCCGAAAAGTTGGCGTAGTGATCGCGCGGCATCAGCGACACGAACTTTGTGGAGCGCGCGATGGAAGTGCGCGCGGCCCTGGCCTGGAGCGCCTGGGAAACGATGGCGCGCGACGGGCCGGCGATCAGATAACCATCCGCGTAAGTGAAGTGCGCCTCGGTCAGCGGGTTTGGGTCGGCCGCGCCGATCATGTAGTACACGCGGCCGTCCACGGTCTCCTCGGAGGTCCGCAGCGGCTTGCCGCCGGATTTCGCCGATTCCGCGCTGTAAATTGCCACCAGCTTCTGAATCGTGGCCTCAAAACGCGGCGGATCGTAAACCTCGGCGATCAGCTTCCAGGAAGGCGTGGGAAACATGGGACCGTCGATGGCCAGCGCAAACTCGCCCCCCAGCGCGGCGCCCAGATCGTGGCGCACGTCCAGGCCGTCCTGCCGTTGCACGTCGTCCAGGGCCTTCCCCGCGTTCTCCGTGGAGCGTTGTTCGAGCCCCAGCAACTCCTCCACGATCGCCACCGGGCTCTTCACCACGAAGGCCATCAGGAAGGTGGCGTCGGGGGAAACATAATCGAGCGACCCCATCGGCGCCGGCGGCGCGAGCCATGCGGCGATGCCGGTGCGCGGCCCATCGAAACCGATGGTGGCGCGGCCTTCCGCGTGGTCGTTGACGCGCCGCTCCTCCCTCATGATGTAGCGCACGCCCTCGGATGGAGCGCCCACGCGCTGCAGGTCCGTGCAAAACACCGTACCGGCCCCGGACTGCTGGGCTTCCACCAGGCGGGCATAACACGGCGAACCCTGGAAGCCGCCCTGAGCGGCGTCCATCGAACGGACCAGAGCGTCCACTGCGGCCGGCGCGCCAAATACAGCCATCCCGGGACGTTCCTCGACGGCCAGCGGCAGACCCTCGCGCTTCAGGAAATCGCGAAGCCCCGGACGCCTGGTGGTGGCCAGGAAAACGGGCGGCTGGAATTCGCCATTCTTACCCGGAACCCCCACCAGGGCGACTTCGCCCAGGTACTCGCTCGCAGCTTGCAGCTTGCCAAGCATGGGGGCGGCGTCGCCGGAGAGCCAGGCGCGCAACTGCGGGTTCTGCGATACCTGCTGCCGCAGGGCGGCCTGCGCATCGTTCAGAGACCCCGCTACGTCGGGCAGGATTCCGAAAAACACGGTGTTGGCCGGGGCATATTGCAGCAGCGGGCTGACGCGGCCGGCGCCGGGCTTGCCGGCAGCCGCTCCCAAACGCTCGCTGCTGCGGCTCCAGGAGATATCGTATTGAATCGGGGCCTGCTCCAGGTTCGGCCCGGACACGCTCTGGTCGCCGGGATGCAGAATCTTGTCCTGGTTGTCCTGGGACACATGAACTTCGCCCTGAATCACCGAGACGCGCGAGCCTTTCACCCCCGCGTTGACGCTGAAAACGGTGCCCGTGACCGCCACCCGGCAATCCGCGGTGGCCACGTAGAGATGGCCCGAGCTCCGCCTGGCCGCTTGGACGATCACGTTGCCGCGCCCCAGGTGGACGACGATGTCTTTGCCGCTCCGCGACGTGGAAAACTCGGCGCGCTCGCGCATTTCCACCGTGGAACCGTCGCTCAGATGAATCACCGCTTCCGAATCCTTGGCGGTGCGTATGTCCACCCCGTCCGGCAGGTCCGCGCCGGCCGCCAGCGGATGAATCCCGGCCGGCGAGATCTCGTAGAGCGCGCCGTTCACCGTCTGGATGAACGCCCGCCCGGAGCCATGGCCGTACTGGTCGATGGCTACCCAGATCAAAACACCGGCCGCGATGGCCCCGGCGGCGGCCGCCCAGCGCAACCCGTACCGCGGCCGGCGCGCCGCGCTCTGCGCGGCTTGCGGGCCGGGAAACGCCAGCACCTTGCCTTCGTACGCGCGGCGGCAGGCCACGCACTGGTTCAGGTGGTCTTTCAGCAGCAGGGCGCGCGCCTCGTTGAGGCGGCCGGCGCGATAATCGGAGAATAAGGCCTGAAAATCGGCGCACCCGCGGATGGGCTCGGCCGGCTTCGGCCCGGCGGTCTCCGCCAGGCGCGCCCACACGCGCGCGGCGGCGGCCTCCACCACCGCGGCGTCGGGCGATTCGTCGCGAATCTCCATCACGGCTCGCTCCAGGGCGGGATCCATGGGACTGATTTCGGGGGTCATGCTACTCCTCCCACGTAGGAACGGTACTCTTCCTGCAACCGGACGCGCGTGCGCGAGATGGTCACCGCCACCGTGCCGGGGGTGGTGTTCAACAGGCGCGCGATCTCGGGGTTTTCCTTGCCCTCGAAGAACCGCAGGACGAACATTTGCGCGATCCGCGGATTCAACCGCGCCAGCGCCCCGCGCAGCCAGTCGCGGATTTCACCCGAACCGTGGGCGCGCTCGGGCGACCGGTGCGGCGATTCGGCCAGCACCGGCTCCAATTCGTCGAGCGGCACGTTGCGCACGTTCTGACGGGCGCGCATCAGGTCCAGGGCGGCGTTCACCGCGGCCCGGTGCAGGAAACTGGCGACATTGTCCACCGGGTCCGCCTCCGGATCCCGTTTGAGCATTCTCAGGAAGACGGTTTGCAGCACGTCTTCCGCGTCGCCCGCGTTGCCGGTAATGCGGTAGGCCGCCCGGAACACCATGGCGTGGTGCTCGCGGAAGATCCGCTCCAGATCCGCGGACTGGTTGGCCGGCTCCATAAGTTGAACGGCGTGCGCTTTCATCCTAGCAGGCTCTTCGCCAACCAGGACGTTGGGGCCAGGCCCGAATTAGCGGCGGGGGCTGAGGAGCAAAGCGGACGCAGGCGGGATGCGTCGCAAACGGCCTAGCCAGGTTCCCAGGCGTCGCGCCCGCGGCCGCAAGAGCGGCGTGCGTTTTTCCTTGCAATTTAGCGTTTATCACTATACGCTATAAACGTGATCCGTTCGTTTCGGGACGCCGAAGCCAGGAAGCTGTTCGACGACGAGTTCTCCAGGAAATATCGGGCCATCGAACGGGTCGCCCAGCGGAAACTCACGGCGCTTGACGAAGCGGAAACCCTGCAGGATCTGGGCGCGCTCCCCGGCAACCACCTGGAAGCGCTCAAGGGCGACCGGAAGGGGCAGCACAGCATTCGCATCAACGAACAGTATCGCCTCTGCTTTGTGTGGGCGGATGGCGACGCGACCGACGTGGAAATCGTGGACTATCATTAGAGCGGAGAACCCTATGCCAAAGCTCCTCGCGCCGATTCACCCTGGAGAAATCCTGCTGGAGGACGTGCTCAAGCCACTGAATATGAGCGTGAACCAGCTCGCCAAATCGCTGGCGGTGGATGCCGCCCGTCTGAACGAGATCGTGCGCGGCCGGCGCGGAATCACCGCCGATACGGCCCTGCGGCTCGCGCGATACCTCGGGACCACGCCGGAATTCTGGATGAAGCTCCAGGTGCATTACGAGCTGCGCGTGGCGCGGCAAACCAGGCTCAAGGACATCGAGCAGGCCGTTCAACCGCGGTCCGAAGCCGCGTAGGGCCGGGCACGTCCGGCCCGCGCTACTCCTTCCAATCCTCCGCCAGCCTAACCAGCGTCCGCACGGGAATGCCTGTGGGCCCTTTGGCCAGGTACGGCTTGGAATCGTCCAGCCAGGCGGTCCCCGCTATATCCAGGTGCACCCAGGGAGTCTCCTCGGCGAATTCCTTGAGGAACCAAGCCGCTGTAATGGCCCCTCCCCACCTTCCGCCCACGTTGGCCAGGTCCGCGAAGGCGCTCTTTAAGTACTCCTTATAGTCGTCTTCGAGCGGCATGGGCCAGGTACGTTCGCCGGAGGCGCGGGCGGCCTCGAGAACCCGGTCGCGCATGGCGTCGTCGTTGGCGAACAATCCCACATTCAAGTGCCCCAGCGCCACCACGATGGCGCCGGTGAGCGTGGCCGCATCCACTAAGTGCGTGCAGCCCTGCTGCCGTGCGTAGACCAGGGCATCCGCCAGAATGAGCCGGCCTTCGGCGTCGGTGTTGATCACCTCGATGGTCTTGCCGGACATGGCGGCCACGATATCGCCGGGGCGCTGGGCGCGCCCGCCGGGCATGTTTTCCACGCACGGGATGAAGGCCGTCACGGCCAATGCGGGCCGTATTTGGGCAATGGCGCGCATCGCGCCCAGCATGGCCGCGCCGCCCGCCATGTCGTATTTCATCTTTTCCATGCCGTCGGACGGCTTGATGGAGATGCCGCCGCTGTCGAAAGTGACCCCTTTGCCCACCAGCCCCAGATGGGCGCCCGACGCGGCTTGGGCCGGGCGGTAGCGCAGCACGATCAGGACGGGAGGCTCGGCGCTGCCCTGGGCCACCCCCAGCAGCGCCCCCATTTTGAGTTCCTCCATCCGTGTCCGGTCGAGGACCTCGCACTCCAGCCCGTATTCGGCGGCGAGCGAACGCGCGGCCTCGGCCACATGCAACGGCGTCAGGCGGTTGGCGGGCTCGTTCACCAGGCCGCGAGCGTAGTTTTGAGCTTCGGCCACAATGCGCCCGCGTTCCACCGCATCCTCCAGAGCGGATCCCTCCGGCGCCACCACTGCAAAGGAATCAACCGTCTTTTTGTCGTTGTCGGTCTTATAGCGGTCGGGCTCGAAGCCGCCCAGAATGGCCCCCTCCACCGCGGCGTCGGCGAAGTCTCCGGACGCGTGTTCCGCTCCGAGTTCCATGGCGATGTTCTTGACCGCTATGGACTTCAGCCGCCGTACCGCCGCGCCTGCCAGCTTCCGCATCTCGGCGGGGTCGAACTTCTCCGGCTTTCCGGCCCCTACCAGAAGCACCCGCGGAGAAGACACACCCGGCACGTGGTGCAATAGTGTCATCTCCAATGGCTTCCCGGCGATCTCGCCGGCGTCCAACAAATCGCCGGCCCCGAATCGCTCTTCCCTTCTTCCTTCGAATACCGGCACGACAACCGCGTCGGCCGCTACCTGTTCCAGAGGTTTCCGCTCGATCAATATCCGCATCATAATGAATTGTGACGGAAATCCACTCGCGCCGCAAACCGCGTACGGCGGGCCGCCGGTGCGAAAAAGATTCCAATTCTGGAAATGGCTGGGCCATTCCGCCCATTCGCACGTGCGGGCGGGCATGCGATCTATGGCGGCTATGTCGTTGTTTTTACACGCTCCCGGGATAGGGCTTGTGCTAGACTCAACAGAAGACCGCTTGGTGGCGTCTTTTCCATAAGCTGTAACGACGCGATATCTGCAAACGTCCAATAGACAGCGGTTTTCTCCAGTGTGGAGTACTGGTGGACTAAAATGGCTGACTTGGCGAATCCGAACAATACGTCGTCCAACTCTGGCGACAACCTATCGCGGCTTCTCATAACGCAATTGGAGGAGCCTTGGTATCACTCTTTGGTCCTGAGCGTCAGGGATCTGATCCACCCGTCCAAACTGCCACCTCTGCAAGTGACCTCCAAGCCGGTTGCGGTAGTTGGCGCGGATATTGAAGAGCCCTGGATTCGCTCGCTGATTCAGAACATCAAGGACATCATTCACCCGCCCGTAATGGCGCCTCTTGAGGTGACCTCGAAACCGATACCGGTGAAGGACATCTGGGGGTTGTACGGCCGGCAGAAAAAGTCCTTCATGATGTCCACCGGGTTCCAGGTCGCGGTGGTGACCGTGGTGTTCGCGCTGGGCGTGTCCAGGCAGGGCCAGGACATGATCAAGAAGGTGGTGCCGATCTTCGCGCCATCCATGGATTTGACTCCGGCCAGTCCTCCCAAGAAGCAGATCATGCAGGGCGGCGGCGGCGGCGGCGACCGCTCCGCGCTACCGGCCAGTTTCGGTAAGCTGCCCAAGGCGGCGCTGAAGCAGTTTACCCCGCCGGTCGCGGTGTACAACAACGATAATCCCAAGCTGGCCATGGAGCCCTCGATTCTCGCTCCTCCGGATACGGTTCTTCCGCAGGTCAACTCCGACCACTACGGCGACCCGTTCAGCCATAGCGGAATCCTTTCCAATGGCACCGGTTCGAACGGCGGCATCGGATCCGGCAAGGGCGGCGGCGTCGGATCCGGTTACGGCGCCGGCGTCGGACCGGGCGAAGGCGGCGGCTTCGGCGGCGGCGCGTTCCGCGTGGGCGGCGGCGTCACCGCCCCCACTCTGTTGCAAAAGGTCGAGCCCGAATACTCCGAGGAAGCCCGCAAAGCCAAGCATTCCGGCACGGTGGTGCTCTACATCGAAGTGACCGTTGACGGCAGGGCCGACAACATTCGCGTGCAGCGCAGCCTGGGACTCGGATTGGACGAGAAAGCCATAGAAGCGGTGAAGAAGTGGCGCTTCAGCCCCGGCAAGAAGGACGGCAAGCCGGTTAGAGTGGCGGCCACCATCGAGGTCAATTTCCGGCTTCTGTAACCGATTTTCAGCCAAGCATTCGAGCGGCCCCAGTGGGATAAGCCTCCGGGCTTGTCAATCCGAGCACTGGGGCCGCTCTTTTTTTGTGGGGCAGGCGTTTTCGCCTGCCAACCCGAGCCATCATGCAGTACCAATAGTACCCATCCAACCCAAATGAACCGAGTTTAACGGCGCATGGTAGCAACTTCCTGTGCTTTTTCGTTCTTAGTCTATCGTGAGCGATCAGGCAACGCCACGATCGCACAGGAGGAAGGAACCATGAAATTCATCGGCATTATGATGGTGGCGGCGACCGTCGCCGCGATGGCGGCGATGGCGCAGACCAACACGGTCGGCCAGCGCCAAGAGAACCAGCAGGACCGCGTGGCGCAAGGCATCAGGAGCGGCCAGTTGACCGCGGGCGAAACCGGCAACCTGGAAACCAAAGAGGCGGCCATCAACCAGAAAGTGCACACCGACCGCACCTTGAACGGCGGCAAACTCACCAACCAGGAGAAGCAGACCGTCAACCGGCAACAGAACCAAATGAGCAGGCAGATCTACGCCGACAAGCACAACGCGGCCACCCAGGGCACGCCCAAGAGCGAGGTGGGCGCGCGGGCCAGGAACCAGCAGGAACGCATTGCCGGCGGCGTTGCCTCCGGCAAACTGAGCGCCGGCCAGACAGCCAGGCTGGAGAAGGGCGAAACGGGCATTAACAAAGAGGTCAAGACCGACCGCTCGGCCAACGGCGGCAAGCTCACCGCGACCGAAAAGAAGCAGGTCAATCAGCAGCAGAACAAGATGAGCGCCAAAATCTACCGCGACAAGCATTAGCCTGAATCCCGAAGTTGGGCGCGTTGTATCAGGGCACGGCTTCAGCGCGATTACGCCTCCGACAACCTTCACTGCCTCCCCGAAGTTGGGCGCGTTGTATCAGGGCACGGCTTCAGCCGTGCCGCAAACGGGAATATCCAGGGCTTTAGCCCCTGTTTTTTCCTAAGGATGAGGGGGTTTGCGCCGCGGTTGCCAAACCAGGGGCTAAAGCCCAAGAAATGC
>Ga0181517_10001295_pt1 | contig 28344 bp, 15 predicted proteins | sample PEATcosm2014_Bin_31_FD_119748 | JGI IMG/M metagenome (GOLD analysis project Ga0181517, IMG submission 119748) | Peatland microbial communities from MTU Mesocosm Facility, Houghton, MI, USA - PEATcosm2014_Bin01_30_metaG | ecosystem: Environmental > Terrestrial > Soil > Wetlands > Peat | place... | reverse complement strand
GCAGAAGGACCTTATGGTTCTCCAAGGCGGCGTCATCGAGGGCCGAAAAGTCTTCGCCAACATCATCAAGTACATCCGCATGGGAGCCAGTTCCAACTTTGGAAACATGTTCAGCGTGCTGGGTGCGAGCGCCTTTCTACCCTTCCTTCCCATGGCCCCGATTCAGATCTTGACCAACAACATGCTCTACGACTTCTCGCAGGTTCCTATTCCCAACGACGCGGTGGACGACGAGCTGGTCGCGCGTCCGCGGCCCTGGAATATTGGTGAGATAAAGCGCTTCATCCTCTGCATCGGGCCCATCAGCTCGATCTTCGACTACACGACCTTCTTCGTCATGCTTTATCTATTCAAGTGCTGGGATCCATCCCGCGCCCCGCTCTTTCAGACCGGCTGGTTCGTCGAGTCAATCATGACTCAGACGCTCGTTATTCATATCATTCGCACGAATAAGATTCCGTTCTTCCAGAGCCGCGCAAGCTGGCCACTGCTGATCACGACATCGACCATCATGGTCTTCGGAGCGTGGCTGCCGTATTCTCCGTTGGCCTCTTCGCTCGGCCTGACGCACCTACCCGCGCTGTATTGGCCAATCCTCCTGCTGACGCTCCTTGCCTACACGTGCCTTACGCAAGGCGTCAAGGTGTGGCTCTTGAGGATGAAATGGATCTAGGACAAGGCAAGTTAGTCACGCCATTAGGCAGATCGACGGAATCCCACAGGCGGTCGGACGGCAAGAACGCTTTACGACGCTTTCAGAAGTTCCTCGTCCGGAAGCGCTTCAAGATGCCGGTGCGAGGCAGAAGGTTTCATCGCGCAGGCGGTATCGGGCTTCTACGTGCTGCAGTGTTGGGCGCAAACGACGGCATCGTATCAACATCAAGTCTGCTGATCGGCGTTGCGGCGGCGCATGGAACTCATCGCAGCATCCTAGTCGCAGGGATCGCCGGCTTAGTCTCCGGAGGGATGTCCATGGCCGCAAGCGAGTACGTTTCCGTGCACTCGCAGGCCGACACCGAAGCAGCAGAATTGGCCCTCGAGCGTACAAAACTCAAGCAGGACAACAAGGGTGAACGCCAGGCGCTAACAGCTATTTATGTGGCCCGCGGACTGGAACCCCTACTCGCAAGTCAAGTCGCGCAGCAGTTGATTGCCTATGATGAATTGGGCGCGTATGCCCGCGATGAACTCGGTATCTCAGAGAAGTTCCGCGCACGCCCATTGCAGGCTTCCCTTTCGGCTGCATGCAGTTTTGCTGTTGGGGCCATGATGCCGCTCATGGTCACTGCGATCGCACCAGAGGCGCGCTTAATTCCCATCGTCTCTCTATCATCGCTGGCAGTTCTGGCTTTGATGGGCGGACTGGCTGCACGCGCTGGTGGCGCGAGAGTCATGATGGGTGCGATTCGGGTGACGTTTTGGGGTGGTCTGGCAATGGCCATGACCGCTGGTATCGGCTGGCTGGTTGGGGCGATTGCGTAAGGGCGCATAATCGACTTTCCGCAAGCTCACCGGAGCCCCCTTTTAAGAATCTCGATGGCGCGCCAAACTCGTCCAGATTGAGGCCAGATCGAGGTTCTGTTTGTACCAATAATGAATTTCGCAATTGGTTCAAACCAAGGTCCTAATTGCGAAGGACGACCACTGATTCAGCGAACAGACAATGGGTAGAAATACGAAGCTGGGTCTCCCTCATGAGTCGTAGCGAGGAAGTAGGTGCCCGGCGGCAGGCTACGGAGGTCGAGAGTAACCGTGAGGTCGGTGTGAAATCCCTGCAGATTTGCGAGGGCACGACCAGTTGCTTTTGCTGAGTCACTACTGCGGTCGGTGGCGACGGAGACCACGTAATCGCCACCCGGGCTGAAATTCGGAAGGACTATGTGAGCTGTCACGACCCGCCGTGGGAGGAGCCCGACCGGGATAGTCGATGTATCAGTTCCACGAGTCGTACCCACCTGGCTGAGATCAATCGAAGCGGCCACCGGAGTTGAGTCGGCAAGCTGGGCCGGCGCAGCTACCGAATGCATGCGCCAGTAGATAACTCCACCTACAGCTAGCAGGCAAAGGGTTACAGAGGCGAACGCTGCCCATCCCCACTTCATCACCGAGTCACGGCGAGAAGGAAGCCGAAATCCCGCACGTTCCGACTGCTCATTCCGGAGCCTGCGAAGTTCGATCAACTCACGGGTGCACTCGGCACACTTCAGGACGTGCAGATACCTTGGATCCGAAAGATCCAGCTTTTCCGGCGTGAAAACCCACGCCTTCAGAGTTGCGCGGTCAATGCAGCCTATGCGTTCAGGATTAGGGGGGGCTTCGAGTGCGTGCTCCTCAAGCTTCTCAAAGAGCAAAGTATCGTCGTCGTCATCCTCAAGAAATGATTGATGTTCGTCCACGGAATCCTTCCCGGTCTCCTGAAGTGCCTCTGCCGGAGTTTACTGCGGAGTACCTCGAATACCCAATTTTTGCCGGATGCGTTCGAGAATCCTTTTGCAATTCATTCGGATAGCTTCACGACTGGTCCCTGTTTTGGCCGCCACCTCTGCCCAAGATTCTGCGTTGCCATATCGCAGCATCACGGCCTCGCGCACACGAGGTGGCGCTTCGGCCAGGATTCTTTCTGCATCGAGCGCCGCGTCTACTGCGGAATGAGCTAAATATGAGGCTGATGCTTCGTGAGCATCAGAGAAATCGATGAAGACGAGTCGTTTGCTCTCTCTACGTCGACGCCGGACTTCCTGCCTGCAGAATCGCAGAAGGACCGCGCTTACATCATCTTGATCTTTGGGAGGGTGGTCGGCTAGGTAGGCAACGGCTTGCTCGATTGCCTTTTCCATGATCTCAGCTGCCAGTGCTTCGTCTCCGAGCACCGATGCCGCGGCTCGTTGAGTGTCCGGCCAGTGCCTCTCAACGGCATCCCGCACGGCAGTCATGATTAGCGAAGAACCTAATGTGTCCTTCACAACCCAGCAACGATCAAGTGGAGACGGGGAAGCCATCGCTGAACAACCAGTACCGACCGACACCCGTGATCGTGCGAGTGCATCGAGTCTGTAACGCCAATTTACCCCAAAACAGTCTTGATTTCCACATTAGGAGCAATATTTCCACCGAGCCTGTTCGTTTTAGATGTTTTCCACAGCCTTTATATGTAGAGGGCTTTTTGTCCTTTTGCACGCTCCCCCTTGCTCGAGGTGCATATGGCAACCGTTCGCCCGCTACCCGGATCCGCCCCAATATGGGGACCGGAAGCAATTGCCTTGGCGGAACAAGCCCGGGTGCTTTCGGGAAACAAACTTGCCCAACTCGTTCGCAGGCTCCAGCGTCAGACTGGCCGGACGCAGGAAGAATGTTGGCGTTTCGTCATCAAGTACGGCATCAAGGCGGAAGTCGATCACCGGCGCTGGCGAGAGGAAGAGCTCGACGAGGCGCGGGAGCTGCTCACGAAATACTCCGTGGAGGAAGTTGCAAAGCGGCTGAAGCGAAGCGCAAAAGCTCTTCGCAACGCCCTCCAAAGAAGACAGCTCCGAGTCCGCGAGATTCGTTGTGATTGCTTTTCCCTGGAATCTCTGGCCCAGGTACTGCATGTGCGTCGCAGTGAAATCGTCTGCTGGATCGAGCGAGGTTGGCTCCAGGCAACAATCACCAAGCAGGCGAACCGAGCCAGTTATCGCATCATGCCCGAGGCTCTCAGCGCGCTCTACAAGAATCATCTCGAAGACCTGCTGAAGCGACGCATCCCCAACCACTCGCTCTTTGAAGCGTACGTCCAATACTGTTTTTCACCGAAACACACCACAGGCGAACAACTGCTCGAAGTCCGCCGCGATAAACGCGAGCGAGAGGCATTCACAGCGCTCCACAACGGAGAGAATTTCTCTCAAGACGAGGAGGAGGATGACGATGGCACTTTCGGCGCTTGAGTCTTCAAAGACGCGAGCCCAAGAATCAGTGTGTCCTCACTGCAGACGTTCCGTCGTATCGACGCGCCCGGCCGTAGTGGAGACGGTCCTAAGTGTTCTGGCGGGACTGGCCCTGGCATTGATGCTGGTACCTGTGGCGGTCATTGTCTGGAAGTCGTGTTCTGATCTCCTGTCGGAAAAACTTTCACACTCGATCATCGACCATCCGCTTGAGGATTGGACCCGGTACTAGCGTCTTTTCAAAGCAGACCAATACATTCTTCCTGTGCATCCGGGCGATAGAGGGCTAACTTCCACCGGCGCAAGCCTGAATAGTGTGTTGTGTTCCTAAGAACCTTCCTCAACTGAAATCATCCGCGGCGCCCAACATCCGGTCCTTGAACCACTGCTCAAGCTCCTCGATCTTGTTCATTCCGACAAATGGCTTGAGCTTTAGAAATGCGTACAGCGTGTTCAATGACATCTGAGTGATCAACTCCAACTCGCTAATGGAAACGTCTGTCGCGCCGGTGTGTACGATCTTGGATCGAAGCGAGTATAGATCGTTGACGGTTTTGGCGATATTTCTCCGAGCATTTAGATCAGCACCTAATAAGTGGGCAACACGAGCGCTGAGCTGATAGGTGATCTCTGTTTGGGTCTGCCTCCCCAGCACGACACTCTCTAGTGCGATTGCGTGTAGCAGGAAAGCTCGATGCGACTTGACTTCAATGCACGCCTCACCCGCTGTTTCCAATGCCGACACTAATCGTCCGGCAAATGTGTTCGAGGAGAGCAGCAGTTGACTTGCCCGGGGGCCGCCGCGCCGTTCCAGGAATGCATCGTAATAATCGCGAGACAGAAGGACAGCATCGCTCTCTCTATGAATCCTGACAATCGGTTCGTCTTCTGAAGAGGTCGTGGAGCGGCTGAGCCCGAGGCGTTGAACAGGTCCACCCATGCAAAAGAGATGGGTTCTAGAGGGAATCAGGTCAGCGCAAATCGCGTTCAGGATTGTCAGGTGCTGCTCGACAATTTCACGTGCCCTTTCCAGAGCGGCTTTACGATTGATTGCTTGAACCGATACTCGCGCGAAAAGAAACGCCGTGTCTGTATTGGCCTGGATGAGGCTTGGGACTGCGTAGTCTGATCTAACGTTGTCGGCCACAAATGAGACCTTTCCAAAGGTCTCGCCTGCCAGGTCGTAATTGGCCCCAAAGACAGATAGGTCAATTTGCCAAGCTGCTGAGGGCTCGTTCAACTTCTCGGAAAACTCCCTTTCCGCCTGAGCGATGGCAGCGGTTCGCTGGTCCATTGGCGCCGTCGCCACAGACAGCACCTGTTTGGCGAAGAGATCGTCGATGGCATCCTTATTCCATGTCCCCTCGGCAGAAGAGATTTCATCCATCTTCTCCAACGCTTCCAGATAGCCGGCCGCCAACTCATCACTCATCAAAAGATTGCCGCGGATGACCATTTGGCCGGTCAGCGGTTGTGGGCCGGTATTTGCTCCACGGCTGGGCATCCCCTGCTCCGGCAGTCTTCGTACAAACTCCAAAAAGATTTGTCTGATTCTGTCGACTTTCATTCTGTGTCCTTCGCTCCTAGCTCTGCGATGGTGCACGGAGAGGCTGTTGCGCCGCAATCGCATCCAGTATCTGCTGGCGGCTCAACTAACGCAGAAGCTACCAGAATCCCCTGATGCCGATGTCCTTCCGCCTCAACGTCATGACTCTTCCTAGATTGTCCTTGATGTGGAACTCCGTATTCATCTTCTTGGGCGGCCGTTGATACCAGGTACTGCAGACGGTTTGGAGATCGCGAGTCGCCGGTTTCCTATGGGTCCGCTCCATATTCGCTTGGCACGCTTCATCAGGAATGAGGAAAAACGTTCCTTCCGGATCTCCTCTTTGTGGCAGACGAGAGGCCATATCCGACAACGGTTTGATGAAGGCGCGCCTCGGCACTTCAGAGTGCTCAGTAATTTCGGTTAGATTCTCCGGAAATAGCGGTGCCAGAAGATCGATCACATAACCCCTACATTCGATCCAGGAGTGGAAGCCATCAAGCCCAGCGAAGACCCGTCCATTGGCATGCTCAGCGAAGGCGAGCGGGTACAGGGCGGGATTGAGCGAAAAGAAGGCAGCGCCGCTGACCGCTATAGCTGGCAGCCGATGATGTTCGCGAAGGATATGCGCCCCTGTCATCGCGAAGAAATTACAGGCGTGATGCACAACACTCTCTTCCTCAATCACACAGGAAATGACACTGAAGATGCGACAGTAATCTGCGAACGGTAAGGGCGGTCGTTGGGCTGAACCTCGGATATGCAGCTCCTTTCTCCGACAGCAACCATCGTAAATTGCGGATCGAGGGGCTTTCAGAATGTCCGGTTCTAACGGCGCGCCTTCCAGAATTGAACCCTCCGTGTAGGCGCAGTCGGAAGCGCGAGCCGAAATCCGCTGCAGACTCTCACTGAAGTTGCCGACCGGGGCAGTCCGACTAAGCGGCACGCAAGGCGTCGACGGCACCAATCAGTTGTCGATCTATACCAGCGGCAACGTCCTCGAACGACCAAGCGATGGGAATATCCGGGGTGATCCCGTTCCCTTCAATCTGGGTGCCTTTGGCGCTCACATAGGCCGCAATCGGAATCACCAGCCGATAACCAAACCCGAGTTTACTCGCTCTGCGTGTTACGAGACGTCCTGGAGTCTTCATTCCCACTATCGTGGCCAAACTGTTTTCCTGAGCGAACTGAGCCACCATCTCGGCAGCGCCAGCTGTGTGTTCGTCTACCAAGATGGCGGTGCGGCCATGCCAATCGCGCTGGCCAAGCGCCTCGGTATACAGGAAAATCGATGTCTTCCCCAAGAACTTGATTGCGAGCCTAGGTAGTGCCAGTTTCGATCGAGGAACTCTGTCAAAAACGGGGAGTGCGTCGGGGGAGACATTTTTCCGAGCCATCTCCCGGCTCTTGCTGTAGCCGATTGGGTTGCGGCCAGGAGTGAGATAGCTCATCAGGGTGAGACCTCCAATGCCTCCGCCCGGATTTCCGCGCATATCAATGATGAGCCGGTCAGCATTCTTGAAACGCCCGGCAAAAATCGAGTCCAGCTCATTCGCAAAGTCGATCCCGATCGCTCCAGGGAACAGGCTCACACGGAGATAAGAGATGTTGCCCGTCTGAATCCCGGTCGCGAGTGCGGTCGGTTCAGAATAGGGATTGTCTTTGTATTTGGGAACCGGCGTTTCAAGCGGGACCGTCAGTTCCTCCGCAGGATCACCGCGCAAAATAACAACTTGGAAGTTTTGGCGCATTTCAAAACTCGGGGCTGCGCCATCAGATAGGGATGGATTGACAGGCTTACCGCCGACCGACAAAAGAACATCGCCAGCTTTGATTCCCGCTCGCGTGGCAACTCCTCCTGGAAGAACATCCTTGAAAACCCAATGGGGTTGACCGTCAACGGTCCGCACTGAAAAGCTCGCGTTGATTGCATTTGGCGGCGTAATGAGGGTGCGGTCGGATAGGAGTGCCAGGGGGCTTGGCGCCATCTCCGCGAGCATCGTCGCAACCGAGTTCTCAAATGCCTTCTCGGTTTCGGCGTCAACAATGGTGGCGCGGTGTTGTTCCACAATTCCGTTCCACACCGAGTCGTCGAAATTGGGATCGAAGTATTTCTCAGCAACCAACTTCTGGATTCTTGCGAGAATCGTTTCGCGCTGTGACCTGGAAATCGTCATAAGTCTCCTTGTCTCATCGGATTGTTCCGGAGGGATCGCCAACGATCTGGACACCGGCCCAGAAATACGGCGAAAGTCCTTTATTCAGCAGATCGAGCTGCGCTGAACGAAGCGCATCGACCTTCCGCTCGTGCAAGGCTAACCTTGAATAAAACACTTTCATTAGATGCTCTGTGGACTCATCCTCGAGGTCCCACAAAGTAGAGACGACTGAATCGGCTCCGGCTTCTATAAAGGCGTTAACCACGTTAGCGACATCAGCCTCTCCAACCGGTCCGACGCCCGTGTCGCAAGCGGACAAGGTGACCAGTTTCGCTTTGATGTGGAGTTCGCGAATCTCGCGCGCCTGCAACAATCCATCGTCAGGGCCATTCACTTCCGGTGCGAAAATCAGCGCCGACCGATCGGGGTAGTCGACGTCTGCGTAGCCGTGAAGGGCAAGATGGATGACTTCCGTGCTTTCAGTTGATAATTCTTTGAACCGGGTTTCGGTCGCGTTGGCGCCGAGAAGGATTGTGTTTGGCCTCGGTAAGTCATAAGCGATGGTTTCGACTTCCGCTTCACTTTGGGGTAGCGGTACAAATTCACTTCGCTCGGGGCCGCTGATTGCACGCAGGATCGGACTGCGGCTGTCTGTATTTTGAGTCCAAGCCGCCACCCCGATATACGGCATTTCCGCACTTTCCTTTTCTTCCGACTGCCTGTTCAAAATGACAAACGCAGTAGACGATGGCACCACATCCACTGTGTGGGATGAAATTACGTACGCGCCCTTGTTCCCCAAAGCGGAGAATGGCAGCAGATGGAGCTGACCGTCGGGAACAATAACCAGGTCCCGCTTCTCTGCGTATTCCTGAATGGGTGCCAACAGTTCTCTGAACAAGGTTTGCGCCAGTGTGGGATCGGTCAATTTGGCATGGATCTCGTTGCGGTATTTTGCCGCGTTGGCCTCAATCGCGGCCCTTGAAGGAAGCGAATATGCATGAACTCCCGATCTTGAAATGGCCAGAGCATAAGACGTTGGATTTGCCAGGACATACTCAATCAGTAATTGGTCTTGCGAGAGAACGCGCTGGAGCTGAGGCAACGACACAGGATGAACAACGGAAATTGCAGCAAGTTTGCTCGGCCCCAAGCTGATTTCTGTTTGGTAAATGGCGCTCATCAGAGCATCCCGTTTCTTCGGGTCATCCGTGTTGATCAGGGCGACGTTGAGCCGCGTCAATTCCTGTTCCTGTGGGGTGGGAGCGTGTAGAGGCTGGGAACTGTGGTGCTGTAGAGCTTCCGCCTCAAGGCGCCCCCGCACCTTCTCCAGAACTCTAAGCGCGTCATTGTAGTGGTCCTGCCGACAGAGAGATGCGAAGTAGGCTGAGTAAATGTCGCTCATCTCAGCCAGGAGTTGCCGCTGCACCCCGACCGTAGAAGCGCGCTGCAGCATTGCGTCGACAAGGGTAGTGCTCTTTTGAAAAAAGTCGTCCGCCCCTTCGGTGTCGCCCATCTTATCGAGGATTCTTGCCTTCAGAGCTAGATTGGCAGGGGCAAGGTAGAGCTCGTTGGGAATGTTGGTGTTGGCTTGGATTGCCGCGTTGATCGCATCGAGTGCCTCGTGCAATTGTCCGCTATCGAAATATGTCTGCGCGAGTGTTCCGCCGACATCAGTCAATCCGCGAAAGTTGTGCATGTGATCGGCCAGACCAAGGGCTGTCCGCATGTCGAAAATCGCAGCACTTCGATTGCCGAGACTTGCTTCTATCGTGCCACGGGATAAATAGACTTGAGTCTTTTCACCGTCGAACGGAGTTTCTTTGAGGCGGCTCAGAGAGTCGTTCGCGAGCTCGAGTGCTTCCTTGTATCGACGAAGTCCCACAAGAGCATCGATTTTGGTGCTGATGGCAAGAGTCGGATAGGCAACCTCGGGATGAGCTTCTGCGATTTTGATCGCCTCATTCAACGGAGTCATGGCCTCTCCGTATCTGCCCACCGCTACAAGCCCAGCCCCATACACAGACGCATAACGAATGCGCGCTGTGGGATCCAACTCAGGCTTGGCGAAAGTCCAAGCAAGGACCACTTGTTTTTTCGCGGTGAGGGCATCCCCAAGAATAAAGGCCGCGATTCCCTGTTCACCGATGGCTCGCGTTGCTAGCTCATAGTGATGCAGCTTCCTTGCCAGTTTCTCGACTTCCTCCCAAGTTGTACGTGCCTGTGCCGCGTCCTGATTTGTCTGAAGGATTCCGCGCACAGTGAGAATTCGAAGGCGAGTTTCGGGATCAGAGGCTCCTGATTGGGAAAGATCAGTCGTGAGAGACCAGATTGTAGCCGGAATATCGACTGATTGATTTGGCGGGATCTGACTCACAGCCGCGTATAGAGTTTTCGTCTGGTTTCCATGCGCTCGAAATAGCAATTCGGCTTGCCGGTAAAGTGGCGCAGCCTCTTCCCATCGATCGTTCCACGCAAGAGTATCCGCTTGAAACAGCAAATCCTCGGCCGATCCCACGGGAACGTGAGGGCGATGCGGCATGACGGCGTAGTAATACGCTCCGCCTAGGACAACGATCAGCGCCGATAGGACAAGAGCGATTCGCTTGCCGATCCGGAGAAGTTGTACTCGAGTCATCGCGTCAATAAACCAGCTCTTCGTGAGAGCGCGTGTCGGCAGTCTTCAGCTGCGTTCGGTCATTGTGAACGGATTGGTCGCCTGCTCAAATTGAACTGGTGCCAGACCAGATCTGGGGGGAGCCGGAGATCAGCGATGGGATCGTGACTTGCGAATGGAACTGAACTTCCGATTGCGATGTGCAATGGCCGGGAGGTTGGCGCTTCACGCAGCGCTACGGGGAACAGATTGAATCCTCGCGCCCCATATATATAGGAGAGACTGGTCCAAACCGCGAAATCAGGCCATGACGAACCGTCGGCTTGCTGCAGCAACGCGTCTGGAGCGTAGAAGCTCGAACGCCGGAGAACTTGATACCCGACAACGCTCAGCAGAACAGCCAACAGCAGACCGAAACCAATGCGAAAGGTGGGGGAGACAATTCGCATAGCGGCCCGTTCACTTGGCCTCTATCCTGCCAGATTTGCGCTATCGAATCAACCCTCCGCACCGTACACAATTGAAAACAATAAAGATAAGTGAATTCTTCGTGTGGAGTGTTTTCGACTGGCTGTTGCCGAGAGAAATCCACATTGCAGTTTCGCTTTTTGTTCTCCTATACTCCTCTCTGTGTTCAATCTCCCCGCAACCCGGTGCTGCGACTTCACCATCCGTTGCAAGAAGTGCGGCGAGAACATCCTGGCGCCGATTGGCACGATGCCGGATACCTGGATTGCTGCACAGTGTCCGCTTTGCGGAGAGAAAAGGAACTATCTTCCTTCCGAGATTTTTCGAGGGAAGCTCTCGTACAGACTTGGCCCTAAGCCCGTGCGATCAGTGGTGCACTGATGGGTGAAATGAAGCGAGCTATTGCCAGGGAGCGGGAGGCTTGGGCGCAGAACGTGCAAGAGCAGACACGAATGAAGTCGACGCTGGTCATCGCCGCCGCGATCATAGCGGCCGTTCGTCTGGCGCGGGACCCTGATATCAGCAGCCCATCCCCTCGGATCATCGCTGTCGTGTCCGAGAGCGTGAACTTAGCGCGAATGATCTTGGATCGAGCGAACCGACAGTAAGGTGGCGGTTTCACCGCGTCTGTTTCCAACGAGTAGGGCAGAATAGGGCAACCTTAAACACGACAGCCTACCTTTCAACTCCGATCACCGCGCAGAATGTTGAGCGATCCGATGCGATTTCCCGTCGCAGATTACCAGTGATGCAAACCTGTCAGTAAATCCTTTGTCATGAGAATGATTGAACTACCAGGAAGGCCTTTCGACCGGTGAGCTGGGTGCCATACTATATGAAAGCCTGCAAAGGACATATTATGGACATCTTCCAGTACCGTGACGACCTCATCGGGGACTATAGCGCGTATGTAAAGGGGTTCCTGGAGGTACGTGACTCTGAGATTGAACAATTCATTACCTCTCGGCTGGATGGCGGATTCCTTTGGCCGGAACCCTTGGTTCAACTCAACCCCGCCTTCGTCAAGGGGCCAACCATAGATGCTCTAGTCGACCAGAAGCGCCTCCATCCCACCTGCAGGGAGATATTCCGACGTGGAAAAACTGCAGAGAACCCACTAGGTGCCCCACTCCAGCTTCATCGGCACCAGGAGCAGGCAATCGATTGCGCTCAGCAGGGAGTGAACTATGTGCTCACCACTGGCACCGGTTCAGGGAAGAGCCTAGCCTACCTCATTCCCATCATCAATCACGTCCTGGAGATCGGCAGCGGGCATGGCATCCAGGCGATCGTCGTCTACCCGATGAATGCTCTTGCGAACAGCCAGCTTGGAGAGATGGACAAGTTTCTCGGGCCGGGATTCCCAGCAGACAAGCCGCCGGTTCGGTTTGCACTTTACACGGGGCAGCAGAACGACGAAGAACGGGACGCGATTCTCAGCAATCCGCCAGATGTTCTGCTTACCAACTACGTCATGCTTGAGCTGATCCTCACTCGCCCTCGAGAACGTGAACACCTGATCAGGGCTGCCGGTGATCTGAAATTCTTGGTGCTTGATGAGCTGCATACTTATCGCGGCCGTCAGGGTGCAGATGTCTCGATGTTGGTCCGGCGCCTCCGAGAGACTCTCAAAGTCATCGACGTGATTTGTGTTGGCACCTCGGCTACGATGGGCACCGGCGCTACTTTTGCAGACATCAGGCGAGATGTGGCCGCAGTTGCCACTCGGATGTTTGGAGCCTCAGTTTCAGCGGACCACGTGATTGCCGAGAGGCTTCGTCGGATTACGCCCGAGGTCCATCTGGACAATCCAACTGTCGCGGAACAACTCAGGACCCGGGTGAAGGATGACAGCTTCGCGATCCCAAGTCGATTCGACGCCTTCTGTCAGGACCCAATGGCGAGTTGGGTGGAGACAACATTCGGCCTCGAACCTGAAAATGGCACCGAGTATCTGAAAAGAGCTGCCCCAAAAACGATCAAGCAGGCAGCAAAGCAGCTCTCCGAACAGATCGAAGTGGATGAGGCAGTTTGCGCGGCCGCTATCCAACGATGGCTACTGCATGGGTACAAGTGCGATCCGGACCCTGTCAGCGGTAATCGTCCTTTCGCCTTTCGTCTTCACCAGTTCATCAGTAAGGGAGATGCAGTGTATGCCACCATCGGCAAAGGCGAAGACCGATGGATGACATTGCAGCCGCAGTTGTATCGACCGGATCATAGAGAAGAGCGGCTGTACCCTTTGGCATTTTGCCGTGCATGTGGTCAGGATTTTTATAGCATCTATTTGAAGGAAGAGGTTGGAGCTACTGAGGTTGTTCCACGACCTGCCGGCGAGGACGAGAGCCAAGAGGATCATATTCACGCTGGCTACCTGATGGTGCTTGATGAGCCCTGGCCTTCAGATCCCTCGATTGAACTAGAGCGACTGCCGGATGAATGGAAAGAGATCTTCCACGGATCACCCCGAATCCGGGCTGATCGTCGGGACAAGCGTCCGATTCCTCACACGTTTCGGAAGGACGGTACCGAGGCGGCCAGCGGGCTCCCGGTGGTTTTTCTGTCTGCCCCGTTTTGCTTCTGTCCGAACTGCCGGGTAACTTACAGCCCGCGTCAGCGCAAAGATTTTGGCAAATTGGCCACTTTAAGCTCTGAAGGCAGGAGTACCGCCACTACAGTTCTCAGCCTCTCAGCTGTTCGTCACTTGAAATCGGCGGATGGGATTGAAGACAAGGCCCGTAAGCTCCTCAGCTTTACCGACAATCGACAGGACGCATCGCTTCAGGCTGGACATTTCAACGATTTCGCAGAGACTGGGCTTCTTCGAGCCGCCCTTTATCAAGCTGTTCGTCTAGCGGGCTCAGAAGGGCTCACCCACGACAAATTAAGCCACGCGGTATTTGAGGTTCTGAGTCTTCCGTTCGAGAACTATGCTGTTGATCCCACGCTTAGATTTGCCGCGAAAGATGATACCAAGCAGGCACTCCGGGACTTGCTTGCCTACAGACTTTACCGGGATCTTCGACGTGGTTGGCGCATCAATCTCCCAAATCTGGAGCAGGTAGGGCTTCTGACCCTTGAATACAAGAGCCTCGCAGATCTTTGCGCAAGTGAGGAAGACTGGTCGAGGAAGCATGTTCTCCTAGTCAGTGGTTCTCCGTCGGACCGGACAAAATGGTGTCGAACACTCTTAGACGTCCTTCGGCGAGAACTTGCGATCAAGGTGGATTACCTGAGGTCGGACTACCAAGACCAGCTCAAGCAGCGGAGCAACCAGCGTCTGAAGGAGCCCTGGTCCATTGATGAAGATGAGTTAATGGATCGGGCCACACTGGCCTATCCGCGTCAAAGCGTCGATGCGGACAACACCTATCGAAACAGCCTTACGTTTGTGGGACCTCGGAGCGCCTTCGGACAATTCTTGAAGCGAGAAGCGAACAGATTGCTTCCTGGGATACCGATGCCGGGCGACGATTTGACATTGATTATCCGCCAGCTTTTTGATCTGCTCCGAATCGCGGGACTCTTAGAGATTCGTGACAGCTCCTCTGAGGTATTTGGCTATCAAGTTCCGGCAGACGCCATTGTCTGGAAGGTCGGCGATGGCACCATCCCCCATGATCCTCTGCTCCAGACGACAGAGTCCTCCGCAGGTGTCAATCCAAACCGGTTCTTCGTTGAGTTCTACAAGGAAACGGCTCATCACCTGCTGGGATTAGAAGCTCGCGAGCACACTGCCCAGGTTCCCGCTAAGCAGCGGGAGGAGCGCGAAGATGACTTTCGCGCAGGGCGGTTGCGCATTCTCTATTGCAGTCCCACGATGGAGCTTGGTGTCGATATTGCTGACCTGAACGTGGTCAACCTGCGGAACGTACCGCCAACACCAGCGAACTATGCGCAGAGAAGCGGGCGGGCTGGTCGGAGTGGCCAACCCGCACTTGTCTACAGCTATTGCAGCACCGGTAGCTCTCATGACCAATACTTCTTCAAGCGTCCAGAGCGCATGGTCTCCGGTCGAGTGGCAACACCTCGGCTGGACTTGGCGAACGAGGACTTGATTCGCTCCCACATCCATGCGCTATGGCTCGCGGAGACAAAAATAGATCTAAAACGGTCTCTTCGCGACATCCTCGACCTTGAGGGGGAGAATCCGACCCTCAAGCTGTTGCCGTCGGTCTCGACGACGATGACGAACCAGCTTTATAAAGTCTCTACGCGGAAAAAAGCCCAAGCCATTCTCGACGACTTGAAAGATGAGCTATCTTGCGCGGCTTGGTACACCTCCGAATGGCTCGACCGCGTGCTACTCCAGTTGGAGAACCAATTCGATGCCGCCTGCGAGCGCTGGCGCACCATGTATAGGAGTGCGCGGAATCAGCAGGAGCTTCAAAACAAGATCATCCTGGACCACACCCGTGCCCCCAAAGACCATGAGAAGGCCAAGCGGCTTCGCCGGGAATCCGAAGCTCAACTGAAGCTTCTCTGTGAATCGGACAACATGATGCAGTCTGACTTCTACAGCTATCGCTACTTCGCAAGTGAGGGCTTCCTCCCTGGTTATAGCTTCCCTCGACTTCCATTGTCTGCCTTCATCCCCGGCCGGCGACAGGTGCGCGAAAAATCCGGTGAAGAGTTCCTCTCGCGCCCCCGGTTCCTGGCTATTTCGGAATTCGGTCCCCGAGCCATCGTTTATCACGAAGGCAGTCGGTATGAAATCAACAAGGTGATTCTGCCCGTAGGAGATGGCCCAATCCTTGGTCAGATGAAGCGATGCACAGCTTGCGGTTATCTACACTCGGCTTCTGAGGGCCAACCGGGGCCTGATGTCTGCGAGCATTGTGGCCTGACCCTCGGGATGGCCCGAGGGAATATGTTCCGTCTCCAGAATGTTGCGACTCGTCGGAGAGAGCGGATCAATTCCGATGAAGAGGAACGTCTCCGCAAAGGTTTTGACCTCCAGACTTCGATTCGTTTCGAGGAAAGAGGTGGAAAACCTAGCCCTCGGAAAGCCGAGTTAAGTGGAGGGACCATTCCGTTAGCGGTCTTGCACTACGGGGACGCAGCTACAATCTGGCGAGTGAATCTTGGCATGCGACGTCGTGATTTGACCAAACCCGATGGATTTGTTCTCGACCTCGAACGCGGATACTGGGCATCTCAGAAAGACTTGGAAGAACAGGAAAGTATCGAAGCTGACGAAATGTCCAGCAACGTGGCGAGGGTGATTCCTTATGTCGAGGACAGGCGAAATTGCCTGTTGTTTGAACCCGTCCCAGTTCGCGACGAAAAATTCATGGCCACTCTTCAAGCAGCCCTGAAAAATGCAATTCAAGTCTATTTTCAACTTGAAGATTCGGAGCTAGCGGCGGAGCCACTACCATCTGCGGAACCTCGTAACCAAATCCTCATTTACGAGAGTGCTGAAGGGGGTGCGGGCGTGTTGAGAAGACTCTTGGAAGATGGGCAGATCGCCTTGATTGAAGTGGCGAAGACAGCCTTGGAACTTCTGCACTTCGATCCATCGACAGGGGATGACCTGCATTTTCCAAAGGGATCGAAAGAGGCGTGCGTGGCGGCATGTTACGACTGCTTGATGTCCTACGGGAACCAGTGGGATCACGAATTGCTGGACCGCCACCTTGTGCGCGACTATCTCCTCGGCATGAGTAGGGGAACTCTCAACGTCTCGTCAAGCGCGAAAAGCCGAGAGGATCACTTGCGGGAATTGGTGAATAAATGCGATTCCAAACTTGAAAAGGACTGGTTGGGGTTTCTTTACACGAAGAACCTGCGTTTACCAACGCGTGCTCAGGTTTTCTATAAACCCTGCATGACGCGCCCAGACTTTCTATATGACGACCACCAAGCCGTGGTCTACGTAGACGGGCCGCCTCACGATTTTCCCGAACGACAGAGCCGAGATAGGGGTCAAAACTCTTCCATGGAAGACGCAGGTTTCCAGGTGATCCGATTCCACCACGCAGAGAGTTGGGATGATGTCGTGAAGAGATTTCCCTCTGTGTTCGGGAGTCCTGCATGACCTTCACGGTTGGCAGTCTGGTGCGGGCCCGGGGCAGAGAGTGGGTGGTACTACCAGAAAGCTCGGAGGAGATGACCATGCTCCGCCCCTTGGGCGGGGGAGACATGGAGGTCACCGGAATTCTTGTCGGTCTTGAAAAAATCAGCCCCGCTCAATTTGAGTACCCCATCCCAGAGCAGGCAGGCGATTACCGCTCCTCACGTATGCTTCGGGATGCTCTGCGTCTTGGTTTCCGAGCCAGCGCGGGACCGTTTCGATCCTTCGGGCATTTGAATTTCGAGCCCCGGCCGTATCAGTTGGTTCCATTACTCATGGGCCTCAAGCAAGACCCGGTGCGGCTCCTGATTGCAGATGACGTGGGTATCGGAAAAACCATTGAAGCGGCTCTTCTCGCTAAGGAACTGTTGGACCGCGGCGAAGTTACGCGCATGGCCGTCCTCTGCCCACCTCATCTCGCTGAACAATGGCAAAGAGAACTGAAGAACAAGTTCCAAATCGATGCCGAGTTGGTCCTGGCGGGTACAGCTCGTCGTCTGGAATCCGATTGCCGAGGTGGCGAGAGCCTCTTCGATCATTTCCCCTTCACGATCGTCTCCCTGGACTACATCAAGTCTGACCATCGCCGGGACGACTTTCTTCGCACCTGCCCAGAACTTGTCATTGTGGACGAGGCTCACACCTGCGCCTTTGCCGGCAGGGTCAGCAGTGCCCAGCATCAACGGCATCTGTTGCTACGGAAGCTGGCCGAAAAGGCAGATCGCCACCTCATGTTGGTTACGGCGACTCCCCACTCCGGCAACGAAGACGCCTTTCGTTCTCTCCTTGCGGTCCTTGACCCGGCTCTCGCTAATTTGCCTCCAGACTTGGGTGGAGACGCCAACCGGGTACACCGGGAGCACCTTGCAGTCCATCTGGTTCAACGTAAACGCGGAGACATCGAACATTACCTAAATACGGATACGCCGTTTCCTAAGCGCCAAGATGCCGAGCAATCCTATGCGCTCAGCCCCGAGTACAGGGCCTTCTTCAAGAGGGTGTTGTCGTTCGTCCGTGAATCGGTTCAGGACAAATCGGGGACAATGGTCCGGCGGCGTGTCCGGTGGTGGTCAGCTCTTGCCCTCCTAAGGTCTATGGCATCCAGTCCGGCTGCAGCAGCAGCCACGCTTACAACGCGGGCCGCGAACCTGGAAGCAGACACTGAAGGGGAAGCAGACGAACAAGGACGCTCTGCTGTGATGGATATTGGCGATGACCGCGACTCTCTAACTGTCTCGGACATCGTTCCCGGCAGCGATCTGGGAGACGTGGATGATGAGGGCGTGCGAACACGTCGCCGTCTGTTGGCGATGGCAAAAGAGGCCGTGTCACTTTACGGGAAGCTGGACACCAAGCTCGACCTAGTTACGGTTCAGGTCAAACAGTTGCTGGAAGAGGGCTTCAACCCAATCGTGTTCTGCCGCTTCATTCCCACAGCGGAATACGTAGCGGACCATCTTCGTTCAAATTTGAAGCGCCAGTTCGCCGATGTGGAGATCGCCGCTGTCACCGGCCTCTTGGCTCCCGCAGACCGCGAGGACAGAATTGATCAACTAAGCAAAGTCAACCGTCGTGTGCTGGTAGCGACTGACTGCCTCAGCGAAGGTATCAACCTCCAGGATCAGTTCGACGCGGTCGTGCACTATGACCTCAGTTGGAATCCAACTCGTCACGAACAAAGGGAAGGCCGCGTTGACCGCTTCGGTCAGCAGAGCAAGTCGGTGAAGGTCCTCACTCTCTTCGGCAAGGACAATCAGATCGACGGCATCGTGCTCGACGTGTTGCTCCGCAAGCACAAGAGGATTCGCAGTTCTCTCGGTATCTCAGTACCCGTCCCGGCGACTTCTGATGAAGTTCTTGAGGCCGTCTTTGAAGGGCTGGTGTTGCGTGGTCTGGATTCTCCCCCAAGTCAGGAGCAACTTCTTCCTGGCTTTGAGGATTACTTCAAGCCACAAACCCAGGACCTTTATGCTCAGTGGGACGCGGCCGGAGAACGCGAAAAGAAGTCTCGCACCATCTTTGCGCAGCATGGACTGAAAACTGAAGAGGTTTACAAGGAGCTGGAGGCCGCCCGTCGAGCCATTGGTATGGGGGTAGATGTTGAGACCTTTGTCCATGATGCCTTGGAAGCTCTCGGCGCGGGCTGGACCCGCGAGCGCAAGGGCATCCGCATCGATCTCTCTGAGTGCGTCCGCGGATTGAAGGACGCGCTTCCTGTTGAAGACGAAAAGCTCCTGGTCCGGTTCCAGACTCCGGCGCCTGAGAATGGACTGCTGCTCAGTCGCATTCATCCATTTGTTGAGAGCCTTGCCGGCTATGTGCTGGACACCGCCCTAGATCCGCTTGGCAAGAATGTCGCCAGCCGGTGCGGCGTGATCCGAACAGAGGCCGTCTCCACACGCACCACACTGTTTCTTTTGCGCCACCGCATGCATTTGATCATCAACCGCGGGGGTCAGGACTATCCTCTCCTGGCCGAGGATGCAGACCTCGTGGCTTTTGAAGGCGCTCCTGACCAGGCTCGGTGGTTGGACCGTGATCAGGCGGAGAGCCTGTTGATGGCTGCGCCCACGGGCAACGTGTTGCCTGAGCAAGTTCGCATGTTCCTGCAAGGGGTCCTGGACGGAATGCAGCATCTGACCTCCCGTCTCGACCTGGCATGCGACGAGCGGGCTGAGGTTCTTCTCAACGCTCATCGCCGCGTGCGCACGGCAGCCAAGGCAAGAGGTACCCTCCGGGTCGAGGCCCAGCACCCGCCGGACGTGCTGGGAATCTATGTGCTACTCCCAATGCCAGTGAAGGGTCTCTGACATGAGCCACCGCCTGCCCTTCCTCAACATTCGGACCGAGGGTGCACTGCTCCCCTCTGACCTTCTCAGCCGACTCATGGAGGGGACCGATCTCGACGGCCTCAAGCCCGAGGATTATCACCTCGGCGCAGGCGAGAAGCTCAACGAGGCCATTAGCCGCTCCTGGACTCGCCTTCTGTCGCTCTGGGCCGGATTTCGGAAGGCCAAGGGAGCATTGCCACCGTCAGACCTTGGCACGACGCTCACTCGCGAGAAGTGGCTGCTTCAACTCTTTCAGGAACTGGGGTACGGTCGTCTGATCGGTGCTTCCCCCTTTGAGATCGATGGGAAGACCTACCCCATCTCCCATGTCTGGCAGGGCCAGCACTACCAAGTTCCCATCCATCTTGTAAGCTTCCGCGCCGACCTCGACAAGCGTAGTGAGCAGCGAATTCAGGGCGCAAGCAAGGCCAGCCCACACGGCATGGTGCAGGAATTTCTCAACCGGTCCGAACAGAACCTGTGGGCTTTCGTTTCAAATGGGCTCAAGGTTGTCATCCTTCGCGACAATGCGAGCCTCACGCGCCAGGCCCATGTGGAGTTTGATCTCGAAGGTATCTTCGAAGGAGAAGCCTACGCGGATTTCCGTCTCCTCTGGATGGTCTGCCACCAGTCCCGGCTTGAGGGCACTGCCAAGGATCACCCAGAGACCTGCTGGCTTGAACTTTGGTCCAAACTGGCAGAGACCGAAGGTCGGAGAGCACTCGACCAACTCCGCGACGGCGTGCAGAGGGCGCTTGAGAATCTCGGTACGGGATTCATCTCCCACAAATCAAACCAGAATCTCTGCCAGCGTCTCAAAGCCGGCGAGTTGAACAAACAGGATCTCTACCGCCAGTTGCTCCGTCTCGTCTACCGGCTCATTTTTCTTTTCGTGGCCGAGGACCGCGACCTGCTTCACTCCCCTGGCGCCTCCGAAGATGCTCGTTCGCGTTACGCCCGTTTCTACAGCGGCCAGCGCCTGCGCCGGATGGCGGAACGCACTCGTGGGAGCCGTCACGCCGATCTCTGGGTAGGACTGCGCCTGGTTTTTGCTCGGCTAGGGGATGACCGGGGCTGTTCTGAGCTGGGACTCCCGGCCCTTGGAGGCTTCCTCTTTGGCCCGGAGGCCATGCCCGAACTCGAATTTGCCGAACTCGCCAACGAGCATCTGCTTATGGCGATACGGAATCTCGGACTCGTCAAAGACCGCAGCGGCTGGCGGCTGGTGGACTACCGCAACCTGGGCAGCGAGGAGTTGGGCAGCGTCTACGAGAGCCTGCTCGAACTCAACCCGACTATGGAACTTGATGTCGGCAAGTTTACCCTCGGCACAGTTGCCGGCAATCAGCGCAAAACCTCCGGTTCCTACTACACCCCCGACTCGCTCGTGCAGTGCCTGTTGGATTCGGCTCTCGATCCCGTTGTCGAACAGGCCATCAAAGGCAAGTCGGCCGGGGAGGCAGAGAAAGCCATCCTCGCTCTCAAGGTTTGCGATCCTGCAGTCGGCTCTGGCCACTTCCTGGTTGGTGCGGCACACCGGCTAGCGAAACATCTGGCCTTTGTGCGCGCCCAGGCACTGGGTGAAAGTGAACCCTCCCCGCTCTACTACCAGCGTGCCCTGCGCGATGTTATCGGGCACTGCCTCTATGGAGTAGACGTCAACCCCATGGCCGCCGAACTTTGCCGCGTTAGTCTGTGGCTTGAAGCCATCGAACCAGGCAAGCCGCTCTCATTCCTCGATCACCACATCCGCGTCGGCAACAGTTTGCTCGGCGCCACCCCGGCGTTGCTTGCCAAAGGAATCCCCGATGAGGCTTTCGCGCCCGTCGAGGGCGACGACAAAGAGATTTGCAGCCGATTCAAGAAGCTGAACAAAACAGAACAGATCGGGTACAGGCGCCTCTTTGCGGCGACCACCGAACCCTGGGAGCGACTCGGAGATTTGGCTGCCAGCATGGTCCGCCTGGACAGCACCGCCGACGACTCGATTGAGGCTGTACGTGACAAGGAGCGAATGTACGAAGCCCTGGTTCGCTCCGGCAACTATCTCGACGGCCAGTTCTGGGCGGACGCCTGGTGCGCCGCGTTCGTTTGGAAGAAGACGCGGGAGTTCAACTACCCCATTACCGAAGAGGTTTTCCGCCGTATCGAAGAGAACCCGCACGCTTGTGATGCATGGATGCGAAACGAAATCGTGCGCTTGTCTCGGCAATATCAGTTCTTCCACTGGCATCTCGCCTTCCCCGACGTTTTTCACGTGCCAATTGCAGAGCAGTCAGTAGAAAACGAACAAACAGGATGGAATGGTGGGTTCGACGTAGTGCTCGGCAATCCACCTTGGGAAAAAATCAATTTAAAAGACGAAGAGTTCTTCGCCAAGTCTCATCCGGAGATTGCGAATGCACTGAACAAGGCCGATAGAAAGCGCCTCATTGCAAGACTCAAATTGGATGATCCGGCTGCGTACGCATCCTACGAGGTCGAGAAAAATTCCCATGATCGAACAAGCGCGTTTTTCCGCTTCAGCGGTCGCTTTCCGCTAACCGGTGTAAGCCGAATCAATTTGTATTCAGTTTTCTGCGAAACGGCTATTTCAGTCCTAAGTTGCTATGGTCGTATGGGAATGGTCCTTGCGTCCGGAATTGTGACGGACGACAACAATAAGAGCCTATTTGCTCAACTTGTTCAACAAAGGCAACTGGTTAGCGCTTGGGATTTTGAGAATGGCAAGGCTCTTTTTCCAGAAGTCCATCGGAGTTTCCGGTTTGTGCTGCTATGCGCAGGCGGAAAAGATGTTCGACATAAAGAAGGAGATTTTGCCTTCTATCTGACTGAGGTCTCGGACATCCAAGATACGCAAAGACATTTCACGCTATCTTCAGAGGATTTCTCGCTGTTGAACCCAGTCACTGAGATGACTCCAGCGTTTCGAAGCAACGGAGAAGCCGAGCTCGCAAAACATGTCTATCGAAATGCAAGGCCGTGGTCTCTTCATGAGAGTCGAACGGACTGGCCAGGTGTACCCAAGACTCCATTCAACATGTCGAATGACTCGGCCCTCTTTGTTGATGGACCTGCAGCCGTTGCTGAATCGATCGATAAGTACTTGCCACTCTACGAGTCCAAATTCATCCATCAATACAACCACAGATTCGGAACGTTCTCGGCGGACAAGTCTGAAAATGTCAAGGAGTTGTCGGAAAGGCAACTTCAAGATCCTTGGCAGCGTATTGAGAGTAGGTATTACCTGGATGCAAGGATACTCGCTGATCGCTTTCCAGGCAGATGGTTCTTGGTTTGGCGAGACATCACCGGCGCTCCCAACGAGCGAACCAGTATCGCTACCATCATTCCGAACTACCCATGTGCCCACACACTGTCGCTTATTGAATCTCTGAGCGCGAACGGCGCAATTCTGATTTGCGCCATCATGAATTCTCTGCCATACGACTACTGTGCCCGCCAGAAGGTAACCGGCACTCACCTAAACCACGGGATCTGGAAACAACTTCCCCTGCTGCCGCTTGGGGTGTTTACCGGGTATTGTTCCTGGAGTGACAATCAAATGCTCTCCGATTGGCTTCTTCCGAGAGTGCTGGAGCTCACCTACACCACCTGGGAGCTGCAACCATTCGCGCAAGATTGCGGTTGTTCTGGTCCACCGTTCCGTTGGGATGAAGATCGCCGGTTCATGCTCCGCTGCGAATTAGACGCAGCCTTCTTCCATCTCTATCTGCCCGCTGAGTTGAACGGCGATTGGCGCCTTACCGAGTCTGAGACGGCGCAAGACCGGTCACGACTCAAGGCAAGTTTCCCAACTCCGCGCGACGCGGCAGTCTACATCATGGATGCCTTCCCCATCGTGAAGCGCAAGGATGAAGCCAAGTGGAGAGGCGAGTACCGCACCAAGCGCGTCATCCTTGAAATCTATGATGCCATGGCGGAAGCCTCCCGCACTGGGATCCCCTACCAGACGCGCTTGTCTCCCCCAGCGGCAGATGCCGCCGTCGCGCATCCATGGCCGGCGGAGATCACCCAGGTGGCAGCGGTCAGCAAGGATGCTTTCAGCGACATTGATGCACTGTCCGATGAGGCATGGGCAACACCGGTAGGCGTTACTCCAGAAAACGTTGCTCTCTTTTCATTGATCGATGTTCTGAGGAACATTGGTGAGGCAGTTGATCCGGAAAGAGTCCGCCTCGCGGCGATCCTAGTCCGCAAGCCCGTTCTTGCCGCGACATTCATGGAGGAGACACAGGCGAAGCACTGGCTGCGACTGATCGGTTCAGATGCTCATCCTGTGAAAGCGAACGTGGTCCAAATCTCTCAGTTTCAGAAGAATGGTGTGGATTATCCTTGGGCAGAGGCAATCAGACAACTGAGAGGCTCAGGAGCGCTGGTTGTTGACTCCGATGGAAAGTGGACTGCGGGAGACAGAATGCCCGCATCGTCCAGGCAGGACTGGATCACCGGACGAGCTTCGATCGCCGTTCAACTCCTTTCCGCGATCGACCCTGCACGAGTGGAGCAGAAACTGATTGCCTTCAACCGGAGCGTGGAGGATGGCACAGCAAGGCGAGCTGTTTCCTAAAGCGGAAGTTACGATCAGGCTTGACGGCTCGCGGGGAGAGCCACGTCTTTGGGTCCGCCGAATCGTGCTTTGGGAAAAGCCGGGCGAGATCATCCGCGACATCCGCCTCCGGCGAGGGCTGAACATCATCTGGTCGCCCGATCCGGGTGCAAAGCAGGCCGAACTGGGACTCGATGCGGGGAGCGGCCACGGCGCAGGCAAGACTCTTTTCTGCCGACTCCTGCGGTATTGCCTGGGTGAAGACACCTTCTCAAACGACGAACAGCGGAGAAGTATTGCAGAGCTGCTACCGGCAGGGCTTGTTGGAGTGGAGGTCGTCATTGAAGGGAAGACCTGGTCTGTGATCCGGCCTATCGGCCAAACTCGGAAGCATGTGGCAACAGAGGGTGCAAGCCTTGAAGATCTTGCGCCAATGAAGGAGCCAGGCGGCAGCATCGAGCCATTGCTTGATGCGCTGCGGTCTCAGCTTTTTCCAGATGGAATCGACGGCTATATGCCAAGTGAGAGCCAGAATGCTGCGTGGCTATTCGCATTGGCCTGGCTGTCGAGAGATCAAGAGTGCCGTTTCGATCACATCCTTGACTGGCGGCACAAACGCGCAGACAGTGGTTCCATCGCGGTTAGTCCCACCAAAGAGCAGCTTCTGATCGTCGTTCGAGCATTCCTCGGAATTATCGAACAGGAGGAGATGCGTCTTAAAGGCGAACGCGTGAATCTGTCCGATACAAAGCGCTCCCTGGAACGAGACGTTGCCTATTATCAAAGGCAAAGCGATCAACTTCGAGCCGGTCTGGTTCAGGCTCTGGCCGTGGACGCGGAGACAGAAGTTGGTGGCGAGTTGGGCGTAGGTCTATTTCGTGAAAAAGCCGAAAGCAAACTGAATGGAAGTGAACGGCAGGACAATCCTGAAGATATTGCATCATTATCTTCCCATCGGCAGGAACGGGAAGGCCTCCTCAAGGAAATGGCTGTCCTTGAGAGTGAGATCAAAAAGTTTAACTCGACCAAGCTGATTCATGATGAACAACTCAAAGTGATTCGGGGTGAGCGATCGAACTTAGACGCTGCGGCCTTGAAGGCCCAGCTCGGCCCTGTATGTCCTGTGTGCAGCGTGCCCATTGATGAGGCTCTTGCCGAGGGGTGTAGCCTGTCACATCACTCTTGGGATCCAGGCAGCGTGAGCGACGAGAAGCAGAGGTTAGCCACACAAACTGCAGCCCACAATGAAGCCATTTCAAGAATCAGTGCGTTGACCGCGGAACATACAACTCAACTTGAGAAACTTGGCCGTCAAGAAGCCAAACTCACGGCGGTGATTGATGAGCTGGTGAACAAGATAGAGGACGCCAGGAATAGGCGGCGTCAGCAGTGGTTCAATGCGAAGCAGCTTGTCGAGCAGGTGTCGGCACTGGAGCGCGCATCAGCAAGCATCGCTACGGCGAAGAAGTCCCTGGAGGGACTGGTCAACCGCGACAATGAACTTGCCAATCTAGAAGCGAAGCTCAGAAATCACCATAACGACAAGCTATCGAGGATGGAGGAGCTTTTCTCATATGTGTGCAAGGGGCTTCTAGGGAACAGGGTCAGGGCCTCACTTGCGTTGTCTGGCCAAGGCCTTCAGGCTGACGTCGAGGTCGGCGGCATGGCGATGGAGTCCCTCAAAGCAATCGGATTCGACTTGGCTGCATTGCTGATGAGTATCGAGGGCCATTCAATGCTGCCCGCATTTCTGGTACATGACAGTCCAAGGGAGGCAGATCTTGGAGAAGCAATCTACCATCGCCTTTTCCGGCTCGTTCGCTCATTCGAGCGCGTGGGGGATGACCCGCCTTTTCAGTACATCATTACAACGACAAGTCGGCCGCCAGACGACTTTTGCCAAATGCCGTTCTTAGCCGCAGAGCTTCAGGGATCGAAAGCCGAAGAGCGGCTCCTGCGCCGAGATTTGGGTGGATTAACGAACTAATGCGAATTCCACTTAGAACTATCCACGGAGTCCGAGACGAACTATCAGAAAACAGTGTCATGACACCCGGGGCCGGTAAATCCGACGGCAGGAGAAGATAACAAGAAGTCGCCGCGATACAGTGGAGAATTGTCGAAAGTTGGCAAAGCCGGCCAACTGGCATTCCCTATTAGACCTGTTTCGACCAGACGATTCGTCATCGCTGGCTTTGATAACGCCTGATGTACGCAGCAAGCTCGCGCTTCGGCAGCCGGACGGAGGTGTCCGCAGCGAGCTTCGAGAGCGCGGCATGCAACCTCTCAGCTGTTGCCAGCTCGCTCTCTAGGAGTCGGTCGCAAACCCAGAGAACGCCGTGTACTTCGATCTGGCTGTGTTCCGCCAGCGTCCGCAATCCGGAGTCTCCGGTGAGCAGGATGCAGCCAGGATGAGTCTCTGCCAGCGCAAACGCAAATCCATCGTGGATGCTGAGGCGAGGCTGCGTACGAATGACATCGCGGGCCCTGGAAACCTGCGGTCCGGGCAAGTCAACAACCTTGAGCCCTGCCTTTACCAGAGTTCTCTTCTCTTCGGCGGTAAAGCTCAGCAGCTCGTCTTCGAAGAGCGTATTGGGAATGAGGATCTCAAAAGGCAAGCGAAGGAAAGCCGCCAATAGAGCGGCCTTGCGCAGATCAATGAGACAGCTTGTGTCACTGACGATGATCCTCATCGTGTCTCTGCGGTCCCTTCAGGCCGGCCTCCACCCGAGGCAATGGTATTCTCAGCAACTCGGCCGCCTTACTGAGCGAGACGAAATCTTCTGCCAGCGCACGGTAGCAGAGGCGTTCAAACCGCAATGGCCTTTCCCGGAGCCCTCGCTCCTTCTCGGGTTCAAGTTCCTCGGGTTCGTGAGTTCGCCAACCGCGTGCAATGGTCTGAAAAGCGTAGGTCAGGATGGATTCGTTGATGACGCCAACCTGTCTCAGGCGCATAAGGAGCGCGGCTCCGCTGACGCGATAGAGGCGCTTGAGAGCAATGATTTCCTTGTATCCGAGGGCATTGCGCTGTTTGCCAACCTCGCGCAACAGGTGCTCGCGTGGCATGAGAAAGGCTCCCGCAAAAAGATTGGCCGCTTTCTCTTCGTCTTTGTCCGGCAGGCTGTTGGAATCGATGACGCGGTGGGCAAGCTCGTGTGCGAGGGTGAGTCGCCGCCGCTCCAGCGAGAACTGGCGATTGACCACAATTACGGGCAGCCCGAGGGCCCCATCCTCGCGCGCAACCATGCAGGTGAAGCCGGAGACACGATCGGGAAGATCAACCACAAGGACTTTCAGCCCCTTTTCCTCCAGCAATTCGGTCATATTCGGAATCGGATCAATTCCGAGCACCCACTTCTCGCGGACTTCTTTCGCCAGTTCCTCTGCGTCCTCAATTGTCCGGAGCTTCCTGGGCGATGAGAACGGTGGCTTCCACTCTGCGCTGGCGAGATCAAGGATGTGTTCGATCTGGAGGTAGCGTTCAATCCACTCGAGCACTTCGGTTTCTACGGCGGCCCGGTCGGTCGCGGTGGTATTCGCTTTGGTGCGGAATTCGACGCCGGAGAGCACAAGTCCTTGTGTATCCATCAGATAGCTGACCGATACTTTAAGGGCCTTCGCGAGTTCGATTAGAACGCCGGAACTGGGGATGTCCTCCCCACGTTCGTATTTTCCAATGGCCTGGGCGGTTACCCTGTGGTCCATCTCTGCGGCGAGATCCCGTAACGAGTAGCCCGCCTTACGGCGAGCGAGACGAATGCGATCTGCGATCATTGTGGACCCTCCTGCGGTTTACAAAACTAACTTTCCATATTTATTGTAAACTATAAAGCACAGGCCCGATTGCTTTGGGAGGTAACTATGGGAGCACTCCTTGCACCAATCCGAACCGAGACTTCACTCGCGACGCAGATCCCTGCTTCCGTGCCGTGGGCGTTTCAATGGGTTGCCGTTCGTCAGCGTTTTAGCCAGTTTCACCAAAACATCGAGCTTACACTTTTACAACGGGTTGATGGCTGGACGAAGCTCAACGGCGTCCTTACTTGCCTCAACCAACACTACTACGACCTTGAATCCGGAGATGCAAACCGCCTCTTAATCGGCTCATGGGGCAAAGATCTCGCCATCCGCCCACCGCGCGACATAGACGT
>Ga0181517_10001291_pt1 | contig 28392 bp, 19 predicted proteins | sample PEATcosm2014_Bin_31_FD_119748 | JGI IMG/M metagenome (GOLD analysis project Ga0181517, IMG submission 119748) | Peatland microbial communities from MTU Mesocosm Facility, Houghton, MI, USA - PEATcosm2014_Bin01_30_metaG | ecosystem: Environmental > Terrestrial > Soil > Wetlands > Peat | place... | reverse complement strand
GCTTTACAGGCTGCGGAAAAACTCGATTCAGGATGGCTTTGTAACAGGGCATGGCTTCAGCCGTGCCGATAAAGCCAATCAAATGAGCTGGGCTTTAGCCCCTGCTAAAGCTCATTCCTGCTCCTCACCCGGATTCGGGCCTTTTTCCGCAGCCTGTGAAGCCGTGCCTTTTCAAAACAGTTGCTCTACTTGGTTCGCCAGCTTCATGCGATTGCCCTGGAGCATTGGGTTGACCGAGAGAGAACAGAGGTGGTTCGTGCCTGCCCACCCTTCCGCGTTCAGACTGCGGAAGGAGGGGGCACGGATCTTCGCGGATTGTCTTGAATGGATCGCCCGGATGTGTTCGCCAGGAGCTCTCAGGCGGTTTGTGGCGCGCCGAGCTCTTGTGCGGGCGGGGGCGGCGGATAGAGGATGTCCCCCATTAGCCTGTAGCGGCCGCCGTAAAAGATCAGGGCATATTCGCGCGAGGCGGTGGCAATGGGACCGGCGAGGCAGATGCTGGCCAGCAACCCCAGGCCGAGGCCCACCAGGCCGAAGAAGGCCATGAGCGCGATTTCGATTGCCTTGGTCAGGCCGGTGGCGTCGGCAAATGCAGCGTGGATGCCGTATTCGATCCCTCCCAAAGAACCGACCAGGAAAATGCCGGGAATGATCAGCACGATAAAGAGGGCGATCATCGCAATGGCGGGCAGAACAAGCCGCAGCAGCGCATAGGCGATGAACTGCGCCTTTTCGGCGGTGATGCGCGCCCAGACCTCGCTCCAAGCCTCGCCAACGGTTGCGTCCTCAAGGGCGTAATGGGGAAGCATGAAATCGCGCAGAATCACGTCGCTCAGATAAGCGGCGAGCACCAGCAGAAGAAAGATGGGAATCAACGGCAAGACAAGGGAGGCCAAGCCCATCCAATCGGGATGGCCGCCCGGAGGCATGTCGTGAAAGAGCCGCATGAACCCCGAGATGAAGGGGAGGGCGATAAGCACGACCACCACGAGGAAGCAGAGCCCCACCACCACGTTCATCCAGAAGAAGCGCGCGGCGCGATCGCGATAGAGGTGCCAGCCGGGGCCAATCTCCCTGGTGTTGTGGACGAGGCAATGGAAGTAGGCAAAACGCAGCCGGGTGATGAGCCAGGCGATCACCAGCGAAACAATGATCGCGAGCACCACGACAGCAACAGCCGCGACAATCCACTCAGGTTTGATGGCTTGAAGCAGGTCATGGGGCGAGGTGATTACCGGGCCGTGGCCGGACGGCTGACCACCCGCGTTCGACTTGCTGGATTTAAGGTTGCTCGAAAACCCCTCGGTGAGGACGGCAACCAGGCCCAGCTTCAGATAGGTCCCCCAGCTGAATGGCCTGAAGAGAAAGTCCCTGGTTCGTTGAATGGCAGGCGAAACAGAATCGGCGGCAGAGATGGCGCGCATGGCAATCCTTTCGGGAAGGTCGAACCGCAAAAGATAGCTACGCGGACATTATGTAGGAAGTTCCCTTGCATGGAACGGGAAATTGCGCGGCGGGCTTCAGTTGAATCGGGTGTTGGGTTTCCCACCCCGGCCGCAAAAACAAAAGCGCGGTGAGGGTGGGTTGTCCAAATCAGGCGCTGTATTGCTCGTCGCTTACGTATTCCATCCAGTCGACAGTTTTGCCGTCGAGCTTTTCCTGAATGGCGATGTGGGTCATGGCCGTGGCGGAGGCGGCGCCGTGCCAGTGCTTTTCTCCCGGCGCGAACCAGACAACGTCGCCGGGCCGGATCTCCTCGATGGGGCCGCCCCAGCGCTGGGCGCGGCCGCACCCGCTGGTGACAACGAGCGTCTGTCCGAGCGGGTGGGTATGCCACGCGGTGCGCGCCCCCGGCTCGAAGGTTACGTTGGCCCCAACCACCCGAGCGGGATCGGGCGAGTCAAAGAGAGGATCGATCCGCACCGTGCCGGTGAAGTAGTCCGCCGGAGGTTTGTAAGAAGCCTGCGATCCGGTTCTTTTGATTTCCATTGCTGGTTGTCTCCTCTGGCTCTGCGATGACGGGCAGAGCGGCGGCGCTTGCACCCGCTTATTGTGCGGACTTCATGCGCCGCCGCTTGCACCATCATCCGCGCGTTACTCGTTCTTGAGCGATGCCATGTCGATCGAGAAGCGATATTTCACATCGGAGCGGATCATTCTCTCGTAGGCTTCGTTGATCTTCTGGATGGGAATGACTTCGACATCGGAGGTGATGTTGTGCTCGCCGCAGAAGTCGAGCATTTCCTGGGTTTCGCGGATGCCGCCGATGAGCGAACCGGAGAGGCTGCGGCGACCGAAGAGCAGGGCGAAGGAACTCACAGGGAAGGGCTTTTCCGGAGCGCCAACCAGGGTGAGGTTGCCGTCCATGCCGAGCAGGTTGATATAGGCGTTGATGTCGTGTTCGGCGGCCACGGCGTCGAGAATGAAGTTGAAACTGCCCGCGTGCTTCTGCATTTCGTTGGCGTTGCGCGAGATGACCACTTCATCCGCGCCGAGGCGCAGCGCGTCTTCCTTCTTGCTTTCAGAGGTGGTGAACACAACCACGTGCGCGCCCAGTGCGTGGGCAAACTTGACGCCCATGTGGCCCAGTCCGCCAATGCCCACAATGCCGACTTTCTTGCCTTTGCTGACGCCCCAGTGGCGCAGCGGAGAGTAAGTGGTGATGCCGGCGCAGAGCAGGGGAGCGGCTCCGGCAAGATTGAGGTTCGCGGGCACGCGCAGCGCAAAACGCTGATTGACGACAATGCTGTCGGAGTATCCACCGTAAGTTACTCCGCCCAGATGCTTGTCGGGCGCGTTATAGGTGAAGGTTGCGCTGGGGCAGAACTGTTCCATATCCGCCTTGCAAGCCGGGCACTCGCCTTCGGAGTCCACCAGGCAACCGACCCCGGCCAGATCGCCGGGCTTGAACTTGGTGACCGCCGCGCCCACGCGGGTGACACGGCCGACGATCTCGTGCCCAGGCACGCATGGATATACGGTCGGCATGACGCTGTTCCACTCGTTGCGAACCTGGTGAATATCGGAGTGGCAGACGCCGCAGAAGAGGATTTCAATTTGGACGTCGTCCTGGGTGGGTTCGCGGCGGGTAATCGTGGACGCGGCAAGAGACGCCGTGGCGCTGGCGGCAGCATATGCTTTCGCATTGAACATGAGAACTCCTGTAGGCCGTTCGGCCGGTTTTATAGATGCGGGACCGTGGACAGCTGATTTTCTTTTGAGCGGCAAAACCTCATGGGCGCGCCGGCTCGGGTTTTGGGGCACGCGGGAAAGAATCCCGGGATAAACGAAGCAACTTGGGGAATCGGCCCATCGCGTCGCAAGGATCGACAACTCCGGCTCCCAGAAATGAGGATACAAAGCAGCCGCCGAAAACTGATAACACGATCGTGCCTATTTATTGCCTGATTCTCTTACGCGGCTGCCGCGCGGTGCGGGAGCGCCCACGTATCGGACTGGTTGTTCTTTGCGCTTTCGGCGCTGTCAAACCGTTAATTCTTTCGTCGACATGCTGTAAGTGTGCGCCAGCTCACCCTTTGCATATATTTACGCTTGTAACCTCAGCGATTGGCGGTGATAATTTCATCCAGTTCATTCCGCACTAATCGGTTGCCGGGCCAGCACAAATCCAGACATTGAAGTTCGGCATCATACGGGCGAAGAAGTATCCCTGACAAGACGCTGGAGCAACCGTTCGAGATCGAGATGCGGCTATGCCGCTGTCATGTGGGCCATCTCGCTACAGATAGCTCATGTGACCTTCCTCCCCCTTTCCCTTCGGGGAAAGGGGGTCTTTTTGTGCACGCCACACAAACGCCCCTGAAAGGAACACGCGTTCAATCAAGCCGCGAGGCAGCAATTTAAAACGGAAGCTGTGTGGGGTCGGATTTTGCGGCTTGAACCTGCCAACGCGAAACCAATGTCCCTGTATCCTGGCCTTTTGCTTGCGGATATCTGCCTCTTGCCGGTATTGTCTTGACCAGAATGGACCGCGGCCCGGCTTCTGAGACGACCATCCGTTGGAGCATCCAGGCCCAGGCCGGATCGATCCGGAAAACAGGCGCAAGGCAGCGGACAGCAAAGAGAGGGAACGGCCTTGCGCTATGATCGTTGGCGTGGGACTGCGCGCCAGAGAGCGGCGAAGTGGTTTGCCGGCATCCCCTGGTTACGAAAATTCCATCGGTGCCGATAACCTGTCATAGTGCCATTGCTCCAGGCTTTGCGGAAGAGATCGACAGGCAGGTCGTGTTCGATTCGACCGAGGTTTCGAGGACGCAGGAGAAGGTCAATGCTCATGAACAAACCAACCATTTTGATTGCGGAGAGCGACTCCGCGAATCGCGAACTGCTCCAGGAAGTGCTCGGGGCCCGGCATGAGCTCTTTGTTGCCAACGACGGGAGCAAGGCGATAGAACTTGCCATAGCGGAGACACCCGACTTGATCCTGCTGGACACGCAGCTGGCGAAGATCGACGGGGTCGAAGCCTGCACGGCGCTGAAAAGCGACCGGCGCACCGCCGACATCCCGGTGATCCTGATTACCTCGGCCAACCAGCAAGGCGAGGAATTGAACGGCCTAGATGCGGGCGCGATCGATTTCATCTCCAAGCCGCTGGTGCGGGCGGTGGTCAAGACCCGCGTGCGCAATCATCTTGAGCTCAGGCGCCAGAAGAACCTGCTGCGCGGATTCAGTTTCCTCGACGGCCTTACCGGGTTGTCGAATCGCCGCCGCTTCGACCAGTTTCTGGATCAGGAGTGGCGACGGGGTCAGCGCAGCCGTTCGCCGCTTTCGCTGATTCTGATTGACGTGGACTACTTCAAGGCCTTTAACGACGCGCTCGGCCATCTCGGAGGCGACGATTGCCTGCGCCAGGTAGCCATGAGCCTGGAGGGGAGCATCCATCGCGCCGGGGACCTTATCGGCCGCTTTGGCGGAGACGAATTTGCCTGCGTGCTTGCCGACACCGATGCGGTGGGCGCTGCCGGAGTAGCCGAGAATATTCAGGCTTCGATTGCAGCCCTGGCGCTGGCGCATCCGAATTCGCCGGCCTCGTCGCTGGTGACCCTTTCGCTGGGCGTGGTTACGCGGATCGCCGAATACGGCGAAGAGCCCGACGCCCTGATCCAGGGCGCGGAACGGGCGCTGGCCGCGGCCCAGGAGTCGGGACGAAACCGGATTGCGGTTTGGAATGCCGAAGCCGTAGGTTCGCGGGCTTCCGTGGTTGCGGAAGAGTAAGCAAAACCCCCTTTGGAGGGACGAACTCGAATTTGGGCCTTTTTCCGCAGCCTGTCAGGCGGCCTTGCCTTCGAAGTGAGCCTCGATCTCTTCCAGCGTTTTGCCCTTCGTTTCAGGGAGGAAAAACGCTGCCGTCAGAAAGTACACCACCGTGAAGGCGGCAAACAAAAAGAAGATGGAAGAGTAGCCGTACTTGCTGACAAACGGCAGAAAGATTCCGGCGAGAGTGGTGGAAACAAGCTGGTTGATGACCAGTGCAATGCTCATGCCGTTGGAGCGGATGCGCGTAGGCATCAGTTCGGAGAGGGCGAGCCAGACGCAAACGCCCGGTCCCAGCGCGTAGAAAGCCATGAAGAGATAAAGGCCCAGGGCCACCAGCCATCCGTGCGACGGCGCGGGCACAGCGCCCACCAACGCTTTTTCAATCTTCAGCGGAGCGGTGCGCGCAGCGTTGAGGTCGGCCAACGGATTCTTGAAGAAGGCTTCCACGCGGTTGTTGGGCACGGCGCTGGAGCGGTCGATCTGGATGGGCGCGGCGCCCGTGTCGTCGGAACGGACAAAGCTGGTGGAGGCGGTGAAGTCTCCATAGGAATAAATCACGGCCAGCGAGGCGCGCGCCGGGTCGACGGCTCCGCCGGAGTAGCCCTGCGCGGCGAGCAGCTTGCCGGCGGTTGCTTCATCGAAGCGCAAAGCCAGCGTCTGGTCCGGCGCGACCAGAGACTGGATCTGCGGCTGCGCATCCACGCTGAATTTCTCTGTGCGCAGGAACAGCACCCCGACAAAGACCATGGAAAGGATGATGCCGCTGGTTCCCAGAATCAGCAGGAAGCGCCGTCCCTTGCGGTCCACCAGCGTCATGCCCACGATGGTCATGAGGAAGTTGACGATCGTGAAGAGCACATAGCCCCAGTGAGCCCACAGGTCGGAGAGGCCGCTCTGCAACAGGATTCCGGTGTTGTAGCCAATGATCGAATTGACGCCGGTGGCCGTGTTGCAGAACAGGATGACGCAGGCCAAAAGGAACGGAATCACATATTTCCTGCGCAGCAGAGACCCTTTCAGCGCGCCCGCCTTCGATTGCCCGTTCACGGCTCCCGTTTCTTCCATTTCGCGCAACTCGGTGCGGGCCTGTTCCTCGCTGCGCGAGCGAAGCAGGGCGCGATAGGCCTGTTCGCGCTTGCCCTTGCGGAAGAGCCACCGCGGCGACTCCGAGACAAAGAAGCTGCCCAGCATGAACAGCACGCCGGGAGGCAGCGAGACCCAGAAGATGCTGCGCCAGGCGTGGTCCTTGAAGCGCAGCAGGGTGGCCGCATCGGCTGTGCGCGCAACCGCCGCGACGCGGTAACTGAAGAAAATGCCCACCAGCGCCGCGGCCACAATGCCCAGCGTCAGCAGCCATTGAAAGATGCCCGTTCCCTTGCCGCGTTTGGAGGCCGTCAGGCACTCGGCCAGGTACAGGGGCACCACCACGCCGATGAATCCGCCGCTCATACCCTGCAACAGCCGTCCCAGAAACAGCGGCGTGTACCCGTCGGAGAGCGCAATGATGGGAATGCTGAGGATGAAAGCGACGCCGCTGAAAAGCAGCAAAGGCTTGCGCCCCAGCCAGTCGGCCAGCGCGCCGGCAAAGAGAGTGGAAAAAACACTCCCCAGCAAAACCGCGGCGACAATCACGGAAAGCTCACCCGCGGTGAGCCGCGAAGTCGCTTCCAGGTAGGGGAGCGCACCGCCGATGATGCCCACATCCACGCCGTAAAGCAGGCCGCCCAACCCGGCAACCAGAAGCAGAAAACTGTTGTAGCGGCGCTTGGCGTCGTCCTCTGGGAGGGCCGGGACAGTGGAGGTAAGCTCGGTCATTGAATGCGTCCTCTCGAATCGCGCAGGAGGTGCTGCCCCTGATCGACTCAGATTGATCATATTTCAGCGATACGATCAACAGCCAGATCCTGGAGAAGGAAAATCGACGATTTTCTTTCGCGGCGCGATGCGGTTCCAAACGCGGGTACCACGGAGCCTTGTTGGGATGACCTTGGTTTGGCTGCCCGCCGCTATTTCTTAGAGTTTTCTTAGAATTCGCCGATGAACGATGCAGGGTGGGCTGTCGCTGCGCGCCCCTTGAGGTGCTTACATGTCGGTTGCTGCTCTTTCCACCGCTGGCTTCACGCAATACATCGACGCGTCGAGCAATCTCTCAGCTTCGCAGCAGGCATTGCAGACGCTTGGCCAGAGCCTCGGCGCGGGAAACCTCTCCGGCGCCCAGAGCGCGTTCAATACCTATCAGCAGATCAACCAGAATCTGACCAACGCGAGCGCCGCCAGCGCGCATTCGAGCGCGTCTGCCACCTCTCAGCTCACCAAGGACACGAATACGCTGGGCAGCGCCCTGAATTCCGGCAATCTTGCCAATGCCCAGTCGGCATTTGCTTCCATGCAGAGCGACCTGGCTACAACGCCATCGCAGGCCATGGCCAACGCCACCGCCGCCGCGAACCAGACCGTGCAGTGGATTGACGACATGCTGAGCCTGTCTAACCCGAACAGCACCCCAGCAACAGCACCGACAACGACCGACCTGGTGAACTCGATTCTCGATAACGCCTATGGTCTGAACTCGTCCACGTCGAGCACAAACCCCACCGCCGACATCCTCGACAGTGCGCTTGGTTCTTACCCGGCAGCTTCCAGCACCAGCACGCCCACACCCGCGAGTTCCACAACGCCCTCCTCGACCGCGAGTGCCCCAGCCCCAGCGGCGAACACCTACGCCATCTACGCGAACCAGGGGAACCTGGGCAGCGGCGCCAGCGTGAATGCCTACGCGTAACCGGCGCGCCGGCAAGAGTTGAGTAACCTTGTTTCCCACCCTTTCCCGCAAAATGCGCGGGAAAGGATGGGGCACCCAAGCAGTATTTTATTGCCGGATCAATAGTGATTCCTGGCCTTGATGCGTGACCTGCGCGAGAGACGCTCGGGAACCCGGTCCTTTATCATTCCGAAGATAAGGTCCGTTTTTGCCGGGACTCAAGGTGATTCGATGACGACTTCCGCGCCTGCTCCAGGCGACTCCAAATCCCAGCTCCGCAAAACCATGGGCTTCTGGGATGTCCTGCTCTTCAATATCGCGACCGTACTGGGGCCGCGCTGGATTGCAGCTGCCGGACACAATGGCACTTCCTCCATCAGCCTGTGGGTTCTGGCCGCGCTCTTCTTCTTCGTTCCCGGCGCGCTGGTCATCAACGAGTTGCAGTCGCGCTTCCCGGAAGAGGGCGGTCTCTACGCCTGGTCCAAGGAAGCCTTCGGCCCTTTTCACGGATTCGTTGCCGGGTGGACGTACTGGTTCTACACGGTCTTCTATTTCCCCGGTCTGCTGCTGGCCAGCGCTTCCATGAGCGCATACATTGTGGGCGGCCGAGGCGCCGTGTTGGCCCAGGATCGCACCTTCCTGCTTTCCGTCTCGCTCGCCATGCTGCTGGTTGCCGTGGTGCTGAATATTGTCGGGCTCAATGTGGGTAAATGGCTGCAGAATGCGGGCGGCGTGGGCACCTATGTTCCGCTGGTGATGCTGGCGATCATCGCCGTGCTTGTGTGCTTCCACCACGGCTCGGCGACGCAATTCACGATCGCCAACATGCTGCCTACCTGGAATTGGGACACGGTGAACTTCTGGTCGCAGATTGCCTTCGCCTTTACCGGCCTTGAACTGGTGGCCACCATGAGCGAAGAAGTGCGCGATCCGCGCCGCAATCTGCCCCGCGCCGTCTTTGCTTCGGGCGCTTTGATTGCCGTCATGTATATCGTGGGCACATTCGCAATTCTGTCGCTGGCGCCGGCGGCCGATATCGATCCGCAGAGCGGCGTTTTCCACGCCATCACCATCGGGTCGGTGGCGCTGAAGCTGGGCGCGCTGGGGATTCTGGCTGCCATTCTGGTGACCGCGGGCAATGCTGGCGGGGTGGGCAGCACGGTGGCCGGCATTGCACGCGTACCGTTCGTCGTGGGCGTAGATCGTTATCTGCCCGCCGCCTTCGGCAAGATTCATCCGCGCTGGAAGACTCCGTGGGTCTCGATTCTGGTGCAGGCTTCGGTCTCGGGCGCGATCCTGCTGGGCAGCCAGATCAACGAGTCGACGCGCGGGGCCTATCAATTCCTCATCGACGCCGCCATCATTCTTTACTTCATCCCGTTCCTTTACATGTTTGCCGCGGTCATCAAGCTGGCCGGGCGCAAGGACCGCAAGGAGAATCCTCATGCGGTGCTGGTGCCGGGGGGCAAGCCGGGGGTGTGGTTCTGCGGTGGCTTGGGATTCCTGGTCGTACTGATCGGCATCTTTGTGTCTCTGGTGCCGCCCGGCGACTCGACCAACAAGCTCGGATTTGAATTGAAGCTCGTTGGGGGCACCATCGCATCGATTCTGCTGGGGCTGGTGCTCTACTGGCGCGGAGCGCGCGCTAAACAGGCCGCTGTTTAAATCCGGAGTTGTTACGCAAACAGAGATGGACTCCCGGGCGCCCAAAGGCGAGTGGCTGGGGCGCCCGGTTTAGGTGAATCAACTTACGCCCTGAGACATGGCCGCCCGGCGCAACCTGGATGCGCTCTTGTATCGAAAACAGTCACACTTCTAAAATCCGCCGGATTGTGCTGAATATAACCAGATTTTTGCGTCGGGCTTCCCTTTTGGGAACAGGTTATTCTTCATAGACACTAATACCTTGTATGTACCAAATCTTATGGAGTTTCCTGCCACTCCATCGCGTATGCTGGCCTCAATTACTTTGTGATTTCATCGCGCTGGAACCCCGCTGTCAATCGCCAGGTTTAGCGCACGTTAGAGTGCAAGTCTCGATGGCATTCGGATTGAATGCGACAGGCAAAAGCCGAAAGGCACAAAGCGACGTACGCCCCGATCCCCGGGGGATCGCTTTGTTCACAGGGAATCTGCGAACGGATTGCTCGGAGTCAATGATGAGCCTAATTCCTGCTTTTTTCTCAGCACTCGTGAAACTTGCGGTTAAGTCCACACAACGGAGCCCTCGGAACAGCACGCAGCCCAGCCTGGAAGCAGGTAATCCGCATCCGTCCCCCCGGCGCTTTCGACTGGGCGCGCCGCATGAGGCCGGCCGCCTCCTCACCTTTGCGCTGGCTGCCTGCGCGGTTGCCGGTGCGCAGTCAGGTGCGACCACATTCGGTTTGGTCGCGGTTGGCAGTTCCGGCCAGCAAGCAATCACTATCGCGAATCCATCGACGGGAACCGTAAACAGTGTCAGTGTGCTGACGCAGGGTCAGAGCGGGCTGGATTTCTTGGCCGGCAGCGGGGGCGACACCTGCACCCACGCGAGCCTGGCGACCTGCACCTTCTCCGTCTCCTTCGCGCCTACCGTGCCGGGCCTGCGCGTGGGAGCGGTCGTCCTGCTCGACAGCAATTCCAATGTACTCGGCACCACATTGATCTCCGGGGTTGGCAAGGGCGGTCTGGGGGTTCTGCTGAACGGCTCGGTGCAGACCATCGCCGGGAACGGCCAGCCTCAGGGCGCCCTTGGAGATGGACATGCTGCCATTCTGGCAAGGTTATACATTCCCTCCGGCGTAGCTTTGGATGGCGCGGGAAACCTTTATATCGCGGACACCGGGGACAACCGGATTCGCATGGTGAGTGCGACGACGGGAAACATCGCCACAGTTGCAGGAACGGGCGCTGCTGGCAATTTGGGAGACCACGGACTCGCAGTCAATGCCGAACTGAGTGCGCCGGGCGGGGTGGCCATCGACGGGGCCGGGAATATCTACATAGCGGACACAGCCAACAATGTCATCCGCATGGTGAGTGCGGCAACTGGAACCATCACGACGGTAGCCGGCAACGGCAACCAAGGCAACGGCGGCGATGGAGGTCAGGCTACCTTGGCGAGCCTCAACGGGCCCCAGAGCGTGTCCCTCGATGCGGCAGGAAACATATGGATCGCCGACACCAACAACAACCTTGTCCGCGAGGTAACGAACGGAATCATCGCGACCATCGCTGGCGCCGGTGGCGCTGGTGCTCCCTTGGATACCGATGTGCAACTCGGGGATGGCGGATCGGCATTGAATGCCAAGTTGAACACCCCCTACGCGGTTGCGTTTGACACCAAGGGAAACTGGTACATTGCCGATTCCGGCGACAACCGCGTGCGCATGGTCAATGGATCGGGCATCATCATTACCATCGCCGGCAACGGAAATGCCAACACGCTTGGCGACGGGAGCGCAGCAACCAACGCCGGTCTCATCGCTCCATCCGGACTAGCTGTCGATCCCGCCGGCAACATCTATATCTCGACCCAGGGCTCCAGTACCAACAGCAGAATTCGCAAGGTGAACGAGCCAGGCAACATCATCTCGACTGTCACCCAGAATTTCGCCGGAGGTCAATATGCGGTCAGTCTGGATGCCCCGATCGGGATGGCAATCGATGGAAACGGGAACATCTTCCTTGCGGACTCGCTGAGTTTGCAGGTTAAGGAGATTCAGAGCAGCCATTTTGTCATCGATTTCAGTGGAGCTGCCGTCAGACAGGGACAAACATCAGCCCCCATGACCGAGACTGTGGAGAATGACGGCAATGACCAGCTGACCCTCAACTCTCCTGTTCCCACAGCGAACACGTCTGGCATCATCAACGCGCAGCCTGATCTGGCAGCGACCACTTGTTCGTTTCCGGCGATCCTCGCCGTTGACGGCATCTGCAAGATCGGAGTTGTCTTCGCGCCGGCGGTGAATCCTCCCCTGAAAAACAACACCAACGCCCCTGAAACCTCCAACATCGATATAGCCGACGATGCGGAGCCGGGAAATCAGGGAACCAATTCTCCGCTCGCTATTACCGTTTGGGGTACTGCTTCGCCGCTGAATTCCACCAGCATCACGTTTGTGAATCCGATCCCCACATCCATCGACTTCGGGGCCCCAGTCACTTACAACGTGAACATTTCTGCGACCGGCGCGCTCACGGGAACGGTGACCTTGACGGATGTTTTGCCGTCTAACCCGGTCACCCTCGCATCCCTCGTCACGGTAAACTCTGCCAACAATGCCACGCTGAGTCTGACAGCGGCCCAATCCGCATCTCTTCTGCCCGTCGGGCCGCATCTGATCCAGGCGTGCTACGTGGTAACCAACGACCCGGCGCATACCGGAAGCTGCACCACCGATGCGCAGGGCAACCCTCCGGCTCCAACCCCGCCATTGGCGCTAACGGTGATGGAGAAGACGCAGATTGTAGTCACCTCCGATACCCCTAGCCCGTCGGCTCCCGGCCAGACGATTACCTTTACTGCGACCCTCACCATAAGCGGCGGCGGCGGTGTAACGCCCACCGGTTCCGTGACTTTTTACGACGGGGCCACAGTGCTGAACTCAACCCCACTTATCGTCCCCGCCAGCGGAATCGTTACCTATGCGTATGTGCCGGGCAACGGCTTGCACAGCGTCACTGCTGTTTACTCCCCGGATGCGAACAGCCAGTACATTCTGGGAAGCACCTCCAGCGCGCTGCACCAGAACGTACTGGCGCCCTCATCGATCACGCTGGTTTCCAGCAGCCTCAATCCCGTTTACGGGGCGCCGGTCACATACACGGTCACCGTATCTCCACCCCCAGCGGGAGCAGCCGGGACGGAGAAAGTCAACATCCTCGTCAACGGCCTGAACCCACAGGCGGCAGTTGCAGGCGCGGCCGGTACATGGACATTCACCAGCAATTCGCTTCCGGTTGGCGCAGACGCGGTGACGGCAGTCTACCTGGGGGATGCGAATCTGGCTCCGGCGACTTCAACACCGGTGAATGAAACCGTCTCCGCAGCGCCCACTACGATTCAGGTCGCTGCCCCTGCTTCGGCGGTCTCCGGTGAGCCGGTAACCTTGACGGCCACAGTCACGGCAGATCTCCCCTCCACCGCGACCCCGGCCGGTACTGTGACGTTCATGAACGGGACCACGAATCTGGGTGCCGGAACGGGTGCGCTGGTGAACGGGGCCATTACGATCACCCCGACACTCTACGCATCGCCAACCGCTTATTCCATTGTGGTGACCTATACGCCGACGCCGATCGCCGGCGGAGCGGACTTCCAGCCGCAGTCGTACACGCTGTCGCTGCCGGTCCCGTTTCTCACCCCGACCGTGACCGTTACATTGCCGGCCGCTTCGCCAACCGTGAAAACTCCCGTCCCGGTTACGATCAACGTAACCGGCGCCGGACCGACCCCGACGGGCACTGTGATCCTCAATGATGTGACAGACGGCGCCTCGTCTCCAGCGGTGGCGCTGGTCAATGGCGCGGCTACCGTAACCTGGCCCACGGCAGGATTCACGGGTGCGGCAACCTATGCGCTGACCGCGACCTATCTCCCCAACGGAGATCAGAATTACCTGACCGCGCAATCCAAGTCTTACTCCCTGCAGGTGGTCCCGATTCTGACCCAGACCAGCCTCGACGTAACGCCGACCACCAGTTCGAATCCGCAGCCGGTCGTGGTCGCCTCCGTCAGCAGCCTGAACCCATCGTTCCCCGCTCCGATCTCCGAAGGCAGTGTCACCTTCATGAGCGGAACCACGCAACTGGCCGTCGTGCCGGTGCAGTCGGGCTTTGCCACACTGCCACCCCTGGACCTGCCCAGCACGGTGACCACCGTGACCGCCAGTTATTCCGAGGCGAATCCCGAAGTCTACGGTCCATCCGCGGCGGCAGCGGTCACGATTCAGAGCTTTGTGACCGACTTCACCATGAAGTTGAGCACTACGTCGATAGCGCTGAAGCCCAGCCAGAATGTCAATATTACCGTGACGCTTACCCCGATGAATGGATTCAGCGAGCAAATGGCGCTTGGTTGCGGCTCCCTCCCGGAGGGGGTCACCTGCACGTTTACGATGCCTGATTCGTCCACGCCAATCACAACGCTGCAGAAGCTGACGGGGTCCAGCCCGCTGGTGGTGAACCTCAACATCGACACCGATAACCCGTTGAGCGGTGGGCCTACCGCGGCAAACACGCACGATCGAGGTTCCAGGACGGTTTTGGCCGCGCTCTTCTGGCCATTCAGCCTGCTCTTCGGCATTCTGCTCTGGCGTTTGCGCAAACGCAACGCATTCTTGGCGACCTCGCTGCTGCTTCTGCTGCTGGGCAGCTCGGCCACGCTCGTCAATGGTTGTGGCGGCCTGTCGCAGAGCTCCGCAAAGCCCGGAACCTACTCGATTCAGGTGATCGCCTCCGGATTCAATTCGTCCAACACCAGCTCGAATATCAGCCACAGCCAGACTGTGGCTCTAACCATTCAATGACGCCGAACCGAAAGGCGCAGACAAGGAGAACGATGAAGAGCTGCTGTGGATTGTGCAAAGCTCAGAGCTGGACAAACAAAAGGCCCAAGGCGGTGAGAAGCCGCAAGGCGGTCTTCTGCGGCGCTTGCCTGGCGATTTCGCTGTTGCTGACGGGGGCCTTTTGCAAGGCTCCCGCGCAGGCTGTACCCGCCGGGACTCAGCAAGGACTGGCAATCTATGCGGGCGCCACCGGCTCCGGACAATATCTGCAATATGGCGAGCGGCAGATGATCGGGATCACCGGGTTTGTGGATGCGGATACCCGTCATCACCTGGGCTACACCGCGGAAGGCAGCTGGATCATTTTTCATCAGACGGCGGGTCTGCACACTTCCACATTTGAGGGCGGGCTACGCTATCGCCTGAGCAGAGGCAAGCTGGAGCCATACGTGAAGGCGCTGGCCGGAATCGGGGAGTATACCGCTCCCTATAACCTGGCCAACGGCAGCTTCCTGGTGGTTACCGGGGGTGGCGGGATCGACTACAACCTGGGCCACAGAATCCGGCTGCGAGTGGCGGATTTTGAATACACCTATTGGCCTCAGTTCACACCGTCTTCAGCGGGAGATGTGGTGCCCATGTCAACCATGACGGTAAGTACTGGAATCAAGATCCGGATCTTCTGAGCAGGCAGAGCAGTCTACAGCGAAACCAGAGTTGGTGTATCCCCAAAGGCACTGCATCAAAGTCGACGCGACCATCAGGACCGGGGTCCCCGCGGACAGGTCTTCGTCCGTGGGGTGGAGGACCGGGGTCCCCGCGGACAGGTCTTCGTCCGTGTGGTGAAGTGAGCGGCGACCTTGCGCGAAACTTACCGGGCCACAGGGAATCTGGTTTCGCTCTAGGTCAACAGCTCTGCCGGGCGCTCGAACCAGGGAGCCGAAGGCATGTCGTACCGGATTCAGGGAAACCGGCTGCCCGGTGTGATTCGGGTCACGGCTGGCTCGCGCCGCTCCCGGTAGCCTCTAGGATGCAGGGTGTATTCAGAGCTATCGCCCAACAGCAACCAGGAGAATTTCATGCCTTACGTCGTCACCGATGCCTGCACCAAGGACTTCATCTGTGTAGAAACCTGCCCCAACAACGCCATTCATCCTGCTGCCGGTGATGCGGAAGCTGAAACCGTCCCCCAGGTTTTCATCAACCCGGACGAGTGCATCGACTGCGGCGCCTGCGCCCCCGAGTGCCCGTCGAGCGCGATCTTCTCGGCCGACGAACTGCCGGAAGACAAGGCGCACTTCGCTGAGAAGAATGCTGCCTACTACAACTAATCCGCAGATTTGACTTTCCCGCCATGGCGGTTGGTCTTTGAAAGAAAGCCCTGCAGCCGGTCAGCCTTGTGCCTGACCGGTTGCGGGGCTTTTTGCGCCTGGATGAGAGTGTTGGGGTAATCCTGGACTGCCGGATGCGCTTACTTGCCGGCAATTCCGTGCGATGCCCCAGCCGGAATCTCCCAGGTTGGTTCGCTCACATCCTGCTTTTTTGAAGCCGGATCGCTCGTCCCTGCCGGAACCGTTGACGGCGCGGTATCCTGCTGCGGCGGCGGTGGCTGCACCGAGCCGGGCTGAACAGGAAGAACCGGAAGCGAGACCGACTGCACCGTGGCCGGGTCGTCGCGCAGCTTGAAAAACAGAACGCCGTTCGGCGTGTGCGGAACCGCCAGCTGCGTCCCGGTGAAGTCCGACGGCACCTCGACCGGATTGTCGAATTCCGGCGTTGCGGAAAATGCCGTCGACAGGAAAAGATTCGAGCCGGTCAGCGTGCATGGCTTGGCTGGGGCGTGCGGGCAGCGCAGTTCCTTGAATCCGGGCAGGCGGACCAACGTTCCCAGCGGCAGCCATTCGCTGGTGATTCCTTCCGGAGAGATGGCGCGCGTCCGGATCGGGCCGAAGGCCGAGGCCCCGAAGCTGGGCAGCGGTTCTACAATCCCCAGGGCGGTGCGCGCATCTTCGAGCACCAGGCTACCGTCTTTCAGCATCAACACCGTCCGAAAGCTGCCATCCACTGCCGCGACTTCCACTTTTTGATTGCGCGGAAAGTTTGCGGGGACGACGGACTTGAGAAAGAAGACCAGCCGTCCGCCCACCGAAAGGTCGTCAGCCGAACCCAGATGCACAGGGGACGGCGCCGTGGCCAATTCATCCTGCACGCCTTTGCTCAGAAGCGCGACCTGTGGCCGGGGCGGATCGACGGCAACCGCCGTCTTCAGCTTGCGTCCATCGCGCAGTGTCACGGCGGCGAAGTAGCGGCCGCCCGGTTCCAGCTTCGCGGTGGATGCACCTGCACTCAGGCTCAACTGGTCAGAATCCTGCACGCGGGTCAACTTGACGGGAGTCCACGCGATTCCATCGAGTTCCGCGGTCGCAACCTCGTCCAGACGCCTGCCCGTAAGGATCGCTTCCGTGTCGCCCGCGCTGAGGCTGATCCGCTCCAGCGATGCCGCCTCGCCGTAAGCGTTCAGTTGCAGGGTATCGGGCTTGTCCAAACCGTATTGTTTTACATGGAGCACCACCGGCCCAGGCGCGGCGTCTTTCAGCGGAACCGAAACCTCAAGGGTCTCCGGCTTGGACGGCTTCCAGGTCAGCTTGTTCGGCGCGCCGGTTGCGCCCTGCTCGTCGATCTGATCAACGCAAAGGGTGCTATCTCCCTCGATGTGCAAAAGGTCGTCGCGGCCCACAACCAGCGCCGACTGATCGCCTGGCGATACGGACCATTTGCCGGGCTGCGAAGAATGAAGATGGAAGCGAGGCCCCTCCCAGTCGTCGAATCCCCATTTACCCCGCAATACAGCGGTCAACTCCGATTCCGGCAGAACCGGCACCGGGTGTTCGAGGACGATGCCTCCGAGCGACAGATCGAGCTTTACGGGAATGTCAGGGACCGGGATTTTGGTCTCCAGGTGCAAAACCAAGCCATGGCCCATCTCCGTGGAAAAGGCCAGCGGGGCACCCTCGGCCGGCAACGCCTGCCCTGGCTTCTGCGCACACCAGGCATCCGCGGGATTTACCGGGTGCAGCGGTGGCAGCCGCACCGGACCCACCGGCGGCAGCGCGATCACGACAACAGACTTCGGATCCTTGAACGACGGGGGCGTGTTCAATCTCAGGTTGAGAGTGTCCTTGGTGGGCAGCGCAAGCGCAGGAATGTATTGAAAATGGGCCGTATGCAGCGACGAAAGAATGCGGGCAGTATCGACGATGGCTCCGATGTAAGGGCTGTAGGCTCCGCCTCCCCCCCTGGAAGTGGAGCTGATCTGGTTGACAAGATCCAGTGTGGATCCGCTGGTCCATTGGTTAACCAGCGAACCGGCGTTACTGTCGTCAAGAACGATCCCGTCTGTATGTTGGGTGAGGCACGGCGCCTGCTGGTCGCTCGGCTTGTCGAAGCACTGCTGATCTAGGCGAATGCCGAGGCTGCGCGCGGCCAGTTCCGCGCGTTCTTTCAGCGAGCGCGTATCGGTCTGCGAAGTTACTTTGACTTCGCCCAGATATGCGTCAAGCCTCATGCGGTCCAGGCTGGCCGCGAGCAGATCTTGTGTGGCCCGGACAAAAGTGCCGGGGCGATTGCGCACGGCAGTACGGAGGGTGCTGAAATCTCCGCCCGTTTCCGGCGCCAGAAACAGCAGCGCCTGCTCCGCCTCGTTGGGAACCGTCACGAAGACGCCTTCATTGCGGGCTTCGCGCGTCCACGTCTCGACGCGCGTAAACCACTCCGGCGGGGGTGGATTGGTGGCTCCGCGCAAGAAAGCGATGATGAGAACGAAATGGGTCGATTGGCTTTCGGGAAGGTCGGGATGAATCCACAGCCGGTCGCCGGGCAGCAGATTGGGGATCTCCCCGATGGGAAGCGTAACATCGCCGCGCTTCACGTGAACGTCCACCTTCGGTCCGAGCAAGTCAAAAGCGGGCTCGGCGAGGCACTTTGCGGCAAGAACGAAGCAGCAAATCCACAAGCACAGCAAACCACGGCGCATATCTTCCATTGTACGGATTGCGCTATTGGAACGGGACCGGCGGGTCGCAACTTTCTTCACATCCAGAAAATTGCGTACAGATATTGGACAATTCGCGCACGTTTAGATGAATTTTCGGTTAGACTTAAAACCACAAAGATCCAATCAAGCGGGTTTAACTAGAGTTTTTCTCGAATCCATGGTAGGTAAGGCACACTGAATCGGCTCCTCGACCGTTTGTGGGGTCAAGTCCGTGGATCCTAGTAGGGATGTAGGGATGTTCGGGAAATACAAAGGATCGTACGTGCCGGATGAAAACCGAAGATCGTCTTGCAGGTAAGATGGGCCAACTTGAATATCGATCAATGCCCGGCGATAGCAAGAGCTGCAGAGAGCCCGGGCCGAAGCAGGAAGCAGACTCCTGCAATAGCTGAAGTTTAGAACTATCACTGCACTTTTGCCCGCTGCGCAATTGACTTCCGGTGAAGGGCCAGGAGGCTCCCCCGGGATGCCAGTGCGCGCGAAGAAAAAGGGCATGGTATACGGAGAAGGACAAATGAAATCGACAAAAGCTGTGCAAAGCAGCGTAGATGTAAGTAATCTGACCATTCCCGACGCGGAAGAGATTATCGAAGAAGCTCTGGGCGAACTGACGTTTTCGTCGGATCCAGGATTGGCGAGGGCGCTGCATTTTCTGGCCCCTCCCGGATATCAGGCAATTGTAGAGTTGTGCAGTGAGAATGGCCGCAGCAAGCGCCGCAATGCATTGTCCGAAAGCTGGTCGCCCGAGGAAGACGAGGTTCGCATCTACTTTGAGCGTATCGACGGCTCCGAACCCGCGCCGCGTGCTGTGCGGGCCTCGCACCCGATCGCCGAATTTGAAGACGAGGATGGCGACGACGGCCAGGAAGCCGTTCTACCTGCCGATCTGGATGTGCGCGTCAAGGAACTGTGTTCGGCGTTGGCTGAAGCCGAGCGTGGCGGACATGCATTCATCGCTCTCAAATGGTTCCGCGATTCGTTTCTTCCGCGCAAGACTTTCCGCTGGAACCAACATCCCGACACGCGTCAGGCTGTGCTTGCTGAAGCCATCCAGCGTGGCGTGGTGCTGACCAGCAAGATTGCCAACCCCAAGACTCCGGCGTATCCTACGACGACCATCCGGCTGAATCGTGCCGAGGCGGGAATCCCCGAGGAAGCCCAGCGATTCCACCCGGTCGCGGTGCATGGCGATTCGATAGCCGAGGCAATCGAAGAGGAACGGGGGAATCTGTGAGCTGTTATTTCCTTGAGGCCACGGCATTTGCCAAGCTGTTTGTTCAGGAGCAGGGAACCGACGCCTTGATCCGGCTGATGGAAGCTGTGGAGGATAATCGCAAGCTGATCTCGGCTTCGACCCCGCTCGAGGTGTATGCCGCGATCCGGCGTCGCGAGCGTTCCGGCGCGATCAGCGCGGAAGACGCGGCCTCCGCGCTGGAAGTGCTGCGGCTGGAAGCCGCGCGCATGGTGCAGGAGCCGCTGAACCCCGCAGTGCTTGAAGCCGCTCGGCAGTTGCTGGATCGCACCAGCCTGCGCTGGCCAGACACGCTGCAGCTCGCCGCCGCGCTGGTGGCGCGCGACATGTTCCAGGGCACCGAAATTATCTTTGTGTCGGCATCCCAGGCGCTTCTGGAAGCTGCGCGGGCTGAAGGACTGCATGCGCTGGACCCGGCGAAAGAAGTTCCGGCCCCGGCCAAGGAAGCAGAGTAGACGCGCCATCTGGGCCCCGGGGAGAGTAGGTGAATCTTCCCTGTGCGGCCTTGTTACTCCCCGAAGCAAACCCTGTTTCTGCCCTCCGCCTTGGCCCTGTAGAGAGCCCGGTCGGCGCGCGCCAGCAAGGTGCGCACAGTGTCGTCTCCGCGCGGAATCGCAAAGCCGAAGCTGGCTGTGACCTGCACCTGGCGGCCCTCCACCGGATAGCTCTGGCTGGCGATCTCCCGCCGGATCATGTCCAGACGCGCCTCCGCTTCCTGTCGCTCCAGCCCCGGAAGCAGCAGGACGAATTCCTCGCCGCCGTAGCGTCCGGTCACGTCGTAGTCGCGCAGAACCGCGCGCAGGCACTCGCCTGTCCCGATCAGCACATCGTCGCCCACCTGGTGCCCGAAGCTGTCGTTGATGTGCTTGAAGTGATCGAGATCCAGAATCGTCGCCACCAGCGGCCGGCGCTCCCGGCGGCAGCGCGAGATCTCTCGGTCCAGAACCTCCAGAAATGCGGCGCGGTTCAGCAGGCCGGTCAGCGAATCATGGGTCGCCTTGTGTTCGAGCTCCTGTTGGACCATCTCCAAAGCGGCGTTTTTTTCCGCCAGCTCATTGGTGCGAATGGCCACCAGTTCTTCCAGATGGCGCTGGTGCTCAAACAGAACCCGCATCCGCCACCGCCATCCCAGCGTCGCCAGCGCCACCAGCACCAGCCCGTAGAAGGCGAAAGCTCCACCGCTCCGCCACCAGGGGGGTGAAACAATCATCTCCAAGGTTTGCATGCCCGAGTAGGGCCTGCCGCTGTCGTCAAACAACTGAAACTGCAGGTGCCAATGGCGCGCGGACGATTGTGCGATATGGAGGGATCCGTCTTTCAGATCCTTCCAGCCGTCGAGATAGCCCGGAATGTTGTACATCAAGTGAAGGTCGGCTTGGTCCTCGTGCGTCGAAGCTCCGGCACGGATCTCGATAATTGAGGTTCCGGAGGAGATCCTCAGGGGAGAAGCCGGGGAGATCGAATGCCCTCCAACGCTCGCGGAAAAGATCTGGACCGTGTAGCTGCGCGTCTGCAAGGCCTTTAGCGGGTCGAGCAGGTGCGAAAGTCCCTGGCTGGTACCGATCCAGATGCTTCCGTCTGCGCCCTCCATCAGCGACTGCTCGTCGGTGTCGTCCCACACCAGGCCGCTGCGGGCGCTCAGAGCGCTCCACTGGCCGTCGTGCAGCACGTCTACACCTTGGTCGCCGCTGAGCCAGAGCCATCCCCTGCTGTCTACGAGAATCTGATTCACCTGCCGTGAATGCAGAACCGGGCGGGCGATATGGTCCACCGACTTCACTTTGCCGCCCTCGAACCGGACCCGGATCACCCCGCCCTTCTCCACGGCGACCCACAGCGCACCTTCGCGATCCTCCGCCAAAGAGTCCATTCGCGTGTAGCTGGCCACAGGCAGCACCAGCTCTGCTGTCGCGTGCAGCGGATCCACCCGGTATACGCCGTCGGTGCCAGAGGCCCAGATTTCGCCATTGTTCCCGGCGGCCATTTGCCGCAGCATGTGCCCGCCCATCGGCAAAAAGGCCACGGGCCGGGTATTGCGTTCTTTGGTGTGGAGAACGAACAGCCCCTTGGAAGTAGAAATCCAGAGATCGTCTCCAGTCGCCAGAATATTTACGGAATCGCCGGAAAAGGGGTACGGCTCGCAAACGCGGGCTCCTCGGCGCAGCCGGTACAGCTGCGAATGCAGCATGAACCAGAAGCTTCCATCCGCCGTCTGCGCAACCGCGTAAACCGTTCCGCGCAGGGATTTGGTTGCGGCCAAGGGCTGGAATCTGCCCGACCCCGCCGGCAGATGCGTGACGCCCGCGTCCGTCCCGGCAATCAGTCCACCCGCGCCGTCGCTGGCCAATCCCCAAACCGCATGGCTTGGCAATCCGTCGGCTTCAGTGTAGTTTTCCCAAAGGCCGTACCCCTTCCACCGCGCCACACCCCCGCCCTGAAGTCCCAACCACACTCCACCTGCTGGATCCACATACATTGCAAAGATGGCCGCGCCCGACATTCCGTCGTGCTCGGTAAGCACCCGCCAGCCGCCTGCGGAGTAGATGCCCATATTCTGGCCCAGGGCGGCAAGAACCCTTCCATAGCGGTCTTCCGTTAACACAGGAAACGGGCAATCAAGGCCCTGGCTGCCAAGCTTGCCGGTAGTGTCGGTCCACTTGTCTGTCCCCGCAGCCAAGCGAAGCAGATGCGCCTGTCCGCGCGCCCAGATGTCGCCATTGCTGGCCTGGAGTAGGGTCCGGTAGGAATCTCTGGGGACCCCATCGTCTTTGCCTTCACGGATCAGGCGTCCATCGAGCCAGCGGCAAAGCCCCACGCCACAGCCCATCCAGACGCCGTCCCTGGTCTGGGCCACGGTATTGATATGCAGATCCTTCGGAAATCCGGGGTGTGCGTCGGCAAAGTCCTCGGCCACCCACTCCGCCTGGCCGTTGCCCTGCTTCTGCAAGCGCACAGAGCTGAAGTGGTCGCCGGTGCGGACGACGATTTCGCCGCCCTCCAGTTCCGCGATCTGGTTCAGCCGGATGGTAGTGTCGGCGAGGCCCTTGATGGGAATCGGACGGAATCTGCCGTTGTCCTCATAAAGGAGGTTTTGCGCCGCGATGGCCCACAAGTGCCCGGTTGAGCTGCGGAAGAGAAGCGTGATCGGTTCTTCGGGCGCTCCGGCTTCCGCGCCGGCGACATGAAATGCGGTCCCATCGAAGCGGTAGAACCCGGCTTCTGTTGCCGCCCACAGAAAGCCCAGCTCGTCTTCTGCTACGCCTCTTACGGCGAGACTCTCCAGGCCCTGTTCCGCTCCATACACCTGAAACTGGGCGTGCTGCGCGTGAGCGGGCCAGAGTTGACCGCTCAGCGCCAAAGCCAGGACCACCAGGACTGTGCTCCGAATCTTTCTCAACATGCGCGTCCCGTCCACGGGTGTGTCACTACCAGTATGTCGCATTGCGGGTGACGGTCTGCCGCCAGACCCCGTAAAAACAGCAATATCTCTCCTATCGGCCATAATTGCAGCCGTGAGAGTGAAACTTTTGATGCGAACAAAGCAATTGCTTCGCCAGGAAGGACGCCCCGGGCAACGCCGCCCCCGGGCGCGGTGGTGAAACTACTCCCCGCGGAACCGGTTGGCGATCTCGAACTCTTCCCGCAGCCCCGGTGTGCGCAGGTTTTCGCGCAGGTGCTGGATGCGCTGTTCCAGTGCGTTCAAAGCAACCTGGATCGCTTCGGTGTTGGTATAAGCAATATCGCGCCACATCGAGTAGGGACTGGAGCCGAGCCGCGTCATCTCGCGCAACGCCCGTCCGCCCACGTCCTTCAACTCCGGCGCGTCGCCCACTCGCTCCTCCAGCAGCGCGCTCAGTGCTGTGGACAGGAATTGCGGCAGATGGCTGACCCACGCCACCAGTTCGTCGTGGCGCGCCGGATCGAGGTCCAGAGTCTTGGAGCCCATCGCCACGACCCACTCGCGCCAGCCCTTGACCAGTTCCGTTCCATGCGGAGTGCGCTGCCACGCGGGATAGTCGGTGAAGAGCCAGACCGCGCCGCGAAACAGTTCCGCATCGCCCAGGGCTGCGCCGCCGCGCTCCTTGCCCGCCATGGGGTGCCCAGGCAGAAACGCCGCACGATCCTCGCGATTGAACAGGCGTCCCGCAGCTTCGGTGATTGCGCCTTTGGTGCTGCCCACGTCGGTGACCAGGTGTTCCGGGCCGAGGATGCCGGAGAGCTTCTCCATCCAGTCGAGAATCGAAAACACCGGCGTAGCCAAAACTATAACCTGTGCATCGCGCGCCGCTTTCAGCCCGTCCGGCTCGATCGAGTCGATGGCTCCGGCGGCCAGGGCGGTTTGCGCGCCGTCGGCGCCGCGGTTCCAGCCCACGATGGAGCCTTTATAGCCCGTAGCCCGCAACGCCAGGCCCACCGAAGTGCCAAGCAGGCCGGTTCCGAAAATGGCGATGCGTTCGATCATAGGTGTCTGGAGCGGAGTTAGAGTGGTTAGCGGGGCTAGCGGAGTTGGCGGTTCAGGTTTTTGCTAACTCCGCGAACTCCGCTAACACGCGCGAAGCGCGGCTAACTCCGCTTCTTTCCTTCCTACAGTGTACGGCCCACTGCCTGCGCCACTACGCGCAGTTCGAGCATCAGCTTCTCGAACTGGTCGAAGTAGAGCGTCTGGGCGGCATCCGATGCGGCCTTGTCGGCCTGGGGATGAATCTCCACCAGGATCGCGTCCGCACCCGCGGCCACGGCGGCCTTGGCCATCGGAGCAACCATGTCGCGCCGCCCGGTGCCGTGCGAGGGATCGCCAACGATGGGCAGGTGCGAAAGCTTCTTCACCACCGGGATCGCCGAAATATCCATGGTGTTGCGGGTCGAGGTCTCATAGGTGCGGATGCCCCGCTCGCAGAGGATCAGATCGTAGTTGCCGCCGCTCAGAACGTACTCGGCCGAGAGCAGCAGCTCTTCGATGGTGGCCGCAATCCCGCGCTTCAGCAGCACCGGCTTGCGGATCTGGCCCAATTCGCGCAGCAGGTTGAAGTTCTGAAAGTTGCGCGCGCCCACCTGAAAGCAGTCCACATAAGGCAGCATGGGCTCAATCTGCGCAATCTCCATGACTTCGCTGACCGTCATCAGGCCGTTTTCCTGCGCCGCTTCGTGCATCATCTGCAGGCCGGGAATGCCGAGGCCCTGGAAGGCATACGGCGAGCTGCGCGGCTTGAATGCGCCTCCGCGCAGGAACTTCGCCCCCGCGTTGGCCACACATTTGGCAATGGTGAAAATCTGTTCGCGATTCTCGATGGCGCACGGCCCGGCGATCACCGCAACCTGCTGGCCGCCGATCGTAGCGCCATTGGGGAACTCGACCACTGTGCCCTCGGGGCGGAAGGGACGGCCGGCCAGCTTGTAAGGCGCGCTGATGCGGTGAACGTGCAAAACACCGTCAAGCACTTCGAACTTGTTGAGGTCCATGGAGGGCGTGGGGCCTACGCCGGCCAGGATGGTCTGACTTGTTCCCGTGGTGCGGTGAACTCTGAGTCCGGATTCCACCATCACGTCGATGACGGCATCGATCTGCTCTTCGGTGGCCTTTTCCTGCATTGCTACGATCATTGCTTGTTCCCTGTCTCGGGCGTCGGTGCGCCTGTGTCGTGGCCCGGCGCAACCGCCTGGGCTTTTCTCTCTGAAGCCAACTGATCCTCTTGCAGGGACCGCATCACGTCGATGATGCGCTCGTAGATATGGGTCAGTTCGATGTCCGGCAGGGGGCCCTTGTTGGCGGCGCGCACGTTGGCGTAGATCACCTTTTCGCGCCCCGGCTCATACACCGGCAACGACGTGGCAGCCTTAAGGTGCCCGATGCGCAAGGCAGCGCGGGCCCGTTCGCTCAGCAGTTCCACCAGCTGGCGATCCAGAATATCAATCTGTTCCCGTAATTCTTCGAGCGTCATTCCATCCTCGTGGTGAAAGGCAACTTCCAGCTGCTAGCTGCTAGCTTCTAGCCTTTAGCTTCTAACTGCTAGCTTCTAGCCGCTGGCCTCCAGGCTCCAGACCTTGCAAAGAGGCAGGCAGGTCATGGACCAAGCCAATCCTGCCGGTATCGGCAGGATCGAGCCAGGAGCTAGCAGCTAGAAGCTAGAAGCTGGAAGCTGCTTTTATCGGGCCAGTGCCGAATGAGGCAGGCACAGGCCCTTGATAAATCGGGCCACCGCGCCGGGCGCTGCTTCCATCGTCGAGCGTTCGATCAGCTCGACGATGGCGCTCCCGATCACTGCCGCATCCGCGAAGCGCCCCACCTGGGCCACATGCTCAGCATTGCTGATTCCGAACCCCACGGCGATCGGCAGGCCAACTCCCGCAGGCCCCGGCCATCGCCGGATGCGCGCCACCAGCGACTCAGCATCGGAGGTCATGCTCTGCTGCTTGCCGGTGATGCCGACACGCGAAATCGCGTAGATGAAACCCTTGCTGTGCGCGGCAATCGCCTTCAGCCGCTCGTCGGGACTGGTGGGCGCGGCCAGAAACACCGGCGCAAGCCCAACCCGATCCAGCTCAGCCAGGTATTCGCCGGCCTCTTCGACAATCATGTCGGTAGCCAGAACGCCGTCTACGCCTGCCGCTGCCGCATCTTCGGCGAACTTGCGCAGGCCGTAGTGGAGCATGGGATTCAGGTAGCTGAAGATGACCAACCCGGCTGCGGGGCGCTCGGCGCGAATTTCGGCGGCCAGCTTCAACACATCTTTGAGATTGATATTCCGTGCCAGCGCACGTTCCATGGCCCGCTGAATCACCGGCCCATCGGCCAGCGGATCGCTGAACGGAACGCCCAGTTCGATAACAGCCGCACCGGCGTCAATCGCCTCAATGGCAATCGCGCGCGTTACCTCCAGGCTGGGATCGCCTGCCGTGAGGTAAACCACCAGCCCCGGCTTGTTGTCGAAACGTATCGCCATTCTGCTTCGTTCCTAAGCTCCCTGCAGATTCAGTTCGTGGGCCAGGATGCCCATGTCCTTGTCGCCGCGTCCGGAGAGGTTCACCACCAGTATGTCACGCGAAGACATCGCGGGAGCAAGGCGCAAGGCCTCGGCAACCGCGTGGGCACTCTCCAGCGCCGGCAGAATTCCTTCCGTACGCGACAGTTTTACCACCGCATCCAGAGCGGCTGTATCATCCTGCGAGACGTACTCGGCGCGCCCCGAGTCGTGCAGCGCCGCGTGCTCCGGTCCTACCGACGCATAGTCCAGTCCCGCCGAGACGGAGTGGGTGAGTGAAATCTGCCCGTTCTCATCTTGCAGGACGTAGGAGAAAGTACCTTGCAGAACGCCGGGTTCGCCGCCCGCGAAACGCGCCGCGTGCTCGCCCAGCTTGGTTCCCCGGCCGCCGGCTTCCACGCCGATCAGGCGAACTTCCCGGTCCGAAAGGAATTCGTAGAACGCGCCGATCGCGTTCGATCCGCCGCCGACGCAGGCGATCACCGCGGTGGGCAGGCGGCCTTCCACTTCCAGAATCTGCCGCTTCATCTCGATGCTGATGATGCGCTGAAAATCGCGCACCATGGTCGGATAGGGATGGGCTCCGAGCGCGCTGCCGAGCAGATAGTAGGTGGTCCGCACATTGGTGACCCAGTCGCGCATGGCCTCGCTGATGGCGTCTTTCAGCGTCTTCGAGCCCGACGCAACCCCACGCACTTCCGCGCCCAGCAGCCTCATGCGCAGCACGTTCAGCTCCTGCCGCGCCATGTCCACTTCGCCCATGTAGATGACGCATTCCATCCCCAGCAAAGCACAAACCGTCGCCGTGGCCACGCCGTGCTGGCCCGCGCCGGTCTCGGCAATGATGCGCTGCTTGCCCATGCGCTTTGCCAACAGTGCCTGGCCCAGCGCGTTGTTGATCTTGTGCGCGCCGGTGTGGAGCAGGTCTTCGCGCTTCAAGTAAATCTTTGCGCCGCCCAGTTGCTCGGTCAGCCGCTTGCAGAGGTAGAGCGGCGTAGGACGGCCGGCAAAATTGGTCAGCAGGTCGGTCAGCTCCGCCTGGAACGCCGCGTCGACCTTGGCCTTTTCGTACTCCTGCTCGAGTTCGACCAGCGCGGCCATCAGCGTCTCCGGCACGTAGCGGCCGCCATAGACGCCAAAGCGCCCGGGGCGCGACTCGGAAGGAACTGCCGGAAGAATCACCGATGCCATGGATAGAGCCTCCTGCGCTTGAATGCGCGGTATGGTGGAGAACATTTAAGCCTACAGGGAACCGATGGTTCGGCCGGATGAGCCTTCATTTACTATCCGCGCCCCGTACTTCCAGCACAAATCCCGGCACCTTGAGGGAATCCTTGAGGCCGGGTACTTCATATCTCACTTTTGAGCAAAGAACCGGCTTCGCGTGCGGATGATTTCAACTAGATTACAAGAAGTTCCTGCGGAGAAGTGGGAAAGCGTCCCCAGCATCAGGCCGTCTTCACCCGCCGCGCCTTCTCCTTGAGCGGAGCAGTCAGAATCACCGGCTCCTGATCTGGAAAGGTCGCAATCATCGTGAGTTGGCCTCCCATGGCAGCCACGGTGCGCTGCATGGTCG